>Ga0181520_10000258_pt1 | contig 116427 bp, 85 predicted proteins | sample PEATcosm2014_Bin_29_FD_132451 | JGI IMG/M metagenome (GOLD analysis project Ga0181520, IMG submission 132451) | Peatland microbial communities from MTU Mesocosm Facility, Houghton, MI, USA - PEATcosm2014_Bin02_30_metaG | ecosystem: Environmental > Terrestrial > Soil > Wetlands > Peat | place... | reverse complement strand
TCCAGATTCTCCTTGATGTGTGCTTGGCGGCTCACCTCTTGGAGTTTCTTGGATGGACTCCCGAAAATGTCAAACTGCTACTGCCTCCCCGGCAGAGCCGGGGGAACTCCCTGTTGGATTAGCGCCACTTGCGCGGCGATGGCAAGTGAGCGGAGTTGGACTTTGGCGGGCGGGGTGGATTGTTGACATACTGACGGCAGGTGCGAGCGATTCATCTGCTCCCTGCTCCCTGTCCCCTGCTCCCTGTCCCCTGCTCCCTGTCCCCTGTTCCCTGCTCCCTGTTCCCTGTTCCCTAGTCCCTGTTCCCTAGTCCCTGCTCCCTGCTCTTCAGCGTCCGCGGCGCGCTTTCCGTTTTGACCCCGATTGCGGCGGCGGATTCTCCAGACGCTTTTGGCCGCGCTGGCCAAGCAGCAGAGTCGTCAGGCCGAACACCGCGAGCACCAGGCCCCAGCCCAGGTTCACGTTGATTCCCAGGCTCCGGGTGTAGACCGCTGCATCGCCGTTGGTCTCCAAACCAAAAAGGGTAAGGACCAGGCCGGCCAGCGTGAACATCAGTCCAATCGGAATGCGTACATCGAAATTCATTCTTATCTCCCGAAACTTGTTCTTCCCTGCTTCTGCTGTGTGCCCCTTCTCTGGAGGGAGTGAACCAGACCGGCCAACTCCGGTTCCGGCCGAGGCTTGGTAAAGGAACTCACCAGCGTGGTGACAACCAGGCTGGCGGCGAAGGCGACGACAATGGCGCAGATGCTTTGCGCCATGGCGCTGGGGTAGCGGTGCAGGACCGCGATCCATCCGCCAGAAATGCCGGCGGGAGCGCCCATGGACAGAGTCAGGCCGGGCAGCGTCAGACCGTGGTGCAGCAGGGCAGCCACCACGCCCGCAACCAGTCCCGCAAACGCTCCGTGGCCCGTGGCGCGCCTGGAGAACATGCCCAGCAGCAAGGTGGCGAGTTGTGGCGCATTGACCAACGCGAATGCCAGGCCGAGCGCGCCCGGGAGGTTCGAGCCCAGCAAGGGGTAGTGGACGGCGGCGCAGGCCACGCCGGCAGAGAGCAGAAGTCCGGCGAGCGTCGCCCAGCGGGCTACCGCAAGAGAATGCCGGTCGTCCGCGCCCTTGCGGATGCAGGGTTGGTAAAGGTCGTAGGTAACCACCGTGTTGAAGGCTGCGGCGCCGGCGGCCACGCCGCTCATCAGGCAGGCCAGCAGAGCCGCGACTGCGAGGCCGAGAAGCCCGGTGGGCAGAAAATGCGCCAGCATGTTGGGCGTGGCCAGGTCGTAGTCCAGAGGCGACTCGCCTGAGGCGGAGACGATCGGCTTGCCTGTCACGGGATCGACTTTGGCGGGAACCAGCCCTTGGCCCGCTTCCACCTCCGGGCGCACCACCGTGGTGGTGCGGATGATTTCCCCTTGGATGGTCTGTTCCACGGTTGTGGTGCGCGGGGTGGGCAAGGCGATGGCCAGCAGGCCGGGCAAGACCACAAGAAGCGGCAGAAGCAGCTTGGGGAGGACGGCGATCAGCGGCGCCCTGCGGGCCGATTCAAGGTTTTTCGCAGCCAGCGCAACTTGAATCACGCGAAAATCCGTGCACCAGTAGCCGGCCCCAAGCAGCAGTCCGGCGGCCAGGCCTAGGGCGATGGTTTCGACGTTCATGCCGGCCCCGGTCGCGCCGGTCCAGTTCAAGGAGGAAACGGGAATCGCGGCCTTCAGTCCGCTCCAGCCGCCAATGCTGTGCAGCCCCAGGAGCACGGCCGGCAAAAGACCCGCGACCAGGAGGAAGAATTGCAGCACCTGGTTGTAGAGGACGGCTGTGAGCCCACCCAGCAGCACATAGGCCAGCACAATGGCCGACGACAGGACGATGCAAATCAGCAAACTAGCTTGCGGCCCCCAGCCAAAGGTGCGGGCGAGGCCATCGAAGACGTGCAGAGCCTGCATCACCCTGGCCACGATGTATAACGAAATCCCCGAACTGAAGACGGTCATCGCAGCAAAGAGGCAGGCGTTCAGGGTGCGGGTCTTCCGGTCGAAGCGGAGGCCGAGAAACTCCGGCACCGAGCGGGCCTTCGAACCGTAGTAGAGGGGCATCATGAACAGGGCCAGGAAAACCATGGCCGCAACGGCGCCGAGGGCGAACAATTGCGCACTCTCAAGGCCGTATCGCGCACCCCAGGCACCCATGCCGACGACTTCCTGTCCGCTCAAGCCGGCGGCGAGGAAGGCCAATCCGCAGATCCACGCCGGCAGCGATTGGCCGGCCTGAAGAAAGTCCCTTGCGGTCTTCATGTGCGGCTTGAGAGCGTAGCCGATGCCGAGAACAAAGAGGAAGTAAAGCAGCAGGATCAGCCAGTCAACGGCGGTGAGAGAGGACACGAACGGCTCCTTGGATTGAGTAAAGGGGGATGCGGTGAGGAACGATGCGGTGAGGAATTCAATGGACCTATCGATAGTGTATAGAAGCCGCAGCAGACGGGGACGGGGAGGGAGGTTATAGGAAGGCGGCGGCAACGCGGCAGACTTTGCGTCCTTTGAACGAGACGGGCGCGAGTCGAGGTTTTTGAAGAGACAGCAAGTTAGCCCCCGCTGCGCGGGGATAGCGGGTTAGCAAGTTGGCGGGATAGCGATTAGCCGGCGATCTCGACGGCAGACTCTGTTTTCTTGCCCGTCTTCTTCCGTTTCGATGCGACGGCTTTGGCATTCTTTTTCGCGGACGGCTTCTTTTGGGTGCCCGTCTTCTTGCTGGAGGGCGCAATCTCTGCGCCGAGGAAGGCTTGCCAGCGAAGTTCGGGGACGTGCGGAGCGAGCTTGGCCTTGGCGATGGCGAGGTCGGCTACTTCGTTGACGATCCAGTCGAAGTTGGCTTGGCCAACGGAGTTCAGATCAGCGTCGGGGGCGGGGTTCATGAAGTCGATGGCGTAGGGAACGCCTTTTTCGACGGCAAATTCGACGGTGTTGAGGTCGTAGCCGAGGGCGCGGCAGAGGGTGAGCGCGTCGTGCTCGATGCGCTTGAGAAGTTTTTTAGCGTAGGCCGGCGGGTTCTGAAGATAGCGATCGGCGTGGGGCTTGCATGGGTCGTAGGGCATGATGTGGACCTTCTTCTGGCCGACGACGTAGCAGCGGAAATACTGAGTGAAATCGATAGCCTTCTGGAACATCATGCAGAGGTCGCGCGACTGGTCGTAGGCGCGGAAGAATTCTTCGCGATTGTGGACGTGGTAGACGTCGCGCCATCCGCCTCCATCGACGGGCTTGAGGAAGCCGTGCTCGCCGATGTAGTCGAAAACCGCGTCCCAGTCGAGGGGAAATTGGAGATTGCGCATGGAGCGGTCGGTGGTGCCTTCGGGGAGCTGCTTGTGGGGCAGGATGACGGTGCGGGGGACGGCGACGCCGAGTTTGTGGGCCAGCGTGTAGTTGAAAAACTTGTCGTCTGCGGACCACCAGAAGGGATTGTTGACGATCACGGTTCCGTTGATGGCGGCGTGCTTGAGGAAGGCGCGGTAGAAGGGGATATCGTGGGAGATGCGGTCCACGATAACCGAGTAGGCGGGGGCCTTGTCCAGATGGACGGCGCCGGTCGAGACGAACTCGGCTTCGAGGCCGTCGATGTTGCGGGCGTTGATGTGCTCGACCAGTGCGCCGGGGAAGCTGTTCTCCATGCCGAAAAGAACGCCGATCTTTTTCATAACGCCTTGACCTCCTATGGAGTTGCCGCGGGCACTTGGGCGGGCGCCGCGGTTCTGCACGCATACAGTGTAAGGCAGATCACTCTTGAGCTGGCCGGCCGGGGAGTGTCGAGTGAGTTTCCCTGGGGATGAGGGTGGTGGAGTGTTTGGTTTCCCATCCTTTCCGCAAAAGACGCGGAAAGGATGGGGCACGGGAGCGGATTGGAGAACGATCGAGTCCGTAGAGAATGGGGCGGGCCGCAGAGCGATTCACGTTCCGTTCACCGCGATTTCATTGGAGTTTCAAGGCGGGCCTGTAAGGTCGCTGGCATGAGAGATATAAGAGTCCTCTGTACGACTTTATTTGTAGGCCTCTTGATTGCATTCTGTGGCATGACCGCAAGAGCGCAATATGAGGATGGCAGCCTGGTCGGGTCCATCCACGACGCCACGGGGGCGGCGGTGCCGAATGCGGCCGTCACAGTGACCAACGTGAATACCGGCAATGTGATCAAGGTGACCGCAAACGGCGCGGGCGACTACGAGGCTCCGTCGCTGCGCGTGGGAGTTTACAACATCCAGGCCAGCGCGCCGGGATTTGCTCCGGCCGAGGCCAAGGACATCACGGTTTCAGTGGCCGGACGCCAGTGCCTCGCTCGAGGGCATCACGCCTTCGCCGCAAGACGCCAACAACCTGCAGGCGGACTACGGGCAGTCCGACTACAACCTGCCCCTGGCGAACGTGACCAGCCTGGTGTACGACGTGCCGGCGGGACGCGGCAGGGCGTATGCAGCCAGCGCCAATCCGCTGATAAACGGCATTGTCGGCGGGTGGCAGATCAGCGCCATCAACACCATGCAGGGCGGTACGCCGTTCAACCTGCTGTATGGGCCGAGTTCCGCCAACGCGGTGTCGCCGCAGATCTCCGCAACCTATCGTGGCGCGAATGAATACCGGCCAAACTACATTCCCGGACAGGCTGTGGTGCTGTGCCACTCAGGCCATTCCTGTCTGAGTCACGAGGCAGCCAACGGCTCCATCAACTACATCAACCTGAACGCCTTCACCCTGCCCGCGACCAAGGACGCCAACGGCAACCTGCTGAGCCCCTTCGGCAATGCTCCCCGGAACATTGGCCGGACGCCCAAGTTCTACGAGACGGATTTCGACCTGAACAAGCGGTTCGACACCCCGGTGGATCGCCTGAAGGTGGAGTTCCGCGCCGAGGTTTACAACATCTTCAACCATACGAACCTTTACCTGCCAGGCGGCACTTCAGGCAGCACGCTGGGCAGCGCCAATTCTTCGGGCAACCCGACCAGCGGCGGCACCATTACCGGCACGCTGGAACCGCGCATCGTTCAGTTTGGACTGAAAGTCGTCTACTAAGCTTGGTTGTTTTCCTCTACCAGCCCGCGTCAACGCCGCGGGCTGCTTTTTTTTTGCGCGGAAATTCTCCGAGGGGGAGCTTTGCCGCGCCGGGCTGTTGCCCGATCCCCCGGGCCGGGTTTGCAACGGGCCGAATGGGCACAAATACAAGCGCCGCAGGGGCTAAAGCCCGTTGATTTTTTGCGGCTTATTCGGCACGACTAAAGTCGTGCCCTGACACAAAGCTCCGTTCTCGCGGCGGGGAGGAATCGGGGGCCGTCAATAGCGGGGGGAATCGTCGGGGCGTCAATGGCGGCCCAGGGCGCGGGAGTTGTAGTCGGCCACGGCGCGGGCCACCTCGACGGCGGGCAGGCGGTCGGCAGGGCTCTGCTCTTGCCAACTGGTGAGGGCCTCGAACACGGCGCCGACCAAACAGCTTGCGGCAACGGCCGGATTGAGAACGGAGAACGCATGAGGCGCGGCCTCCAGTTTTTGACTGACACTGCCAATGTGGTAGCGCAGCAGACGGCGGCGCACCTGCTCCAGGCGCGGGCTGAGGCCGGGAGACTCGACGATTAGAATGCGGGCCTCACTGGGGTTTTCAGCCAGGAAAAGAAAGAGCGACTCCACGGCACAGGGCAATCCTAAAGCCGGGTCGGGCTGGGCGAGTTCGGCCTGGTGCATGACCGCCGCCACTTTCCTGCCGAGCGCTTCAAGAACAGCGGCAAAGACATCCTCCTTGTTGCGGAAGTGTGCGTAGAAGCTGCCTACGGAGCTGCCTGCCTCAGCCACGATCATGGGAACGGTTGTGGAGTGGTAGCCGTAGCTGCCGAAGAGGCGAGTTGCCGCTTCGAGGATCATGCTGCGGCGGGCCTCTTTGCGGGCTTCGGTGGCGGGAGTCTTTCGGTAGGCCATTTTTCGATTATGGACCTCTTGTCAAGAATAGAATGACGTGTCATTCTATTCTTCGTCAAGGAAGAAAAAACGATCATGGACAACGGAATTATTCATTCGATTTTTGATGGGGCAAAAGCAGTGGGGCTGCGGGCGGTTTGCCTGCTCGGGGTGTTGGCGCTGGCGGGGTGCGGGCCGAAGGCGCAGGTGGCGGCCGACCAGCCGGTTCCGGTGCGGCTGCGGACGCCGAATCGGGTGCAGCAGCCGGTTTCAGTGACGGCCAGCGGGGCGGTGGAGGCCAATGTGACGGCCCAGGGCGCTTTCCAGATTGCCGGGCGGGTGGCCAGGGTTTTCGTGGAAGAGGGCCAGGCGGTGACCAAGGGCCAGGTGCTGGCCGAGCTGGACTCGACCGACTATCGCAATGCCTACGATGGGGCGCAAGCGCAGGCTGATGCGGCGCGGGCGGTGGACCGCAAGGCGCAGCAGGGCCCGCGCGCACAGGAACTGGAGCAGGCGCGGATCGACTACGAGCGCTGGCTGGACGAGTACAAACGGATGAAGTTTCTCTACGACCACCAGAGCCTTGCGGCCAACGACTTCAAGAAGGTTGAAGCCGGATACCAGGCGGCGCAGCAGCGCTACGACATGGCGCGGCAAGGGACGCGGGTGGAGGACAAGGAAGCCGCCACCGGGCAGTACCGGGCGGCGGCAGCGCAGATGCACGAGGCCGGGAAGCGGCTGACCGATTGCCAGTTGCGGGCGCCGATTGCGGGCTTTGTCGGGATGCGGCGCATCGATGTGGGAGACACGGTGGGATCCGGGACGCCGGTGATCGGGGTGCTGGACCTGAATCCGGTGAAGGTGCGCGTGGCGATTCCGGAAGCGGAGATCGGCAAGGTGCGGGAAGGCGCGCGGGCCACGGTGACCATTCCGTCGCTGGAGGGCCGTCAGTTCGAGGGAAAAGTGGAAGCAGTGGGCGTGACGGCGGACCCGGCTTCGCGAACCTACACGGTGAAGATTACGGTTCAGAATCCGGAGCGGCTGCTGCGGGCAGGGATGGTGAGCGAGGCCAGGGTCTTTGGGTCTTCGATGGTCAATGCGATCACTGTTCCCGGCGGAGCGATTGTTCGCGACGCAAGGGGCGTTACGCAAGTGTACGTCTACGAGCCCACGCGGCAGCGGGTGTATGCGCGGCGGGTGGATGTGGGTGCGCCCCTGGGTGACGAAGTGGAGATTGTGGGCGGCCTGGGCGGGAACGAGCAGGTGGTAGTGGCCGGCCAGCAGAATGTGCGTGAGGGCTCACCGGTCCACGTCACGGGAGGTGGCCGGTGAATCCTGTCCGTGCCGCTCTGCGCTATCCGCAAGTGACCCTTGTTCTCTCTGCCATGCTGTTTGCGGTGGGTCTCTATGCGCTGTTGACGATGCCGCGGCGGGAGGACCCGAAGATCACCATCCACACCGGCATTGTGGCCGCGGTTTATCCGGGCGCGACGGCCGAGGAGGTGGAAGATCAGGTCACGCGCAAGCTTGAGGAGCGGCTCTTCCATTTTGAAGAAGTTCGCCGGGACAAGACCTTCTCGACCACCCGCAACGGGATGGTGATCGTCAATGTCGAACTGAACAAACAGGTCAAGGACTCGGACGAGTTCTGGTCGAAGCTGCGCCTGGACCTGGCGGTGATGAAAGCCACGGAGCTGCCGGCGGGAGTGCTGGGCCCGGTGGTCGATTCCGACTTCGGCGACACGGTTGCGGTGCTGATTGCGGTGCATGGCGGGCACTACGGTTACCGGGATCTGAAGGACTACGCGCAAACCGTGGAGACGGGACTGCGCACCATCCCGGAAGTCTCGAAGATCCGGCGCATCGGCGACCAGAAGGAAGAGATCGACGTCGAGACCTCGACAGAGCGGCTGTCGCAGTATGCCGTAAACCCGATGAAGGTGATGCAGGCGCTGCAAGGGCGCAACACGGTGCAGTTTGCCGGCCGCGTGCCCGCCGGCGAGAGCAAGGTCCCGATCGAATCCGGCGGCGCCTTCAAGACCGAAGACCAGATTCGCCAGGTTCTGGTGGACGTTTCGCCCACCGGGCAGCCTGTAGACATCGGCGACCTAGCGACCGTGGAACGGGTCTACAAGGACCCCACCGAGTACGCCCGGATCGACGGCGAGCAGACCATCCTGCTGGCGGTCGAGATGCACGAGGGCAACAACATTGTGGACTTTGGCAACACGTTGCGGGCGAAGCTGAAGAGCATCGAAACCACTCTGCCCCCGGACGTGAAGCTGGACCTGGTGGCGGATCAGCCCAGGGTGGTTTCCGACCGCATCCACGATTTTTTCCGCGAGTTTGGCATCGCCATTTTTGCGGTCATCCTGGTGACCATGCTGCTGCTGCCGCTGCGGGTGGCGCTGGTGTCGGCGATCGCCATTCCGGTGTCAGTGTCGATGACCTTCGGGATGCTGAACGCTTGCGGAATCGAGCTGCAACAAGTGTCGATCGCGGCGCTGATCGTGGTGCTGGGCATGGTGGTGGACAATGCCATCGTGATTGTGGACAACTACGTGGGGCTGCTGGACCGGAAGGTTCCAGTGGAGGAGGCGGCTGAGCGGTGCGCCACGGAGATGGCCGTTCCGGTGCTGACCGCAACGCTGGCCATCATCGCGGCGTTTGCCCCGCTGCTGCTGCTGACCGGCGCGGTGGGCGAGTTCATCCGCTCGCTGCCGATCGCCGTAGCCATCTCGCTGGGCACTTCGTTCTTTGTGGCCATGCTGTTGACGCCGCTGCTGGCCCGATTCTTCATTCCTCAAGGGCTGGTGAATCACCAGGAGGAAGCTACAGGCGCGCAGCGGAAGCTGACACCTCTGGATCGCATGCAGGGGAGCTATCACGGCATTATCACCTGGGCCATGCAGCACAAGCAGGCGGTTCTGGTGTCGAGCGTACTGGCCTTTGTGGCCGGAATGGGGATTTTGCGGCTGGTGCCGCAACTGTTCTTTCCGTTAGCTGAGCGGGACCAGTTCGTGATGGATGTGTGGCTGCCGGAAGGGTCCAAGATCGAGGCCACCGACGCCGCCGTGCGATCCATTGAAGGAGTCCTCAGCAAGGAGCCGCTGGTCAAGGAGTACACGAGCTTTCTGGGCGAGAGCGCGCCGCGGTTCTACTACAACGTGAACCCCCAGGCGCCAGCCGCGAACTATGCGCAGATCCTGGTGAACACCAGGAAAGTGAAAGGGACGCCGGAGCTGGTGGCGTCGTTGCGGCAGCGGCTGCCCGATGTGGCTCCCGAGGCCAAGGTCTTTGTGAAGGAGTTGCAGCAGGGACAAGTGATGGAGGCTCCGGTTGAAGTGCGGATTGTGGGTGACGACATTGGCACCCTGGGAACGCTTGGGAACCGGGTGGAGGAGGTGTTCCGGCATACGCCGGGAGCGACGTACGTCCATAGCGACTGGCACGAGGACGCCTGGCAGGTGGGCATGAAGGTGCGCGAAGAAGTGGCCAACCGGATTGGATTGACCAATGCATCCATCTCTCAACAACTCGCGGTGGGCTTTGAGGGCGCGCCGGTGACCACGTTCTGGGAGGGCGACCGCGGGGTGGATGTGGTTCTGCGCCTGGACCCCTCCGAGAGGCAGAACTTCCAGAATCTGGCCGATACGTATGTGATGTCTCCGCTGACCGGGGCAAAAGTTCCGCTGGAGGCAGTGGCGTCTCTCGATTCCGAGTGGCAGCCGGGCCGGATTGTGCGCAGAAACGGAGTGCGCACGCTGACCGTCCGCGCCTTTCCCGGCGACCACCGGCTGGCGAGCGAGATTCTGGGAGACGCGCGCAAGCAACTGGACGCGCTGCCGTTGCCGCAGGGCTACCGCATCGAGTACGGCGGCGAGTACGAGAACAAGCAGGAGATCTCCGGCGAGATGCAGAGTGCGCTCCTGGTCAGCCTGGTGCTGATCTTTCTGATCCTGCTCTTCCAATTCCGCACGCTGGCTGACCCGCTGATTGTGATGGCGGCGTTTCCGCTGGCCATTCCGGGCGCCGCCCTGGGGCTGCTGATTACCCACAACACCTTCGGATTCACGGCCTTTATCGGCATTGTGAGCGTGGGCGGGCTGGTGGTGAGAAACTCTATCATCCTGATCGATTACATTCACGAACGGATGCGCGACGGGGTGGAACTGGAGCAGGCGGCGCTGGAAGCTGGAGAGCGCCGGTTGCGGCCCATCTTCCTGACTTCGATGGCCGCCGCGGTGGGCGTGATTCCCATGATTCTGTCCGGGTCAAGCCTCTGGTCTCCGCTGGCCAGCGTGATTGCTTTCGGGCTGCTCGGGTCGATGTTCTTTACGCTGGTGGCGATCCCAGTTCTGTTCGTGGTGGTGCACCGCAAACGGAATGTCCCCGCGGCGAAGGACGGCGAGGATTCCGGTGCGGGTTCGTGGCTTCCCAGGTCCAAGAAGCGAAACCTGGGGCAGCCGGCCGTGGGGGCCATGCTGGTATTGCTGGCGCTAGGAGCCGTTGCGCACGCAGAGACGCGGCGCATCACCCTGGATGAAGCCGTTGCCCTGGCGACAAAACAGAACTCGACGGTGAAGCTGGCGCACCTGAAAGCCAAGGAGATGGATGCGCGCGTGAAGGAGGCGCGGGCCAATTATTTTCCGGTGCTGAGCAACGAGAGCGACGCCGCGCACCTTCGGGACATCGAACATCTAATGATTCCGATGGGATCGTTGGGCGTATACCCGGTCCCCGGCCCTGTCCCTGGGGCAAACGCTTCGCTTCCGCTGGGGCATCACAACTTCATTTTGAGCACCACCACGGCGGCGGAGCCCATTACGCAAATGTTCAAGATTCACGCCGGGGTGAGCGTGGCGCGGGCGGATGCGGGGATGGCGCGGGACGATGCGCAACGGGCGGAGAACGAAGTCGCCCTGAAGATGAAGGAGTTGTACTTCAACCTGCTGTCGGCGGAGCGGCGGAAGCAAGCGGCGGAATTGCGCATCGCGGCGGGAGAAGAGCAACTGGGCGAGGCGCGCAACGGGGTTGAAGCCGGGGCCGTGCTGGAGTTGAAAGTGCTGGACGGGAAGGCGCAGATTGCCCAGGCGCGTCACGGGCTGGGATCGCTGGAAGACGCGATTTCCGACATGAAAGTGGAGTTCAACGATTTGGCAGGACTGCCTCTGGACACCGATGTCGAACTGGTGGCGCCGGAGGGAAAAGACTCCGATGTAACAGCGGGAAATTTGGAGAGCGAGGCGCTCGAGCACAATCCCGAGGTTGCCGCAGCCCGGGAGACACTGGCCAAGGCACGGGCGGGTCTGAACGCCGCGCGGGCGGAGTACATTCCAGAGGTCGGAGCCTTTGCGCAGTATATCCATCAGGATGGCGTACCGCTGCTCACTGAGAACAACGGCGCGGTTGGCCTGAAGATGAGCTGGACGCTGGTGGAGTTTGGCAAGCGCAGCGGGCAGGTGCGCGAGCGGCAGGCGCAGGTGGCCGAGGCGGAAGAGAATCTGCGCCACGCGGAGAGCCGGGTGCGCGTAGAGATCGAGAAGAGCGTGCGCAAGGTACGGCGGACGGAGTCGGGTTTGGAAGCTGCCCGGGAGAGCGTGGAGGCGCGGGCGGAGATGCGGCGCATCACGGCCAACCAGGTGGAGGCGAAGACGGTAAATGCCTCCGCGTTGAAGCAGGCCGAGGCGGAACTGGCGGAGGCCGAGGCGGAACTGTTTCAGGCGGAGATGGAGCGGGGGACGGCGCGGGCGGAACTGGAACGAACGTTGGGACTGGAGTAAGCTGGAGAGTTTCGAGAAATGCGGGGGGAGAAACGTGGAATACCGCGTATTGACAGTGAACAGGGAGTTTGGCAGCGGCGGGGGACGGATTGCGCAGACCATTGCCGGGTGGCTGGGCTGGAAGCTGCTGGATCGGGATATTATCGACGCCATTGCGTATGCGGCCCACGTTGACAAGAATGTGGTGCGCCACTATGACGAGCACGTGGATTCGTGGCTGCGGCGCATCAACCAGCAGGCCATGCGCTCGGCCGCACTGGCCGCGGGGCTGGAATTGGGCGACGACTCGGTTTTCGATGCCGAAGAGATGGTGAAGATTTCGCAGAAGATCATCGAAAAAGCCTGGACCGACGGCAATTGTGTGATTGTGGGCCGCGGCGCGCAATGCGTTCTTCAGCACAAGCCCGATGTGTATCACGTGTTTGTGTATGCTCCCTTGAAAGAGCGGCTCTTGCGGCTGCGCACGCGCCTGGAGAAGGGCACCGACATCGAGCAGCGCATCCGGACGGTGGATACCGAACGCGCCAAGTATTTGCAGCAGTATTTCGGCAAGAGCTGGTGCAATCTGCACTTGTATGACCTGATGATCTCGTCGCAGACGGACGAGGACGCGACGGCGCGGGCGATTGTTTACGCGATGACGGGAAAAGCCCACCAAGGAGCTTAGGTCGTATCGCAGTTCCTGTAATACGGGCATCGTGCTATCCCACCTCAGGCGCAAAACTTCAAACGCGCCGAAGGTGGGGCACCGTGCAAGGAGCGGGGGAGGCTACTCTTCTTCGCTGGTTTGGGTGGTGAGATAGCGCTCATAGCCCAGCTCGGCGATCTGGTGCGTTTGGGCTTCGAGCCAGTCCACGTGGTCTTCCTCATCCTTGAGCAGGGTGACGAAGAGATCGCGGGAGCCGTTGTCCTGGTTCTCGTAGGCAATGCGCACGGCCTCGTTGTACATGGCCACGGCATCGATTTCGAGTTTCAGGTCGGACTTGATCATGTCCTTGACGTTGCCGCCGATGGAGAGGGCCAGCGGCTCCATGGTCGGCGTGGCGTCGAGAAAAAAGATGCGCTCCATCAGCGACTCGGCATGTTTCATTTCGCCGATGGACTGCTTCTTGATGTACCGGGCAAGCTTGTCATAGCCCCAGTTCTCGCACATTTCGGCGTGGACGAAGTATTGGTTGATGGCGGTGAGCTCCTCGCGGAGCGCACGATTCAACTGCTCGATGACCTTCGGGTTGCCCTTCATGGGGTGGATTTTACCGAACGGCGGGCGGGTTTGTAACGGGAAATCTTTGAAGGGGCGGGGAGGAAACGAAGTGTGTGATTTCCCACCCTTTCGCCAGAAAGAAGGCGAAAGGATGGGGCACGGAGGCTGTATCGGCTGTTCCCTGTTCCCTATCCCCTGTTCCCTGTTCCCTATTCCCTATTCCCTGCCCTTGTGACTTTAGTCGCTGCCCTGCCCGCTGGAGACCTCCTACTCTGGATTCATTCCAAGTTCATTACCCCGGAGGGGGAAATCGCCATGTTTTGCTACCAATGTGAACAGACTTCGCAAGGCCAGGGATGCCAAGTCGTCGGCGTCTGCGGCAAGGACGAGAACACCGCTACGCTTCAGGACCTGCTGATTTACGCGGTCAAGGGAATCAGCCAATATACGCATCGCGCGCGGCAGTTGGGCGCGGCAGATGCGGAGATCGACGCCTTCACGATCGAGACGATCTTCGCGACGCTGACCAACGTGAACTTCGACGAGGACCGCGTAGCCGATCTGGTTTATGAAGCTGCGAAGGTTCGGGACCAGGCGCGGACGCTCTATGAGGAAGCCGCGGCCAAGGCGGGCGTTGTGGCCTTGCCGCTGGCCGGTCCGGCAGCATGGCGGCCAGCCCCAACCCGCGAGGCTTTGCTGGCCCAAGGACGCGAGCAGCTGATCCCTGCGGCTTTTCTGGCCGGGGGCGGCGACGGCAAGGAGATCAAGAACCTCGTAGAGCTGGTGGTTTACGGATTGAAGGGCGTGGCCGCCTATGCGTATCACGCGATGGCGCTGGGTTCGAGCGCGCCGGCTTCGTATGCAACGATCCACGAGACGCTCGCCGCGCTGACCGAGCCGCACTCTCAGGAAGAACTGCTGGGGCTGGCGATGAAGGTGGGCGAACTGAATTATGGCGTTCTGGAACAACTGGACCGGGCGCACACGGAGACCTTTGGGGCGCCTGCGCCGGCACAGGTGAGGCTGCATCCGGTGAAGGGCAAGGCGATCCTGGTTTCGGGGCACGATCTGCACGACCTGTATCAACTGCTGTTGCAGACCGAAGGGCTGGGCATCAATATCTACACACACGGCGAGATGCTGCCCGCGCACGGCTATCCCAAGCTGAAGGCGTTCAAACATCTGGCGGGCAACTATGGCGGCGCGTGGATCGACCAGGCGCAGGATTTCGACGTGTTTCCGGGCGCGGTGCTGATGACTTCGAACTGCATTCAGCAGCCCAAGGCGAGCTACCAGGCGCGGCTGTTCACGGCCGGGCCGGTGGAGTGGCCGGGTGTGGAGCACATTGCGGGAACCGACTTTGCGCCGGTGATTGCGGCGGCGCTGGCTATGCCGGGATTCACCGAGGACGGGCCGGACGACTCGATTACGGTTGGGTTTGGCCACAACGCGGTGCTGGGCGTGGCGGGAACGGTGATCGACGCGGTGAAGGCCGGGGCGCTGCGCCGCTTCTTCCTGATCGGCGGATGCGACGGAGCGCGGTCGGGACGGAGCTACTATACCGAACTGGCCGAGCAGGTTCCGCAGGATTGCGTGATTCTGACGCTGGCGTGCGGCAAATACCGCTTCAACAAACAGGATTTCGGGACGCTGGGCGGGCTGCCGCGGCTGCTCGACCTGGGCCAGTGCAACGACGCCTATTCCGCGCTGAAGATTGCGCAGGCGCTGGCCGGGGCCTTCGATTGCGGGGTCAACGATCTGCCGCTTTCGCTGGTGCTGAGCTGGTATGAGCAGAAGGCTGTCGCCATCCTGCTGACGCTGCTCTGGATGGGGATTCGCAACATTCGCATTGGGCCGACGCTGCCGGCGTTTCTGTCCCCTGCGGTGCTGGAGCTGCTGCACACAAACTACAACCTGATGGCGACCACGACACCGGAAGCGGATCTGGCGGCGATGCTGGGATAGAAGCCCGCTGAGACGTTGAGTGGTATGGGCTGGACGGCCTTTATGGATCTGGCCCGAGAAGAGTGTGTTGTCTCCCACCCTTTCCGCAGAGTACGCGGAAAGGATGGGGCACCCAGCGACGTGTCAGGCCTCCCGCAGGGTGTAAATGGCGCAGATGTTGTTACTTCTTTGGCTCTTCTTCCTGGGTCACTACCGGGCCCTCGCCGGGGAAGGGCCAGCTTTTGTCGAGGAGAATCTCCTTTTCGCGCTGCGCCTTGGGAACGCGATCGATGCGCAGGTTCTCAAAGAAGTGCACGCCGGTTTTGCCGGCGGTGACAATATCCATGTCGCCGTCGCCGTCCATGTCCTCGACCACAAACTGCGTTCCCGCGCCGGCTGTGCCGTTGACGGAGATGGGATAGCGCGTGAACTCGCCGGTCTTGCGGTTGATTTTGTAGTAGTAGACAACCAGCGGATCGTAGGAGCCTGGGTCGTTGCCGGAGTGGCCGCGGTAGCGCTTGCCGGCCAGCAGTTCAAGCTCGCCGTCGCCGTCGATGTCGGCCAGTTTGAGCGCGTGTACCTGCGAGAACGACTCGTCGATGGTGTGGCGGACCCAGTGGCGGGTGCCGCCCTCGCCCTGCTGTTCCAGCCAATAAAGGCCGTAGCTGTGGCCTTTGCCGTAGATGATGTCCATCTTGCCGTCGTTGTTCACGTCGTAGCCAAGGATGGGGAATCCGGCGTCGCCCAGGTTCCAGTCCGGATGCCATTCCCATTGGTCCTTGTCGGCGTCGATCTGGCGAAACCAGCCGTTGGGGGTGAGGATGTCAGCCTTGCCGTCGCCGTCGATGTCGGCTACGCCGATGCCGTGGCCGTCCTGCTCCCGGCCGCCCACGTGATGCACCTTGGGCTCAGGGCCGGAAAAATCGATCCACAGAATGCCGGAGTGGTTGTAGTGGGCCAGGATGAGGTCGGGCTTGCCATCGCCGTTGATGTCGGCCATCCAGCCGCCCTCGGTGTCATAGCTGTCGGCGATGAAGTGGCGCTTCCACTCGGCGCCGAGCTTCTTGGGGTTCTCGTACCACCAGACGCCATTGGTCATCCAGCCGGCGGTGACCACGTCGGGCGCGCCGTCGTGGTTCACGTCCACGGTCCACTCGCCGCAGTCTGAAACAAACTCGTTCAGGGTCCCGGCCTCGCGGTACTGGTGGCGCTTCCACTCGCCGCCCTTGGGGCCGGGGTTTTCGTACCAGTAGGCCCCGCTGAGGATGTCGGGCAATCCGTCGCCGTTCATGTCGAGCGTGGTGACGCCCTCGGCGTGGTCGGTGCCCAGGCGATGAACGAAAAAGGTGGCCTGGGGGATGCCGCCGGGACCGGGGCCTGGGGTGGTTTTGCGCTCTTCCTTGTTCTGGGCGTGGAGCAGAGCGGGAAAGAACGGAGCAGCGAGTGCCATCAAGACCAACGCGGCCCGCAAAGTGATTCCCATGACGATTTCCTCGAATTTCTGTTGCGCCGTACTCCGCGCCGCAGCCGCTACTTCAGCGGGTAGAGCTTGATGTTGCGGAAAAAGACTTCGGCGCCTTCGGACTGGAAGAGAATCTTGCCACTGGACGGAAAAGCGTCGGTGCCCTCATTGGCCAGCTTGCCGTTGACGTATTGCCAGACGTGGCCGTCGCGATTGACCAGCTCGACAACGTTCCATTCGCCGTGCGGCTTCTCAGTTTCGTTGGTGGGGTCGCGATAGCCGGTCACGTTCTTGAACACGCCCTTGTTGAAGCGGTCGATCTTCATGGCGCTTCCCGCCGGGCCGGTGACGCGCACGCCGTCCTTGCCGGTGAGCGCGGCGCCGTCCGTCATCCAGAAGTCGCCCGTGCAACCCTCGTTGATCTGGAACTCGACCGAGCGAGGCCACACCTTGTTCGGTCCCTGGATGTTGTAGAGGATGCCGCTGTCACGGGCTTGGCCTTCGCGCGAACCGAACGTGCCCTCGCCCCATTTGAACTCGGCGCGCAGATAGTAGTTCTTGTACTCCTGTTTGGTAATGAAGTAGCCCATCTCAGTGCCGGAGACGTGGACGACCCCGTTTTCAACCGTGAAAACGTGGTTGGGGTCGGCATTGAGGCCATCGCTGGGCAGAAAGGTATCGAACTGGGCAAGATCTTTGCCGTCGAAGAGGACCACCGCCGGGCCGTGCTTGGGAATGCCCTTGGCTTGTGCCCAGGCGAAGCTCGCCGAAATCAGGCCGGCAAGAAGTAACATGCCTGCTGTCTTATAGTTAGAGTGAACTCTCATGGATTGTGATCCTCTCGGAATCATTCTGCTCCCCAGCGGCTTGGCGGCGCAAGCAGGCTCAAGCGAGGTTGGCTTTTGAGCGCACAACCTTCTCGATCAGACCGGTGATGAGGCGATCCGGCAGGAAACGGACGAGGAACGCCGAGAAGCTTCCTGCAAAGTTGGGGAGGATGGTGCGGCGGCCGCGCTTGAGGGCTGCGATGGCGAGGCGCGCCACGTCCGGAGCCGACTGCACGCCGCGACCTTTGAAGACATTGGATCTGGACACTTCAAAGAACTCGCTGTCGGTAGGGCCGGGGCAGAGCGCCGTGACTTTGACGCCGAAACGGGCCACTTCGGCGGCCAGGCCCAACGCGAAAAAGCGGTCGAAGGCCTTGCTGGCCGCATAAGTAGTGAGATAGGGAACGGGTTGAAAACTGGCCGTCGAAGCGAGGATCAGCACCCATCCGCGCCGGCGCTCGACCATGCGCGGAACAAAGAGCCGCGACAAACGGACCATAGCCTCGCAGTTGACGCGGACCTGGCTCAGTTCCTGCTCGACGGGGCTCGCGTGGAAGGCGCCGAACTGGCCGAGGCCGGCGTTGTTGATGAGAATGTCGACGGTAACTCCCGCGCCTTCCGTGGCGTCGTAGATTTGCTGCGGCGCGGCGGGGTCGTTGAGGTCGGCGACAACGATGCGGACCTCAGTTCCCTTGCCCGCGAGCTCCGCCGCGAGCTCTTCAAGGCGGTCCCTGCGGCGCGCCGTGAGGATGAGTTTGGCCCCCTGGGAGGCCAGTTCCCGCGCCAGCGCCACGCCGATGCCCGCGCTGGCCCCAGTGACCAGCGCCCATTTGCCGTTGAAATCCTGTATGTCTGCCATTGCGGGACCATCATAGCGGATGGGCATCACGGCAGGGTCAGGCGCGGGCAGCCAGGAGTTCGCCCTGAAACTCCTCGTTGAGCCAGGTTGAAAGCGCTTGAAACTCCTCGTCGCGGCCGAGGAAGTCGCGGACCATCTGGCGGCCGGGCTTGGAGCCGCCTTGTTCAAGGACAGTCTTGCGATAGCGGCTGCCGGCATCGCAGCCGAGCAGATCAGCCGGGTCGAACTGGGCGAAGAAGTCCAGAGCGATGACCTTGTCAAAAGCATAGGTATAGTAATTCGACGAGTAGCCGGTCAGGTGGCCGAAGCTCGCATACATGCGGTTGCCTTCAAGCCATGTCCAGGGCTGCAGGCTCTGGTGGAGTCGCCGGGTGATGCTGTCGAGGTCGAGACCGGCGGGATCCTGGTCATGCAGGTCGAGCGAGAGCGTGGTGTAGTAGAGCTGCGAGCGCATCCAGTCGGCGCGGCCAAAGGCTCCTGCAAGCTTCATCTTTTTGATGGTCTCCGAAGAGAGCGTTTCGCCGGTTTGGTAGTGTTTTGCGAAGGCCTGGAGGAGTTTCTCGTCGCGGAAAAATTCTTCCAGCATTTGCGAAGGGACTTCAATGAAGTCGCCCTCGGTGGCAAAGCCGGAGATGCCGGCCCACTCGGTCTGGCCGCCGAGGATGGCGTGCATGAGGTGCCCGAACTCGTGAAAGAAAGTCACCACGTCGTGGTATTGGAGAAGACCCGGGTCGCCAGCCTCGCCGCCGGGGAAGTTGCAGATGAGGGCGGCCTCGGGCAGAGCGCGGCCGCGGACGCCGGTGACTACCGGGGAGGCGGAAAACCACTTGTCCTTGCCGTCGCGGGGGTGCATGTCGAGGTAGAAGCGGCCCACGGGCTGGCCGGCGTCAAACACATCAAAGACCGAAACGTCGGGGTGCCAGCCGGAAGCACCTGATCGGCGGAACTCGACTTTGAACAGGCGCGCCGCGGTTGCGAGTACGCCTGCCTCCACCTGCGCGTAGGGGAAATAGGGACGCACGGATTGCGAGTCGAAGTCGAAAGCGGAGCGGCGGAACTGCTCGTACCAGTAGGCGCGGCTGGTGATGTCAATGGATTGAAGGCCGGGCTGGCGCTGGCGGGCGAAGTCGAGGATCAGTTCATGCTCGCGGCGGGCTCCGTCGCGGCTGGCTTCATCGAGTTTGGCGAGGAAGGTGCGCACGTTGGCCGCCGAGCCCATCATCTGGTCGGCGGTGGCCAAGTCGGCCCAGCTGCGGAAGCCAAGTACCGTGGCGATTTCCTGGCGCGTGGCCAGCAGGTCGAGAAGGATCTGGCGGTTGGCCGGGTAAGCGCGGGTGTTGTAGGCCAGGAACATGCGCTCGCGGAGCGCCGCGCTGCTGGCAAAAGTCATGACCGGCTGCATGTCGGGCTGGTCGGTGGTGAGCGTGATGGACGCTGAGCTGTCGGCGCCGGGCTCGGACGGCTGATGACGGGCGAGGTAATCGGCGGGCAGGCCCTCCAACTCGGCAGGTGTGGCTTCGATGGTTTTCGCGCCTTCCTGGATGTTGCGGGCAAAGTCGAGCGAGAGGCGGGTGGCCTTCTCTTGCAGGGATTGCAGGCGGTCGCGCGTGGCCTGATCCTTGTCCACGCCGGCCAGGCGGTAGCTGAGGAGGGTGCGCTCGACGTAATGCTTTGTCGGGGCGTCGGCGTTTTGGAGATCGATTGCAGAGAGAGCTTCAAAGACTTGGCGGTTGAGGCTGAGAGCGCTGCCGGCCTGGGCCACGCGCTGCGCCTCGGTCTGCGCCTGGTCGCGGACTGCCTTGTCGGCGGCCACGGAATTGAGCACGCCAGCCTGCGCCCCGGCCAGGCTCAGTTGCTCGATGGCCGCGTCATAGAAGCGGAGAGAGTTTTCAGGAGTGCGCGGACCTTCGACGGCCAACAAAGCGGCGAGTGCGGCCTCGTGTGCGGCGAGGCGGGCGCCGACCCAGGCGGAAAGCGATTCGGCAGAAAGGACTCCACCCGCCTCCCAGGCGTGAAGGTCTTCCGATTGGGCAGCGGGAACAGGATTCATGTGAGGCATCGTGGGCAAACTCCTCCATACTTCTAGGGTGCCACAACCGGATGGGGACGGGGATTGGCGCGTCGTGGACATGGGCGGTTGAGGGTTGTGGTTTCCCACCCTTCCGCACAAAACGCGGAAGGATGGGGCACGGACACTTTGTGCGAGAGCTATCGCGGCTCATTCCCGACTGGAGCGCGCCACCGTGCGACTGACTGCTCCCACGCAAGAGCGGTGGAAGCAACATCCCTGTTGCATCAGCGGAGGAACCCCTTTAAGATGCGTCAATCGATGACTATGACCCAAAGTGTTTCCAGTTCGACAATTTCCGCTCCCGCGCCGGCGGCTCCGCGGGTCCGCGTGGGCAAGCTGTGCGTGGCCATTCAGGGCGGCTCGGCGGCAGAGCTGGTGGAGCGGGCGAAGGCGGCGCTGGGCGACTCGAAGTTTCTTGAATTCCGCCTGGATTCTTGCCCCAAGCCCGCGGCGGCGCTGCCGAAGATGAAAGAGTTTCTGGCAGAGCACCGCGAGGTAACGGCCATCGCCACTTGCCGCCGGAGGGAGTTCGGCGGGAACTTTGTGGGGAGTTTGTCTGCGGAACTGGATGTGCTGTTGAAGGCCGCCGAGACCGGCTGCAAGATTGTGGATCTGGAGGTCGAGTCGGCAGAGGAGGCCACGGCAGCGCAGATGGCCAAGCTGCGAACCGGATTGCGGACGGCGGGCACGGCGCTGCTGGTGAGCTTTCACGACTTCATGCGGACCAAAGGCCTGGAGCAGGCAGCGCAGCGAATCGAGGCCTTCCAACCGGAGTTTGTGAAGGTGGTTTCGACGGCACGATCACTGGCCGACAACCTGGCCGTACTGAAGCTGATCGAGGACCGGTCTCTGACGTCGCATGTCGTGGGCATCGCCATGGGCGAGGAGGGCCTGGTGAGCCGCGTGCTGGGACCGCGGGCGGGCGGGGCGTTCACCTTTGCCGCATCTTCTGCCGGGGCAGAGACGGCGCCGGGCCAGGTGACCGCGCACACCCTGCGCGACCTCTATCGCGTGGAACATCTTGACCAGGCAACGCGCATCTTCGGCGTGGCCGGCAACCCCATCGCCCACTCGCTTTCGCCGCTGATGCACGCAACGGCCTTCCGGCGCGAAAACGTGAACGCCGTCCTGCTGCCGCTTAAGACGCGCACGCTGGACGACCTGCTGACCCTGGTACGCGGACTTCCGCTGGCCGGGGTGGCCGTGACCATGCCGCTGAAGCAGCAGGTGCTGCCCTACCTGGCCAACATGGACCCGCTGACCGCGCGCATCGGGGCCTGCAACACGCTGAGAACCGGAGCGGACGGCAAGCTCTACGGCTTCAACACGGACGTGGCCGGGGTGGTGAGACCGCTGGAAAAGCGGATGCGGCTGAAGGGCGCGCACATCGCCGTGCTGGGCGCGGGAGGCGCGGCGCGGGCCGCAGTCTTCGGGCTGGTAGCGCAGGGCGCGGAGGTCTTTATCGTCAATCGCACACACGAGCACGCGGTGGCGCTGGCCAAGGAAGCCAAGGCCAAGGCGCTGAAGCACGAGCAATTCGCGAAGACCCGCTTCGACGCGGTGATCAATTCCACTCCCTGCGGGATGGCGGGGTCGAATCAGGCGCTGCCGATTGAGGAGAGCGAGCTGAACACAGCGCTGGTTTTCGACATGGTCTACAACCCGCTGGAAACGCCGCTGATCAAGCTGGCCGTGGAGCGCGGGATTCCGGTGGTCAAGGGCATCGAGATGTTTGTGCAGCAGGGGGCGCGGCAGTTCGAAATCTGGACCGGGAAGCCGGCGCCGGAGGCGGAGATGCAGCGGGTGGTGGAGCTGGCGCTGCGGCGGCAAGGATGAAGGCGGAGAAATCCCTTGCTGGTTGTAGCCTCAAAGTTCCTTGTCGCTTGACATCATCCAAATGGTATATACAATAAAGCCATGGGAATCATGTACGATCCCGCAAAGAATGAGCGCAATATTCGAGAGCGTGATCTTTCATTCGAGCGGGCTGCGGATTTCGATTTTGAGACGGCGACATTCAATACGGAAGTCCGCAAGGGGGAAACCCGGCGCGTTGCAGTTGGGTACCTGGACAGACGATTGCATCTGCTCTGCTACATCCCCAAAGAGGACGGCATCCGCGTGATCAGTTTCCGCAAAACAAACAAGAGGGAGGCAAAACTCTATGGCAAACCGCAAACCATTGATTGATGAAGACGGAGAGGTTAGAGAGATCACAGCCGAAGATATTGCCCTCTTCAAGCCATTTTCCGCGTTACCGGAAGCGGAGCAGAAGGTGCTCCAGAAGCTTCGCAAGCGCGGGCCACAGAAGACTCCCAAAAAGGTTCCCATCTCGATTCGGCTTTCTCCCGACGTGGCTGAAGGCCTGCGCGCAACCGGCAATGGTTGGCAGGGCCGCGCGGACGAGGCGCTCAGATCGTGGTTGGCAGAGAGCACAAAAGAAAAGGCAAGCCAGACTTCGGCGAACCGCTAAGATTCTGGATTCGACCTTCGGTAAGGCCTATCGGGTTTTCTTTTTCGCGGGTTTGGCGGATGATTTTCCTGACTTTCCGGGCTTGGCGGACTTGGGCTTGCCGGACTTGTCTTTGTCGCCTTCCAGGTGGCCAACGGGGATGGGCCATAGATCGGGGCCGGTGCGTTTGACCTGCGTGTCGACCATCATGTAAGTGATGATGCGGGGCGAGACCGGTCGAGTGATGCCGGTGGTGGAATCGGTGGTCAGGTTGGGCCCGCTGGGGATCTGGAAGCTGAAGGTGGGCGCGCTGCCACTCGCCGTGGGCTGGGAGCCGGTCTTGAGCGGCAGATAGCCCTGAATGGGATGCAGGCGGAAGGCCGTCTCATAGCGGTGGCGCTTGACGCTCCAGGTGAAGACGCGGATCTGGTCGAAGTCGAACGGCAGACCGTTTTTGGGCGGGCCGAGCACGGTAACGTACTGCGGAACCTGGTGGTCCGGCGTGGAAGCCGCGGAGTCGTAGACCTTGTTGAGCACGTAGGCGCCCACCATCCGCTGGCCCTCGGCATAGGTGCCGATCTCGTCGGGCACGTCGACATCAAGGCGGCCGGCGAGCAACCAGCCGACATGGCCCTGGCCATCGCGCACCAGCCACCAGTCTTCCATGGGTGGCGGCTCGGGTTCGACCTGGCCGGGGACGGATGCAGCGGTTGGGGCCGGAACCGGCGGCTTCGCGGCTGGCTGGCCGGTGGTGGGGGCGGAAGTCTTGGGCACAGCAGCCGACTGGGGAACGGACTGCCTGGGCGGCGCAACTTGGCCCGCGGGGAGCGTTTTGGGAACCGAGGCGCGAGCCAGAAGCTGCACCTTGGCGTTGGCCGCCAGCAGGTAAAAGCGCTCCGTTTCCCGGCCAGGAAGCAGATGCAGGTAAATATCGTCGCGGATGACGCCGGTGGCTACGACCGGGTCGTCTTTGTGCTGCTTGCCGAGTTGGCCGAAAGCGTCGTAGGTCTTGGCGTCGATGACCGCGCGCTCTTCAATCCAGCCAATCTCGTTCTTCTGCGTCTTGACCTTGAGGAAGCGGCGGCCGTGCTCCAGGACTTCGAGCTTCTGGCCGTTGGTGACTTCGCCGACACGGTTAGAGACGGCGGCCACGCGGTCGTGCAGGTACGTCTGCCGCGTGGAGACGTAGACCGTCTCGTGCCGCTCGGGACGGAAGCGGCTGCATCCCGAAGAGAAAACAAGCAAGCACAGCATCAGCATCGTGAGGACAGGGGTCCCGCGATGCCGGGGGATTGAGACGAATGGGATTGGAGAGAACGTGAGCACAGCCGGTGGCGATCATCTTGAGGATAGCACCTGACGGCAGGGGACAGGGGTCAGGGGTCAGGGGTCAGGGACGCGCGACGAAACAGGCTGTGGGAAAACTCGTTTCTCGCCCCAAAAGTGTCAGGGCACGACTTCAGTCGTGCCGTAAATGCCTTAGAATGAGCGCGGCCTTTAGGCCCTGCAGTACATTCTTCGGGCTCTTCGCCATTCATTCAGATTTTTCCGCAACATGGAAAGACCAGACCACTCACCACCGCTCTTACTGCGGCGCGGCGACGATGGCGATGGAACCGGACGCCGTCGAGGAGGTAACCTGGGTGTCCAGTTGGCCAGCGGTGGTGGTGTCGAAGGTGAAGGAATCAAAGTAGGGGCTGCCGGCCGAGCCAACCTCGAAGAGGAAGGTGCCGGTTGAGTCTTCGGCCAAGCCCAGAGGTTGAGAGCCAGCCGCAATGGTGGGGCCGGCGGTCAACGAATAAGTGGTGCCGCTGGAGGTGACCGCAAAAGCGGCGACGGTTCCTGCGTTGCCCGCACCTGTCCCATTGGCGACATAGACGTAATCGCCGGAGGAAAGAGGCAGGATGAAATTGGGCGAGAGCGCGTTCGTAGCGACGGGAGACGTGGTCAACTCATTGAAGGTACTGTAGTTGAAGATGCGCAGGCCGCCGGAGTTGCTGGCGGAATTGGCCAGGGTCTCGCCGATATAGAACAGGCGGTTGGTGGGGTCCACGGCCACCGAAAGGGCGGAACCGCTGGAATGCACCACAGGGATCTTGGTGTAGGTGGTTCCCAGCGGGCTTTTTCCCGAAGCCGCATTGTGATTGAAGGGAACCACGATGGTGCCGGCGGAGCCCAAGGCAACGAAGATGTTGTTGTTATCCGGCGAAATGACCATCTGATTCGCGCCGATCGTGGCTGCCGAGTTGCCGATTGTAATGGAAAACGGATATTCGGCGCCGGTGGCGACGCCGGTGGTGGAATTGATGGAAACGGCTTCAATTGTCACTCCACCGGTGCCGGGGACGGCCTCGATGAGCCACGAACTGCTCTGGTCCACCTGGATGGCTGAAACGTACACGTCGGCGGACGCTGTGACTCCGGCAGTTCCCAACGCGCCGTTGGAAATGGGGTACGCGATCACACCGGTGTTTGTGCTGACGCACAGAAAATTGTCGTTGGGAGCAATGGACATCGAGCTTGGAGTGCCGGGCAAGGTCAAAGGACTCCCCGTGAGCTGGGTCAGAGAGCCGGAGGCAATGTATTCGCTGACAACGGTTGGGGCGCCTGAGAGCGGATTGTTCAGGATATAGAAATAGCCGCTGGTGGCGGTGGTGCAGTTGGTGGTGCAGGAACCGCCGCCGCCGCCGGTGCCGCTGGGCGCCTGCCAGAAATTTCCGCAACCCGCCAGAAACGGCGCCGCAACCAGCAACAGACCTGCCCATCTCCCGAATCTCATCGCCGCTCCTTTGCCTTTTTTCAGGGCTATGCCTTGCGCGTAGTTTCAGGCTGGTGCTGCGAGCACCCGACCGCACCAACTTGCCTGAGGAACCCGTTGACAGGGTATCGTCTCGACGCGCTTTCTGTCCCCCATGCGCGTCAGCGCCCGCTTGCCGTTCGGACGCAGGCACGGTACCCGGTGCCTTGGTAGAAGAGACGCAGGCAGGCGGGGATTCGCTTGCACGAGCGTTCTGGGGCGCCGGCGTGAACCTCAGCGGGTTGGCGCTCAGGCGATGGCAGCCACTGCGCCGGCATCGACGCAAGCATGGACCGCGTCGAGGGCGACGCCAAGGGCGTGGATCACGGCGGCCACGCGCACCACGGCCAGCACCAGTTCCTCGGTGGCGCCCTTTTCGCGAACCACCTTTTCATGCGCGTCGAGGCACTTGCCGCAGCCGTTGATGGCAGAGACGGCCAGCGACCAGAGCTCGAAGTCCACCTCTTCCACGCCGTGGCCGCGGAGGCCGTTCATGCGCAGGCGCGCGCCCATGGTGGAGTACCTGGGATTCGAGCTGAGGTGCTGGAAGCGATAAAAAATGTTGTTCATGCCCATGATGGCGGCGGCGGTGCTGGCCGCTTCAAGAGCCTGGGCGGAGAGTTGGGCCTGGGCGGCTTCAAGCACGGCAGCGGTGAGCGAGGCCGAGCGTGTGGCAACGGCGCTCGCGACCACCGTTCCCCACAACTGCTGCGGGGTCAGTTCGGTGTTGTTGCGCACCAGGGAGGAGTAGTTCAGCTTGAGGTCCTTGGCGGACGAGGGAAGACTATCGATCAAAGCGTCGAGACTCATGGTGTGTGCTCCGGGTGAGCAGGGAACAGGCGACAGTCCTCTGTTCCCTGTTCCCTGCTCCCTGTTCCCTGTTTTTAGACGTGGAGGGTTTCTTCGCCCTTGTGCCAGTTGCAGGGGCAGAGTTCGTCGGTATGCACGACATCGAAAGCGAGGAGGACTTGCTGCGGGTTGCGGCCCACGGAGAGGACGTTCACTGAAGCGAAGCGGATGATTCCCTCGGGATCGACGATGAAAGTGGCGCGCAGGCAAACGCCGGCCTTGAGGTCAAGAATGCCCAACTGCTCGCTCAGATCGCGCTTGATATCGGAGAGCATGGGGAAAGGCAGGTTCTTGAGGTCGGGGTGGTTGTTGCGCCAGGCCAGGTGGACATACTCCGAGTCGATGCTGCCGCCCAGAAGCTGCGCATCGCGGTCCTTGAACTCATGGTTGAGCTTGCCGAAGGCGGCAATCTCAGTGGGACAGACGAAGGTGAAGTCCTTGGGCCAGAAAAAAAAGACCTCCCACTTGCCGGCAAAGCTCGCTTCGGTGATGGTTTCAAAGGCCTTCTTGGGGTCGAGATCGACCACGGCGGTGAGTTCAAAGGCGGGGAACTTTTCTCCAACAGTAAGCATGAATGACTCCTTTGCGGGTTAATTGGTTGAGTGCAACACGCGAACGGGAAACCCGCTGTCCGCGATGGAAAAAGGTAGATAAAGCCGCTCTTCCCGCGGGTGAGCGCGTGGGGTTTCAAAGCTGTTCGCAGGCATGTTTTACAGATGCCCGGAAGCAGCAGAAGATTCTGGACTGTGTTGGTCCACTTTCAAAAGAATAGCGCGAAGGAGGGAAGGTTGTCAGGCGAGGAGCGGAGCACGGCCTGTCCGCGCGGGCCTGGCAAAGGCGCAAGGATGGGACACGGGGCAGAAGTCAGCGCGACGGCGAGGACGAGGCGGACTTCGTGCTCGGAGAGGTACAAAAGGTCAGTTGGGACGGCCGCCCGGGGCGGAGCGGCGGCGGAATCGGTCGTCGACCGGCTGGCGGTTCTTGAAGCCGGTTTCGACGGTGTGCCAGTGCTCGATGGACGGCTCACCCATGCGCCAGCAGAGGAGTACAACCTGGTCGTCGAGGCGATAGGGGAAATCGAGCAGGCCGGAGTCGAGATCCTTGACCTGAACGCCGATGGAGTCGATTTCAGAGATGCTCTCGCGGACGGTTTGCAGATAGGTTTCCATCTCTGCGCGCAGCTTGGAGACTTTGCCCACATCCACTTTCATGCCGCCGGAAAGATAGATGCGGCGGGAGAACTCCGAGAGGACTGACTCGACCTCCTCGGCCGACTGCTTGCCCTCGATGGCGCGCTTGAGGAGCGACTCCATGACCGGGAGCAGTGACTGCGCTTCTTCGAGAGTAAAGGTCTTCATGGGCGTGCCCTTGGAACATAGGATACGACAAAACAGGGAACATGGATCAGGGAACAGGGACTAGGGATCAGGCGAGATGCTTGCGCGCACGTGGCGGCGTCGGTCAGGGTTTGTGCTGTCCCACCCCTTCCGCAAAAAGAAGCGGAAGGGATGAGGCACGGTCGTTCTTGCTTGTATGCACGGAAAACGCCGGAGCCCAGTTCGGAGAATGGACAACGGAGCGCCGGTAGCTGTTCCCTGTTCCCTGTTCCCTGTTCCCTATTCCCTATTCCCTGCTTTACCCCACTTCCAACATGCGGTCGAGGGCAACCTTGGCCCAGTGCTTGACGCAGGGGCGAACCTGGATGCAGTTCACGACGCGGCCCTCGACCAGGTTTTCGAGAGCCCACGCCAAGTGCTGCGGACTGATGCGGTACATGGTGGTGCACAGGCAGCCGGTCGAGTCGAGGGTGATGATGCGCTTGCCTTGCTCGGCAAAGCGGCGGGCCATGCGGTTGACCAGATGGATCTCAGTGCCGATGGCAAACATCTGTCCGGCAGGGGCCCGTTCCACAAGCGCGATGAGGCGCTCGGTGGAACCCAGAGCGTCGGCCTTCTGGCAGACCTCCCAGCGGCACTCGGGATGCACGATCACCTGGATGCCGGGATAGGCCGCGCGCACCGCATCCACGTGGCTGGGCAGGAAGCGCTGATGGACGGCGCAGTGGCCCTTCCAGAGAAGAATGCGGCTGGCAGCCAGCTTTTCCCTGGTTTGGCCGCCCTGGATGGCCCATGGATCCCAAACGGACATCTCGTCCAGGAGAATGCCCATGGCAAAGCCGGTGTTGCGGCCCAGGTGCTGGTCGGGCAAAAACAAGATGCGCCGGCCGCGCGCAAACGCCCACTCAAAGGCGGCGCGGGCGTTGGACGAGGTGCAAACCAGGCCCCCGTGCTCGCCGCAGAAGGCCTTGATGGCGGCGGTGGAGTTCATATAGGTCAGTGGGATGAACTCGTCCGCCAGGCCCAGGCGCTCGAGCGCTTCCCAGCAAGCCTCGACCTGGGAGATTTCCGCCATATCGGCCATGGAGCAGCCGGCGTTCAGGTCGGGCAGAATGACCTGCTGACCGGAATGGCCGAGCACGTCAGCGCTTTCGGCCATGAAGTGTACGCCACAGAAGACAATGTACTTGGCGTCGGTTTTGGCGGCAATTCTGGACAGTTTATAGCTGTCGCCGGTGAAGTCCGCGAAACGGATGACCTCGTCGCGCTGATAGTGGTGCCCGAGCAGGATGGTGGTCGAGCCGAGCCGCGCGCGCGCCGCGGCAATGCGTTCATCCATCGTGTGATCGGGGAGGGTGAGGTAGTTCTCAAGGCTGCAGGCACTGTTTTCGAGGCCGCAGGCGCTGCCAGCCTCCGGGGAGGCCGTCGTCAGATCGTCGATTTCCAGGTTCACCTTATTCCGCCTTCAGTCCTGCTCACCCCGGAGGGGGGCCGCGGACGGGGATGTTGAAAGCTAACGCTGCTGCAGTGGATGCACTGGCGACCCTGAAGGCGTTCGGCGTTGCGGCCTGGACCTTGAGGAGAGCCCCATCCACGGGGTTGTTGCAGCCCTATCACGTTCATGGATGTTGGCGCGAGCCGTTGGATTCTGAAAGCTCCAACCCGGCCAAAACCAAACCCATTGGAAGATAGTTTAACGCAGGCTTAACACTTGCCCCAAGGGTCCGCGCCCTCGGAGGCTGGTTCGAGGCGGCAACTGGCTGATTGCAGGACCCTTCGGGTTGGGGCGGCGGAAAGCCGATTTGTCCCGCCCGCCGCGGTTGCCCCAAGTTGCGATGCCAAAAAAGCCGGATGGGATAATGTGCATCATCCTCCCGCTAAATGGGGAGGACGGCGGAGGAGTCGATGAGCGAACTGGAACTGGTTTTGGCGGGCGACAGCGCGGCTGCGCCGCCGGCTGCGATTCTGGAGGGGCTCGACAGCGAAGGCGCGCATCGAGCGATCGAGGGCGCTCCGCACACGATCTACGAGGAGCTGTGGCACATCGCGTTCTGGCAGCAGGTGACACTGGACTGGATTGCGGGGGTAGAAACGCCGGTCCCAGCTCACGCCTCAGCCGGGTTCCCGAGCGAAGCCGATGCAGCGCAAGAGAAATGGGACGCGCTGCGACAAAGATTCTTCGCAGGCAATCGTCAGGCAGAGGCGGCGGCGCGGGACAAGAGCCGGCTGGAGCAGCCGATCCGCTGCCCCTCGCGGCCGGGCTTGCCGGTGCGCGTGATGACGGTGCGAGAGCAATTGGAGAGCCTGGGAGCGCACAACGCGTACCATTTTGGCCGGATCGTGCTGCTGCGGCAACTTTGCGGGCTGTGGCCGCCCGCTTGCGGTGGATATAACTGGTGAAGCGGGCGGCATGTTCTAGCGGTTCTTCATCCTCCGTTTGTGGGCGCAGTGCGCGGGCAGTTATGATTACCCTTCATGACGATGCCGCCAACAATTGAATTTGCCAGTCTTGGCATGTGGGATTCGCTGATTCTGATGGTGATGGCGCTGGTGGTCTTCGGACCGCGGCGGCTGCCGCAGATCGGCCGCCAGATCGGCAAGCTGATGTACGAGTTCCGCAAGGCCTCGAACGATTTCAAATTCCAGATGGAAGAGGAGCTGCGTAACGCGGAAGAAGCCGACCGGCGCAAGAGGGAAGATGAGCGGCTGCGCGCGCTTACTCCGGCAGCGACGGCGACGACGCAGGGAACAGATTTGGTTTCGCCGGAAGCGAGCGCTGGAACACCCGGCCCTGTGGCGCCCGGCGCGAGCGAACCACAGGCGTTGGATGCGCAGGTCCCGGTGCCCAGCCCTTACCCCAGCGAGGAGTTGTATCCTTCTTCCCTGGCGCCAGCAGTGACCCAGGCAACCCCGGCGGAGGCGACGGCGCCGGAAGCGTCCCCGCAAGCATATCAAGGGCCGTACCCGCAGATTCAGCCGCCCACGACCGGCGAACCGGTGCCGGCGGCTTGGCCGAGCATCCCCGAAACGCCGGTCGAGATTCCGGCGCCAATCGAAGAGGAAAGAACGCCTTCGGCCAGCGACATTGCCTATGCGGAGGCGCGCGCCGAAGCCTATAGGGAGGCTGAGGCCCGCGTCGAAGCCGCCCGAGCACGAGCCGAGGCCCTGGCCAAAGCGGGAGCTGCCAAAGCACAGGCCGCGGCCGTGGCTGCGGCGGAAGCAGCAAGCGCCGAGGCAGCACACAAGGTGCCCACAGAGGCGGCGGGCAAGGTTCATGCACAGGCCGTTTCCGAGGCGAGTGCGGCTCCGGAACAACGCTCCACGAAGCCGGTGAAAGACAATGGTTGATCCCGCAGAAGCAATCGGCAAGGCGCGCGTGGCAATGACGCAACGCGCGGAACTGCCCGGCATGAGCCTGATGGAGCACCTGGACGAACTGCGCCGCCGCATCGTCCATTCGGCCCTCTACCTAGCTGCGGGGTTCATTGTGGCCTGGACCTTTCACGACCGGTTCGTGGGATTTATCCAGGCGCCGTTGATCCACATCGGCAAGACGCTGGTCTTTACCCACCCCATGGATCCCCTGAATCTGGACCTGCAGGTCTCGCTGGTGGGAGGAGCGATCCTGGCCTCGCCCTTCATCCTCTTCCAGGTGTGGCTGTTCATTGCGCCTGGACTCTACCAGAAAGAGCGGCGGTTTGTGGTCCCGTTCATGTCGGCGACAATCGCTCTGTTTCTGGCCGGCGCTTCCTTCGGCTACTTCTATGTGCTGCCCGGCGCGCTCAGAATCCTGATCGTGGATTTCGGGCACAACTTCACTTCGATGGTAACCATCGAGGAATACAGCAGTTTCTTTCTCTCCATCATCCTCGGCCTGGGCGTCAGTTTTGAACTGCCGATCCTGATTTTCTTCCTGGCCATGTTCGGCATTGTGAGCCCGAGATTCCTTTGGAAGAACATCCGCTACGCGATCCTGGCGGTCTTTCTGGTCGCGGCCTGCATCTGCCCCAGCCCCGACCCCTGGACGATGTGCATCTATGCAGTTCCCATGCTGGGGCTTTACGTGGTCGGCATCGGGGTGGCGTGGTGGGTGCATCCCTCGCGCCGCAAAGCGAAACAGGCCAAGGAGGCCGCAAAGTGATTTTCTTTTGGTCGTGGAAGAGGCTGGCCGCGGGACTGCTGATGGCCGCGGGACTGGCAGCGCCCATGGCAGCCGAAGCGCAGGCTCATTTCAACGGCGCCAAGGCTCTTGAGTATGCGCGCCAGTTTGTGGCCATCGGCCCGCGCTGGCCCACCAGCCAGGGACACGCGAAGGCCGAACAGTTTCTGCGCGCGCATTTTCAGCACGACCAGTTGGAAGAGGATGCATTCACGGCCAACACGCCCATCGGAGCGGTGCCCATGCGCAACTTCATCGTGCGCTTTCCGGGCAAGAAGAATGGCGTGATCGTGCTGGCCACGCACTATGAAACCAACTACTACCTGAAGAACATCAACTTTGTGGGCGCCAACGACGGCGGCGCGACAACCGGGCTGCTGATGGCCATTGCCGACCAGTTGCGGGGCAAAACGCTCGACGGCTACTCGGTGTGGCTGGTCTTCTTTGATGGCGAAGAGGCCATTCAGAGCTGGACGGATTCCGACTCGACCTACGGCAGCCGCCACCTGGCCGCGCGCTGGGGAAGGGATGGAACGCTGGGCCGCGTGAAGGCTCTCATCCTGGCCGACATGATCGGCGACAAGGACCTCGACATCCAGCGCGAATCTCAATCCACCGACTGGCTGGTAGCGCTGGTGCGGCAGGCTGCGAAGAAGTTCGGCTACGACCACTACTTCTTCCAGAAAGAAGAATCAGTCAGCGACGATCATCTGCCGTTTGTGCGGCGCGGCGTGCCGTCGATCGACATCATCGACCTGGATTACGGCCCCGGCAACAGCTATCACCATACCGCTCAGGACACCATGGACAAGATCAGCGCGCGCAGCTTGACGATTGACGGCGACGTGTTCATGGAGACGATTCGGCTGATCGGGCAAAGGTGAAAAAACAGCTTCTAGCCGCTAGCTTCTAGCTCCTAGCTGACGACCGAATGCGGCTGATGGGCTGGAAGGCCAAACGGAAAAGCTAGAAGCTAGTGGCAAGCCTTCATCTCCCATCGGTTGCCAGAAATCGTAGCGCTGGTCTCCTGACCGGCTGTACTGAGGGCCTCCCGGCCCTCAGAGATCTCACAAGGCCCTGAATTCTGGGTGGTTGCGCCCCCTTGAGGAATACACGCTAGAAGCTAGCGGCTAGGAGCTAGAAGCTGCCTTCCTGTAGCATTCAACATATGATTGCCGGCGTTTCGTGGGTCTGGTGGGTGGGATTTCACGCGGTGGTGGCCGCACTGCTTGTGGCCGATTCCCTGCTGCCCGGCCATCGGCGCGAATCGCGGCACGCACAAACTGTCGCCTGGCTGTGGACCGCCGTGCTGGCGCTGGCCGCGGCCATCTTCGCGGGCTGGGTGGCCGTGGCCAAGGGCAGGCAGCCGGCGCTTGAATTCGTGGCCGGATACGCCATTGAAACCTCGCTCAGCGTGGACAATCTGTTCGTCTTCCTGGTCATCTTTGAGGGGTTTCGCATCAGCCCGCGACGCCAGCACACGGCGCTGCTGTGGGGTGTGGCTGGGGCGGTGGTGCTGCGGGCGCTGTTCATCGCCGCGGGCATTTCGCTGCTCAGGCGCTTCGACTGGATCACGTGGGTTTTCGGACTGTTTCTGCTCTATGCCGCCTGGCGGCTGGTGCGAGGCGGGTCGGCAAACGCGGCGATTCCTGCATGGATCCGGCGGCTGCAACCGGCCAAAGGCTCGCTGCTGCCGGTGATTCTGGCGGTCGAATTCACTGACGTGCTGTTCGCCGTGGATTCCATTCCCGCCGTGCTGGCAGTCTCGCACAATCCCTTCGTGGTTTATACGTCGAACATCGCGGCCATCCTTGGGCTGCGCTCGCTCTACTTTGCATTGGCCGCGCTGCTGAACCGCTTGCGATACCTGCACTACGGGCTAGGCGCGCTGCTCGCCTTTGTCGCTTTCAAGATGCTCACCGCCCGCTGGATCGACGTCCCGATCACGCTTTCGCTGGCAACCATCGGAGGAATTCTGGCGCTCTGCGCAATCGTGTCGTGGTGGGCGGCAAACAGGGGTCAGGGACTAGGGATTAGGGATTAGGGACTAGGTCTCTGACCGCTTGATTTTGTACCACTGATGGGTGCCCCAGGTCTCGATTTTGAGACCTGGGAAAGCATGAACTCAATGAAACTTCTTCATCCGGTCACAGACCTAGGGATCAGTAAAACCTGCCGCCCCCGCTAACCTGCTAACTCGCTAACCGGCTAACCCCGCGCAGCGGGGGCTAACTCTGCTACAACCACCGAATGCGTCGGCGCTTTTGGCATGTTTTGCCCAAATCCGGAGACCTCCAGGCAGACTTTCGCGCTTTTATCTCCACCTGCAAGCAGTCGTTTTCGCTCCGCCGGTTCCGGCTCTTCCTCTCGTCGGCCCACAGCCCGACAAATTCATCCGCCCGGAACCCGCCAGATCCCCCCAGACACCGCCTATTCCCTAATCCCTAACCCCTAACCCCCACTCTTCGAACGCGACCTGCCCTTCGCGGGTGAAAGTCGAGTGCTTGCGGAAGTTCTCATCGTCGCGCTTGGGGAAGTCGTTGCGAAAGTGAGCGCCGCGGCTCTCGGTGCGGGCCAGGGCCGACGTTAGAATGGCCTGCGCTACGCGGCTCATGGCCTGCGCTTCGACCAGGCGGCGGCTTCCCTTCCCTTGCGCGGCAATCTCCGCCAGAGCGGCGGCGCAGGCTTCCTCGGCGGCAAGGCCCTGGCGCAGGGTCGGCTCTTCGCGCAGCAGGCCGGCATAGGTCCACATGGCAGCTTGCAGTGTGACGACCAGCTCTTCCAGAAGGGCTTCCTCACCAGCGGTCAAGCCCGTGAGAGCGCTCGCCGGCGAATCCGCCGTCTGCAACGTCAGGCCGTCGGCCAGCATCGACTGCGCCGCGCGCGCGCCAAAGACAAGACCTTCGAGCAGCGAATTGGAAGCCAGGCGGTTGGCGCCATGGACGCCGGTACAGGCCGCCTCGCCTGCGGCATAGAGCCCGGGAAGATTGGTGCGGCCATCAAGGTCAGTCTTGATTCCGCCCATCAGGTAGTGCGCCGCCGGGCGCACGGGAATCAGATCGCGAGCAAGGTCGAGCGAGTGCTGGGAGAGGAATGCGCTGATACCGGGAAAGCGATGGTGCAGATCGATGTTTTTGATGTGGCGCAGGTCGAGATAGACCATGCGCGTCGCACCGCGCGCAGAGTCCGGCGATGTGGCGGAGATTGAGTCCGGACTCGCGGCCATGCCTTCGCGCGCAATGGCGCGGGCCACCACGTCGCGGGGCGCAAGTTCGAGCAGCGGATGGTAGCGTTCCATGAAGCGCTCGCCGCGGTCGTTGCGCAGGTACGCTCCCTCGCCGCGCAGAGCTTCAGAGAGCAGGAAGCGGGGCACGCCGGGCAACGACAGGGCCGTGGGGTGGAACTGGTAAAACTCCATGTCGGCCAAGGCTGCTCCGGCCTGGGACGCAAGCGCGATGCCGTCGCCGGTGGCCACAGCGGGGTTGGTGGTGTCGGAGTAGACCTGGCCTGCACCGCCCGCGGCAATAAGCACGGCGCGGGCGCTCACACGCTTGGATTGATTGTCGCGAGCGGTGGAATCGGCGCTGGCCAGATCGGCCCCGATGACGCTGCCATCGGCCACCACCAGGCCGGTGACCGTGGTCCACTCGGCAAAGCGGATGCGCTTGTGGGCGCGCGCAAAGACTGCCAGCGAACGGCTGATCTCGGCGCCCGTGGCGTCACCATTGGCGTGCAGGATGCGGGGCAGAGAGTGGGCGCCCTCGCGGGTACGAAGCAGCTTGCCGCCATCCTTGTCAAAGGCCGCGCCCCACTCGATCAATTCGGCAACTCTGGCCGGGCCCTCGGTCACCAGCGCCTGTGCAGCCGGCCGATGAACCAGGCCATCGCCTGCATTTACCGTGTCTTCAAGGTGCAGCGCAACGTCCTCATCGCCCTCCATGGCCACGGCGATGCCGCCCTGCGCGTAGTGGGTGTTCGACTCGCCCAACGACTCTTTTGTGACCACCAGGACATCGCCGTAGCGCGCCAACTCGACAGCCGCGCGCAGCCCCGCCACGCCCGCTCCCATCACCAGATAATCCACTTGAGACGAACTTGCCATAACCTTTGAGGCTATCACCAAGGGGGTAGGGCAAGGGGTGGCGCGGCGGTCGAAGCAGGGCCACTGCAGGATCGCGAATCACTGCCGAAGAAAAGCAAAGGCAACTGCAACAAGAACGAGCAGTCATCGATCTAGAAAGCGTTCTCTTCGACCAGGTTCACGATTGAATATCCATCAGCCAGCGCTCCATTGACGACGGTCAAGGAACCGGGCACGTACGTCAGGGCGTACTGCAAGCGCACAGCAACACTGTTCGATACCTCGGCGCCCGCTGGCACCGGGCGAAGATGCGGCGGGCCATCCGCGGGCGTCCACGTCTCCCGAATTGCATCGAGAGCAACCTCTGCAGAGAATGTGGCGTACTGTGCCAGGACCGCAGGGTCGATCGTAAGGCCAAGCGCTTGCGCCTTGGAGAGCATCCACCCCAGCGTGATGTCGCAAAGGCGGGTTCCCGCATCCACTGGGCCGCCCACAGCCGTACCTCCGCCCACGTCTCCATGGCAGCCGGAAAACCAAACCTGCTCGACGGTCTGGCCGGCGGCCTGAGCTCCCTGCCAGAGCGTCGCCGGAAACTGCGCACGCTTTTCGTCCAGCGCCACGCATTGGTATGCGTTCTGTATATCCGGATGCAACTTGGTATCGAGAAACCCATAGGCCTTCTCGTCCACTTCGCCAAAGATCGCCGGAATTCCAAGCGAACCCACAGTGTCCCAAACTCCCACCATCTTGATGATGGCGGGTCCAAGACCGCACGCAGTCAACCCGGCGAGAATCGAAGCCCGGTTCACTGGATCGCGGTAGGCCGCAAATGCCTGCGTGACGCAGTCGTTACTGAAAGCCCCTGTCGGCAGGCCGCAACATGCGATCATCCCCGCCAAGCTCCGGACCGTATACGCTCCCCTGCTGAATCCGAACAGAAAGATCTCATCGCCCGGTTCATACACATGCGCAATCTTCGTGTAACTGTCCTGTATCTTCTGAAGAATTCCTCGACCGAAGGCGCCTTCGAGGATTCGGCTCATTCCCGCAGCGTCCGCGCCCACTCCATCGTCGTAAAACGTCACTTGATCGGAGGTCACGGCCAGCGCTTTGTATAGCCTGTAAACGTTGGTGTTATTCACCGGGGACTGCCATGTCCCATCCGCGCAAAACACGATCCGTTTTGACATTGGAACCCTCCCGCTCCTTCACTGTTGATCGTGAGCATCCTATCACTGAGCTACCGTACCTGATATTCCGGTGCAAGTTTACACAAAATCGCATACTTTTTTATTGACAACCGGAAACTGCCATTGTCCTATTGTTCCATGCAACAGAAGCAATGTCCCCGCGCGACGGGCACCTATCGTTCCGTGTTGTGGAAACCGCGCCTTCCGGGCGCCCTGACATTGGGAACCGCACTCCTTATCGGCGTTTTCTCTACTGGATGCTCGGTTTCCCCAATCGCCAAGCATGTCACAGCCCTTTCAGCCGCGGTTGCGCCGGTCGTCGACCAATCGGCCGCCGCGTATCGTGAAGCTGTGGCTCTCGACGATCTGCGCAACGATTACGAGGCGGTTGTTGCCTACGAAAAAAAGGACACAAGTTACAACCCGCGCAACGCCCCGGTGCTCCTGTCGCAGAAAGATATTCAAACCCGGCTTGCGGTTCTGGCGGCTCTTGAGGTTTACTCCAAGTCTCTCGTCGAGATCACCAAGGGCACCAACTCACCGGAACTCGACGCGGCTTCAACGTCCGTCGGGAAGAATCTGACAACGCTTGGCAACAACCTGGGACCGTCGATCGAGAATGTGCTGGGAATCGATGCAACCGCGGGCACGACGACAGAAACGATTGTCACAACGGTATCGGGTTCGACCAGCACCACCACTTCGACCACGACAAAGAAACCTGCTCCACTTCTTTCGCCGGAGGCGAGGAACGGCATCAGCGCAGGCATCGACGCTCTGGGACAATTTCTGGTAAGAAGGACCATCGAGAAGGAGCTGCCGGGCAAGATCGAAGAGATGGACCCGCATGTGCTGGTGCTCTGCAAGACCCTGTCCGATGACATTCAAACGCTCCAAAGCATTGAACAGCGCGACTATGACCGGATTCTCAACCTGGAGAAACAGTTCATTCTCGACGACGAAAAGCCGGACAGGAACCTGAATCCGCAGGAGCATCGCGCGGAGATCATGAAACTGCCTGAAATTGCCCGGCAACAGCGGGAAACCAATGAGAAGCTCACATCTCTTCGCGAGACCATCAACAAGCTGGCGCTGACGCATCATGCCTTGGCGGCCGAGGCGCAGCATAACAACCCGGAGACTTTCAAACAGAAGCTTGCCGATCTTGCCGATGCAGGAAGCAGCCTCGGCAAGTTCTACTCTTCGCTGCCGGCAAAATAATCGCAAAGGAGCTCGACTGTGGCCACTCCTCCCGTAGGGAACCTTCCCGCCAATCCAACGATTCCGCTTACCCCCGAGGTAAGAGCGGCCTACCAGGACTTGTATAACAAGATTCAGGCCGCCATAGACAGCACGTGGGATGAGGCTACCGTTCAGGCGTTGAACACATGGTCGGCAGAAGTAGATCAAGTGCTGACGAAGGACGATCTCTACAACCGTAGCAAGGACACGGCCATCTTCAGCGCACTGCAGAAGCAGATTAACTATACCAATGAGGGCCTGAAGACTCTACGCGACCAGATTGCGTCCATTGCCTCCCACTTCGCGATGGCCGCCGATATCCTGGCAGCGATCAATAAAGTTCTCACGCTCGTTCCGGGGGCATGAGCCTTCCGATATAAGCCAGCGGTGAAGCAGGTTCGTGTTGCGCATTTGCCTGGAGACGGCGACTGGCGCAATAATCGTCTTTGACCAACCAAAGCCAATTGGAAGTTGCAAGTCTTCACCCCGTGCGGAGCGAAGCCGCTCAGGAATATGTGCGCTCGAAGGACGGAACCCGGATCGGCTACAGCCGGTTTGGTGAGGGTCCTTCCATCGTGTTTGTGCACGGCAGTCTTTCCCGCGGCGCGGATTGGCAGGGTGTAGCAAGCTGCCTGTCGCGTCAGTTTACGTGCTTCATGATGGACCGCCGCGGCCATGGGCGAAGCGAGTTGGGCGCTTCTTCCTATTCCATTGGCCGCGAGTATGACGATGTGGTCGCAGTGCTCTCGGCCGCGGGGTGCGATGCGAGTCTTGTGGGTCATTCGTATGGAGCGATTTGCGCGCTGGGAGCCGCAATGCGTACTTCGGTGCGACGGCTTGTTCTGTACGAGCCTCCGTTGCCCATTGGCGGCCTCATCGCGGGTGACAATCTCACGCCTTATTGCCGCGCGGTAGCCGATGGCCGGTTGGACGACGCTCTTGAGATCGGGCTCAAGAAGTTTGTGGGACTCCCCGGCGCGCGTGTCCACGCGATGCGCTCGTCCAAGTCCTGGCCCCGGCTGGCAACCCTGGTCCCAACGTGGCCCCGCGAACTGAAGGCAATGGATGGCCTGCCGGGGGGCGTGGACGAATACGTCGCGATCACCTGCCCGACCTTGCTGCTGCTTGGAACGGAAAGTGCGGAACATCCATTTCGACACGCCATATCGGCGCTTTCCGAGACCTTGCCGAACGTCCGAATTGCCAGCCTGATGGGCCAAAGTCACATGGCCATGCGGTCGGCGCAGAGCCTCTTAGCTCAGCAGATTTCCGAATTCGTTGCGGGAAGCGTTCCCGTTGCGCAAGATCAATGAGAAGACCGTTATCGGGGCCACTATCGCTGAAAGCCCTCGCTGCGGCGTTTGGTTGGAATGGGTTCCCGCTACGCCCCACCTCGGGGCGACTTTGGACGCTCCTTCTGGAAGGAAATGCGGTGGGCCGCGCGCTCGAACGGTTCATAGGAAGCAATGCTTGCAGCAAATAACTTCAATGTAATTGCCTTGGCCAGCTTCGACTTTCACAGTTTCTTATCTCAGCGTGTTTCGTTTTGACCATAGCTTCGTGGGCAGAAAGCGTAACGTGTTATCAATCTCTGCATTTGATTCCCCTGCCGGACAGCCGAAAGGTGGTCGCTTATCGAACGGCAGATCCGGGAACACAGCTCGTGGGAAAGGCATGTCATGTCCGAGCCCGGTAAACAGTATCGCGTTTTTGTCGTAGACGATGAACACGTCATAGCATCGAGCCTGGCAATGATTTTGCGCCACCGGGGCTTCGATGCGACAGCTTTTACGCAGCCTCTTGAAGCCTTGCGCGCCGCTCGCTCTCAGGCCCCCGACTTACTTATTTCAGACGTAGTAATGCCGTTGATCTCAGGAATAGAACTGGCGAGCCAGGTACAAGGGCACTGCCCGAACTGCAAGATATTGCTGTTCTCGGGACAATCATCCACGGTCAATCTGCTTGAAGCCGCGCGGGCGAACGGGCGGGACTTTGAGGTTTTGCAGAAGCCGGTGCACCCGACAGACCTGCTGAAGAAGATCCAGGTACAACTCGAGTTAGATTCTTGAGTGGAAGCCGGACCTGCCATCGTCCAGGTTTTCCATTCAGATTCAGGAAGTTACGCGGTAAGGCGCTCGAGCTGATCGGGCTTGACGATGGTCATGCTGGACCCCTTGATGGTGATCCACTGGTCGCGGCGAAACTGGTTCAGCAGCCGTGTAACCGTTTCCCGCGAAGTGCCGGCCATGTTGGCGATCTCTTCGTGGGTCAGGGCCATGGTGAAGCGGATTTCCGGCCTGCCATTGGCGGACGCTCGGCCCCAGTCCAGCAACAGGCGCGCCAGCCGTCCCGCCGCGGAACCGGACAGGGCCAGCCGCTTGGCGTCGTGAAAGACGGTCAGGTATTCGCCGGAAAGCGATTGCGCCGCGTGCATGCTGGCGATTCCGTGGCGGCCGAGGAAGTCGACAAACTCCTGCTTGCGCACGGTTTTCACCTGGCAGGGCTCGATGGCCTCGGCTGTAACCTCGTGGGGAACATTGGCCAGCACGGCGCTCAGACCCATCACGTCGCCGGGACCGGCGATCTTTAGAATCATGGTCTTGCCGTCGCGGGAGGTGGAGGAGATTTTAACCTGTCCGAAGCAGATAACAAAGACATTACGCGCCGGATCGCCCTCTGAAAACAGCTTGGCGCCCCGGGCATGACTCATCATGATCCCGATGCCGTCGTAATCCTGGAGTGCTTCCGGTGTGAGATTGCAGAACATTCGCAGATGGCGATGCTCACAATTCAAACAATCTTCCGGAGGGCGATGGGAGTGGAATGAGGCCATGGGTTTGCCGCTGGTCAAACTGAAGTATATCGCACTTTGGCTGGATGCAAGGCAGGGATTTTCCTAATCTCCGCCGCGATCTTGGGAAAGCCCGGCCGGGGAGATTTGTCAGGACAAAGTTTCAGTCCTACGCGCCCGGTTGGGGAGAGTTCTTTGGGCGCGCGCTTGCGGAGCTGCGACGGCGGGCTTTCACCGCGCGGCTGGCGAGACAAGCGTTATAAGCGCGGGAAACCTCGCGAGCCAGTTCCTCCAACAACTGCATCCGCAAGGGTGGATGGCTTTGAAACGCCTGGTGGAGCGCCTCAATGGGCAGCATGAGGACCGATCCGGCTGTTTGCGCCGTCAGCGTATAGGTATGGTGGCCGTCCCCTAGTGCGGCAGCCAGCTCCAGCAAGTCGCCGGCGCGCGCCGGACCCAGCGTGAGCCGCGTTTCCAGCCGCTCCGCCTTGCGCAGGAACTGGCCTGAAACCACCAGGTAGAGCCCCAGACAGGCTGCAGATTGACCGAAAACGGTTTGCCCGGCCTCAAAGTTGAGGATCTGGGCCGAACTGTTCAACAGATGTCCCGTCGTCGGGGGGCACTCCAGCAGTTCTGCCAGCGGATGCGCCTGGACGGCATCCATTCGTCCGGATTTTGCCCCAGATTGCATGGTCAAATCTCCCTCTGTCTTCGTCCGATTACCGGCCCTGCGCCGGGTGGAGGCTACGGCAGGCCTGCCGGCCGCAGCCTGGCGACCGCTTCTGCTCGTACGAATTTGCGACGAACTGAATTTCATAGAGAGCCAATCGCTCCAAATGCAATCCATCAGGAAAGCCGGAACCTTGCAATGGGGTGAAGGACCTCAGCATCCTTCTGCCCATTGCACGTGAAGAACGAAATTGCGCCTCCTGCGGCGGCTGGCGCTATTTAGCCTCAACGGAGACTGCGGCCTCGCGCTCCCGGGCGGCGGGCACCACTTCCGGCGGTACGCAGAGAACCGGCACGCGCGAGCGAGCCATCATGGCAAAAGCTGTGCCATGCGGTCCAGGTGTGCCGCTGGCGCGCTTGACCCCGACCACCAGAACACAAGGATGGTATTGCGCGATCGCTTCCACGATTGCGTCCGCCGGGTTGCCGTCCTTGACGATGGAACGCGCGGGAAACTGCCCGCTGGGATGAATCCCGAATTCCTCCAGCGTGGTTGCGCCGGGGTTGAGAAAAGCCGACGCCTCGGCCGGACCGCGCGCATGGAGCACCAGCAGGGTGCGTTGAAAGGTCTGGGCCAGCGAGTTGGCCGCGGCCACTGCCGCCGGCGTGGCCTCGTTGCGCTCCATGGCCAGCAGTACAGGACCGCCGGGAGAAGGGCGAAATGCGCCGGCATTCCAATCCGCAGCCACCGCCAGCACCGGACATGGCGCCAGCCGAACCAGTTGCTCGGCGACTGCGCCGACAATGACCGGGCCGGCGCCCTCCTGTCCCTTGGTGCCCACCACAATCAGCCCAGCCTCGTACTGCCGGGCCACATCCACCAGCATTTGCGCCACCGCGCCCTGACGAATCTCCGAGTGGCTGTGAATCCCTTCCTGGATCAGGTCGCTCGTCATCTTGTCGAGCACGGCCCGCGCCTGTTCGGGCAACCCTCTCAGAACCCGGCCGGGCACGGTGTCGACCGCGGCGTAATCCATGGGGTCCAGGCCGTGAGCCAGCACAATGCGCGCGCCATAGGCGGTAGCCAGCTTGCGGGCATACTCCAGAGCTGCTTCCGACCGTCCATCCAGGTCGGTGGCCACAACGATGGTCTTCAAACCAGCTGCAAAGCTCATGGATTCCTCCCGGCGCCAATAGCGCGTGTCGTTTTCTGCCTATTGGATACCGAGTCTGCGCCCGCCGCGAAGGGCACGGCAGTGACCTTATTCACCCCGCGCTGTGATTCGTGTCACAAGCGTAGCTTCAGGCAACTGAACAAGTGGATCTTTCACCTCCCAAGCAGGCCGAGTTATCGCAGGAGCTTCAGAAGAGTTGAAAGGCTGGAACGCGCCCTTGCGAACGATGGCGGCTTCCCCGCTGCCAGCGGCTACTCGCAGGAGCGACGCGTGAAAGGATGGCGCTGAAAGTTTCAGCCGTTTCCCCGCATATTCTCGACGTCGAGACATTGCCATTCCCGATTCAGTTTGCCGTACTTTGGACTTCCTGAAACCCAGCTTTCCGGTAGCACGCGTAGTCCCGCGCTCCTTGCTCCTGGAGAACACCAGTTACCTTCAGCTCGTTTCCAGCGGCGATTTGTTACCCCTGGACTGCGCGTGCGGGCGCGGCCCCGAAATGGGTTTGATTCGCCCCGGTAACTTCCGCGCGGGCATCGACGAAGTTATTTCTCGCCTGCGGAGGGGACTTACGGACGGTCCGGCGCCCCTTCAGCCGTGCAGGAGGAGCTACCCCCCGTTTCCACCGAGCGGCGGCTATGTGGTGGGAAACGCCGCGCTGATCCCGGTGAAAATGGGATCTAAGGAACCTCTGATTAAGTGTCCAATTTCCGAATCGCTTTCCCTCAGGGGCTAAAGCCCACCTTCTTTTTGTGCAACTTACGGCGCGACTAAAGTCGTGCCCCTTCAAAACGGCGACTTATTCAGAGGTTCCCTACGCCCTGCCTGAACTCGGTGTACATAGGAAGGCCAAATACGATAGCCTTGTCCGCGTCATGAGAATCGCCACAAAACCAACTACTCAATCGATTTTCCCTTTCAGCGCCGCCTGCCTTATGGCGATGCTGCTGAGTTGCGCCCTCACCGCCTTCGCCCAGGCTCCCGTGCCGGACTCACCTCAGATCGAGGCCAAGGCTCATGCCATGCTGGCCAAGCTCACACTCGAGCAGAAGATCGAGTTGCTGGGGGGCGTCAATGATATGTACACGCATCCTGTTCCGGCGATCGACTTGCCGCGACTGAAGATGTCCGATGCGTCGGTTGGCGTGCGCACCTGGGGACCCACCACATCCTATGCGGGAGGTGTTGCCCTGGCAGCCACCTGGGATAGGGATTTCGCGCGCAAACTCGGTGAGAGCCTGGGCAAGGACGCCCGCGCCCGCAGCGTTCATTTCCTGCTAGGCCCCGGCGTCAATATCGCCCGCTCGCCCATCGCCGGCCGCAATTTCGAGTATCTGTCCGAGGACCCTTTCCTCAACTCCACGCTGGTGGTTCCTTACATCGAGGGCGTGCAGTCGCAGGGCGTCGTCGCCACAGTCAAGCACTATGCCATGAACGACCAGGAGTATAACCGGCACAACGTCAGCTCCGACGTAGACGAGCGCACCATGCGCGAAATCTACCTGCCGGCCTTCGAGGCTGCCGTCACCAAGGGGCACGTCGATGCGGTGATGAACTCCTACAACCTGATCAACGGCGTGCACGCCACCCAGAACGACTTCCTCAATTTGAAGGTGCTCAAGGGCGAATGGGCGTTTCAGGGCGTTCTGATGTCGGACTGGGACGCGACATATGACGGGGCGGGTGCAGCCAACAACGGCCTGGATCTGGAAATGCCCTCGCCACGCTTCATGAACGCCAAGAACCTGCTGGCCGCGGTCAAAGACGGCACGGTGAAGGAATCCACCATTGACGACAAGGTGCTGCGGCTGCTGCGGACAACGCTCCGCTACGGCTTCCTCGACCGCCCGCAGTTTGACCCGGCTGACTCGACTTACTCGGTGGCCGACCGCGCCGTTGCGTTGGAGGGCGCCCGCGAGAGCCTGACACTGCTGAGGAACGAGGGACACCTGCTGCCGCTGGACCCGGCCCAGGTGAAGACCATCGCCGTGATCGGCCCCAATGCCTGGCCAGCGGTTCCGGGCGGCGGCGGGTCCTCCGAGGCTCAGGCCTTCGAGCCGGTCTCGACCCTCACCGGGATCGCCAACCAGGCCGGCCCCAGCGTGCACGTGCTTTACAGCCGTGGCCTGCCGGAGATGAACGAAGTCTTCCAAGGGACGCAGTGGACCGGCGGCATCCAAGTCGCCACCTTTCCCAGCAAGAACTTCACCGGCACACCGGAAACGGCCACTCGTTCAACCATCGCCGACTACAAGAACGATTGGTGGGGAGCGGAGGACAAGACTCCGCGCAGCATTCGCTACACGACCGCGTTCAAGGCAGCCAAGACGGGCAAATACCTGATCCTGGCCGCTGCTTCGGGCAATGACGACTACAAGCTGCTCATCGACGGCAAGCAGTTGCCTTCCCCGCCGCACGTTGAGGGCCAGACGCCGCAATTCTGGACGCTCGATTGGACTGCCGGGCAGACGGTCAATGTTGTAGCGGAATATCTGCCTGGCTTTGTGGGCGTCCGCTTTGGGCTGGGCATCGCCTTTGATGCGGATCTGATCTCAAGCGAAGCCAGAGAGTTCGCCGCCAAGGCCGACGTCGTGGTGGTGGCCGCTGGCTTCAACCCCGGGACGGAGAGCGAGGGGTCCGACCGCACCTTCGGGTTGCCGTGGGGGCAGGACGCGCTGATCGAGGCCGTTGCAGCGGCCAATCCGCACACCATCGTCGCGCTCACGGGCGGCGGCGGCATGGACACGCGGCGCTGGCTCAGCAAGGTTCCGGCGCTGCTGCACACGTACTACCCAGGCCAGGAAGGCGGCACGGCTATGGGCGAGGTTCTATTCGGCAAGCACAATCCAGAAGGCAAGCTGCCGGTGAGCTTCGACCGCAGTTGGGATGAGAACCCGTCAGCCAACTACTATTACCCCATTCCCGGCGCCGACACCGCGCTGCACGTGACCGAGACCGACGGCCGCAAAGTGGACTATGTGATTCCCCACGTGAAGTATGAGGACAAGCTGATGGTCGGCTATCGCTATTGGACGACCACCGGCAAACACCCGCTGTTCCCCTTCGGCTTCGGGCTGAGTTACACCACCTTTAGCTTCTCCAAGCTCAGTGTGGCGGCGACGGCGCAGGCTGGCTCGACGGTTTCAGTCAGCTTCGACGTGACCAACACCGGCAGCGTAGCGGGCGCGGAAGTGGCCCAGCTTTACGTCTCCGACCCTTCAGCCAAGGCCACGCGCCCCGAGCGGGAACTGAAGGGCTTCGCGAAGGTTCGCCTGACGCCCGGCGAGACGAAGCATGTGACGCTCGACCTGAATGCGCGCGCCTTCAGTTATTGGGATGAAGCCGCTCACAAGTGGACCATCGATCCCGGCAAGTTCGTGGTCCGCGTCGGCGACTCCAGCGAAAACACGCCGCTCTCTGCGAATTTGACCCTCAACTAGGCCTCTGACCGCGTAATTTCGTACTTTGGGCTCTTGATATCCCTGGTCTCAGAATCGAGACCAGGGACACCCATAATTGGTACAAGAACGAGCGGTCGGAGACCTAGCCGCAGATCGTTCCCCGGCAACTACCCAGCCCGATGCGACGAAAGCCATCGCGCTCACAGAATCCCCGCAGGATCACTTCGTCTCCATCTTGCAGGAAGGTCCTCTGCTCTCCAGTCGGCAGCGTAAGCGGATTCTTGCCGCGCGCAGTCAGTTCCAGCAGGCATCCGAGCGCACTCTTGTCCGCGCCCGACACGGTGCCGCTCGCCATCAGGTCCCCGGCGCGCAGGTTGCAGCCATTGCTGGTGTGATGCGTCAGCATTTGCGCCAGGGTCCAATAGAGACCGCGGCAACTGCTGCGGCCCAGGACCACAGGCTCCGCGCCGGACGCCCGCATCTGCGCGGAAAGAAGAGAAGCTTCCAGCCACAGGTCCAGGCCGCCGTGCGCCCGGTCGCTCTCGCAGAAGAGATGCGGCAGCGGCGCCGGATCGCCCTCGGCGCGCGCAAACGCCGCTGCACGAAACGGGGCGAGCGCCTCCATGGTGACCACCCAGGGCGAAAGCGATGTGCAAAAGCTCTTTGCCAGAAACGGCCCCAGCGGCTGATATTCCCAGGCCTGCATGTCGCGCGCCGACCAATCGTTCAAGAGGCAAACTCCGAAGATGTGTTCCTCCGCTTCAACAATGGGAACGGTCTCTCCCAGCGCGGTCCCGGCGCTTACGAAGAAACCCAGTTCCATTTCATAATCGAGAGCCTTCGTAGGCCCGAAAGTGGGTGCGGCGTCGCCCTCGCGCGTCTGTCCGAAGGGTCGCCGCACGGGTGTTCCCGAGGGCGCCAGCGATGACGCGCGTCCATGATAACCAATGGGAATGTATTTGTAATTCGGCAGCAGAGGATTGTCAGGGCGGAACAGCTTGCCCACATTCGTGGCGTGAAAAATTGACGCGTAGAAGTCCGTATAGTCTCCGACCGCCGCGGGCAGAAGCATCTCGACATCATTTTGTGAAATGAGTTGGCGAGAAGCAGCCACCCGGTCAGAAGCAGCCGCATTCGCACGCAGGATCGCGTGAAGCCGCCGCCGCAACACACGTCGGGGGCTGGTCCCGAGCGCCATCAGGCGATTGAGCGAATCCGATTGGCAAGCCTCTGCGGCGGCGCGCACATCGGGCTCCGCGAGCAAACCTTCGCTAGCGGCGGCGCTGAGGTCGAGAATGCTGTCTCCGATGGCGACTCCCACTCTCGCGCTGTTCGCGCTGCGAAATCGAAACACGCCCAAGGGCAGATTCTGAATGGGAAAATCGCAGCCGGGAAGGTTGGCGGATTCAATCCAGCTTTGAGTTGCCGAATCGTGAGTTTCGTCAAGGGATGGTTTCATAACTCTTCAGCCTGTGGTGAAAGTCAGGTTTTGAAAGGGCACGGCTTTAGTCGTGCCGCAAATGACTGATTACAAACGATAGGCTTTAGCCCCTGAAGGATGTTTTCGCGTAATTTGGACTTTCACCACAGGCTGTCATGGGCTAACTTCCCGATAGCCCGAACCTCTTTCCTAGTCCCTGCCAACACTCGAAATACTGATGATCGAGTTCAGAGGTTTCCAGCGCAAACTTCGTCGGCTGGCAGACGAAGCGCGTCTCGAACATGAATGCCAGCGTATTACCGAGATAGACAGGCTTCAACTCCGCGTTGCTGGCTCTCTCAAAGGTCTCCGCGTCGGGTCCGTGGCCGGCCATCGAATTGTGCAGGCTGGCGCCGCCAGGCACGAACCCCTCCGCCTTGGCGTCGTATTCACCCCGGACCAGCCCCATGAATTCGCTCATGAAGTTGCGATGAAACCACGGTGGACGGAAGGTGTGCATGGCGACCATCCACCGCGGCGGAAAGATCACAAAATCCACATTCGCGGTCCCCGGAATTTCAGACGGTGAAGTCAGCACGGTGTAAATCGAAGGATCGGGATGGTCGAAACTCACGGTGTTGATACACATGAAATTCTGGAGATCGTACTTGTACGGGACATAGTTGCCGTGCCAGGCGACAACGTCAAGCGGCGAGTGATCGATGGCCGCCTCCCAAAGTCTCCCTTGAAACTTGGCGACAAGCCGGAAATCTCCCTCGCGCTCCTCAAACGCAGCCACCGGAGCAAGGAAGTCGCGCGGATTCGCCAGTCCGTTGGCGCCAATCGGGCCCAGATCGGGCAGACGAAACAGCGCGCCGTAGTTTTCGCAGACGTAACCGCGCACTTGGTTGTCCAAAATCTCGACGCGAAAGCGAATGCCCCGCTGAATCACCGCAATCTCACCGGGACCGGCCGCGACAACGCCCAACTCCGTGCGCAGCAACAATCGCCCCAACTGCGGCACGATCAGCATCTCTCCGTCTGCGTTATAGAAGAACCGGCCGGTCATCGAAGCATTAGCGGCGTAGATGTGGACCGCCACGCCAGACTGCATGAGTGCGTTGCCATTGCCCGCCATCGTAACCAGGCCGTCTACAAAGTCGGTGCGCTCGGAAGGAATCGCAAGCGGACTCCAACGCAGCTGGTTCGGGGGCACCGGCATCTCATCGAAAGGCGTACTGCGCAGCTTCCCTTGACCGATGAGCGCAAATGGCTTGTGCGCCACAGACGGGCGAATGCGGTAAAGCCAGGTGCGTCGATTTGTGGCGCGCGGCGCGGTGAAGGGTGTGCCGTTGAGCTGCTCGGTGTAGAGCCCGTGCGCAACCTTCTGAGGAGAGTTCTGCCCGCGCGGCAGCGAGTTCTCAATCGCTTCGCTCAAGAATTCGTTCCCAAATCCCGGCTGGTAATGGAAGGATGAATCCGCCACCATGTTATCCCTCGCCGCGGTTGTGTTAGCTTTCGTCATGATTGTCTCCGGCATTGGCTAGAGATTTCCTCGCCGCGCCTGCTCTCGTTCAATCGACTCAAAGAGCGCCTTGAAATTTCCCTTGCCAAATCCGCGGCTTCCCTTGCGTTGGATAATCTCAAAAAACAGTGTCGGACGATCCTCGACCGGCTTGGTGAAAATTTGAAGCAGATAGCCTTCGTCGTCGCGGTCCACCAGGATGCCCAGCGAGCGCAACTGCTCCACAGATTCCTCCAGGCCGCCGACGCGCGAAGGTAGCAGGTCGTAATAACTATCGGGAACGCGCTGAAACTCGAGCCCGTTCCTCTGCAACTTGCCTACCGTCGAAAGAATATCTTTACAACGCAGAGCGACGTGCTGCGCGCCAGCGCCGCCGTAGGCATCAATGTACTCATCGACCTGGCTCTTTCTTCGCGCGATGGCGGGCTCATTGATGGGAAACTGCACGGAGTGCGAATCGTCTGACATGACGATGCTCATCAGCGCGCTGAACTCGGTGGAAATGTCTTTATCGTCGAAGGTGATATAGCGATGGAAGCCGAAGACATTGGAGTAATAGTCCGCCCATTGTCGCATCAGGCCAAGCTCCACGTTGCCCACGATGTGGTCGATGCGCAGAATGCCGCAGTCATCTCCGGCAACCGGTGCGGCCATGAACCCGGGAAGAAACGGGCCGTTGTAATCCTTCAACGAGATAAGCGAGTGAATGGTGTCGCCATACGTGTGAACCGCAGCGCGGCGAATTGCTCCATGTTCGTCTGCCAAGTCATGCGGTTCCTCGGCCGGCCGCGCGCCGCGACGCACGGCTTCGGCAAATGCATAGTCCGCATCGTCCACCTCAAAGGCAATATCCCGCACCCCATCGCCGTGCCTGCGTACATGCTCCGCCGCCGGGTCATCGGCTGTCAGGGGCGTGGTGAACAGGAAGTTAGCCTTGCCCTGGCTCATCGTATAGGAAGCGCGCTGACGCCGGCCTGTCTCCAAGCCGCTGTAAGCAACCTGCGAGAAGCCGAACCCCTTGCGATAGTAGAAAGCCGCCTGGCGGGCATTGCCGACCCAGAATTCGACATGGTGAATGCATTTCAGCCTGATCGGATTTTCCATTCGACCCTCCCAGACTTACTCTCTATACCCTCACCAGGCGTCAGTACAGGAACCCCCGCTCTTGTGCGGGGCACACTACCACTCTGCTCCCAAGACAAGGTGGGAGCGCTCAAATGTGATCTTGCGATGACCTCGCCGTGGCTCGCGCCACGTTCATTATTGTTGGTGCAAAAACGATATTCGTAAATGCATGAAGTGAGGGGATTGACAACTTTTTCTTTCCCTTCTAATGTGGAATTCCGCTATGGCCTCAGATGATTCAATACTCGACGAAACGAACTGGCACATTCTCGAGGAACTGCAGAAAAACGGCCGAATCTCGTTTGCCGAACTTGGGAGGCGCGTCGGTCTCACGCTGCCCGCGGTGGCCGAGCGGGTTCGCAAGATGGAAGACGCCGGTATCATCGCCGGCTTCCGCGCCGAAATCAACCCCGCAAAGATCGGCCTGCCCATCGCCGCATTTATTCGGATCGGCATTGTGGGCGATGTGTTCGCACGCATCGCCAAGGCGGTCAAGGACATGCCGGAGATACTCGAGTGCCATCGCGGCACGGGCGCCGATTCTTTTACCCTGAAGGTTGCCGTCGAGTCGGTGGAGCACCTGGAAAGCTTGATCGACAGGCTGGCGCCCTTCGGCACAACTTCCACATCCGTGGTTCTTTCAACCCTGGTGAAGCACCGGGCCTTCACGCGCCGCATTTCCAGCGTCCGCAAGAAATGACTTAGCTCATCTTGACGCAGAACCGTGCATCAAAGATAGGGAAGATCGGGATCCCATTCAAGTCTTCGCTTTTCCGAGGACGCTTCAATGGCCGACGCTTTGGAATTCGACAATACCCTGGGGTCGAAGCTGGACCCGGAGTCTCAGCGATCACGGTCGAACCGTGAGGCGCTGGCGGCGCTGATGACTGCGCTGGCCGCGGAAGAGGAATCGATTCGCCAGGGAGGCGGAGAAAAGGCCGCAGAGGCGCAGCGAGCCAAGGGGCGGCTCACAGTGAGAGAGCGGCTGAAGCTGCTTCTGGATGAAGGAACGGAGTTACTGGAGTTAGGGCTCTGGGCAGCGCACGGAATGTATGCAGAATACGGAGGCGCGCCGGGCGCAGGGGTCGTAACCGGACTCGGCCAGGTGAGCGGCCGGCTGTGCATGATCATCGCCAACGACGCGACGGTAAAGGCCGGCGCATTTTTCCCCATGACAGCGAAGAAAGTGTTGCGTGCGCAGAGCATTGCACTGGAGAACCGCATTCCCACGCTTTACCTGGTGGATTCTTCCGGAGTGTTTTTGCCCCTGCAGGAGGATGTATTTCCGGATACTGATGATTTTGGAAGGGTGTTCCGCAACAACGCGGTGATGAGTTCGCTGGGGATTCCGCAGATAACGGCCATCATGGGGATGTGCGTTGCGGGAGGCGCGTATCTGCCCGTGATGACCGATACGATTTTGATGACCGAGGGATCGGGATTGTTTCTTGCCGGACCGTCACTGGTGCAGGCGGCCATAGGGCAAAAGACGGAGGCGGAGGAGTTAGGCGGAGCTGCAATGCACGCGGAAATCTCCGGGACCGTGGACTTCAAGGAGCCCAACGATTATCTATGTTTGGCGCGACTGCGTTCATTAGTCGGCAAGATCGGAGAACGGCACAGAGGTTCAGCGGACGCCGGAAATCATGCGGCACAACAGGAGATATTCAACCGCATCGAATTCGATGAAGTTCAGGACGCGCCTCGTTTTGCATCCGAGGACTTATACGGGCTGTTGAATCCCGATCCGGGAGCGAGCAATGTGTATGACATGCGCGAGGTGATCGCGCGTCTCGTCGACCGCAGCGAGTTCGATGAGTACAAGACTGACTTCGGCAGAACAGTTCTGTGTGGATATGCGCGAATCGGCGGCCATGCTGTGGGGATTGTTGCCAACCAGAAGACCAATCAAAATCAAATTGTCGCCATGGGTCCGGCTGCTGGCATGAAGCGCATCGAAGTAGGTGGAGTGATCTATACGGAAGGCGCGCAAAAGGCGGCGCGATTCATTATGGATTGCAATCAGAATCTTGTGCCGCTGGTGTTCCTGCATGACGTGAATGGGTTCATGGTGGGCAAGGATGCGGAGTGGTCGGGAATTATTCGCGCCGGGGCAAAGATGGTTTCGGCGGTGGCCACGAGCGTGGTGCCAAAGATCGCCGTCATCCTTGGCGGAAGCTTTGGCGCGGGGCACTACGCAATGTGCGGCAAGGCCTACGATCCGCGCTTTCTGTTTGCGTGGCCGACGGCGCGCTATGCGGTGATGAGCGGCGCTTCGGCGGCTGCAACGCTGGCCGAAGTGCGCGCCCGGCAGATGGAGCGTGGCGGAAAGGTCTTGACAGAAGCCGAAAAGAAGGCGCTCTATGACGAGGTCAAGGATGCGTACGATGCGCAAGCCGACCCGCGCTATGGAGCGGCGCGGCTGTGGATTGACGCGATTCTTGACCCGGTGAAGACCAGAGAAACGCTGATCACGGCGCTCAAGGCTTGCGCGTTGAATACCGAGGTCCCCCGGTTCAATCCCGGAGTCTTGCAGACTTGATTCGTTGAGAAAGTGCATCCAATGCAAAGGGAAGATAGAGCGGGCGGACGGTAGCGCGAAGGAGCGTAGCAATGAACCTTGAGCTTGAGTCAGTGGAAAGTCTCTATCCGTTCGTGTTGACCGAAGATCAGGAGCATCTGCGCAGGGAGATTCGCGAGTTTGCAGCGCGGGAGATTGCGCCCAACGTGATGACGTGGGACGAGGCGGGGGAGTTTCCCCTGGCGGCGGTAAAGAAACTGGGCGCGATGGGACTGCTGGGCGTGATCTTTCCCCATGAGTATGGCGGCGCCGATCTGGGGTACGTGGACTATGTGCTGGCCATCGAGGAGTTGTCTGCCGTAGATGGATCGATAGGGATAACGGTGGCGGCGCATAACTCGCTGGGAACCAATCATATCTTCCTGGCAGGGAATGAGGAGCAGAAGAGAAAGTATCTTCCCCGGCTGGCCGGCGGCGAATGGCTGGCGGCGTGGGGGCTGACCGAGCCGGGCTCTGGATCGGATGCTGGCAGCGCTAGGACAACCGCGGTGAAGAAGCGCGACCGCTACGTGCTGAACGGTAACAAGACGTTTATCACGAATGGGCGCTACGCGGACGTTGCGGTGGTGATTGCTGTAACCGACAAGAGCAAGGGAACGCACGGACTCTCCGCGTTTCTAGTTGAGAAAGGGACACCAGGATTTCGGCCCGGCAAGAAAGAGAACAAACTGGGTCTGCGGGCGAGCGACACCAGCGAACTGATCTTTGAGGATTGCGAGATTCCGGCGGAAAACCTTCTGGGCGCAGAAGGCAACGGATTCATCGACGCAATGCGGGTTCTCGATGGCGGGCGGATTTCGATTGCGGCTCTGGCTCTGGGAATTGCACGGGGCGCGCTGGATGCGGCGTTGAAGTATGTCAAGGAGCGGCGGCAATTCGGGAAAGCGATTGCGGAGTTTCAGGGAATTCAGTGGAAGCTCGCCGACATGGCGACGGAACTGGACGCGGCCCGCCTACTGACACAACGTGCGGCGGTGATGAAGAATGCGGGACGGAACGTGACCCGTGAGTCGTCGATGGCCAAGCTGTTCGCAAGCGAAGTGGCGGTGCGCATCTGCGATGATGCGGTGCAGTTGTTTGGCGGCTATGGCTTCATCAAGGACTACCCCGTGGAGAAGTTTTATCGGGATGTGAAGTTATGCACCATTGGCGAAGGAACGAGCGAGATTCAACGGATGGTGATTGCGCGAGAAATTCTGAGGGTGCACCCGTCGCGCGGATAAGCCAGGCAACTTCGCCGGCGATTCAAGGAAAGACGAATGAGTATTGTGGTCAAGATCGTGGAGTGCCCACGCGATGCCTGGCAGGGTATGCCGGGGCAGATGCCGCCGGATGTCAAGGCGAACTATCTGCGCAAGCTTGTGGCTGCCGGGTTCACGCACATCGACGCCGTGAGCTTTGTTTCGCCCGCGGCGATCCCGCAAATGGTGGATGCGGAGAAGGTGCTGGAGTTTCTCAATCCTCCTCCCCATGTTGAGATTATCGGGATCGTGGTCAATGTCAAAGGGGCAGAGCGCGCGATCGCGACGGGCGCGGTGCGAACGCTGGGGTTTCCATATTCGATCTCGGCCGAGTTTCTTCGGCGGAATCAGCATCAGACGCCGGCGGAGTCTCTGTCTGTGCTGGAGACAATCAGCGCTCGGGCGCACCAGACGGGGCTGAACGTTGTGGTGTACGTCTCGATGGCGTTTGGAAATCCTTATGAAGAAGAGTGGAGTATCGAAGAAGTGACCAATGCGTGCGACCGGCTGATCGCGGCCGGCGTGCGGCAGATTTCGTTGGCAGATACGGTTGGACTGGCGACCCCGACACGAGTCTCTGAGACGGTGGCCCATGTGCTTGCGGCACACGATAAGACCGAGATTGGCGTGCATCTTCACGCGCGGCCGAATGGAGCTGCGGAAAAGATTCGCGCGGCGTATGAGGCGGGGTGCAGGCGGTTCGATGCGGCAATCGGCGGCTTCGGAGGCTGCCCGTTTGCACAGGATGCTCTGGTGGGGAATATTTCCACGGAGACATTGCTTGCAGAATTGGAGTTATTGGGAGCGAAGGTGCCTAAGTTGGCGCGGCTCGATGACTTATCACAGATGAGCCTGGAGATTGTACGCAGATTTGGCGCTCACACCCGAAAACTGGCGTAGATTCGGAAGAATCAGCGCTTACTTGGAGGATCGATTTGAGTTATAGAACGATTCTGGTTGCGGAGGACGAGGGGGTCAGGACGGTCACTTTGAATCGTCCCCAGCGCCGCAACGCCATGACTCCCGAAATGCAGATGGAGTTGATCGCCGCAATGGAAGAATCGGCGGCAAGTAATTGCCGGGTGGTGGTGTTCCGCGGAGCGGGCGAGGCATTTTGTGCGGGCCTGGATTTGACGGCGTTGCAGGGTATGAAAGATGAGACGGCGACAGAGCATCGCGTGGAAGCGGAGCGACTCGCCAGGCTATTTCTTGCCCTGTATGAATTGCCACAGCCAACAATCGCCGCTGTGCAGGGCGCAGCAATCGCCGGGGGAACGGGACTGGCGGCCATCTGCGACTTTACCCTCGCTGTGCCGGCGGCAAAGTTCGGCTTTACAGAGGTGAAAATTGGGTTTGTGCCTGCCATTGTTTCGGCTTTTCTCTCCTTGCAGATCGGGGACAAGCGGGCGCGGGACCTGCTGTTGACGGGCCGGTTGTTCGATGCGGCAGAGGCGTACCGGCTGGGCCTGGTGAATGAGATCGTGCCGCCGGACCGCCTGGCGGATCGCGTGCAGGAGCTGGCGAGGACACTGACAGAAAACAGTCCGGCATCGCTGGCAGCAACCAAGCAACTGATGGCCGCCCAGAACAAGGCGTGGCTGAATTCGGCGATCGGCAAGGCAATCGAGGCGAATACGCGGGCGCGGGAGACGGCTGATTTTCAAGAGGGGATCGCGGCATTCCTGGAGAAAAGGAAGCCGGTGTGGAAACAAGGACGCTGATCGCTCGCGCCCCATCCTTTGCGATAGGGCCAGACGACGAAGCATCCTGTTTTGAGTGACATTACACTGTTCTAAGTTATCGTCGGACGGAAACTTACGGAAGCCTCCGTCTGCCGCTCCACTTGTTCGCGCGTGACGCCGGGCGCCAACTCAACGATCTCGAAGCCCGCATGTGTAACATCGAGCACGCAAAGATCCGTGATCACACGATGGACGACGCCGGCGCCGGTGAGCGGGAGGGTGCAATGGCGAAGCAGTTTGGCGTTCCCATCCTGCGCGGTGTGCTCCATCAGAACGATGACTCGCCGCACGCCAGAGACAAGATCCATCGCACCGCCCATGCCTTTGACCCGCTTGCCGGGAATCATCCAGTTCGCCAGGTCGCCACGCTCGGAAACCTGCATGGCGCCGAGGATCGCCAGATCGATGTGCCCGCCGCGAATCATGGCGAAGGAATCGGCGCTTGAAAAGGTGGCAGCTCCGGGGATGAAAGAGACCGTCTGTTTTCCCGCATTGATCAGGTCGGCGTCCACCTCGTCTTCGCGCGGAAACGGTCCCATGCCGAGAAGGCCGTTTTCCGACTGCAAGGTGACCATGATCGTCTCCGGAATGTAGTTGGCGACCATGGTGGGAATACCAATTCCCAGGTTGACGTAATAACCGTTCTGCAGTTCGCCGGCGGCGCGGGCGGCCATCTGATCGCGAGTCCAAGGCAAGGGCCTATACCTCCCGAATGGTTTTCTTCTCAATCCGTTTTTCGGGACTGGGATTATGCACGAGCCGGTGAACGAAAATGCCGGGCGTGTGAATTTCGTCCGGGTCAAGTTCCCCTGGCGCGACGACGATCTCTGCCTCGGCCACGGTGATCTGACCGCACGTTGCCGCACCGGGGTTGAAGTTGCGCGCGGTGCGCCGATAGACGAGGTTTCCGTAGAGATCGGCCTTCCACGCTTTCACCAAGGCGAGATCGGCGCGAATGCCGCGCTCCAGAATGTAGGTCACGCCGTCGAATTCCTTGTGTTCCTTCCCCTCGGCAACCACGGTGCCTACGCCGGTCCGCGTGTAGAAGCCGGGAATGCCGGCGCCGCCCGCTCTCATGCGTTCGGCAAGCGTGCCCTGCGGGCAGAATTCGACCTCCAGTTCCCCGGAAAGATACTGCCGTTCAAATTCGTTATTCTCCCCGACGTAACTGGCAATCATCTTTTTAACTTGCTGGGTTTGAAGGAGCAATCCGATTCCCCAATCATCGACGCCGGCATTGTTGCTTGCTATGGTGAGGTTGCGAACGCCGGAGTCGCGCAGGGCAAGGATGAGAGCCTCGGGAATGCCACACAGACCGAAGCCGCCTATGGCCAGCAACATGCCATCTCTCACGATGCCCGCGAGCGCGGACCTGGCGTCTGGCCATAACTTGGTCAGCGCCGATCCACTATGGGTTGGGGATTCCACTCTGCCTCCCACATTCCTGTATGAAATGGACGCGCATGGAATGCCGCGCACAGAACGGCGCAGTGCAGACGGGTCCGCGGCGGCAAATCCGGGGTTCCTCGCTTCCGAATCGGCGGCTTCAAAACCCCATTGCAGATTTACATCGCCACGCATCCATAAGTCAAATAGGTAGGGAGGACTAAGTGGATTTGCGCGCGACAATCTCGAACGAAAGTTTCAGATCATCCTTCAGCTTGAGTGCGCCTCCGGCCACGGAAACGGGCTTGATGTTATAGGCCGACTGGCTCAGTGAACAGTCACCGGACGCCCGCAACATGGTTCCCATCAAGGTCACACGCGCGGCGATCGGCTCACTGCGGGCGACGCCGTGGAGAGTCAAAGTCCGAGTGAGCGAGGCGGAATAAAGCGTGTCTCCCAACCGGGTGACCGGGATGTGGGAAGCCTCATAGAGAATCTCGGGGAACTTTGCCGTCTCCAGAATTTCCTGATTCATGACACGCTCCATCTCGCGGCGATCCTTGTCGCTTATGTCGTCCTGCACTCCAAGGGAGGCGGCGCGAATGGTCAAACGGAAGCCGTCAGCTTCGAGCTTGTCAGGATCGAACCTCATTTCCCCGCTAAAGTCGCGAATGCCGATGGTTGGATTGTGTTCCATCGCGGACAGTAATCCAGTTGCGATGGCCCGCACCGTGAACCGGCTTGAGCGGCAGTCGATGACAAACCTTGTGGGGGACGAGGCGCACTCGATCGCCGGTCTTCACCTCCACGCCGAAAGTTCACCACGCAGTCAACGGACTTTCTGTCTTCGAGCACGTGCCACTCCCACTCGTTCATGGCGCCTCCTCGACCACCGGTCGAGGTCCCCGCAACACTCCATGCAGCTTCATGAATTGCTCCGGAGGCATGTTCTCAGTCCGTTCCAGCACTTGCCGTGTGCGCTCATCCGATTGCCGCATCCGAGTTTGACGATGCACTGCGGCGAGCCATACTCCTCAGCAAATTGCGCCTGTTCGTAGTAGCCTCCGCGATCGCATCCTTCATGCAAGGTGTTGCCAAAAAGCCACGTGGGGCGAAGCGCTTCATCGAGCGGGATCATGGGTGCGCGGCCGGCCGCCGCCGCAACTCAGCCCTCCCGTAACCCACAGGACATCGATCTCCGGAATAGGTGCGGTTTTCTTGTCTGTGCTGTCAGCAATTTGCATCGGGGAAGAGATTCCGTTCAACGCGGCTCCTGGACGCCGCTCAGAGAAATCACGCGACTATCTTCATCCACCAACTCGTCCGAGTCAAGGCCATAACGCGGCTGGAAAAGGAGCCATCGGTAGACGACCAACTTTCCCGGGGGAGTTGAAACAAGACGCCCGGCTGGTCCCCGGCAATCCCGCCAAAGAGAGAATCGATTATGCGGTTTTGGTTACTTCGCAGCGTTGAGGCTGGGCTCAATCCACGAGGTTACGAAATCGGTAATCGCCGGGAACTGAGCCACAAGCATTCCGATGACCGGCACGCCGATGAAGCTTGCAAATCTCACCCAGAAGTCCAGTCCGACCTTGCCCGGCTCAGTGTTGGTGATGTGACTGAGCGTCGAGTCGCGTCCGAGGCCCGCGTACACCAACGCCACGACCGCGCCCAAAGCCGCAATCACCGCGAGTAGGGCAATCGCAATGGTTGGACGCGGCACGTAGGGATAGAATGCAAGCGAAAATGCGAGCCCGGCAACGACGCTGACCATCGAAAGCACCATGGTTCTCATGCGGGCAAGAAGATTCTGCAAGTACCCCACATAGATCAGGCAGACAAACTCCTCGGCAACACGGATCGGCTCGTCTTCGCTCAAGGGCAACGCTTCATTGGCGCCTGGCCTGCCACCATCCTCCAATAGGTCGAGACTTCGCGTTTCGCTCGACCATTCGGGAAGAATCAAGTCGGCCAGTATATGCTCGGTGCACTGGCAGAGCGCCTCGCGTATGTGCCGCCCCTCCTGGTCATTGACCATGGCAAGGTCAGCCTTCTCGCTGCGCTTCTCAACAAACATGCGTCCCCGCTTGCATGCGTCGTCAATGGCAGCGCGGATCAGGTCGTCGCCGCACCGGCGCGCATCGAATCCGCCAAGGACATTGCGAAGATGAAACAGCGATTCCATCTGATGCGAGAAGATGGTATACCGGGCTCGTGACGTGGTCCCGGTCATGCTCCATAACGAGTGCATGGAGAGGCCCTGCAAGGCGGAGAAGGTTCGCCGCAGGGGCGTGCGGTTGAGCGCAAGCAGCAATCGCTTGAGAGACAACCATGTACCCAGCAACTGCGTGCATTCGAGAATCAGCAGGTACAAGGCAACCGCAAACAGACCGTGGAGCGTTTTGCTGAAAGCATGATTCTCCAGACTGTGCAGGATCGCATCCACACTATCCGGCCCATGGCGCCGCAGAGCATAAAGAGGAAGCAGCAGAATCGCAATGGGAAAGAGATACACCCAGGCCTGGCGAAGGCCTGGCAGCGGCATGGCGAGGGATTCGATGCTGTCGGCCATTTCGTCACTGATACGGGCCAAGGCTTCGGGAAGATGTGTCTCACGCGGAAGAATCGGCCGCCCCTCGCCGAGCAGAGCAAGCCCGGAGAGCGTGTGCCAGAACCACCCATAAAATCCACACAGCAGCAGCAACAACGAGACCATGGGTGAAACTCCGTTGGTCAAGTGGACGGCGCGATAGTCCGTCGGCACCCCTCTTCCTTCGGAGTTGAAAGGTTCGAAGATCATCACTCCGGTCCAGTAAGCGGCGGCGAGAAGCAGCAACGGAAAAGCTATCCAGGCGCATGCGCTGAGCGTGCGCTTGCCCACCGAGTCACTGCCGTTCCCGGCGGCGTGGAGCCGGTGCGCCCATGCGCGCAGCGCGCTCATGCGCAGCGAGTCGGGCTCCCCAAAGGACCGCAAAACTGTGTCCAGCACGATGCCGGCAACTACAACCCACGCGAAGACAGATAATATCGAGATCCAAAAAGAGTTTCTTTCCTCGAGATATAGGTTGATCCCCTCCGAGCAAATAAACATGAGAAGAACAATAGAGCCGACGGCTGCCCATCCAACCCCGATAAGAAAGAACTGCCGCTTCCCCTGAAGGGGTACGAACTGAACGAACATGCTCTGGTTTTCGCGGCGCCGACCATAGAGGCAGGCATAGAAGTGAAGGCAGACGGCGAGCACTGCAAGCGCGCAGCAGATTTTCCAGGCAGGAGACAGCGAGAACTTCCACTGCGACTGATTCACCGCCCCGTCGCCCGCATCCGATTGGCTCGGCAGAGCCACCGTCGCCACCGTCGAAGGCGGCAAGCCGAGATTTGAAGACGCTTCGTTCAGGACCGCTACCGGCCAGTACCCGTCCCGTCCGACGACGGACAGCCAGGTAGATGGTTCGGCAGTGCTGCTCGATCTCGCTTCCCAGAATGGCGCCCTGTAGTCGGGGATATCCGGCTTGGGCGGGTGAATGTAGGGAATCGGTTCCCCGGCAACCGCGTCCGGATCGGTAACCAGGAATCGCGCGGCCAGGTATGTGCCCTCCATGCCGTCGCTGCCGAAGACACGATGCGCATGTCGAGCCACATTGTATTTCGCCCTGGTCCAGTCCTGGCCGCGCGGCAGAAGCGGAAACGAAGTGAGAGCCTGAACGCCACGGAATTCAGTGGAATCAATCTCACGCCCGAAGAGCATGTCTGCGCCCATCGTCACAATAAAAGCATCCGGATAAGCGCGATGAAAAAAACGGGTAAGGAAAAGGTAATCCAGAGTGTTGGAACTGCGAAGAATAACAAAGCGTACCCCATGCGTTTTAAGCGAATCGACGATTCCGTACATCTGCGCTTCCTGGGCGAGCGCTGAATTGGCGCCGCTAAAGCTGGCAACCGTGTCGGTATCGACATGTGCGGATGTGCTGGCTTGCGGCTGAAGGACAGCGTGCGCCGTATTTGATCTATCTCCGGTCGAGGGAGAGAAGAGCGATTGTTCCTGATAGGCCGATCGCAGCGCAGAAATGTTTCGAGGATAATACAGGTGCAGCGGAGCGTATCCGGATTGATAGACAGGCTCGCACGTCGATACCGAGCCGGGACGGGGATCGGGCAGGCCGCCGTATGCGGTTTCGTCCTCCGAAACAACAGCGACCTCAGAAATCGAATGTCCACGCTCGCTGAGATACTTGAAGTACCTGTCGATATGAACGGCGTCATTCTGAATGAAATCGGCGACACGCACCGTTCCAGCGGTTGGCTTATGTAACTCATCGTTTAGCCATTGAAAAGAGGAGCAACCGCTTACCGTCCCCGAGTAGAGCAGCACGCTGGAAAAGTCGCTCTTCTGCTGTCGAAGCTCGATAAGTGCGCGGGCTACGGAAGAGACTGAACCCGTGAAGACTGGGCCCAGGATGCGCAGCGAGCGGCTGGAGCTCTCTTTGTTCGCATGAAGCCTGATCCACGCCAAAGCGTTGTCCCACTGGGCTCGATTGATTCCCGTCGTGGGCTTCTCGCCTACCAGAAATACGAATAGTCCATGAGTATACGTATCGTCATGACTTCCTGACGCGTATTGCCCGGTCTTCTTGCGGAACAGAATTAACCCTGGGCAAAGTTCGCGGCGGGAAGACGCCTGTTTCTCCTCACTCTGATCGGCCAGGCTGGAGTAATCCGTCGTCCTCGCTTTCCAGGGAAGCCAGGACGAATCGTAGGTGTACCCTTCGTCCTGAGCGGCTTGCTGGATTGCATCGATGGTTCGATCGAAGGGTAAATTGAGAAGTGTATGCAGAGGGTCAGGAACGGTAGCGACGAGAACGCCGGTGTCTTTGGGGAGCACACCGGGATCTGAGTTTTCCTGTCCCGCGGTACCGTGAAGAAACTGGCCTATCAGAATAGCAAGGTCTCCATGAGCGGGCGAGTCCTTGCCGCTTTGTTGATAGGCAAATTCCGAACAGCCGGTGTCCGCGGGCTGAGGCGCGGCGACCGCGGAGGCTGCTGTACTCGCGTCACGTGCATTCGCCGTCGATGCCGCTGGAGAAACAGCCATACGCGTTCCGGCTGCAAGAACAGCTATGAGAACGAAGGTGCCTAGGCCACGCTTCATGAACCTCCCTCTTCTCCGGGAAAGATCGATTCGTTCCGCTTCCGCTTGACTCTATCTTTTGCTTTGCCGCACCCGGCGGTGAACACCGCCTCTGAGGATGGGTCATCGGCAGTCATCGTTCAGACATACGATCGCCGGGGATCTCGAAAATCGTGCTGACCTTTGACGATGCAATCGCGCACTGCTTACGCAGCTTCAGGAGGATTGGATATCCTCTCTTGCGAACGCTGGTCCCGACCGTCGACTGAACGCGCGTCCAATTAAAAAATCGATTCTTATTCACCAGCGCGCTTGCAGCCGGAGCAGAGATTTTTCCGCTATCCGCAATCGATCAACCCGCTGGAATTGCACGTCTCCAGCTATTTTCGCCGGCCCCGAATCCGCTGGCGGCACACGCCCTGCAATCGCAATTGCCCATCTCTATCTTCCGGCACTCTTCAGGCGCCTCATGCCTGGCCGAACCCCAGGAATGTGAAGAGTTGACTTACCGCATTCAGGGGCAGAGGCTCACGCTCGACAAAGATTTCAAGAAGCGTCGTCGTATAGGGAAACAGAAGCGTTTGATCGCCTTGGGCAAGGTTGGTGATATCCAGCTTAACGGGCTCACCGCCAAGATGATCGATCGTCAGTCGCTGCGGATCCCCATTCATATCCGTATAGGCTTCGTACTCCACCAGCGTCGAGCCGCTGGAGGCGATCAGCTCAAGCCAGAGCTTCTTTTGCTTGCCGCCTAGCGTATTCGCCGTCAGCATCTCGTCGGAAAGTCGAATGTAGAAGCAACGGTAACTTGCATCGCGCGAGTAAGTGTCGACGATCAAGGGCACAGGGCGGAAGCTCGCCACATCGGATTGGTCAAGGCTGTCCCCAAGATACAGTTGGAGATTGTAGTCATTCACTCCGTCGCCGTGGTCGTCCACGACATGAACAACCAGTTGCTGCCAGCCCGCGCCACCAAGGCCGCCATCGCGACTGTCTTCGTTCATCTTCGACAAGGCGTTTGCGCCGAATGCAAGCGCATCTTTCTCCCATGCTGCGTAAGCGGTTTCGTCGGAAACCGTGAAAAACTGCCTTACTAAATCCACGACTGACGGGTCGGGGTCTTGCACAATCGTGCCATGGTTCTTGCCTTCGACCGCGATCACCGGAGCGCCCAGCCGTCCACTTTCCCAGGGAGTTATATTGCATCGTGCCGGGTTGCCGGCTGCGTCCTTCAGCTTCGGCTCGCGGCGGAAATCCACACTGACTTTGCGCGTATTCAAAGCGCACCCCGCCCAGCGCACGGTTCCATCGGCCCCTGGCGAATTCGCCAGCGCATCGACCCCCTCGTAACCAGTGTTGCCAATAAACACGGCCACGTAGGGGCTGTTGGGGCTCTCGTCGTAGAGCGGGCTGCCGCACACCATGTCCTTGTGCGCCAGTTCCCAGGTGTACCTGCTGCCCAGTTCAAGCCCATCCAGCACCTGGTCCCCGGCATTCAGGAAGTCCGGTCCCAGGTGCTTGTTTCCCTTGACCAGCGCGCCCAGCCAACTGCGGCCTTCCCTGGCCTGGGGCGATCCGAAGGTCGCAGGCGCCAGCCCTACCAAGTGCTTCAGCCGCTGAATCCGGCTTCTCGGATCATTCTTGGGAAATGGATCGCTGGCCAGCCATTGCCGCAGCACCAGCATCCCTGTCGAGTGGACAATGGCGTCGAATGTCCATGCATCGTCCTTGCTTCCCGTGCTCCACTGCGTCAGCCGAAGCGCCCGGTCGAATGCTTCGCCCAGATCCTTGATCGTAACTTCGTTATTCAGCGTGACATAGTTTCCAACCTCGATCTCAGACGTGCCGATCCCGGCCTTCGCCAAAGCATCTCGCCACGGCTCCAGATCTTTCCCGCTCGCCGAATAGCCATGAATCAGCAATGTCCGTCCCGCTGCCGTCGGCGTCGTGGAAGTGGTGGAGACGCCGGGGTTCGCACCCGGTCCGACCGCCGAGCCGCCGTCCCCGGGTTGGCTTTCACCTTTCTTCGGAAACATACGCCTCCACGCGGCTCCAAGGAAGTTTGCCAAGCCCATAGCCACCTCCGAAACTCATCAGAGCTCAACCGCTGCGATGCGGAAGTATAACCACTTGCAACTCTGATCGCAAGAGGAATCGGCGATGCGCGCCCGGACGGTTGAAGGCTTCTTCGCGTTGTCCCGCTTCGGACGCTCGAGCCGTCACTCCATGCCGGCGCCGGCGGGTGCGTTGCCAGTTGCCGAGTTAGCGGAGGGCATGGGCGCGACCGGCGGATTTGGCGGTCGAGTTGCCCCCTATCCGCACTGTACAAACGGGCGTACCATGTCCTCATGAAGCGTCTCGGCATACTCGCGCTGATGGCCGTTTTGGTTGCGCTTCCGGTCCGCGCCCAGCGGGTCGCATCTCGCGGCGGCTTCTCGGGCCACGCCGCGCAACCCTTCCACGGAGGCTTCAACACTTCCGCTCCCAGCCGATTCTCGGGCTCTTCCCGCATTGCTCCCGGGAGGTCGCTCAGCGGACCCCGCGGTTTCCTAGACGGCCATGCCGGCGGTTTCAGCGCTCGCCCGCCGTATACCGGAGACAGACGCCATCGAAGGCCGTATCTTTGGCCATACAGGAGCGTGGTTCCCTACGCATTTCCTGGATGGGTAAGCCCCTACTACCTTGCCTACCCTGACGACAGCGCCGAGGACGAATCCCAAACCCCGGCGAACTACGCAGCCGAGGGATATGGCGAGCAGTCCCCCGAGCAGGAGGAGGCAGCGCCCCGTATTCCCTACCAGGCCGCCCCCAGTCTGCCACATCCGCCCACAGCCCCGGACAGCGAGAGCGCGGTGACGCTCGTTTTTAAAGATGGACGCCCAACTGAGCAGATTCATAACTACGTTCTAACCCGGACAACACTCTATGTCGGGGACCAGCATCACCGTGAAATCCCAACGGACCAGCTCGACCTTATTGCCACCGCAAAGGTGAATCATGAGGCGGGGGTGGATTTTCACCTTCCTGGCGCCGATCGGTAGTTTGCTGCCGCAGGCGAGGATCGCATCTCTTTCCCGAGCTCTTCAAACACGCGCAACTCAAAGTCCGGCGCGGCTCTCAAAAGTGGCGAATTACCTCGCCGTGGCCGGCGGCTGGAGCGTTGGGCTGGCCGACGCCATGTTCGCTGGAGCGTTCGGCGTGGCTTTCGAGTGAGCGGCTGACGAGGTCGCGTGATCCTAGTCCCACAGCGAGCGCAAGGGTGAGGACAATGCCGCCGAAGAGGATGCCGAAGGCGAGCTCAACCACGACACCGCCCACCTCGAGGTGGTCCAGAACCATGGCGGCTGTGAGGACAAGCACAAGCCACTTGATGCCGAGCGAGAGGAAGCGCGCGTATTGGAGTTGCGCATTGACGGCCCCGATGAGAACCGATCGCGCCAGGAAGCGCGCGATCAGTGTACCGGCAATGAGCAGGAAGATTGCGCCCACGGCGCGGGTAAGATAGGGCAGCATAGAGATCGGAAGCGTTGCGGCCGATGCGTAGGAAGCGTCGAATGCGGAGACGCCGATGATGAGTCCAAGCAGAACGCAGACCCAGAAGGAGACGCGGGCGGCGAGAGCGGTGGGCGAAGTCGCCGGTGTCCAGTCGGCGCTGCCGCGGGTGCGCATGATGTACTCATCGAACTTTGCCATGCCGAGTCCGCGCCGCAGCAGCGCGGAGATCGCCATGCCGACCAGGGTAAATACCGCCAGGGCGACAAAGAAGGCCAGAATCCCCGGCAGGATGGCGATCAGCAGCGACAGCACGCGGTAGAGCGATAGATGGAGCGCCTCGGACATGTGCTGCCAGATGGTGTCCGCGGACACGGGCTGCGCCGGCTGGCTTGGTACTGTCTGGAACATGGTGGCTAGGATGCTTAGCATGGGACTCACTCCTTGAATGGCTTCTCTAGCTGCTTGCCCGTAACGGGTCAGGATCAGCTATTGGGGAACTCATTCTCTGTTGCTCAATTCGACCAGCCAGGCTGAAGCTGAGACCTCGATAACGGCGCCGCAGGCAGGTTCGATCTCTCATGGATTGAACCGGTCTGGCCAGCGCCAGCGCGAGACGAGATAGGGTTTGTCGGCCTCAAAAGCGGCAGCGACCGCTTCGATATGGCGCTCAGGGTCTATCCCTGACGCGACGATGTTGATGTGACCGGCGACCCAAGCCAGGTAAAGCGGGATGAGCGCGCCGAGAAGGTGTCCCCGATTGATGGTGCGGAGCCGGTAGGCAACGAGAAAGTCGAAGACGATGCGCGCCCAGAGGCTCTCGGGCATGCGGAACTCCGCGGCATCGGCAGCGGAGAGCCGCTTGAGCCGGAGCAGGGAGTTCGGCGGCAGCACCAGCGACCAGATCTCCTGAAGGTTGGTATAAGCCAGCCGAAAGGCATCGAGCATGGGGCCGATGTCCGCGCTCCCATCGGTCGACGGCGCCTGCGGCAAGAGAAAACGTGCTGGCGGCAATTGGCGGGGACGCTGCCAGAACGCAGCCTTGGCGTCGATATCGGCGAAAAGGGATCCAGTGACCGAAGCCAGCATGGCGTTGATATCGTTTTCGGCCGGCTGGGGAAGCGTGCGCGGACCGACGGCGAATTCGCTGACTGTGAATCCGGCAACCGCGGCCTCGCTGACGGGCCAAAGGAGTGCTGAGCTCTGGTTGAGCGTGGTGAAGCGTTGCCCGGCGGCGGCGAGACGTTCGGCCATGCGGAGCGAGAGGCCGAGATCGACGGCCAGAGGAAACCGGATGCGGGAGGCGAACAACGCACGGGTAAGCGGATGAAGGATGGCGGAGTTGACGAGGCCGGCGTTGGGCGGCAGGTCATAGCAAGGGACCGCGAGATCGGTGTTGGCGGTGAAGGCGGCATTGGCCAAATCGCGCAAGGCCGACGGGCGGAGGGAGCCTGAGCCCGGCCCCAGCATAAGGATGGCCTGCGCCTCGTTTTGACCGGCGAGTTGATAGGCGTTCACGAAGTCGGCGGGGGTCAGGGTCCAGGACGGGTTGGTTTCGGGAATGGGGACGATCCGAAGACTGGACCAGGAATCCGCCACCACCGCATCCGGAGTGGCGACGATGAGGCTCTTCGCCGGAAAACAGGAGGTCAGCTTGGCGAGGAGATCTTCGAGTTGCTCAGGCGGCATGGCCGCGAGCAGGACCAGGAGGCCGGGATCTGTGCGTGCGGGAGAGACGTTGGTGCCGGAGATCGAGTTCGCTGTCGCCATCGTTCCATTCTCGGGAAATTGGCGCGGGTGAGGGCGGTGCTTTTTTGAGATTCCCTGTGTGCGCCTTCTACGCCAGATGCTTCTACAAAGATAAGATGCCGGCAAGTGGAATATGGAGCCACGCGGGCCGATTGTTGAGCTCATAGAGCAGCTCATACAGCGCCTTTTCCAGCAGGTAGGCGCCAAGCAATGCCTGGGATTGGTGCGTCGAAGGCAGGAGGGCCGGGTTCACGGCGATGGTTTCGCGATAGGCGCGGAGAAACTCGGAAGAAGCCGAGTTCTGCCAGAAAACCACCCAGGCGGTCAGACTGTCGGGGCCAGGGATATGCGTGTAATCGGGATTGGCGGTCAGGAAGTGATCGAGCCCGGCATAGGCGACATAAGAGAGCGAGCGGATCATGCCGGCTACATCCTTCAAGGGCGATTGCTTCTGGCGGCGCTCGGCAAGGAGGCGGGCGGGCTCGCCTTCGAAATCCAGCAGGACAAAGTCGCCGGACTCCGTCCCCTGCCCCGTCCCCAGCTCAACTCCCGGCTCATTCAAAGTCACGCCGGTCCGGAGGGTTTGGCCCAGATGGTAGTCGCCGTGGATGCGAATGCGCTGGCCAGCGGCGATTGAGGCAGTGATGGCGTGCGCGCGGGCGAAAAGATCGATGCGCCGGGACAGAAGCAAGGCGGCATCGTCGGCGGTGAGGTCCTTGAGGGCGGAGAGCTTGACCTTGAGGGCCTCCAGGGTGGAAGTGATTTGCGCGTCGATTCGACGCGCATCGCGGGCGAGGTCTTCGCTGGTAAAAGGCTCGGCCGCGAACGCAGGGTCGTTGGTGGCGGTGGCCAGGGCGAGGTGCATCTCAGCGGTACGGCGGCCGAGAAGGGCAGCGGCTTCGAGCGATGGACCAGCGTGTTCCAGGGCTTCGCGCAGGGGTTCGCGGTCACTGAGGAAGCTGGGAGCGGACGCCTCGGGTGGGGCCGGAAGAGCAGCAACGGAGGCAAAGAAGCCCGAAAGTTGCTCAAGGAACCACTGCCAGCCGTCGCCTTGGTTGGCGACCAGCCCCTGGAGCATGGCAACCGTGGTCTTCTCGCCGCTGGCCGAGGCAACCGCAATTTCGCCGAGAAAGGGCGCGACGCGCGGGAAGTGGGCGACTTCCGTGAGGAAACGGCCGATTTCGACATCGGGATTTTCTCCCGGCTGAAGACGCCTGAAAAGCTTCAAAATCAGTTGCTTGCCGTAAAGGATTGAAGTGTTGGATTGTTCCGCGGACCCAACACGCGAGGGCAGACGCCGGGAAGAATGCACATCGGCAAAGGCAGCGGAGGCGCGGGCTTCAAGGCAGCCTGCGGGCGGAGCAGGGTCGCCGGCGCAGGGAGATTCGCGCGGCTGCAATTGCTGCGTGCCTGCGGCGCGGGCGGTGGTTGCGGCGGCGGGCGGTGGCGCGGCCGCCTCGCCGGGCTGGGCGGTGATGGCAACAGGCGCGACGGGAACGCCGGAAGCGGGCCCTTTGGCCGGCGTACTGTGTCCGCCCCGCGTGGAGGCGATGGAGGCGGGGGCATTCGGCGCAACTTCATGGGTGGGAAAGATTTCGCGAGGGCGGAGGTGAACAGCGTCCCCCGTGGCCTGGGCGTGGGTGGCGCGTTCGGGATGGTCGAGGAGGTCGGCAGCCTCGCCGGTGGTCAGCGATTGGTTGGCCGTGTGACCGGTGGCCGCGGCGGCGAGGGAAGCAGCAATCTCAAGATCGGCGGTGCGGATTGTCGCCAGCGTGAGACGAGCGTTTCTCTCGATCAGTGTGAGAATGCCCTGGCGAAAGTCTTCGCGGGTGGTGGCGTCGTGGAGCACTGCGGGACCGATGGGAGTGGGGAGAGCGACGAGGATGCTCTGCGGGTGGTTCGCTGTGAGGTCGTCGGAGTCGGGCTCGGTGCTGAAGGCGAGCGGAATCTGATAGGTGTCCGATGGCCCATCGGCATAGCCGATCTCAACAAAGAACAGGGCGGCTGGGATGGTGATGTCGGTGGGAAGTTCGCTTGTTGGCAGGATCGTGGTGTTGGCCGCGGTGGCGGCGGGAAGCTCAACCCAGTCGAGAATGCGAGTGGACTGGATTTTGCGGGTCTTGGCTCCAAACCATCGCTGACGCGGCAGCCAGGTTGGCAGCGCAGTCTCAAGAAGCGCCAGTCCGTGACCGGCAAGCAGACCCGGCCAGCCCTTGGTCAGCAGATCGAGCGCGGCGGCCTCATTCTCCGGAATGTCTTCCACCGCCTCCAATTGCAGCTCGGGCAGCGATTCCGGCTGCGCGACGGCGGGCTGAAGTTCGAGCCAGAGGAAGGAATAGGGAGCCAGGGTCAGGGCATAGGGAGTTTGATCGATGATGGGGAACGGAACATAGCCGAGCATCTCAACAGGCTGGGAACCGGCATAGTCGGCGAGATCGAGCGACGCGGGCTGGGCAAACCGGCTGAGGTTGGCGACGCAAAGAACCGTCTCGTGTGAACCGTCCCCGCGGTCGATGTCCCGCAGGTAGGCGAGTATCTTCCGGTTGGCCGGGTTCAAGAACTTAAGACTTCCGCGGCCGAAGACCTGAAACAGCTTGCGCAAGGCGATCATGTTGCGCGTCCAGTGGAGCAGGCTGGACTGATCGCTGAGTTGAGCTTCCACATTCACCACCTGATAGCCGTAGATGGGGTCCATGACCACAGGAAGGAAAAGCCGGGCGGGATCGCACCGGGAGAAACCGGCGTTACGGTCGGAGTTCCATTGCATGGGGGTGCGGACCCCGTTCCGGTCGCCGAGATAGATGTTGTCGCCCATCCCGATTTCGTCGCCATAGTAGAGAATGGGCGTACCGGGAAAACTGAGCAGGAGCGAGTTCAGCAACTCGATGCGGCGCCGGTTGTTGTCGACCAACGGCGCGAGGCGGCGGCGAATCCCGACATTGACGCGCATTCGGGGGTCGGCCGAATAAGCGAAGTACATATAGTCGCGTTCGTCGTCGGTGACCATCTCCAGCGTAAGTTCGTCGTGATTGCGCAGGAAGAGGCCCCACTGGCAGTTAACGGGAATGGGCGGCGTCTGCGCCATGATGTCGGTGATCGGCAGGCGATCTTCCTGGCGAAGAGCCATATAGATGCGTGGCATCAATGGGAAGTGAAAGGCCATGTGGCATTCATCGCCGTCCCCAAAGTAAGGACGAACATCGGCCGGCCACTGGTTGGCTTCTGCCAGGATGAGGCGGTTGGCGTACTCGGCATCGATGGCGGCACGAAGGGTCTTGATGACAGCGTGTGTCTCCGGCAGGTTTTCGCAGGTGGTGCCGTCGCGCTCGACCAGATACGGGATGGCGTCCATGCGCAGTGCATCGACACCCATGTCGAGCCAGAAGCGCATGGCCTTTAGAACCTCCTCGATAACTGCGGGATTGTCGAAGTTGAGGTCGGGCTGGTGGGCAAAAAAACGATGCCAATAGTAGGCCTGCGCGGTCTCGTTCCATGTCCAATTGGATTTTTCCGTGTCGGTGAAGATAACGCGAGCGTCCTCGAAGAGCTGGTTGGTCGAGGACCAGACATACATTTCGCGTGCCGGCGAGCCGGGCGGAGCCGTGCGCGCGGCTTTGAACCAAGGGTGCTGATCGCTGGTGTGATTGATGACCAGCTCGATCATCACCTGCATGTTGCGCTGGTGAGCGGCATCGAGAAACTGCTTGAAATCGTTCAGCGTTCCGTAGCACGGATTGACGTCGATGTAATTGGAGATGTCATAGCCGTCATCGCGCAAAGGCGAGGGGAAAAACGGCAGGAGCCAGATACACGTGATGCCGAGGTCCTGGAGGTAGTCGAGTCGCGAGAGCAGTCCCGGAAAATCACCGATGCCGTCGCCGTTGGAGTCGGCGAAAGCGCGAACGTGAAGCTCGTAGATGATCGCGTCTTTATACCAGAAGGGATCGGTTGCGCTTGCCAGATTTTTCACTCTTTGCTTCTCCGAGATTTCCAGCGCTTCTTTCCGCTGTCTGTTTGCGATCCCGGATGCGGCAATGACATGAGCGGATGCACCCGGCAATTGAATTGGCCAATTTGACTGGGGCCCTGGAATTAGAGATGCAGAAGGGGCCTGTCCCGGTTACGTGCAAAGGAAAGAACGGGGCCGCTTGTGTTCCCCGAAGAGTCTACCAAAAGGCCGGGATGAGGCCGGGGGCGGCGGAAATACCGGAGCGCAAAGCCGGGGAAATTCAGCTTCATCAGCCGATGACATATTGGAGTTATCCGCTTGAGGAATATGCCAGTTAGAAACATCCGGGCGCGGAACCTGACAACCTTTCAAGCCAGATCCGACTCCTATGATGCTAGCGCATAGGACAGTGGTTGATAGCGCGCGGGAGAATTATGCGACGAGTCCCTTCGTCCACCTACCGGCTGCAATTGCATCGAGGTTTCACGTTTGACGATGCGTCCAAAACGGCCGATTACCTGAGGACGCTGGGTGTCTCCCATGCTTATTGCTCGCCATATCTTCAGGCATCTCCGGGCAGCATGCATGGCTACGATGTCGTGGACCATCAGAAACTGAACGAGGAGCTGGGCGGCGAAGAAGCGCACAAGCGATTCTGCCAGCGGCTCAAAGAACTGGGGCTGGGGCAGGTGCTGGATATTGTTCCCAACCACATGGCGCTCGGGCTGGAGAATCGCTATTGGTGGGACGTGCTGGAGAATGGCCGATCAAGCCAGTATGCGACGTGGTTCGACATCGATTGGCACCCGGCGGAAGTGAAACTGCAAAATAAAGTTCTGATCCCGGTGCTGGGGGACCAGTATGGGCGGATATTGAGCGCGGGGAAAATCAAGCTAGAGCACAACGCCGAGCGATTCCAGGTGCGGTACATGGACAATCTGCTCCCTGTGGCTCCGCGGTCGCTGCCCATTGTGCTGTCAAAGGCGGCGGAGGCAGCGAACAACGACACGCTAAGCTTTCTTGCCGACAGCTTTTCGCTGCTGCCATCGACGGAGTCAACCGAACGCGAAGTGGCCATGGCGAGGCATCGCGACAAGACCGTGATCTACGGACTTCTGAAGCGGCTGTGCCAGGAGGAGCCGGGAGTCAGCTCGGCCATTGACCGCGCCGTGAACGAGTTGAACAGCGACTTCGATGCGCTGGATCAGATGCTCAACCAGCAGCACTATCGCCTGGCATACTGGCGCACCGCTGACCAGGAACTGGGTTATCGGCGGTTCTTCGATGTAAACACCCTCATCGGCCTGCGCACGGAGCGGGCGCACGTTTTCGAGGCGACGCACAGCAGAATTCTGCAATGGCTGGAGAATGGCGTGCTGGATGGGGTGCGCGTCGATCATCCCGATGGCTTGCGCGATCCCCAGCAATACTTCGAGCGGTTGCGAAGCCGGGCGCCCGATGCGTGGATTATCGGTGAAAAGATTCTGGAGCCGGGAGAGTTTTTGCGCGAAAGCTGGCCGGTCGACGGCACCACCGGTTACGACTTTCTCAATGTGTGCAACAACCTGATTGCCTACGGCGACGGCCTGAAGGAACTGACGGCGATCTACAGCGACTTCACGGGGGAGCCGGTCGAGTTTGAGCCGGTGGCGCACGATAAGAAACTGGCTGTGCAGCAGGAGGCCCTGGGCAGCGATGTCAACCGGTTGACAAGCATGTTTGTGGAGATATGCGAAAGCAATCGCGACCGCCGCGACTATACGCGCGCGGAGATTCGACGGGCACTGCGGGAGGTGGCCTCGTGCTTCGCGATTTACAGAACCTATGTATTTCCTGAACGGGATCAGGTTCTGGGCGAAGACCGCATAAACATTGACAAAGCCGTGGCACAGGCCAAGGAGCACAGGCAAGATCTGGATGCCGGCCTGCTGGATTTTATCGGCGATGTTCTGGCGCTGCGTTCACGCGGAGGGCTGGAAACCGAGTTCCTGCTGCGCTTCCAGCAATTCACTTCGCCGGTCATGGCCAAGGGAGTGGAAGATACGACGTTCTACTGCTATAACCGTCTGATCGGATTGAACGAAGTGGGCGGCGCACCGGGCAGCAACGGCCTGACTGTGGCGGAGTTTCACGCGTATTGCGCGAAGATGCTTGCAACCCACCCGCTGACCATGACGACACTCTCCACGCATGACACCAAGCGTGGCGACGATGTGCGTGCGCGGCTGGCGGCGATCACCGAAATCCCAGGGCGATGGAGAACTGCCGTGAACCGGTGGTCTCATACGAATGCGTCCTTTCGAACTGGGAAATACCCTGACCGCAACACGGAGTACTTCCTCTACCAGACGCTGGTAGGCGCGTGGCCCATTGCCAAGGACCGGCTGATCCCTTACATGGAGAAGGCGACTCGCGAGGCCAAGCAGCAGACCAGTTGGACGCAACAGAATAAGGAATTTGAAGAAGCGCTGCGAAGCTTCATCGAGCGGATTCTTGAGTCGCGCACATTTGTTCCGGAATTGGAAGCCTTTGTCGGACGCGTCCGGGAAGCGGGGCGCATCAACAGTCTGGCGCAGACACTGATAAAGTACACTGCGCCCGGCGTGCCCGATACCTATCAAGGCAGCGAGTTATGGGACCTCAGTCTCGTGGACCCCGACAATCGCAGGCCCGTGGACTATGACTTGCGGCGGCAAATGCTAGGCGAGCTTGAGCGTAATATGAACGTGGACGAAATCGTGCGGCGGATGGACAGCGGACTGCCGAAGCTGTGGGTGATCCACAGGGCGCTCAACCTCCGGCGCGAGCATCCTGAATGGTTTGGCGCGGAGGCTGCGTACCAGCCGATCGTTGCCGAAGGTTCAAAGAGTGACCATCTCGTGGGATTCATGCGGGGCGATTCTGTAGCCGTCTTTGTACCGCGCTGGACGGTGAAACTGGGCTCGAATTGGTCCAAGACGACCTTAGAACTGCCACAAGGGAAGTGGAAGAATACATTGACGAGCGAAGTGGTCATGGGAGGACGCTTGCAAGCGCAGACGCTCTTCGAACGCTTCCCTGTTGCACTGTTGATCCGGGACGCGGAGTAGCTATGCATCACTTTGAAGTCTGGGCGCCTCTGCCGAAGAAGGTTGCCGTCCGCGTGAACGGCGCTGCCCTCCCAATGCAAGGACCGGATGAGCAGGGTTGGTGGCGTCTGGACGTGGATGCGGCCGGCGCGGGCGCCGACTACGGCTATTTGATCGAAGACGACGAAAAGTGTTACCCGGACCCGCGCTCGCAGTGGCAGCCGCACGGCGTGCATGGAATGTCGCGCTTGTACGATCAGAATTCTTTCGCTTGGTCCGATTTCTCTCATAGCGCGAAATTTCAACCGCCTCCACTGGCGAGCGGCGTGGTCTATGAACTGCACATTGGAACCTTCACGCCGGAAGGTACGCTGGATGCGGCAATCGGCAAGCTGGATTATCTGACAGAACTCGGCATCACGCACGTGGAACTGATGCCGGTCGCATCCTTTGCCGGCAATCACGGCTGGGGCTACGACGGCGTTTCGCTGTTTGCGGTGCATGAGCCCTATGGCGGTCCGGATGCGCTGAAGCGATTTGTGAATGCGGCGCATCAGAAAGGCCTTGCGGTGCTGCTCGATGTGGTCTACAACCACTTTGGCCCGGTGGGGAATTACACGGGGAAATTCGGGCCGTATCTGGTGCACTCGCATCGCACTCCGTGGGGCGGCGCAGTCAATCTTGAAGATGCATGGGCGCACCAGGTTCGCCGGTTCCTCTGCGACAACGCGCTGATGTGGATGCGCGATTTTCATATCGATGGGCTGCGGCTGGATGCGGTTCATGCGTTCGTCGACCGGTCGGCAATCCACTTCCTGGAGCAGCTTTCGGCCGAGGTCGAGGCTCTGGGAACGTCGATGGCGCGGGACCTGACGCTGATTGCGGAAAGTGATCTGAACGATCCGCGCGTCATCATGCCGCGCGAGGCCGGCGGGTTCGGCATGGACGCGCAATGGAGCGACGACTTCCATCATGCGCTGTTTGCCGTGTTGAACCCCGAGCCTCCGCAAGGGTACTATGCGGACTTTGGCGAGTTGAGCCAGCTAGCGAAAGCGCTCGAGCAAAACTTTGTCTATGACGGAATCTATTCAAAGTTTCGGAATCGCGCGCATGGGCGCGCCGCGGGAAACATATCGCAGCACAAGTTTCTGGGCTATATCCAGAATCACGACCAGGTGGGGAACCGGGCGGTGGGGGACAGGCTGCGACAGATTGCCGGTTTCGATCGCGCGAAGATTGCGGCTGCGTTCGTGCTGATGAGCCCATTTATCCCCATGTTGTTTCAGGGCGAGGAATGGGCATCTTCGTCGCCGTTCCAATACTTTGCCGACCACGACGACAAAGAGTTGGCCCGCCTTGTTTCAGAGGGGCGCATGAAGGAGTTCGCGGCGTTTGGCTGGACACCGGAGTCGATCCCTGACCCGGAGAAACGTGAGACATTTGAACGGTCGAAGCTGCATTGGGACGAAGTGAACCAGGGCGAACATGCGGAGATGCTGGACTGGTATCGCCAATTGATACGATTGCGGCGCGCAACACCATCGTTGAACAATGGCGAACCGGGGCACACGCATGTGTTCTATAGCCAGCAGCAGAAGTGTATTGCGATGGAGCGCGGCACGATAACAGTGACCTGCAACTTAGGTGAGATTGCGCGGCATTTCCCAGTGCCGCAGGGCGCACAGCTGGTTATGGGTTCAAGAGGTGTAACGCTGCAGAAGGATGGCGCCCTAACGCTTCCGCCGAACACCGTGGCAATTATCAGCAGAAGTGGCCCCGAATAGCCCGACGCACGGCAGCAAGCTGCGCCCCCCTGTCCTTACAGGAAGTATTCAAAGTCCGACTCGACCTTCAACTGGCGATGAATCTTGAGGATATGACCGGGCAGATTTGCCGGGCCCAATTCAACATAATTACGCGGCCCATGCCACAGGTACCGGTTTCCAGTGAGCAGGTCCTCGGCCTCGTAGGCACGATCCTGCGGAATCTGTAACTCGTCCAACGGCAAAGTCACAAATCCTGACTGGGTGTGATGCGGATCGAGGTTGACGACGGCCACAATAAGATTGCCGCGATCCTCCGACTCTTTGCTGTAGCAAATGATCTGGTCATTGTCGGTGGGGTGAAACTTCAGCGACCAGTCGCTTTGCAATGCCTCATTGTTCTTGCGGATACCATTGACCGCGGTAATCAAATCGCGAAGGCTGTCGCTCCGGTCGAGATCCCAGGTGCGGATTTCATATTTCTCCGAGTCGAGATATTCTTCGCTGCCGCGGCGAACTGGCTGATGTTCAAGCAATTCAAAAGCAGGCCCATAGATGCCGTAATTGGAGCCGAGCGTTGCCGCCAGCAGCAATCGGATGGCAAATGCCGGCCGGCCGCCAATCTGAAGAAATTCGGTGAGGATGTCAGGAGTGTTGGGCCATTGGTTGGGCCGGAAGAACTCGCGCACCGGCGTCTGAGTTAACTCGGTGAGGTAAGTCGCGATTTCGTTCTTCTCGTTGCGCCAGGGGAAATAGGTATAAGACTGGCTGAAGCCCAGTTTGGCCAGCCGGTACATGATCTTGGGGCGCGTGAAGGCCTCCGCCAAAAAAAGAACGTGGGGATAGTCCCGCTTGATTTCCGCGATGACCCATTCCCAGAAGGGAAAGGCCTTGGTATGTGGATTATCGACGCGGAAAATGGTCACACCCTGGCCGATCCAGTAGACGAATACGTCCTTCAATTCCTCCCACATGCCGGCCCAGTCATCGCTCTCGAAATCGAAGGGGTAGATGTCCTGGTATTTTTTGGGAGGATTTTCGGCATATTGAATGGTGCCGTCGGGGCGCTTGCGGAACCAGTCTTCATGGGTGCGAACGTAGGGATGATCCGGCGCTACCTGAAAGGCGATGTCAAGAGCGACAAAGAGGTCGAGGTTCTTGGCTTTCTGGATGAAGCGGCGAAAGTCCTCAATGGTTCCAAGATCCATGTGAACGGACTTATGGCCGCCGTCCGTGGAGCCGATGGCCCATGGACTCCCGGGTTCGCCGGGTTGCGCCTCCGGGGAGTTGTTGCGGCCCTTGCGGAAGGTCAGGCCAATGGGATGAACGGGCGGAAGGTAGACGACGTTGAAGCCCATCTTCGCTACATAGTCCAAACGCCGTTCGCAGTCGGCGAAGGTTCCGTGCTGTCCGGCTTCGGCAGCAGTGGAGCGGGGAAAGAACTCGTACCACGCACTGAAGCGCGCATGCACGGGATCGACGACCACGATGTTTTCGCGATCCGATTCGGTGGCAAACCGTTTGTCGGGATACCGCAGCGCCATCTCGTGCAGCAATGCGTCGGTGGCATGGATGCGCAGCTTCTTGGGATCGTCGCTGGAACGCAAAACTCCGGCTCGCTCCCGCAGCCATTCCGCATCGGAGGCATGGGCGCGGTCAGCCGCCGCTGCGATCAGGTCGGCGCCAATCAGGTAGTCGACAGGGGTGTCGGTCTCAGCCTTTATGCGCTTCAGCAGGTCGCGCCGCCAGGTTTCAAAGTGATCGATCCAGCCCTGCACTTTGAAGCCGTACTCGCCTAACTCTTTCACGCGGAATGCGGCGGTCCAGCGGTCGTTCACCAGCGGCTGCATCGGTATCTCGGTCCACTCGTCGGAACCTTTGCGGTGAACGAGCAGCGAGGCAGCGATGGCGTCGTGTCCGTCAGTGAAGATATCCGCTTCGACGCGAACCTGATCGCCCACAGTACGCTTTGCGGGGAATCGACCGCCGTCGATCTCAGGGGAAACACTTTCAATCACAACGCGCTTGCGTCCATCGGCTTGAGTCACTGCCATATTCGTCCCGTGTTCCTTTTTGGGTTGGCTAAATACTGGTCGATTTTCGGATGGATCGCCGGAGACGCGTTCCTGTCGCTGTCTCGTGCGAGCCGTTCCGTGCAAAAGTCAGACGCCGCTTTTCCGCTGTTCGATCAAATGCTCATAGAGTTGAATCGTCTGGTGAGCGATGGCTGTCCAACTGAAAATATCTTCCACGCGCTGTCTTCCAGCATCGCCAAACCGCCGGCATTTCTCTGGATCCCGCAGCAATTGGTCGATGCGCGTCGCCAGATCGCGCGCGAACTGTTCTGGATTGGTGGGGAAACCCGTGTCCGGTGCCTGATCGAACGGCACCAGGTAGCCTGTCTCTCCATCGACAACCACCTCTTTGATGCCTCCCGTGGCGCTGGCGACAACCGGGGCGCGACACGCCATCGCTTCGAGATTGATGATGCCGAAAGGCTCGTAGACCGAAGGGCAGCAGAAGACGCGGGCGTTGCTGTAAAGCTGGATCGCCGCTGGCTTGGTGACCATCTTCTCGATCCAGACGATGCGCGGGTGATGCCGACGGGCGTCCTCGACCTTGTTGCGCAGTTCGGCGGCAATTTCCGGAGTATCCGGGGCTCCAGCGCAGAGCACCATCTGCGTGTCCGCCGGCAGGTGGCGGATGGCATCGACCAGATGCGTGACACCCTTTTGGCGAGTGATCCGGCCGACAAAAAGAACATACGGAACCGCCGGATCCACGCCATACTCAATCAGCGCCTGGGTATCGGCGGTCTTCTGGTACTCGGCAAGATCGATGCCGTTGTAGATGACATGGATGCGGCCTGGGTCTACCTCTGGGTAGGCCCGAAGGATGTCCGCTTTGGTCCCCTCGGAAACGGCGATGATTGCGTCGGCATCCAGGATGGCTGTACGTTCCATCCACGAGCTCATGGCATAGCCGCTTCCGAGCTGTTCCGCTTTCCAGGCGCGCAGCGGCTCCAGCGAGTGCGTGGTCAGGACAAATGGCACGCCGTAGAGTTTCTTGGCCAGATAGCCGGCCATCGAAACATACCAGGTGTGCGTATGGACGAGGTCGATGCCATGGAGCGCCTTGATCTGCGTCAGGTTCAGGCTGAGGGCTTCCAGCGCGCCTTTGAATTTGCCGTCCGTGCCCTGGGTGATCTCGCTCCAGGGCTCCGCGCCGCGAACGTGGAGGTTGGCCTGGTCAGAGTGCTGCGGTCCCCAGCAATGCACTTCGACCTCAATCTCCTTTGCGAGCTCCCGGCTCAGGTAATCGACATGGACTCCGGCCCCGCCGTAAACCTCGGGGGGATATTCGCGTGTAAACAAGCCGACACGCATTGGTCTTTCCTCCATTTGGCTTCAACTCTCGACCCTGAAACTGGCCCCTCCAACAGTGAACCGCCCAACTTGGGCGCCGGAATTTATGGCCTCCATCCGACGAAGGTGATCTTATACCGAAGGCTTGCTGCGGGTAAATGAAGTGCTTCGAGCGTTTGCAGCGGTGCCGCGTGGCGCGCTGCCTGGCGCCACTTGCGAGGCCAGTTGGATTCAGCCCAGCCTCCCGGCACGCCTTGGAAATGGCAGCCTCCCTGCCCAGCGCGCGAGCTCTGTTCGAAATTGACCATTATCCGAGTTTGCTCGATGAGATATTCATTGCAGAGACTTTGTTCATGCCAAGGGTGGAGTGGAAGATGCTTGATCGAAAGCAAGACTGCTCAACAAGACTCCTGATCGTGGACGATGAGACTTCGATTCGAATGTCGTTGTCGTACGTGCTTGCTGAGGTCGGTTACTCCGTTCGATCTGCCGAAGATGGATTCTCCGCATTGGCTGAGATTCGCAACGGGATCCCCGATATCATTCTTTCCAGCCTCAGTATGCCAGGCATGTCCGGCTTCGAATTTCTCTCTGTGGTTCGCCGTCGCTTTCCCTCGATTTGGGTGATCGCGATGAGCGGCGCATTCTCCGGCGATGAGGTGCCTTCCGGAATTGCCGCAGACGATTTCTATCCGAAGGGCGGCGGCATCCGCGCGCTGGTGCAGATCATTGGAGGACGCGCCCCACAGCAGCGATTGCCTGCCAGCCGCCTCGACGCCTATCTGCATTCAACCAAACGATCTCGACGCCTCCGGAGCCCCTTACCTTTCGATCACCTGCCCGAGGTGCCTGCGGACCTTCTCCCAGACTATCGACGGGTCCTTGGCCATCCGGCGAGAAACTCATTGCGTCCACTGCCAGAATTCGGTCTATTACGCAATTGCCGAACCGATAGAGTGGGCGCCTGCCCAGGCACCGCGAAGGTCTCGCCGCGAGGTGAATCCGGGCGGCCTGCCCGCGTTGAATTACTGAGAAAAAGAAAGTTGGTCCCAATGCGTACGATCGCAGAACGGAACGTGCTTTTACGTGTCCGCGCCGAATTGCCCGACGGCTTGAAGCTGGCGACAAATGAGTTTCGCGAGGGCTGGAATTTTGTTGCAGGCGATGCCAGCCGGTTGGAAAAGAAGATCAGAACGCGCGGATGGAATTTCATCAGAATTGCCGATGGATCGCTGAGAAGCGGCGTGGGAGAAACATCGCAGGAGGCAATCGCGAATGCGCTCAGGCTGGCTCTTCGCCGCATCAGTGAAAACTCCAATGCTGCGAAAGTGGAGCGTATCGAGCTGACGCAATATCCATGGTTCTTTCTGGCCAGGATACAAATCTACCCCTATCGCATTCAGCAAACCGCAATTCTGCCGGCGACGGGCGAGGACGTCTGCCTTCCGCCAGTGCCCCTTGCGAGACGTCTGTCCGTTCATGCGCCCGCGCTCTTTCCCCATTTCGGGAGCGCCATGCCGCAACTCAAGCGGATGCTCGTCATGTCCGGAGGACCGGCGGCGAGGCCTCAATAATCAGCCCGGATTCGTCATCACAATTCTGTCTCAATCTCCTGAATGAGACAGGTGGACCATGTATCTGCGCTCCCGTAACTCGATCTTTGCAACTTATGCTGCAACCGGCCGGAGAGTTGCAGCTTCACTCTGCATCCGGTTGCATCGCCAGGGCTATAGCGAAACCAGAGTGGCTGTACCCGGAGGCATGAGGCCGAGTTGCTTCTTCTCCAGGAAGAAGCAACCTCGAATCCCCTCAACTGGGATATAACTACTCTGGTTTCGCTCGAGTTATTAACTCAGCGCGACCTCGATTTTCACCACGGAGGCCGCCGGGAAGGTGAAGCTCAGGCTGCCGGGCCGCACACTTACCACAGCCGTCTGCGTCTTCACCTGGTCAGGTTGTGCAAAGGTGTTGTGCGCATGGATGTCGCTCGCTCCCACCACCCATGCCCTGGCGCTCACCGGCGTTGCGCCGCGCAGCACGATCTCTGTCTCCAGCGGCTGACTTACGTCCGGGTTGACCGCCGTCAGAGTCAATGTTTTGCCCTTCAGAGAAGCCGATCCTTTCAGCCCCCAGAAGCTGGCTGGCTTGCCGTCGCGATCATAGCGGACTTCGGGCGCGGAAAACTCGGCGCGCACTGCCGTTCCGCCCTGGTGCGCCGCATACAACTCGAAGACGTTGTACACCGGCGTAGTGGTGAACTGGTCTCCGTGGGTGAGAAACAGCGCGTTCAGGTTGTTCACCAACTGTGCGCAGGCGGCCATGCCCACCTTGTCGGCGTGTCGGTTGAACGTGTCCAGCGTCAGCCCGGTGGCCACGGCGTCGCGCACCGTGATCATCTGGCCCAGCAACTGTTCCGGCGCGTTCTCAGTGCCAGGGCGGTACCACGGGCCGTACTCGTCCACCACCAGTTTGATGTTGTGTCCCAAATCGAACTCGCCCAGCGCCGTCCAGTGGTCCAGGATGATGCCCTCCATCCGGTCCGATTCCCTGCACAGTTCGTACCAGTCCACCGCATCGAATTTGAGCGCGTCGCCCTTGGCGGCATTCCAGTCGTCGGTTTTGCCGCGCGAAAGATTCCACGCGTAATGGTGAACGCTCAATCCCCACACGCCGTGCGCATCGTGGCTGGGCTGGCCGTGGTAGAGCTTGTTGAAGAATCCCCGCGTCCACGCCTGCTCGTCCGAGTTCGGTCCCGAAGCCACAAAGCGCAGAGGAACCCCGTAGCTGGGAACCCATGTGGTGTAGCGCTTGAACTCCGTGGCGTAGTCTTCCGGATCGAAGTTGCCGCCGCAGCCCCAGCTCTCGTTGCCCACGCCCCAGTAGCGCACGTTGTAGGGGTCAGGCGAGCCAGCCGCTTCGCGCATCTCGGCCAGCGAAGTGGTGCCGCGCGGCGAGTTGCAATACTCCACCCAATGGTCAAACTCCAACGCCGGCAAGCTGCGCACGTTGGCAGCAAAATACGGCTCCGCGCCGCACAGCTTGCAGAAACGCACAAAGTCGTCGGTGCCGAACTCGTTCGGCTCGTAGACCTGCGGGATGTTCTGCTTCTGCAGGCCAGCCGGATAGACATCGGTCCAGAAGTTGGTGTGGCGCGGGCGCTTGTTGCGGGGACCAATGCCGTCGCGCCAGTCGTAGCTGTCTGCAAAGCAGCCGCCTGGCCAGCGCACCACCGGCGCATGAATCGCCCGCATCTTTTCAATCAGCGCCGAGCGCAGTCCCTGCTGGTTGGGAATCTTCGAGTTTTCGCCCACGTAGATGCCGTCGTAGATCACCGTACCCAGGTGTTCGGTAAAGTGCCCGTAGATTTCCGGTGCAATGGTGCCGATGGGCTCGTCCACCAGCACTTCGATGTGGCTGTTTGCCTGCTGAGCCAGCGCCGCGCGCCGCCCAAACACCAGCGCCGCCGCCGAGGACGCCGCTGCCGCCTTCAAAAAACTTCGCCGTTCCATGTTCGTGCTCCTCATTGAGAAACAACTCTAATTGCTCGGGCTGCGATGACACAGGGCACAGTCCCGACACCCTCACGAGCGGGCCATCTGCCGTTCAACCAAAACTCACCCTGCAACGTGAGACTGCCACCACGTAGGCTTTTTGACAAAAATTATCAGTTGACCCGGCAGCGGTTTAAGGCTCTTGCTTACTTTGGTGGGACACCAGATTCCGCCTGCCGCACTCGGGTTGCTAATGAATCCCCGTGACATTGCGTCGTTGAGATTCGTATTTACGTCGTCGCCGCATTGCTCTTTCTTGTTCGGCGGAAATACTTCAATCTCGATCACTTGTTTTTCGTTACAGACGTACGGAATTGTGACAATTCCCTTATCGTTTGTGAAGGCCGATTTTCCATCAAAATTGCGTGGAGGCCCTGCGCAGAAAGGTTCGACCTTCACATTGGCTTGAGGCTTGCCGTCTAGTGCGTCAATCACGAGCACATTCAGGCTCTGATCCGTCACCCGATCCTGAGGGAAAAGCATTCCCGCCATCAGGAACCAGCGCAAGACTCCTAAGAAACGCATTTACAATCCCTCCAACCCTTCTCTTTTTCCAAGTGCCGGGTGCCCCGGTCTCGATTCTGAGACCTGAGATACAAAGAATCCCAGGTTCCCACCGGCACTGCGAGCCCGCCGCACCGCAGATCGTCGCCTGGACAGCCAGTCCTTGCAGATCATTTCCCCACACCGTCGCATAATGACTCCAGTGTCCTCAGCCTGAAATACGGCGGGTGGCCCTGATCCCAAGAGGAGTTTTATCCAATTGAGGGTGCCCCCGGTCCCTCGCATTTGGGGACCGGGGAGGTCGCGGAGCCGCACCCGCGATCGCGCATCCACTCGGGCAGTTGCCAGCCTCTCTCGCGCGCTGTCCATTCCGATTCGATCTCCACGGCTCCGGGCATGCCCGTCTGATAGTGCCGAAAGCTCGACCACTTCCAGTCTTCCGGCTTCGCGACCAGTCCTCGACGGACCGGGTTCCGATGAATGTAGCGCAGCTTCTCCACAAACTTCTCATACGTCGAGACGTTGAAATCGTAGTAATGCGCCTGCCAAAACGGCCTTTCCCGGCCCCGCATCGAAACCGACAACTTGAGGGCCTGAATCGCCTTGGATAAAAGCGCACGCTTGGGCTCGTTGACCAGCAGATGCACGTGCTCCGGCATCACGACATAGCCAGCAACAACGAACAGATAGCGGCCTCGAACGCGCTCAAGGGCATCCTCAAAGAGATCCATGGCCGCGACCGTCGATAAGTAGTCTCGGCGGTGATAACAACTGAAAGTGAGGAAGTGAAACTCCCCAGTTTCCTGATAACGGATGCGCTTGCCGTTCGTGCACGTTGAGAATACTCCACTCTGGGATGGGTTGTGGGGACGCTCTCCCCCCGGTCCCCAAAAGCAAGGGACCGGGGGCACCCTCAGCAGAGTTTGAAATTGTCATCCGGATCAGGGCCACCTGCCCCCACCCTCGCGACGTCTTTGTTTTTGTCGCCAGGGTGGGAAACCACAACCCTTACCCCGCCTTCTGCACCTCGGCGGCGATCCTGCGCAGTTCCGGCAGAACCCGGCCCAGCGCGACCGGCTCCGCGTTGCGCAGCCCCAGAGCAAAATACACGTCGCGATAGAGCTGGTACAACTGCTCATACACGGCTGCGGCCTTGGGGTCCGGCTCGACCGTGCGCAAGGGCAGGCAAACCGCGGCCTGCGCCTCTTCGATGGTCTTGTAGGCTCCGGCCGCCACCAGCGCGATGATTCCCGAACCCAGGCTGGTGGGAACCCCCGCGGGCACCAGGACCGGCTTGTTGAGCACGTTGGCGTAGATGCGGTTGAGCACCTCGTTCTTCTGCGGAATGCCGCCGGCGTTGATCACGCGATCGATGCGGACGCCGTGCTCGGCCATGCGCTCCAGGATGATGCGGGTGTGGAAGGCCGTGCCCTCGATGGCCGCAAACAGCTCGTCCTGCGCCGTGTGCACCAGGTTCCAGCCCAGCGTGACGCCGCCCAGTTCGGGATTCACCAGCACTGTGCGGTCGCCGTTGTCCCAACTGAGCCGCAACAGGCCGGTCTGGCCGGCCTTGTAGTCGTCAAGCCCCTCTGAGAGTGCGCTGACCGTGGTCCCCGCGCGCTTGGCAATGGCCTCAAAAATGTCCCCCACCGCCGATAGCCCGGCCTCGATGCCGGTATAGCCAGGATGCACGCTGCCCGGCACAACTCCGCAGACGCCGGGAACCAGCTCGGCCTTGTGCGCCATGGCGATGATGCAGGTCGAGGTTCCGACGACGTTCACCGCATCGCCTTCGCGAATGTTCGAGCCCAGAGCGTCCCAATGAGCGTCGAACGCTCCCACGGGAATGGGAATTCCGGCGCGCAGGCCCAGCGCCTCGGCCCACTTGGGCGAAAGATGCCCGGCCAGGTGATCGCTGGTCAGGTACTCGCCGCCCAGCTTAGCGCGGACGCCGGCAAACAGCGGGTCCACGGCGACCAGGAACTCTTCCGATGGCAGCCCATCCCACTTGGGGTTCCACATCCACTTGTGGCCCATGGCGCAGACGCTGCGCTTCAGGTCGCTGACCTTGGTGATGCCCGCCAGCGTGGCCGCCACCATGTCGCAATGTTCGAGAGCCGTGACAAAGCGGTCGCGCTTGTCCGGATTGTGCCGCAGCCAGTGCAGCAGCTTGGCGAATCCCCACTCGTGCGAGTAGACGCCGCCACACCACTCAATGGCTTCGAGGTTCAGCGCATGAGCCTTGGCCGTGATCTCCTCGGCCTCGGCGAAGGCGCGGTGGTCGCACCACAGGTAATAGTCGTCCAAGGGCTCGAGACCCTCGCCCACCGGGATCACGCTCGATCCGGTCGTATCGAGCGCGATGGCCGCAACCGTATCCCCATCCACACCGGTGGTCTTCAGCACATCGCGGGTGGCAGCGGCCAGCGCTGTCATCTGGTCCGCATGGGACTGGGTGGCAAAATTCGGATCCTCGCGGCGGCGGTTGAGCGGATAAGAGGCCGATGCGGTGCCGATCGGGCCCTTTTGGCTGTCCACCAGGGTTACGCGAACGCTCAATGTGCCGAAGTCAACACCGGCAACGATAGTCATGAAAGGATACCCCCAAGTAAACGCTTTCTAGTCCGCAAACAAGACTACACCATTCCTCCCTTCCGGAGCCAAAATTGGCGTGGTCAATTTGCTTCGAGGACGCTCCGGAATGGCTTCGCCTGACCGGTTAACTCTTCTTTCCAGGCATCATGCCTTTCAGCCTGTCCATCAGGCCCGGCCGGGCCGGCGGGACGGGCACCGCTGGCTTGGACTGAGTTGAGGCCGCAGCGGAAGGTTTGGCGACGCCATTCGGCGCAGGCGACACGTTCTCCGCATGGGCTGGACCAGCGTCCTTGGGCGCGGGTGCGGCCGTCGGGGAGGGCCCGCTGGCTCCCTCGGCGCCGGGCAGATTGGGCGCTTTGCCATCGATGTTCTTGACCAGAATGGAGATTCTGCGGTTCGATGGGTCGTACGGATTGCTCTTCACGCGCAGCAACTGGTCCGCGTAGCCGCGCACCTGGGCCACTTGGTCGGCGCGCACACCATCCTGCTGCAACAGACGCCGTGCGGCGTTGGCGCGGTCGGCCGATAACTCCCAGTTGCTGTAGCTCGTGTCGCTGGAATACTGCGCGGCGTCGGTGTGGCCCTCGATCAGCAACTCGTTGGGCAGAGTCTTCAACTCCGCGGCCAGCAACGCCAGCAACTCCTGCCCGCTCTCGCTCAACTTCGCCGAGCCGCTTTGGTAAAAGGTCCCGTTCTTGTCTTCCAGCAGCTCCATGCGCAGCCCTTCGGCGGTGATGGTGATTTCAATCTGCTTGGAGAGCTTGTCCAGATCTTTCCTGGCCTGGATCTGTTCTTCAAGTTTTTCTTTCAGCTTTTGCATGTTGCCGTTGGTCACGGAGACGGCCACGCCGTTCCCGGACATGGTGGTGCCGAGCAGGTTGGCCGTGCCCTTGGGGTCGTTGAAGTAGCCGGCCACGGCCTTCTTGACTTTGTCGCTCGCGCCCATCAGCCAGAGCACGATGAACAGCGACATCATGGCGGTGACAAAATCGGCATAAGCCACCTTCCACGCACCGCCATTGTGGCCAGCGTGGGCACCGCCGTTTCTCTTGATGACGATAATCGGTTGAGTCTTGGCCGTCATGATGCGCTGTTTCTCCCCAAGTGGGCGCGAGCCCTACGCCGCGACGGCCTCGACGGCCGCTGCCGCTGCACTACTCTTGCAGTTCTTTTCCATCTCGTCGAAGCTTGGCCGCACATGTGCGGGAATCGCGCGCCGTCCCATTTCGATGGCGATCATGGGCGCCGAGCCTTTCAGAAAGGACAGCAGCAGCACCCGCAGCACGTGCAGGTATTCGTTGTGCTCGTCGGCCGTCTTGGCCATGTTGGAGCTCAGCGGCCCAGCCACGCCATAACAGAGCAGGATGCCCAGAAAGGTTCCCACCAGCGCCGCCGCCACCTTTTCGCCGATCTGTTCCGGCGGGCCGCCCAGCGAGCCCATGGTGATGACCACGCCCAGCACTGCGGCCACGATGCCCAGCCCGGGCAGCGCATCCGCCACCGTGGTAAGCGCGCTGACCGGCTGCGTAGCCTCGTGATGGTGCACCTCCATGTCGAGCTCCATCATCTGGTCCATGTCGAACGGCTCCACGCCGCCCGTAATGGCCATGCGCAGCGTGTCGCACACAAATTCCCGGGCGTGGTGGTCGCCCAGAAACTCGGGATAGTTTTTGAAAATCGAGCTCTCCTCCGGCTTTTCGACATCCATCTCCACGCTCAGCAATCCTTCTTTGCGCACCTTGTTCAGGAACTGGTACATCATTTTAAGGGTGCTGAGATAACGCTCCTTGGCAAATGCCGAACCTTTGAGTACGCCCATCAGACCGGCGGCGATGGCTTTGATAATGTGCATCGGGTTGGCCACCAGCAGGGTGCCGAAGGCCGCGCCGGCCAAAATGAGCAGTTCGGCCGGCTGAATGAGTACCAGGATGTGCCCCTTCTCCATCAGGAAGCCGCCGATGACCGCCCCAAAAACAACCAGAATTCCTATGATGGCAAGCATCCTTGCCTCCCTGGCGCCGTGATATGGTTTCCGCCCGCATGGACGCTCTTGAGCATGGCGATCTGCGCCCGCTCGAGCAGTTGCGGCAGCGACTCAGCCTGTTCCGCCTGGGCCGCGCCGATGCTGACGGTCAGCGGGATGCGGTCGCCCCACCACCGGAAATCCGCGGTCCGGGCCAGGCCGGCCAACACCTGCGCATGGGTGGCGAGCATCTCCGCCGTGCGCTCGTGCGACAGCACCAGGAACTCATCGTCACCCCAGCGCCCCATCTGCTCGGCCGGCCGCAACCCGTTTGCCAGCGCGTGCTCCATCTTTGCGAACATCGATTCGCAGGCGCTGGCGCCGTGCGTTCTGCGCAACTCGCCAGCCTGATCGACCGTAATCCAGAGCACGCCGAATGTTTCTCCGCCCTGCTGAAAGTCCCTGAACACCGTTGTCAGCCGGTCTTCGAACTCCGCCTGGTTGGCATCGTCGCCCAAATCTTCTACCCGCTCCCCATGAGGCAGTGCGTCCAGGCTCTCGGCCGGGTGGAAGACGGCCGCGATCCCGATGCGCGTTCCCAGCCCGTCGCGCAGCACCAGGGCGCGCGTCATAGCCGGCACATCGTGACCGAGTTTGTGCCTCACGTGCACCAGGGCGCCGCATCCCGGTGGTGGCCCTTCGCCCGGGTCCCGCTCTTCCGTCTGCGGCGCGGCCCTGAGCAGAGGCTCCAGAGCCCCAGGTACCGCCCGCCCCAGCAGGCCGGCGGCGGCGTATCCGGTGATTGCCTCCGCGGCCCGACTCCACAAGACGACCTCACTCTCGGCGCCAACCAGCGCAATGCCATCCGGAAAGCTGTCCAAAGCGGCCTCAAGAAGTTCCGTCCGATCCATCATCCGAGCCTCTCCATCCCCTTCATCGGCTTGGCGAAGGCCAACTTGACCCTTTCGAGCCATGGATCGAAGGTCGGAAACAACTGATGCAAAAAGAGGACGGGAACGGAAACGCGAGAGAGAAACTTCCTGTAATATACGGAGCAATTCCGAGTGTTTTTCCCCATAGGCGAGGTGTTTCCCATGTCAAACAGCGATCATCCCGGCGAGGTTCCTTTCGCTGGCGGCAAAATTTCCCCTTCCGGAAGCCAGGGACTGTCGCCCCATCTCCAAGGCTCGCTGGATGAGAAGATTGCAAACTTGAAGGACCAGATAGCGGATCGCGCCCGCGGGCTGGCGCTTGAGCGGGCCAAGTCTCAGACCGGAGGAAAGAAGCAGCCGGATGGGGCCGTTGACGTCTCAGATCTCAGTCAGGCAATCGATGAGGCGCTCTGCAACAACGCATTGCCTGCGCGGAGGACGACATTCTTCGACCTCTTCTCTCCCTTCACCTGCCTTTGCTTTCTGCTCTGCCTGACCTTTGGAGGGTTCGGTCTGTTTGCACGCAGCGGGGCACCGGGCGGTGGCGCGGCGCCGACGCAGGGCTTTTTGGACATTGCCAAGATTTTTGCCGGTGCACTGGCGGGGTCGACCGTCTCCGCTCCCCTCAAATCCTTGAAGTCCAAAAGCGGAAAGGGCTGAACGGCCGCTGCGGCATCCGTCTGCCGAGCCGGCCGGCTGGCGGCGGACGACCTGTCAAACGAAGAGCTCCGCAAGCGGCAATCGCTTCAGGCCGGGGGCGCGCTGTTTCCCGCGCAGGCTCGCCCGTTCATCGGCAGGCGCACGATGAACCGCGTGTTTCCCGGTTCGGACTTGACCTCGATGGTGCCGCCGAACTTCTGCGTAACGATGCGGTGGACGATCTCCAGGCCCAGCCCGGTGCCCGAACCCTGCGGCTTGGTGGTGAAAAACGCCTCGAAGATGCGCGGCAGCGTCTCGGGTGGAATGCCCGCGCCGTGATCAGCAATGCTTACGGCCAGCCAGCCGGTTCCCTTCCCCGCGCCGGCTTCCGACTGCACCCCTGCAGCGCCGTCCGCCTCGGTTCCCGCCTCGGTCCAAGTCGCGATTTCGATCTTTCCGTTTTCCGGCGAAGCATCCACAGCGTTGTCTATCAGGTTGGTCCACACCTGGCTGAGCGCCGAGCCGCGGGTTTGAATGGTCGAGGGTGCGGCTGCAAAGCGCTTCTCCACGGAGATCTGCTTGCTGCGCAGCTTGTGGCCCAGGATAGTGAGCGTGCTTTGCAGGCTGTCGTGCACGTCCAGTTCGCGAGCCTGGGACCGGTCGTCGTAGGCAAATTTCTTCACCGCCAGCACCAGGTCGGAGACGCGCGCAATGCTCTCCTCGATCGAGCAGACCAGGGTGACGCTCGAAACCAGCGCCTCCAACCAGTTGATCGCGTCGGAGAAGCTGCCCGCATCAAATTCGTCCTTGGCGCAGGCGAGTTGCTGACGGTCAAAGCCGATGGCGACCAGCGCGGGTCCGATCGTGAACGCATTCTGAACGCCAACCGAATCCAGCCACTCGGACATTGCCTCCTCCGCATCGGACTGCTCAAGAGAACTCAATGCCGGGGCGTGGCAGCCGCGGACCGCGTGCTCCAACAGGCTATGCATGCAATCGAGCTGTGCCTGAGTCTTGGAACGTGCGCTGGAGCGAAGGCTCACTTCCTGCAAACGCAGCAGGTTTTCGCGCAGTTGCGAGGCGGCTCGCCTGGCCGCCGAGCCGGGGTTGTGCAACTCGTGCATCAGCCCAGCCGCCAGCGTGCCCAGCGAAACCAGCTTCTCGCGGTGCAGCGCCTCCACCTGGTAGGCCTGCAGCCGCTGCGCCACGTTCGCCAGAATCACTTTGCGCGCGGATGGGCAGCAGGCCATCAGTTCCCAGAAGCTCTCCTGCGTAAAGCGCACCAATGTGGAGTCGCGCACCGCATGGACCAAAAAAGTCGAATGGGCTCTGCCGGTCAGCAAAGGGGCTTCGCCGAAGCCCTCGCCGGAGGTGACAAGCGCCACCACCGTGAGCGACCCGTCCTGCTCCGGCCGCTCGGCGCGAACTTCGCCATCCAGCAACACCCAGTAATAGCCGAGAGGCTGGCCCGCTTCGGCCAGCACCGCGCCCGCTTTGGCCGTCACCCTCTCGACCCGATCCACGCCGCGCAACTCGGAAACATCGGTGTCGGCAAAGGGGCGGGTCTGGCGCAGAACCTCGGCAAGGTCCCGCAAAGGAATGGATTCGATCTCCAGTGGTTGTCCGGCCTCGTTCATTTTCACTTGCCTGTCCCCTTCAGAACCCGGCGAGATATTGGTGCGCGAACTGCACCGCAATCGACCCCTCGCCTACCGCCGAAGCCACGCGCTTCACCGATCCGTGGCGCACATCGCCAGCCACGAACACCCCCGGCACGCTCGACTCGAGCAAAAACGGCTCGCGCGGCTCGCGCCACACCGCCGGCAGCTTGCCATCGACTCGCAGGTCCGGTCCGGCCAGCAGGAACCCATTTTCGTCGCGCAAAATCGATGCCGGCAGCCATGCTGTTCCTGGCGCAGCCCCGATGAAAACAAACAGGGACGATGCTGCGACGCGAGACTCGCCTGCCGGGCCACCTAGCCGCAACGCTTCCAGCCGTTCCTCACCGAACGCCTCCAGCACCTGCGTCTTCGGCTCCAACACAATATTGGATGTGCGTTCGATCTCATCGATTAAGTATTTCGACATGGTGGCCGACAATCCCGGCCCGCGCACCAGCATGGTCACCTTCGAAGCGAACTTGGCGAAGTGCAGCGCCGCCTGGCCGGCAGAGTTGGCGCCACCCACCACGAACACCTCTTCGCCCTTGCAGGCCACAGCTTCCACCAGCGCGGCGCCATAGTAGATGCCGCACCCGGTCAGACGCCCGGCGCCGGGAATCTCCAGCTTGCGGTACTGCACCCCCGGAGCCAGGAGCACCACGTGGCTTGAAACCTCACGGCCATCAGCTAATTGCACAAACCGGTATTGGCCATCGATGCGCATTCCCGTAGCGCGCTGGGTCAGGAACTCCGCGCCAAGCCGCGAAGCTTGGGTGTGGGCGCGCCGTCCCAGGTCGGCCCCGCTGATGCCTGCGGGGAAGCCCAGGTAGTTCTCGATCTTCGACGTGGAACCAGCCTGGCCGCCGGGCGCCTCGGGTTCGATCACCAGCGTGCGCAGCCCCTCGCTGGCGCCATAGACGGCGGCCGCCAGGCCGGCCGGTCCGCCGCCCACGACCACCAGGTCATAGAACTCTTGGGTCGCCTGGGTGCTCAGGCCCACGCGCAAAGCCAGAACTTCCGGCTCCGGGTCCACTAGCGCGCTGCCGTCGGCGAACAAAACCACCGGCAGGCTGTCCGGATCCAGTTGGCGCTCCTTGAGGAGTTTGAGGGCTTCCTCGTTTGTGGCGATGTCGAACCAGCGATAGGGAACGTGATTCCGGGAAAGGAAAGTCCGCACCTTGTGATCGTTGAGCGACCACCGGTGCCCGATCACCCGCAAGCCCTCGAAAGGCGGCTGGTAGCCGGCCTTCCAGTCGTCCAGCAGGTCGGTCAGCACCGGGTAAAGCTTTTCCTCCGGCGGGTCCCAGGGCTTGTTGAGGTAATAGTGGATGCGGGCCGTGTTGATGGCCCGGATGGCCGCTTCCGTGTCGGCGTAGGCGGTCAGCAGCACCCGCCGCGCGTCGGGATACAGTTCCCGCGCCCTCCCAAGAAAATCCACGCCGCTGAGGCCGGGCATACGCTGGTCGCTCAAAAGCAGGGCCACCGGTTCCTGGCGAGCCTTCAGTTGGGCCAGGATATCCAGCGCCGCCTGACCGCTGGCCGCGCGCATCACACGGTACGCGGCCCCATAATGGCGGCGCAGGTCCTGCACCACCGCTTCTAATACGCTTAGGTCGTCATCGACCGCTAAAAGAATTGGCCTCGCCATATAATTTCAGTCTATTACCCGGGAAGATGAATGAAAGCCGCAGACTTTGCCCTCAGATTTTCGTAGCCTCCGGTGTCCGGACGATGTAATCTCATTGGTAGGAAAAATTACTAAAGTGTAACCAGTTTTCGCCCTAAAAGGGGTGACCAAAGGCACGTGACCTGCCCTTTGTGTCGCGGATTGGCACAATTTGAGGGTTTAGCCGTAATGTGCCGATAGTATCCCAAGAGGCGAAGACCAGTACCTGTACCCAAGCTGCCGTTTCCGGCTTTGCCGGAGCTGTGGCGCGGGCAGGTTTCACTTTGGCTTCCGGGGTTATGCAGCGAATGAGGCGCGCATTATGAATAAGATCATCCTGGCCGATTCGCAGGCAATTTTTCGTGCAGGTACAGCCAAGGTGCTGGCGATGGACGATGACCTGCGGATCATTGCCCAATGCACCGACCTGGACCGGTTGCAGCACGCGATCACCACGTTTCCAGGCTCTGTCGTTCTGTTTGCTGCTTCGCTGCGGCCCGATCTCGTCCGGCTGCGCAACCTTCTCGAGAGTGTGGGCAGCCGCGGGATCGTGGTGGCGGAAAACAGCGATGCCGCAGGCGCTTACATCCAACAAGGGTTTCGCGGCGTCGTCTTTCGCAGCGTGACCGGACCGGCGCTGGTGGAGTGCGTACGCACGGTCGCCTCAGGGAGCACCTGGACGCCCCCGCAGATCATGGTGGTCAGCTCACCCGAGGAGGACATGGTCGGCACCCGGGTGCGCGACCGGCTCACTCCAAAGGAGATGCGCATCGTGGCGCTCATCGTCCAGGGCTGCAAGAACCGCGAGATCGCCAACCGGCTCAAGACCACCGAGCAGGTCATCAAGAACTACCTGCGCTCCATTTACGACAAGACCGGGGTCAGCGACCGACTGGAGCTGGCGCTGTTTACCATCCACCACCGCGTGCTGGCGCAGGCCGCCGCTGAGATGGGCAGCAAGCTCGAAGCCGAGGAGTCCACCGCGCCGGGAGCCGTGGCGTAAAGGCCGCATTCAGATCCATATGCCACGAGAAAAGGGGAATGGGTCTTGGGCCCATTCCCCTTTTCTCGTGAACCCAGCAGGCTCCCTACGAAATCGTGATCAGTACCTTGCAAGGAGCCTCAGGTATCGATTTTGAGACGTTGGAAACCATCAACCTTGGCAAGTGTCCTAAAGCTTTTCCGCCACGCTCTTGGCCTGCGTGAACAGGTAGAGGTAGTCCGGGCCGCCAGCCTTCGAGTCGGTTCCGCTCATATTGAACCCACCAAACGGATGCGCTCCGACCATTGCGCCGGTGCACTTGCGGTTGAAGTAGAGGTTGCCCACGTGGAACTCGCGGCGGGCGTGGTCAAGTTTTTCGCGGTCGGTTGAGTAAATCGAGCCGGTCAGGCCGTACTCGGTGTTGTTCGCCACGCGAATGCCGTCCTTGAAGCTCGCCACCTTGATCACCGCCAGCACCGGGCCAAAGATCTCTTCCTGGGCCAGAACCGCGTCCGGGGCGATGTCCGCAAAGACTGTCGGCTCAATAAAATAGCCGCTTTCCTCCGTCTGGGGCGCATGGCCCCCAGCAACCAGCCGGCCTTCCTTCTTGCCCGTCTCGATGTAACCGAGAATGGAATCGAGAGCAGCCTTGTTGATCACCGGGCCGAGATTCGGGTTGAGCACCGGATCGCCTACGGTCAGCTTTGCCACACGCTCGCGCAGTCGCTCGACAAACACGTCATAGATCGGCGCTTCGACAATGGCCCTGGAACAGGCCGAGCACTTTTGCCCGCTGAAGCCGAAGGCCGAGGCCACAACGCCCTCGACGGCAAGGTCGAGATCGGCGTCAGCGCAGACCAAAATCGAGTCCTTGCCGCCCATCTCGAGAATCGTCCGCTTGATCCAAACCTGGCCGGGTTGCGGCCGGGCGGCGCGCTCGTGGATTTCCAGGCCCACGGCTTTGGAGCCGGTAAAGGCGATGAAGCGGGTCTTGGGGTGCCCGACGATGGCGTTGCCGAAGCTTGCGCCAGAGCCGGGGCAGAAGTTGACCACGCCGGCCGGCATACCCGCTTCCTCCAGCACGTCTACAAACTTGGCGGCGATGGTGGGAGCGTCGGACGAAGGTTTCAGGATCACCGTGTTGCCGCTGACGATGGAAGCCGCCGTCATGCCCGCCATGATGGCGAAGGGAAAGTTCCAGGGGGAAATGACCGCGCCCACGCCCAGCGGAATATAAAAGAGTTCGCAGCGCTCACCGGGAAACTGGATGGGCGGCTGGGCTCCGGCCAGGCGCAGCGCTTCGCGGGCATAAAACTCAAGAAAATCAATCGCTTCGCCCACGTCGGCGTCGGCTTCGGCCCAGTTTTTGCCCGTCTCGTAGGTGAGCCAGGCGCAAAACTCGAAGGTGCGCTGGCGAATAATCCGGGCCGCGTTGAGCAGCAGAGAGGATCTTTCCTCGGTCGAGGTTCTACTCCAGGATTCAAAGGCCTCGAGTGCCGCCTTCATGGCCAGTTCGGCGTGTTCGGCGTCGGCCTTCTGGTGAATCCCGACAACCTGGGAAGGACGCGCCGGGTTCAACGAGCGAATCTTGCCTTCGGTCTTGAGCCGGCGGCCGCCAATGATCAGATCGTATTCGCGGCCCAGTTGGGAGGCGACCGCATCGAGCGCGGCCTGCATGGAGCGCACATTTTCGGACGCCTTGAAATCGACAAACGGTTCATTGCGAAACCCGCCCTGAGGCGAGCACGGCTGAATTTGGGTAGTAGGGGATGCGGTTGCCATAACCCACGATTGTAGTCCACGGCAGGGCTGGCGAACGAGACAGAGAGGCCTGCGGTGCAGCGGACCGGAGAGAATCGCTTCCATGGCTTCAAAATGGGGCCTGGGAACTCCGCCGCCGCTCAGCCGGCCTTCGTTGCCCAGCCCTGGATGCCAAGGCTTTGGCAGGAGAGGGTCGCAATTTCTGAAGCCCGCCGCAGAGCCGGCTCGAACTCCTGATTCTGCGCGAAAAAGTGGCAAAAGGCCCCGTGAAGAACGTCTCCGGCGCCGAGCGTGTCGGCAGCGGCGGCTTGGGCCACTTCGATCTGGAAACGCCGGCCGCGATCCCAACCGAGAATGGGCCTACCACCGCGCGTGACGGCGACGTAGGGGACACCACGGGCTGCGAACCACTCAAAGATGGCTCCGGGATCACCGCTGGGGCTGGGATGAGGTTGGCCGGAGCCAAACTGGCCGGGAACGGCGAATCGCTCGCTGCAGATGGCCGCGGTGAGCAGCGGGGCCAGTTCCGCGGTTCCGGGCTTCCAACTGCCACCGTCCAGGCAAAGCGCTGCGCCCGCATCCCGACAGACGGCCAGCAGGGGCTGGACCTGCTCGAGATAGAAGCCATCGCACAGGACGACGGGAGGAATTGCGCCCCAGGATGCAGGCATCTCCGCGTCCCATGAAGAGCCGAGCTGCCTCAAAGCGACCGGAACAACGGGCGGATTGACGATGGTGCGGCTGCTGTTGCCGGCGTTGACAAGGACGGTGGTCAACGGCGTCTCGTAGGCCATGCCGGCGGCCAGGTCGAAAAGGACGATTCCACGTTGTTCGAGTTCGGTGCGGACGGGAACAGCCCACGGCCCGCCCCCGACGGCGCTGACGAGCATGGCCTGCCCGCCAAGCAAAGAGTGGGTGATGGCGGCGTTCAGCGCCGGTCCGCCGGGCGCTGCCTGGAATTGGCGCGCGAAGACCTTGGTGTCCTCCTCGGGCAGCTTGTCGAGCCAGTAGACCGCATCAAGCGTGCTTCGGCCGACAAAGAGAACGCGCGGGCGAATCATCGACAGTTCGGCTCCCTTCCCTCCGAATTCATCTCTGCAACCAATTCCCGCATCACTGCGTTGCTGTCAGCGCGTCGGTCGCTTTGCTCATCTTGGCGGTGCGCTCCAGCTTCTCCCAGTTGAAAGGTTTGCCGTCGATGGCGCGCTTCAGGGTCTTGAACAGGACGATGGAGAAAAGCTGGCGATAGGCGAAACGCTGCAGCCAGATGTGGAAGAGCAGCCAGCCATCGCCCTTGTTGGCCGGATGGCGGCGTTCCAGGCTGAAGGCGACCGACGAGGTGATGAAGTCGATCAGCAGGAAGCCGAGGAAGTAGACCAGCAGCTTTTCAAAGCTGGCCGCCGAGGCAGCCTCGGGGTGGTAATGGCGGTCGATGAAGTAGTGCAGGATGCCGGCCAGGAACATGATGTCGATGAACGGCGAAACCAGGGGCAGGAGCATCTGGAAGATGAGGATGTTGGGCAGTGCAAACAGCCCCATGGCCTTGTTGCGGACAAAGGCCGCCCGATGCTTCCAAATGGCCTGCAACGTTCCAAAGGACCAGCGGAAGCGCTGGCGCATCAGTCCCTTGGCGTCGATGGGAGCCTCGGTAAAGGCCAGGGAGCGGTCTTCGTAGACTACCTTGAGGCCCAGTTCGAGCAAGCCCATGGTGAGGTCGGCGTCTTCGGCCACGGTGTTGATGGGGTACCCCCCGACGGTCTTGACCGGGCCGGTGCGCCAGGCGCCAATGGCTCCCGGAACAACGGTCACGACGTTGAAGAGATCCAGGGCGCGGCGCTCGAAGTTCTGGCTGGTGATGTATTCGAGAGCCTGCCAGCGCGTCCAGAGATTGACGCGGTTGCCGACCTTGGCGTTTCCGGCGACGGCGCCGATCAACGGGTCTTCGAAGTGGGGAATGAGCTTGGAGATGGCGTCGGGAGCGATGACGGTATCGGCGTCGATGCCGACATAAACCTCTTCCGTGAGCCGGTCGAGGGCATAGTTGAGGGCGGCTGCCTTTCCGCCGTTAGCCTTGGTGAGCACTTGCACGCGGCCGGCGGCGATCTCGGCAGCGTAGGCCTGGCGGGCCACCTCGGCTGTACGGTCGCTCGAACCGTCGTCGATGACGATGATGTGGAGGTTCAAGTAATCGGAGTTGAGCACCGAACGAATGGTGCGCACGATGACCTTTTCCTCGTTGTACGCGGGGATGAGGACGGCGACGCGGGGGTTGTAGCCGGGCGAGGCCTTGCGGTGAGGCCGGCGGAGACGGTCGATGACGGCGAACAGGCCTACCAGCAGCAGGCGCGCGCTCATCAGGATGTCGCCCACGAAGAAGATCAGCACGATGAACTTGCCGATCATGGCCAGACCAGAGAAGGCGATGGAGTCGGGCAGCGCGCGCAAGTATTGCCGGAAGGTCAGCTTGGGCATCACCTCGGCGGTGGTCTTGCCCATGAGGGCAGAGACGGGGACGATGGTGTAGCCGCGGGCGCGGAGGGCGTCAATCACCAACGGAAGCGCAGCCACGGTGGCCGAGCGGTCGCCGCCACCGTCATGGAACAGGATGACGGAACCGCGGAACTGCGGCTTGGCTTTCATCAGGTCGAGCCAGTAGAAGATGGTTTGGATAATCTCCTGCGGGCTCTTGCGCGGATGCTCGTCCCAGTCGCTGGTGTCGATCTTGTTGCCGATGATGGTGAACCCGTCCTGCTGGATGCGGACCACCGGCGCGGCCTCGTCGTCGGTGTCGGGCTCTTCGTCGATGTCGTAGGGCGGGCGGAAGTAGAGCGGCTGCACGCCCAGCTTGCTGGCAAACAGACGTTCGGTGAGCTTGACTTCCAGGTCCAGTTGCCGCTGCGAGATTCCGCTGATGTCAGGATGCGAGTAAGTGTGGTTGCCGATCTCATGGCCCTCGCGCGCCACGCGCTGCATGAGGCCGACATTCTCCTGGGCCTCGGCGCCGATCATCATGAAGGTGCCCTTGACGCCCTTTTGCTTCAGGATGTCCAGAATCTTGGGGGTCCACTTGGGGTCCGGGCCGTCATCGAACGAGAGCGCGACTTCGTTGGGATGGTAGCCGTACTGCTCCACGGTGTAGGTGTGCGGATACACATCCATGTGCTCATCCACGATGAGCTTCTTGCGCGGATCGGGCTCGTCGGTGTCCACCGAGACGGTCCGTTTGCCGGGCTGGGGCAGGCCGGTCACGCGCAGAATGTCTCCTTCGCCTTCCGTGTCCACGTCGTGGCCGGGCTGCATGGAGCCAAGAGCCTGCAAGGATTCCGGATTGCTGGGCTTGTCCCACACGTTCCAGACGGAACTGTCCTCAGAGCCCAGGCGCCACAGGGCAAAGGTCTGCAGGCCGAGCCCGCGCGCCGCGCGCAACTCGTTCAACAGCGTGACGCCATCCAGGAACCAAACCACGTGGCGCCGGTTCAAATCCTCGTCGATGTATTCGTAGTGCGGATTGAGCGAGGTGTAATCCAAGTCGAGATCGGCGTCCGCGTCCGCGGCGCGCTGCCAAGCGTCGGAGACTTGGAGCACGTCGGTGTCGATGACCTGCGGCTTGCGATGCTTCTTGTCTTTGGGATTGGGAATCGACATCGTCCAGTCGTAGCCGTAGTTGCCCAGGGCGCAGATCAGCTTCTCCTTGGGCACCACCTTGAGAACGCGGCGCAAATTGCCCACAAACCAGTCCTGGCTGGCGACTGGCCCCGGCTGGCTTTCCACTTCGTGCTCGTCGTAATTCATGAGCAGAATGCCGTCGGAGTTGGCGGCAATCTGCTTCAGGTCGCCGTCTTCGGTGGCTACCGCCGTATTGACATACAGCCGCAGGTTGCGCGCGTGCATGTCGGCATAGAGCTCCTGGATGAAGTTCAGGTAGGCCAGATTCGCGTCGTCGGGCAGGTTCTCGATGTCCAGCGAAAGGCCGGGATAGACCCATTCGCCCTTGGGCCCTCTGAACGCGGTGAGGAAACGCACGATTTGCTGGCGCAATGCGGCCCGCTTGTACTGATCCTTGAGAACGGCTCCGAACTCGGGGTCGAACGCTTGCTTGCGGGGATTGAAGTTGTTCAAGTGGGGGAAGATTTCCGTTTCTTCCCTGCCCGCCTGAATGACCCGTTTAATCTTGTTCAGATCGTCGGGATCGTGTACCGTGGCGCCGTCCACCACCGGATATTCGCGGTTGTCGCCGGTGATCGCCAGCAAGGTTCCGCCGGGTGCGTCGACGTGCAGCCACTCAGGGAAGAGCATGTCGATCTGGTGCACATGCTCTTTGAAGGAGGAGTAGCTGCCCGCATCGTCTTGCACATAGTAGGCTGCGCGCAAGCCCTCACCGGTGTTGAAAGGGATGTCGGAGGGCTTGCGGGCGGTCTTGCGGCGCGCGGGACGCGGGTTCTTTTGCCCGCGCAGAAGCGCGGATCGATCGGACAGTGCCTTGTAGTTGTGCTTGGGCGCGGTGAGCAACAACTCTGGCAGCTGCTGGTTGCGCAGCACATTGAAGGTGAAGCCCGCCAGAATCAGCGTGGAAAGCACCGCCGTCGCGTCAAAAATGCGGCGCAGCCGCTTCCATCGCTTCCGTTGGGGGTCGAAGAAAATCTGTCTATCTGGCATGGCCGGTCTCGTTTCCACCTGGGCGAAAACCGTGGAAACGGTCTACGCTATACAGTACGAATCGTATGGAAGCTGCCCACGAGAGTCAATCGAAAGCCGGGCCAACGGTCCTTGGCGGTGTGCGCCCGGCGTCGTCCATCGCCCTGGCGATGGCCGCTGGACTGGCTTTGCGCCTGTGGATGCTGAAGAATTTTTTGGAGGTCAACGGGGACTCGCTGGTCTATGGCGGCCTGGCCAAAAACCTGCTGCTGCATGGCCGTTATGCCCTCACCGTGGCCAGTGGCGAGATGTATCCCACCCTGATCCGGCTGCCCGGTTACCCGCTGTTTCTGGCGCTCTGCTTCCGCGTCTTCGGAATGGAAAACTACGCCGCGGCGGCCTGGGTGCAGATTGCGCTGGAACTCGCCGGCTGTCTGCTGCTGGCCGATTTTGTGCGCCGCATTGTTCCCTTCCCATTCCGAAGCGGTGCAGCCCACTGTACGTTGTGGCTGGCCGCTCTTTGCCCCTTCACCGCCATCTACGCCGCCAATCCACTCACCGAGGCTCCAACGCTGTTTGCGCTGGCGCTGGCGCTCTGGTCGGCGGAGCGCTTCCGTGCGCGGCCGGGGTGGGGGCCGGGGCTGTGGTTTACCTTTGCCGTCACCTACGCGGCCCTGCTTCGGCCGGACGGTGCGCTGGCCGCTGTGGCGCTGGCGCCGGCGCTGCTGGTTGGCCTGCGTAGTGGGTGCGACGAGCAGGAGAAGGAGGAAAAGCTCGCCGGTCAGGAGAAACCCTGTGCTTTGAAAGGGCGCGGCTTTAGTCGCGCCACCCAATCAGGAGAAAAAACCGAGGGCTTTAGCCCCCGAGGAGATTTCTTGCCGGCTTTCCGCACTCCCTCGGCGGCTAAAGCCGGACCCTTCTTTGCCGCACTGGTGGCGCGGCTAAAGCCGCGCCCTTTCAAGGCCACGGCCTACCATTCTCAGCTGGTCCGCATGGCCGCGGTCTGCGTGCTGCTGGCGCTGCTGCCCTTTGCCGCCTGGACGTGGCGCAACTGGCGCGTCTTCCACGTCTTTGAGCCGCTGGCCCCGCGGCTGGCCACCGACCCCGGCGAGGACACCCACCCCGGCTGGGAGCGCTGGGTCAAGACCTGGTGCCTGGATTTCGTCTCCACCTACGACGTTTACTGGAACGTCCCGGGCAGTCCGCTGGACCCTTCCCAGTTGCCCGGCCGCGCCTTCGACTCCCCGGCCCAGTACGCGGCAACCGCCGCACTGGCCTCGGATTACAACTTGAGCCAGCAACTGACGCCTGCAATCGATGCGCGCTTCGGCAAGCTGGCGGATGAGCGCATCGCTGCCCACCCGCTGCGCTTTTACGTCTGGCTCCCGCTGGGGCGGGTGGCGGACATGTGGCTCAGGCCGCGCGTCGAAAACCTGCCCATCGACCTGGACTGGTGGGTCTATGCGCACCACCACGTCGAGACCCGTTTCAGTTGGGCCTACGCCGGGCTCAATGCCCTCTATCTGCTGCTGGGAATTGCCGGGCTCTGCCTACGGCCGCGATTCTGGAGACCGATGCTGGCCTATTTGCTGCTGCGCAGCGCCCTGCTGACGACCGTGGAAGCGCCGGAGGCCCGCTACACGCTGGAGTGCTTCCCTATCCTGTTTGCCCTGGGAGGGATTGCGCTTGGTTCCATGGGAGCGAAAGCTACGGCGCTTGGGAAACGAATCACCCGTCGGCTATTGCCGGCCTGAGAGTTGCGGTCTCCCATCCCAGGTGGCTGACGAAAGTTGGAGAGACGCTCTACTTGTTCACGTACTGGGTCTTACTGTCGGTTTTGAAGGTGAAGGCGTCGGCTGGCAGAGGCTGCTTCGTGTTGATGTTGAAGTAGACGCAGACCCGGTACTGCCCCGGTCCTTCATCGAAAACCTGCTTCAGGCTCACAGCCCGCTCGGTGTCCATCCAGACCGTCACCTTGGGAAGGTTCTTCCTGACCGCCGGGTCTTTGGGGATCATTTCGAGCTTCTCGGTCTTCACGCCGTTGAGCGTCTCCGGACCCAGGTACTTGATCTCCCATTTCTGCTCGAGATCCTTGCCGCTGGCGCCAAAGCCGAGCATGAACCAGCTCTGGTACTGGCCGAGCTTGCTCAGGGTGGTCACCTGATCGATCAGCTTTTCGTAGAGCTTGACGGTTCCGCCAGAGACGAGCACGACCTTCGGCACAGGCTTGCCGTTTTCCTCGCGGATATGTACCCCCATCTGGAATGCGTTGCCCTTGCGCTCGTAATAGACCGTCCCCTTCTGTTTGTCCGTCTCGGGGAGGGGGTCGGTCTGGACGGAGTCGAATTCGAAGTCGGCGGAGGTGGAGTGAAAGTTGGCCGCTGCCGCATCCAGCTTGCGCAGCACCTTTTCCTTCTCATCGGGGGGCGCGGCCATGGCTGTGCGCACCGCCAGCAGGGCCAACGCGATGGACGCTGCAAAAACGAGTTTCTTTGCCCTGTGCATAGATTTCCTTTTTCTTTTGGACGCGGCCGGCGGCCGGGGATTCACAGAAAATGGCCCAAGTCCCTGACCGTGTGATTTCGCGCGCTCTCACTCTTGCGGAAAAGACAGACAGGGCACAACGACGGGGCGTCCACATCGGTACAACAAGCGGTTAGATGCCTAGCGGCGGGCCCAGACTCTCCAGGCCAAATTGCCCTGGGCGTCTTTGATGGTGTCCCAATTGTCCACGGCGACGGCGTCGCCGGTGACGGGTTCAATAGCCTTGCGCAGCGCCTTCTTCACCACCGGATACGAATCTTTGGTGTTCAGATCAAGGGCAACGTCTGAGGCTTGCACGGTGACAATGATCCCCCGGCCACCATCGCCGGTAACCTGGATGGGATGGTGAGGACCGGCAGCGCTGGACGGCTTGTCGCCGAAGTTCCACAGGTGCGGCGTGAGAAAGATGAACGCCAGGATCAGCGTCACCATGATGTCGTAGTGAAAGCAGCCGCGCGGGTATGTCCAGTAGAAATAGCTCTTCAGAATCTTTTTCATGGTGCCTTTACCGTTTCCGTCCGCGCCCCCGCTGGGGCGGCCTTGCGCATCAGCCATGTTGTAACCCCGCCGGCGAACATCGCCCGTCCATTCCCGCTTTTAGCGGGTGATCCGCTCCAGCCCGCCCATGTAGGGCCGGAGAGCCTTTGGAATGAGGACCGAGCCGTCGGCCTGCTGGTAGTTCTCGATGATGGCCAGCCAGGTGCGACCCACGGCCAGCCCGCTGCCGTTGATGGTGTGGACAAACTCAATCTTGCCCTTGGCGCCCGCGCCGGACGAGCGGTAGCGAATGTTGGCTCGCCGCGCCTGGAAGCCCTCAAAGTTCGAGCAGGAAGAAATCTCCCGGTAAAGCTGCTGGCCGGGAAGCCATACTTCAAGGTCGAAGGTCTTGGCCGAAGAGAAGCCGGTGTCGCCGGTGCAGAGCAGAACCCGGCGATAGGGCAGGCCGAGAGTTTCCAGAATCTCCTCCGCATCGCGGGTGAGCCGCTCGTGCTCGGCGTCGGACTCCTCAGGCCGGACAAACTTGACCAGCTCGACTTTTTGGAACTGGTGCTGGCGAATGATGCCGCGCGTGTCCTTGCCGGCCGCGCCCGCCTCGGCGCGAAAGCACGGGGTATACGCGGTGAGCCGGATCGGCAGTCGCGCCTCGTCGAGGATTTCGTCGCGGTAGAGGTTGGTGACCGGGACCTCGGCGGTGGGGATCAGCCAGTGGTCGGCGTCCTTGAACTCTCCGCGCGCAACTGCCTCGGCGTCGGCGTCGGAACAGCGGAACAGATCCTCGGCAAACTTGGGCAACTGGCCGGTGCCGAACAGGGACTTCGAGTTGACCATGAAGGGCGGCAGAACCTCGGTGTAGCCGTGTTTCGTCGTGTGCAGGTCGAGCATGAAGCTGATCAGCGCCCGTTCCAGCCGCGCACCAGCGCCCATGTAGACCGCAAACCGGGCGCCGCTCAGCTTGGTTGCGCGCTCCAGGTCGAGAATCCCCAGCGCCTCGCCCAGTTCCCAATGCGGCTTGGGCTCAAAATCCAAGACGGGTTTTTCGCCCCAGGTCTTCAGGGTGGGGTTGTCGGCTTCTGATTTGCCGGTAGGCACCTCGTCGCGGGTCAGGTTGGGAATACCGGCCAAAAGCTGCCGCAGCCGGTCGTCAAGGGTCGCGGCCGTTGTGCCCAGTTCGTCGAGCTTGTCCTTGAGGGCGCGGGTCTCGTCCATCACGGCAGCAGCGTCCTGGCCGGCTTTTTTCAGCGCGCCCACCTGCTGGCTCAACTCATTGCGGCGAGCCTTCAAACGCTCGGCCGTGGTGATGGCTTCGCGCCGGCTCTGATCCAAGGCGCGAAAATCCCCCAGCAGCGCAGCCGGGTCGGCTCCGCGCGCACGCAGTTTCTCTTCAACAAGTTCCAGGTTGCCCCGGACAAATCCCAAGTCGAGCATCGCACTACCAGTTTACTCGACTGGAACCGAAGGGTGCGGCTTTGGGCTTCGTGGTCTCCCACCCATGCGCCAGAAAGAAGGCGCATGGATGGGGCGCGGGGCTTTTTGCGGGGTGCCGGCGCTACGTTTTGTGGCGCCAGCCATGCAGTTTAGAAGTCCAGGCGGAGGCCGAACTGCATGCGGCGATAGGTGGTGAGCATTCCGCCATAGGCGCCGAACGTGCCCTGGGTCAGGCTGCCGTTGAGATTGTTCGGACTATCGTCAAAGCGGACGTTGTTGCCTACGTTGTAGACTTCGCCGGCAAACTTCAACTTCATGGACTCGTGCAGATCCCAGGTCTTGGCCAGCGAGGAGTCAATGTCGAAGTATCCATCGCCGCGAAAGACATTGCGCTGGCCCGCTTCACCCGGGTAGGGCAGGCGGATCGGGGAGCCGGTGTAAACGCCGCTGTTGATGGTTGCCGCGGTGCTTCCCGCAAAAACCTGGGGGATTCCGTTGACGATGTGCCGCTGGATTTTGACGGGAGCGGTGAGGACTCCCGCGCCTTCGAGCTGCCAGTTTGTTGACCAGCCGGGCTCGTAGACGGAAAAGGGCAGGCCGCTGGCCCAGCGGCTCAGGCCCGAGAACTGCCAGTCGCCGAGCAGCGCGTTCACAACGCGGTTGGCCCCTCCCAGCACGGCGTTGCCGCGGCCCACCGGCAGCGCATAGACCCAGTCGATGGTGACCAGGTGGCGGGTGTCGAAGTCGGACACGCCCTTGTTGAGCTTGGGGTTCCAGGAGTTCTGAATCCCCGCTCCGGCGAACGCGTCGGAGGAAAACTCGTTGGAGCGCTCCGCTCCCGAACCCATATCGATGGACTTGGACCATGTATAGCTGACGTCGGTCGTCAGGCCGTGGCTGGAGGGGTGACGCAGAGTGGCTTGCAGCGCGTGATAGGAGCTGGTTCCGATGGAAGACCAGGCGTAGAGCGAAGAAAACTGGCTTTGCCAGAACTGGGTGCCATTGGGGCAGGTGTAGTAGCAGTAGAAGTCAAGATCCGCCAGGGCCGTGGTCTCGCCGTAGTCATAGCGATAAGGCGCCCACTCGTTGTTGTAAATGGCTTGCGTGGCGCTCTCGCCGGCATAATCGTAGCCTTTCATCTGGGGAAAGACATCCTCAAAGTACTGGATCTCCGGTACGTTCGGCACGGTGCAGCCATTGCTGGAATAGGGATTGCAGCCGCCATTTTCGTCGGAGATTTTGGAAAGCGCGTCAGCGGCATGGAAATAGTCTCCGCCGCCCTTTGGGTCCACGAGATTGACGGGCTCGGCCAGGTCGAGCTGTTCCAGCAGATGACGGCCGAGGCGGCCAACGTAGCTCTCCTCGAAGATGAAGCCGCCGGGCAGTTCGTGCTGGAAGGAAGCGTCGAAGGCGTACGCATAGGGCGTCTTGAGGTGGTTGTCGATGCCCCAGGTGGTGGCGAAGTCGCAGCCCGACTGCGTGGACGGCGTGAAGGGATAGGTGATGGTGGTTTGGGGATTGGGACATCCCACGAGTGGTGGAACCACATGCGGGCCGGTAAAGCGCGGGGTGTCTTGAACGCTGTAGGCGCCGCCCGGGCTGGTGACGTTGCTGCTGAGTCCAAAGGACCCTTCCTGGTCGAAGGAGTTCACGATGCCCTGGCCGAAGTGGTCGTAGTACATGCCGGCTCCGGCGCGGAAGCTGGTCTTGGTGTTGGGCGCAAAGGCGACCGAGAAGCGCGGAGCGATATTTGTCTTCTGTTTGGCCCAATAGCCGGGGCGATGGTTGGCCTTGCCGCTGGGCATGAACTCGAGCGGGTCCTCGAAAACTTGCCCCTGGGCTGCCGCCGTTCCCCGGTGGACAAACCAGGCATGCGTGTCCACGGTGGGCGCGATTTGCTGACCCTTGGTTTCATATGGGGCTTGCAGGATGGAGTGACGCATGCCGAAGGTCACCGTCACGGTGGGTGTCATGCGCCAGGAATCCTGCACGAAGTACTCAAACTCGTTGGCTTTGAAATGGCGGTTGATGAAGGTGCCGTCGGCGTAGAGGGAGCCGCTGGTGGGGCTGGTCACGGAGTAGTTGTACTGTTGCGTCGTCTCCGGCACCGCTCCCACCAGGGTGTCATACGCAACTTCGTAGGAGTTGCTGAAGCCGCTTCCGACCTGCGGAAAGCTGGCTCCAAGCGTGGAGGGATCGTTGGGGGCATCACTCAGCCAGTAGGGGTTGGTGCTGGCGTTGGAGTAGGAGTTTGCGTCGGTGCCGCGATTGTTCTGGATCCCGCGCCAGTTGCCGCCGAAGCTCAGCGTATGAGTGCCCTTGGTCCAGGTGAGGCTGTCGGTGATGTTCTGCACCGGCACGTTGACCACGGTGGTGAGCGCATGAGAGGTGGGCTGGTCGAGAAAGCGGAAGACCACCCAGTCGGGCTGGCCCGAGGCGACTCCGCGCGTCGAGTAGCCTTGGCGGATGAAGCCGTAACGCAGATCGTTGACAATGTTGGACGTGGGTGTCCAAGTGTGCCCCCCGGCCAGGCCTTTGGTGTTGTCCTCCGACCACGTTGCAGAAGGTTGACCGGGCAGGTTCTCAAGGCCGCAGGTATCCGTAACTACCAGCCCTGGGCATGAGCTTGAAGTGAAGCCGGTTCCCAGGTTGCCTGTATCCTTCTGCAAGTTGGCGCGGAAAAAGAGGTGCTGGTTGCCGGTCAGGTTGTAGTCGATCTTGGCGATGCTGGTGTTGAGGGTTTTGGGCGCCGGAGAAGAAAAGACATATCCCGCGTTGTTGACGCCGTCGCCGACCGTGTTCAGGATTCCGTAGAATCCGCCTGCCGATACCGGCCCGAAGTAACTCTGAACCGCGGCGCTGGGGCCGCAGCCGATGGTGGGATCGCAGCCCACGCCGGAGTTCGAATTGGGCGCGATGTCGAGGGCCGTCACCTGTGAGGCGGTCAGCCAATGCGTTGCGCCACTCGCGTCCTGGTAGCCGAGCTGCCCGCTGTAGAACTGCTGTGTGGGCAGGGTGCGGGTGACGACGTCGTTGATCGCCTGGCGCTGGCCTTCGTAATTGACGAAAAAGAAAAGCCTGTCCTTCTTGATGGGGCCACCCACGGCGCCGCCGAATGTATTCATGACATATTTCTGGGGGATGTTCGGCCGGCCCAGATACAGTTCGGTGAACTTGTTGAACCACTGGTTGGCGACGGTGTTGGTGGGGCGGTAGTACTCATAGGCCGCGCCATGGTAGCCGTTTGTGCCGCTCTTGGTGATGAGAGAGACTTGCGCGCCGGAGCTGCGGCCGGAGTCGGCGGTGCCGTTGGAGGTGGTCACGCGGAACTCTTCGGTTGAATCCAGGGTGGCGCGCAGCACGCCGGTGAAGGCGGTCCCGTTGATCTGGTCGTTGTCGTCCATGCCGTCGAGGGTGATGTTGCCCTGGTCAGAACGTCCCCCGCTTACCGAACCGCTGCGGCTGTCCATGGTGTTGTTTTCGGCCGGGTTGCCGAGATAGAGCACGCCGGGCTGGAGGGTGAGCAGTGCGATGGGGTCGCGTCCTTCCATCGGCAGGGCCTGAATTGTGGCGTTGCCCACCGAATCGCCCAGTGTGGCGTCGGAGGTGTTCAGGGTCTGGGCGGTGGCGCTGACGTCCACAGTGACCGAACTGGACTCCACCGTGAGGGTGAAGTCGATGGTTGCCGGCTGGTTGACCAGCAGCTCGGCGGTCTTGGCCTGAGTCCCAAAGCCCTCGGCAGAGACGGTGATGGTGTAGCGGGCGGGCGGAATCTGCGGAAAGGAGTAAAACCCGGCGCTGTTGGCCACAGCGTTGAGCATTTGGCCATTGGCCTTGTCCACCAGGGCGATTTTTGCGCCTGGAACCAACGCGCCGCTGGGGTCTTTGACGACACCGCGAAGGGAGGTGGTTGCAGTCTGGGCGGATGCGAGGGTGGCGACGGAAAGGATGCAACAGAGCATCCATCCCCAAAGGGATTTCTTCACAGTTGGTCCTCCAATAGTGCGGCCTTGCGCGAGCGATGCGGATGCTGCCCAGAGTGTGCTTCTTTGAGCAAAACCAGGGACACTATGTCCCGTCCAGCTTCTTTCGAGGTCGCCGCTCCTTCTTGGTCGCGTCGACTTGAGTGTCGTTGCTCCGGGATACATCATCCCTGGTTTTGCTATCGTCGCGGCCTTCGATCCGGCCCACCCAGGATTGCGTTGCTCCCCGGCCGGGAAAGCCGAATGCTGGCAAGAAGTTCAATCTGCAGGCGCGAACCCTGTTCACGGAGCTTCTGAATGGCTGGGCCGAATGACCATCAACGCGGCGTCATCGGGGGAAGAGCCAAGGCTGAGTTGTCCTTTATCTTGTCCGATGTTGGCCCAGGATTCAACGAAAATCGGCGTCTTTTCGTCCCATGAGCGCCCGGCGCAAGGCTATTCCGCCTTTAGCCGGGCGAAACTACTGTTGTTGCTGCATCTGTTGCAAATCAATGAGTTGCATGGGACGCGCGGGCGGCTGCTGGGCGCGCTCAACCAGCACGCTCCAATCGTCGGGAATGGGCAGTTTGCGGTCCAGGGCGGGCGGTTGTTCGCTGGCCTCGACATGCACGGCTACGTAGAGCTCGCTTTCCGTCTGGCCGCGGAAGATCCCATGCGTCGGGGGCACATCGGCATAGTCGCGGCCGACGGCGGTGCGGATGTGGCGATGGTGGGCGATCAGGTTGTTGGTGGGGTCAAACCCCACCCATCCCAGGTGCGGCAGCAGTACATCGACCCAGGCGTGGGTGGCGTCCGGCGTGGAACGGTCGTGGTCTTCGCGGCTGCGGTAGAGATAGCCGGAGACATAGCGCGCGGGAATGCCCACGTGGCGCAGGAGAGCGATCATGGTGTGCGCAAAGTCCTGACAGACGCCCTTGCCGCTGACGATGGCCTCGTCGATGGGCGAGTCGACGCGCGTGGAACGAGGCACGTATTCGAAGTAGTCGAATAATCTCTGATTGAGCTCCCGCGCCACGATGAGGGGATCGTCGCGCCGCGCAACGCCCATCTGCGAGGCGAGCAGGACGACGGCCGGGGTTTCGACGGCAAAGGTGGAAGGCAGCAGCATCTCCCAGTAGTCGCCGGCCTCGATCAGGTCGTCGAGGGCGTCCCAAGCGTCGGGAGAAAGAGAGTTGGGCACGTCGGGCAAAGCCTGCTGCTCGATGACCGACTCGGCGACGATGACCAACTGGTTGTGCTCGCCTGGGATGTCAAAGTGCTGCACGGTGTTGCCCTGGTGGTCGCGATAGGTGAAAACGCGGCAACGCGGACTGACCGAAAGCGAGAAGGTGAGGCAGTGCTGACTGGAGTCAGAGCGCGGATGCATGCGCGTCTCCATGATGCTTTCGCTGATGGCATGCGCGTAGCGAAAGCGCGTCAGATGGCGGATGGAATAAAAATTCATGTTCGCTCCGGTTAGCCTTCAACAGCCCGCGGTAGGAGTCGGGTTTTGAAAGGGCATGGCTTCAGCCGTGCCGTAAACGGCTGATAAGAAACGACGGGCTTTAGCCCCCGAGGGACATCTTCGGTGTTTTCGACTCTCACTACAGCCCTTTAGACCGCCAACGCGGACTGGACGGAGTAATGAACATAGTAGCGATAGATGAGTTCGTGGATGCGCATGCATTGCTCGCGGATGGTGTGCAGAAAGCCGGCTGCATCCCCGGTCAGAATCTCCCCGATGCTGGTGAATCCGAGCATGGCGTGCAGCCGGCCGATCACCGCGAACAACTCATCGGGTGCGCGCCGGCCGCCGGTGCGCTGGATGGCTTCCATCGCCTGGCGAATACCATCGACCGTGTAGCGGATGGCGTGGGGAAAGTCGCGGTTGAGGAGCAGAAACTCCAGAATGCGATCGGGCGAGAGATCGGCAGTGTAAACCTGGCAGTAAGCTTCAAAGGAGGTGCAGGAACGCAGCAGGCCCACGAGTTCGAGGTATTGATAGCCGGAGTGTTCGCCTTCGGCGCGACTGAACAGGAGGGGCTGGTAAACCTCCAGCATGGTGGCCGTGGCATAAGCGCGCTCAAGATAGCGTCCCAGGCGGATGAACTGCCAGCCCTGTCCGTGGATCATGGTGGAGTCGCTGACGCCTTTGAACAGGTGAACGCCATCGATGACCGCGGCCAGCGAGTCGTTGATGTTGGCGCTGAATTGAACCTGCGCCTGCGGCGAGTGCATGTGGTGGAAGAGCCGGTTGAGCCGCTGCCATTGCTCGGTTGAAATCTCTTCGCGGACCTGGCGGGCGTTTTCGCGGGCCGCGCTGACGCAGAAGTTGACCGAGGCGGGATTGAGGCTGTCGAAGACCAGGATGCGGGCCATATCTTCGAGGTCGCCATTCCACTCAATCCCGGTGGCCTTGCCCAGCGAGGAGGTCAGCCGCTTCCAGCGCGTCTCGGCGCTGGCCCCGCCTGGATCGAGCATCAGGCTCATGGTCACGTCCAACTGGCGCACGGTATTCTCCGCCCGCTCCAGGTAGCGGCTCATCCAGTAGAGGCTGTCGGCTACGCGCGATAGCATCGTGGGGCTCTCCCGAAATCCGTGACTAACACTTATTCCAGAATCCATGTGTCCTTGCTGCCGCCGCCCTGCGAAGAGTTGACCACCAGCGAGCCTTTTTCCAGGGCCACGCGGGTCAAGCCTCCAGGGACGATGTTCACCTTGTCGCCGAAAAGAATGTACGGACGCAGATCGACGTGGCGCGGCTCCAAATGGTTGTTGATGAGGCAGGGGGCGCGGGAAAAATCGAGCGTGGGCTGGGCAATGTAATTGCGCGGGCTGGCCTCGATCTGGCGGGCGAACTCCTCGCGCTGCTTGGCCGTCGAGTGCGGACCGATCAGCATCCCGTAGCCGCCGCTTTCACCCACCGCCTTCACGACCAGCTTGTCCAGGTTAGCCAGTACGTGACGGCGCTCCTTCTCTTCGCTCAGCAGGTAGGTCTCCACGTTGGGCAGAATCGGGTCTTCGTCCAGGTAGTAGCGGATCATGCGCGGCACGTAGGCGTAGACGGCCTTGTCGTCTGCCAGGCCGGTGCCGAAGGCGTTGGTCACCGTCACGTTGCCGGCGCGATAGGCGTTAAACAGGCCCGCGCAGCCCAGGGCCGAGTCGGCGCGAAAGATGAGCGGATCGCTGAAGTCGTCGTCCACGCGGCGGTAAATCACGTCCACGCGCCTCAGTCCGTCGGTGGTGCGCATGTAGACGATGTTGTCGTGAGTGACCAGGTCGCGGCCCTCGACCAGGTCGATGCCCATCTGCCGGGCGAGATAGGTGTGCTCGAAATAGGCGGAGTTGAACACTCCCGGTGTGAGCAGCACGATGTTCGGCTCCGGCCGGCCCTCGGGAGCGAGCGAACGAAGCGTGGACAACAGCAGTTGCGCGTAGTGTTCGATGGGCCGCACGCCATAGCTGGTGAAAAGCTGCGGGAAGGTGCGCTTCATCACGCGCCGGTTGGTGAGCATGTAGCTCACGCCGGACGGCACTCTCAAGTTGTCTTCGAGCACCACGAACTCGCCGCTGTTCAGCCGCAACAGGTCGGAGCCGACCACGGCGATATAGACATTCCGCGGCACCTGCAGGCCGCGCATCTGGCGGCGATAGTGCTTGCAGCTATAGACCAGTTCGCGGGGAATTACGCGGTCGTTAAGAATTTTGGCGTCGGAGTAGACGTCGCGCAGGAACAAGTTGAGGGCGGTAATGCGCTGGGTGAGGCCGCGTTCGATCCGGTCCCACTCCTGGGCGGTGATCAGCCGCGGCAGCAGGTCGTAGGGGAAGATGCGCTCCGTGCCCTCGTCGCGGCCATAGACGGTGAATGTAATGCCCTGGGTGAGGAACGCCAGGTCGGCCGACTGCTTGCGCCGTTGCAGTTCGTCGTGCGGCAGCCGTGCCAGGGTTTCGGCAAGCGCCCGGTAGTGGAGGCGCACATCGCCGTTGCCTTCGCGCATCTCGTCGAAGGCCTGGTCGAGGGGGTAATCCCCGAACAGCGTATCCAATTCCACTGAATGGCCGGCGTTCATAGGGGGCCGAGGGCTTCCTTGATGGCGGATTCAGGGCGGCAGCGGCGAAAGATCGGGCAGCCCTCGGGGTGGTCGCCTCAACCCCCTCCGGCCCTCGAACCCCAACCGTCTGTTCCCTGTTCTTTAGCTTTTAACACACCCGATATAAGGGAGCCATCAGGAAACGGTGATGGGCGGGGCGCGCGAATGATCAGGCAGCTTGCTTTCTCTTGCGTATGCGCATGGGACGGATCAGGATTTCTGCCGGGATTCCGAGTCGCTGGTTCAACTGCCGAATCATCGTCAGTGACAACGCGCGGTCCCCTCGCAGAACCTCGTAAACGCGAGTACGATTGCCGATGATTCCGATGAGAGCCTTCTTGTCTTCGCCTTGCTGCTCCAACCGGAACTTGATGGCCTCGATCGGGTCGGGCATATCCATCGGAAAGTGCGCCTCTTCATAGGCTTCCACAAGGGTCGTGAGAATTTCCAGACGGTCCCCATCTGCAGTGCCCTCGTCGGCATCCCACAGACGCTCGATCTCGCGCAGGGCTGCCTCATGGTCGGCATCAGTCTTGATCGGTTTCAGTTGCATATTGGACGGTCCTCACATTGATTGCGTCGTGTTCCTTGTGCGTACCCAGCCACTTGATGAATACGGTGGCTCCTCGATAATTCACTGCAATCACGAGGCGATAAGCGTTTCCCTTGATATTGAAGACGACCCTGTCAGCTCCAACGATGCTGGCGCTGGCGTAACTTGATTTCACGTCGGAAGAGTTCTTCCACTCTGCTTGCCTGACCTCTTGAAACCAGGAATCCAACGCAGCCTTCACCGCCCGCTGGTCCTTGTGCCCTGCCAGCTTTTCGATGAACCGGGTCAACGTACTCCGGGCAATGATGCGCACACAGACACCCTACCATGTTCCCAAAACGGGTACAAGGCCATTCTTCACGCTTGCCCCAAGTAGTTCAATACAAATGCAAGGGCGGCAAACCCTTCGAGGTCCGCCGCCCTTGTTGTCTCGCCCGGAACAGAGATTCCCTACTCCGGCTCTGCCGCTTCGGTCTAAAACTCGTTCCAAAGCGACTGGTTGTAAACCGCATGGTGGAACTGCACTTCGGAGCCTTTGACGATCGATCCCAGCTCACGCGGGGAGCGATTGGCCACGGCCTGCTTCAGATCCGCATAGCGGCCCTGCACATCCGAGCCCAGGATCTTGGCAATCCAGGGCGAGGATTGGAAGTCGCTGATCGCCTTCTGGATGTTGTCGGGCAGATAACGTCCGCCGGCGCGCAGGCCGTCGGCGCTCGAAATGTCCCCGTCAATGCCGGTCTTGAAGATGCCGTACAACGCCAGGTAGGGGTTGGCGTCCGGTGCAACGGCGCGCACTTCGGTACGCATGGAGCGGGAGTTGCCGATGGGCACACGCACCATGGCGCCGCGATCCACAGCCGAAGCACGAATCTGGTTGGGGGCCTCGAAGTGCGGATCCAGACGCCGGTAGGCATTCACGCTGGAATTGAACACCAGGCAAAGGTCAAGCGCATGGGTCAGGATGCGGTCCAGGAAGCTCCAGCCAAAAGCGGAGAGCTGCTCTTCGCCCTTTTCGTCCCAGAACAGGTTGGTCTTGCCCTTGGACACCGAGACGTTGGTGTGCATACCAGAGCCATTGACGCCGACAACCGGCTTGGGCAGATAGCACGCTGTGTAGCCCATGTTATTGGCGATCTGGCGGGTCAGCAGCTTGTAGAGCTGAATCTGATCGGCCGCCGCCACTGCTTCGGCGTAGCCGTAATTGATTTCGAACTGGCTGGGCGCAACTTCGGGGTGGTCCTTCTCGTTCTGGAAGCCCATGGCGCGCTGCACTTCGGCCGAAGTATCGATGAACTGGCGCAGCGGATCAAGCGGCAGCGAGTGGTAATAGCCGCCCGACGAGATGAACTCGAACTTGCCGGTCTCGCAGTACCGCTGCTCCGCGTCCTTGCCCGCGAAGAGAAAGCCCTCGATCTCGGTGGCCGCGTTGAGGGTGTATTGCTGTTCCTTGAACAGTTTGTCGGCGTAGTTCTTCAGAACGCCGCGCAGGTCGCCGGTATAAGCGGTGCCGTCCTTGTCGAGCACGGTGCCGAAAACCACCACCTTGCCGGTGCCAAAGACATCGGCGGGCACCCAGTAGAAGGCGCTCCAGTCAATGCCCAAGCGCAGGTCGCTTTCCTTCTGCGCCGTGAATCCGCGAATCGAGGAGCCGTCGAAGGTGAGATTCTCGTAAGCTCCAATCAGAAATTTCTTGTCGTAGTCGAGCAGGTGAAGTCGGCCCTCGAGGTCAGAGAACAGCACTGTCACGGCCTTGATCCGCTTCTCGTCGGTCAGATACTTCAACCGCTTCTCGCGAATCTCGTCGGCGGCAACGCGGCTGGCGCGCTCGGCCTTGGCTGTCAGGTTGAGTTCTTCCAGCTCCTCATAGGAGAGGGCAAGAAAATTGCGGAAGTCGGTAGGCATGGATCTCCTTTTTTGATGGATAAGTTGGCGAAAAGGGTGGAGTCCCGGCGTTGGATGGCGCGCGCGACTGGTTAAGAACTTGTGAATAGGGTAACGCGGCACGGTGCGACGCGCATAAGAAAATCATCAATTCGTCCCATAACAACGAGAGAGCGCAGGCAGAAGCGATGTGCCACCGGGCACTTACGCCGCGGCTTGATGTTGTCGAACCCTGCCAAACTGCAGCCGTCCTGGAGTACTCTTGTTGCTCAGGAGACTCTTCTAACCAATGCAGAAATCGTGCCGCTTTCCTTTCGCCGTCCTGGCGGTTCTTGCCCTTGCGTTACCCGTGATCCACGCCCAGCAGCCGGCGCCGGATGCTCCGAAAGAAGACTACGTCCGCTCGCACTATACCAAGTACGAGTTCCGCATTCCCATGCGCGACGGCAAGCGGCTGTTCACAGCGGTCTATGTCCCCAAGGACGCCGCCCAGGGCCCCTACCCGTTCCTGATGGACCGCACTCCGTATAACGTCGGCCCCTACGGCGAAGACCAGTATCCGAAGCACCTGGGCCCGTCAGACGAGTTCGAGAAGGCCGGCTACATCTTCGTTTACCAGGACGTGCGCGGGAGGTGGATGAGCGAGGGCGATTTCATCGAGATGCGCCCGCACATTGACGAGAAAAAGTCGCCCAAGGACGTGGACGACGCCTCGGATACCTACGACACCATCGAGTTTCTGCTCAAGAACGTCGAGAACAACAATGGAAAAGTGGGCATTTGGGGGATTTCCTATCCTGGGTTCTACACTTCGGCCTCCATCATCGACT
>Ga0181520_10000257_pt1 | contig 116812 bp, 103 predicted proteins | sample PEATcosm2014_Bin_29_FD_132451 | JGI IMG/M metagenome (GOLD analysis project Ga0181520, IMG submission 132451) | Peatland microbial communities from MTU Mesocosm Facility, Houghton, MI, USA - PEATcosm2014_Bin02_30_metaG | ecosystem: Environmental > Terrestrial > Soil > Wetlands > Peat | place... | reverse complement strand
TGCAACGCAACCGGGCGCGCGCCCAGGCGCTTGCGAATGGTTTCCAGAACGTGCTCGAAGTCCGCGCCGTTCTTGTCCATCTTGTTGACGAAGCAGATGCGCGGCACCTTGTACTTGTCGCCCTGCCGCCACACCGTTTCCGTCTGCGGCTGCACGCCACTGACCGAGTCGAACACGGCCACCGCGCCGTCGAGCACGCGCAGCGAACGCTCCACCTCGGCGGTAAAGTCCACGTGGCCGGGGGTATCAATAATGTTGATACGGACGTCGCGCCACATGCAGGTAGTGGCGGCCGATGTGATCGTAATGCCGCGCTCCTGCTCCTGCTCCATGTAGTCCATGGTCGCCGTGCCTTCATGCACTTCGCCGATGCGGTGCGTGATGCCCGTATAGAACAGAATGCGCTCCGTCGCTGTCGTCTTCCCGGCGTCGATGTGCGCCATGATTCCGATATTTCGGCAACGATTCAGAGGTATGGTGCGAGCCACGGCATTTTTTCCTTGCGGGCGTTTGTGCCCGCTGTTTTTAGCACTTCACCTGGACCGGATCGCTCCGGTCCATCCACGCCGGACCATCGTTCAGGCCGGCTTCAACACTCCCAGTTCCCGCTCCGCTCGCTTACCAGCGATAGTGGGCAAAGGCCTTGTTGGCCTCGGCCATGCGGTGCACGTCTTCCTTCTTCTTCATCGCCGCGCCGCGCCCGTTGGCCGCGTCGAGCAACTCATTGCTCAGCTTGTCGATCATGCCTTTTTCGCCGCGATTGCGGCCGTAGGTGATGAGCCAGCGAATGGCCAGTGAGGTACGCCGGTCGGGATTCACCTCGATCGGTACCTGGTAGTTGGCTCCGCCCACGCGGCGGGTCTTCACCTCAAGCAGCGGCTTGCAGTTCTCCACCGCCTTCTTGAAGAGCTTCAGGGCATCGTCGCCGCCGCCCTTTTCCTCGAGGTTCTTCATCGACTGGTAGAAGATGATCTGGGCCGTCGATTTCTTGCCGCCCCACATCATCGAGTTCACAAACTTGGTGACCAGCGTGGAGCCATAAACTGGGTCCGGCGCAACTTCCCGCTTCGCAATGTGCCCTTTTCTCGGCATAGTCCTCAAAATCCTCAGCGCTTCAAGCGCCCAAATCACTGCCCAAGTCCGGGTTCACACCACGCCCCGGAACCGTTGCTACTTCTTGCCCTTTGCCGGCGCCGCGCCGCCCTTGGCGCGCTTGGCCCCATACTTCGACCGGCTCTGCTTGCGGTTGGCCACGCCCACCGAATCCAGCGTGCCGCGCACTACGTGATAGCGGACGCCGGGAAGATCCTTCACACGGCCGCCGCGAATGAGCACGATCGAGTGCTCCTGCAGGTTGTGGCCGATGCCGGGGATGTAGGTCGTAACCTCAATCCCGTTGGTCAGCCGCACGCGGGCTACCTTGCGCAGAGCCGAGTTCGGCTTCTTGGGTGTTTGTGTATATACGCGGGTGCAGACGCCGCGCCGCTGCGGCGAGGCCTGCAATGCCGGGGACGCCGTCTTGTACCGCGGGGCCGTGCGCCCCTTGCGAACCAACTGATTGAATGTCGGCAAACTGAAACTCCTTACCCCAAAAAACCGTAACCCTTCAAGTTCACCAGCCGCGCACAGAACCGTGGGATTCCCGGCGGGATGACGCGACAAAACCATGTCGCGCACGCGCACAGAAGCCCTAACGTTGCTGCTTCGCGTCTGTCTTCGTTCCAAACTCAGACGAGAACCGGGACGGTGGCCGCGCGTTTCATCCGCTTGCGCAGTGAAAGCCAGCTCCGTTTCGCCGGTTCCGGCCCGCATAGCCCTCCAAGGCGGAGAACGCGCGAGCACCGTAGCGATTTCTGAGTTTTCACGTTTTCGGTGGCCTTTCTGAAATCTAGCCAAGTGTTGTTTTCTTAAAAAACAACCCTTGACTTCATTCGCTTCGGCTTACATCCAACGTGAAAACTTCTTTGTCCCTGCCCTCCGCAAGATAAGAGCGATTTCGAGGACCTGTCTGGCCGGTAGACTGCGCCTGGCCTTGGGGATCAGTACCCGAACCTTGTTGCCGGACCGGGTTTCCCATACGCACTCGCCGTTAAGACACACGAACGGGTGCGTTCTTGCGGAACCTTCTTACAATAGCAAGAAACGCGGGTGGGGTCAACGAATTCCCGCCCGTCCGCTCCAAGATTTTTCGTTCCTACCCGATTAAGGGCGGCTTCCAGGCCCGATCAGGGAGCGGGAAGCCGGATCTGTTCCATGCGCCGGATGGTTCACTGCGCCTTATCGCTTGTGATCCGGCCCAGCAGGAACTCCAAAAAGCCCTTTTCGTCCGATTGGAGACAAACCTGGACATTGGGGGGTCCCGAGACAGGCAGGGTAAAGCCCTTGTCGTCCACATCGATGCGCATCGGGGTCGCCGGGCATAGATCGGGACGAATGGCATAGGCCACCGCCACAGGGTCAAAAAGGGTAGGGGTGTGCCATTCGCTGGCGCCGGTCCACTGGTGGTAAAGCAGCGTCAACTGGTCAGTGAGCGGGGAACCGTGGAAGAAGATCGCCGCTTGCGCCGGCGTTTCCAGGTGAATTTGGGTCGAATCGAGCGGCATCATGAAGACCGGGACTCCTGAAGCCAGCAGCGCCCTTGCTCCGGCCGGATCGCGGTTGATGTTCCACTCGGCGCTGGGCGGCGTGGGGGCCCCGGCTTGCCCGCCGTAGCCCCGGTAAACGCTGCCGCCCATGAGCACCACCCGTTTGAGCTTGCGAAAGGTGGCCGGATCGCGCTCGATAGCCGCCTGCACATTAAACAGCGGACCGATGGCAATGAGGGTGATCTGGCCCGGATGGGCGCGAATCTGGCTCAGCAGAAATGCAACCCCATCGGGATACTTGCGATCAGGCGCCTGGCGGGCGTACGCGGCCTGGCTCAATGTGTTGCTGTTCGGGGTGGGAACCCCGGCAGCGACGGGGATGTCTTCGCGGCCCACCGCGCGCAGATAGCGGTCCAGGAGGCGCGCCCGCAACTGCGTGTCGCCAAAGGCCGAAGTGACTCCCAGAATGTGCAGCTCCGGGCTGCGCAAGGCCAGGGCCAGCGCAAAAGCATCGTCAATGTCGTCGCCGATGTCAGTGTCGAGGATGGCGAGTTGAGGACTCGCCGCAAGCTGCCGGGCAGCGGGAGCGGGCTGCCCACTCGCGCCGGGCAATCCGGTAATCATCCAAGCCAGCAGGCCAACCAAGGGGAGAAATCGCAAAATCTTCATGCACAACACTCTAAACGGTTGGCCGCACTCGGGTTTCGTCGCGAATCGCTGTGCAAAACGTCCCGGCTGCGATAGCATCAATCCACGTTTCACCAACGCTTCGCCTTCAGGAAACGTGCTCATGCGCTTTGGTTCGATTCTTCCCCGATTGGCTTCCTTCGCCGTGGTAGCCTGTGCGGCCTGGCTTCCTGCGCAGTCATTCGACCTGGATCGCGGCCGGGAGCCGGTCGTCACTCTCGATGGACTCTGGCGTTTCCATCCCGGCGATTCGCCTCTGCAGCCGGGCGCTCAAGCAAAGGATTCTCAAGAGCCCGCATGGGCCTCGCCCGGTTTCGACGATTCCGCATGGCCGCTGCTTGAAAGCGGCAAATCCTGGTCCGCGCAGGGCTATGCGGCCATGAGCGGCTACGGATGGTACCGGTTCACGGTCAGGGTTCCTGCCGGGCAAAAGCCCTCATCCCTGCTGCTGGCGCCCATCGTCACTTCGTACCAAGTCTACGTGGACGGCAAGTATGCCGGCGGCTCTGGAGAGATGCCGCCCACGCTGATTCCCTCAACCCAATTCAGCTATCACCTTTTTCCTCTCACCGAAGCCGGCGGCAGTTCCGCGCGCACCGTTCAGGTGGCTATCCGCGTGTGGCATGCCCCCATTTGGGCTAGCTATGTAGGGGGCGGGCCCTTTCTGGCAGGACACCTGGCCGGCGAAACGGAGTTGTTGGTTTCTGAACAGCAGCATCATCAACTGGTCCGCAATGTGCAATATGTCGATAGCTATTCCTACAGTATTGCTGCCGCGTTGATCGGGTTCGCCATCCTCTGCCTGTTTCTCATCCGGCCCACGGAGCGCGAGTACCTTTGGTTTGCTGTCATGCTGCTGGCGCAGGCCGCCGACAATGTCCTGTTCGTCGGGCAGCAGATCTACTCATGGCTGCCGGTACCGGTAAATGACCTCCTGGACGCCGCGTGGGCCGCCCTGGACATCTTCGCGTCGTTTTGCTTCTTTTCGAGAGTTCTCAAGGTCCGCGCCGGGGTGTTGGGCCGCATCTTTCTCATTCTGGTGGCCTTGAGCCCATTCCCGGCCGTCTTTTACTGGCCCGGCTGGTTCTCGGTGCCCGCCTCTGCCGCAATGCAACTGGCCTTCCTGTTGCCGGCCGCAGTGTGGATCTTCTGGGTGCTGATCGAGCGCGCCTTGCGCGGCAACCTCGATGCCCGCCTGCTGCTGCTGCCAACCCTTCTGGATGTGGGCTTTTACATGGCAGACAACGTGGCCATCGTGCTTGCCCAGGCCGGATGGACCCGTCTGCCGCATGTGCTGGAAGTACCGCTCCCTTTGCCGCCTTTCACCATGCAAACCGGCATTCTGCTCCATCTTTTCTTCCTGCTGGCAATGTTGGTCTTCCTCATATTCCGGTTCACGCGGGCGCGGCGCCGGGAGGTGTGGCTGGCCGGCGAGTTCGAGGCCGCCCGCCAGATACAGCAGGTGATGCTGCCAGACAAGCTGGACCAGTGCCCAGCCTTCGCGGTGGAGTGCATCTACCAGCCCGCCGACCAGGTGGGTGGCGATTTCTTCCAGCAGATTGGCGACGGGCAATGCGGCATGTTGATCGTGGTCGGGGACGTGAGCGGCAAGGGCCTGCCTGCCGCCATGATGGTCTCTGTGCTGGTGGGCGCCATCCGCTCCGAGGCAGCCCACGGGGCCGATCCAGCCAGCCTGCTGGCCTCGCTCAACGAGCGCATGATGGGCCGGTCGCAGGGCGGCTTTACCACCTGCCTGGCGGCGCATCTCACCGTTGACGGCCTGCTCACCGTGGCCAACGCCGGTCACCTGCCGCCCTATCTCAATGGGAACGAGATCGACGTTCCCGGCTCGCTTCCCCTGGGCATCGTTTCCCCCGCCCGCTACGAATGCACCACAGTGCAACTGTCTCCCGGCGACCGGCTCACCTTCGTCTCGGACGGCGTGGTCGAAGCCCGGTCAAAATCCTCGGCCAAATCCCTATTCAAATCGAATGAACTCTTTGGCTTCGAACGCACCCGCCAAATCAGCCTCCAGCCTGCGGCGGCCATCGCCGAGGCAGCCCGCGCCTTCGGACAGTCGGATGACATCACCGTGGTCACGGTCGAGTTCTCCGGCACGCAGATTCCCGCAGCAGCCGTTTGATGCGCACACCGGTCGCGGCGGATGATTTACCATTCTGCTGGCTTTGCTCAGGAGGGGTGCATGCCCCGGCTCAGTGAAACGTATACATCCCGCCGCCGGTTTCTCAACCGTCTGGGCCTGTTCGGCCTGGCGTCCACATTGCCGGCCGGCCGTCTTCTGTTTTCCTCCGGCAGTCCGGTCGGCGCGGCCTCGATGTCGCCTTCCGCGGCTTCGCCGCCCGTCAGGAATCGCGCACCACTGGCTCCCGGCGCGTTTTACTCGCTGCCCCTGGGTTCCGTGCGCCCCCTCGGCTGGCTGAAGCAGCAGCTTCAGATCCAGGCCAATGGGCTGAGCGGGCATCTGGACGAGACCTGGGCGGACGTTGGCCCCAACAGCGGCTGGCTGGGCGGAAACGGCGAATCCTGGGAGCGCGGCCCCTATTTTCTCGACGGACTTGTGCCGCTCGCCTGGCTGCTCGACGATGCGCGTCTCAAGGCCAAAGCGCAGAAGTATCTCGACTGGACCCTCGATCACCAGGCGGCCAGCGGCATGATCGGCCCATCGTCGAACAACGACTGGTGGCCGCGCATCGTCATGCTCAAGGCCCTCACCCAATACCAGGAGTTCAGCGGCGACCCGCGCGTAATCCCGGTCATGGAGAGGTACTTCCAATATCAACTCGCCGAGCTGCCCCGGCGCCCGCTGCGCGACTGGGGAAAATTCCGCTGGCAGGATGAGGTGCTCAGCGTTCTCTGGCTCTATAACCGCACCGGCTCGGGATATCTGCTTGATCTGGCGCGGCTGTTGCACCAGCAGGGCCACGACTGGACGGCCCAGTATGCCAACTTCCAATACACCCAGCGCATCACTGCCGAATTCCTGAAGCTCGGGGAGGGCAACGGGCTCGCGGATCTTGCGCTCTCGACCCATGGCGTGAACAACGGCCAGGCCATCAAGACCGGCCCCGTGTGGTCGCTTGTCTCCGCATCGCAGGCTGACCGGTCGGCTGTCCTCAGCATGATGAAGGAACTCGACAAGTATCACGGCCTGCCCAACGGCATGTTCTCCTGCGACGAACATCTGGCGGGTCTTGATCCGTCGCAGGGCTCTGAGCTCTGCACCGTGGTTGAATCCATGTTTTCCCTGGAGCAGTCGCTGGCCATTCTGGGAGATCCCTCGCTCGGCGACCGGCTCGAACGGCTGGCATTCAACGCACTCCCGGGCACGCTCACTGACGACATGTGGGCGCACCAGTACAACCAGGAGCCCAACCAGGTGGAGTGCAGCCTGCATCACAAACCGTGGACCACCGACGGGCCGGAATCGAATCTCTTTGGCCTGGAACCCAACTTCGGCTGCTGCACGGCCAACTTCCACCAGGGCTGGCCCAAGTTTGCGGCTTCGCTTTTCATGCTTTCCGGCGCGCAACAGACGGCCACACAGGATGGGTTGGTTGCGGCTGTTTACGCTCCCTGCGAGGTGCGGACCATCCTGCGCGGCACGCCTGTCCAAGTGGTCGAAGAGACCGGATATCCTTTCCATGGCACGGTCCTGCTGGTCATCAATCCAGCTTCGCCCTTGAGCTTTCCGCTCCAGTTGCGCATTCCCGGCTGGGCCGCGGGCACAACCATACGCGTCAACGGCCAGCCTGCCCTGGGAGGAGCACCCACGCCCGGCTCCTTCGCCCGTATCGAGCGCGTGTGGAAATCCGGTGACCACGTCGAGATCGTCTTTCCCATGCAGCCGCGCGTCTCCCGCTGGTTCCATGATTCAGTGGCCATCGAGCGCGGGCCGCTTGTCTTCTCCTATGGCATCGGCGAAAGCTGGGTCAAGCTCCGCGATCGCGGCATGACCGCCGATTGGCAGGTCTTCCCGACCACGCCGTGGAACTATGCCTTGAATGTCGATGCCGCCTCGCCCGAAAAGAGCATCCGCGTCGCGGAGAGCGAGGTTGGCGAAGCTCCCTTCACCCGCCGCCACGCCCCGGTCCGGCTCAGCGTGCATGCGCGCAAGCTCAATGAGTGGCGGGCGGAGGACGGCGCCGCCAACCCGCTGCCCCAGAGCCCCGTTGCCAGCGATCAACCGGACGAGACCCTTACGCTCATCCCATATGCGGCCGCAAAGCTTCGCATCACTGCGTTTCCGCAGTGCAAGAGTTAGCAATCTTCAATCGGGATGCAAACTGAAAGGTCAGTTCCGGTTGAACATTCCTATGGGTTGGGGGTTCGGCCTTCTGTCCCATTTCCTATAGCATTTTCGGAATTGGTGTAGACCGAGAGCACGAGGCAAAGTGGCTTTTTCCTCTCCGGGGTCCCCGGCGACAGGTCTTCGTCGCAGGGGTGAAAGTAAAAGCCACCTTGTACTGCTCTCAAAACGTCTACGTGTATTCCGAAAATGCTCTAATTTCCCGGCGCTATAACGACGGAAACCAGAGAGTCGGCGCAGCCGTAATAAAGGAACCATTGACCGTGGAAATACACCAGTCCTTCGGCAAAGGTGGTTCCGGCAACGTATTGTCCGGTTTTCTCGTAGGCCATTTCGGGCTTCAGAACCGGGTGCTCCGCTTGGGCGATCAGGTGCGTGGGATCCTTCAAGTCGAAGAGCGCTTCGCCAGCCGCGTAGGCATTGGGGCCTAAATCGGGATCGCCCGCGCCCACCGCATGATCGTTGACCGCGTTCTTGCCGTTGTAAAGGACGACAATCCCCGCGCTGGTCGCGACCGGCGGCGGACCGTCCTCAGGAAATGTGCTGTCGAAGTGTCCGGGGCGCGGCCGCAGCAACTCGATGGGAGCGCCTTGCGCATCTTCGACGGGGCTCCAATGAATCAGATCGGACGACGTAGCCAGGTGAATTGCGCCCTCGCCCCAGTACATCCAGTATTTGCCGTCGATCTTCGCCGCAATCAAGCGGCCCTTGCTCTTGTCGAGGCGCGTCACAATCCCCGCCGACTTGTAATTCAACTGCGCATACTTCCCGCCCGCCGCCGCTAAAAAGGCCGGCCCGTACTTGGTCCAGTGGGTCAGGTCGGGCGAGGTGGCAATCCCCACCGAAACGGTCTTGCGGTTCCACTGCGTGTACGTCAGAACATACGTTCCGTCTTCCGATTCGACAATGCGCGGGTCTTCCACGCCGCCGGGCCATTCGCGGGCCTGCTGGCTGTCTTCCGCCGGAAAGAACACCGGATCGGCGCGCCGCGTGAAGTGGATGCCATCCTCGCTCTCTGCCAGGCCCAGCCGCGAGGTGTGCATGCCAATCTGCATCGGTCCGGAATCGTCTTCGGCGCGGTAAAGCACGCAGACCTTGCCGTTGCGCACAATCGCCGCCGGGTTGAAGGTATGCAACGCCTCCCAATGCGCGGGCGCCTTCAGCACGGGGTCAATAAATGTGGATTCTGGTCGCGGCTGAATCACCGGATTGCCGCTCGCCGGCCGCGTAAAAGGGCCAATCTCCCACGTCTGCGCATTCTGCGCCTGCAACCCGGCCGCGCAAAGCAGCAACGTGGCCAGTACAAGTCTCTTTCGTATCTTCATTGCCTTCCTTCCTCGCTCCGCACACCTGTGGAGCATTCTTGCCTTGTCTGTGTACCGCAGCCGGACCCATAAAAACTCAAAGCCGCGTCCCCTTGTTCCAGCAGCCGCGTTCGTTCGAGGCTGCCGTACCGTTCTTCGAGCCGCTCCTTCCGCCGATGTTCAGCGATGACCTGCGCGCCGGGAGCAAGCAACCCGCTTGCAGCACCGCCCAAAAGCTCCAACGTGGCCGCATACTCTTCGGCTGCGTCGTAGGGTGGATCGAGAAAAACCAGATCGAAGCTGGTCCCCGCACCCAAGCCAGCCTTCATTCGCCGCAGAACCGCCCCCACGCTGCCGGCTTGAATCCGGAATCCAACCGTCAGCCCCAGCCTGGCCAGGTTGCCGCGCAGGACGGAAAGCGCCGCCGGAGCGCGCTCGACGAAGACCACGCTCGCGGCGCCACGGCTCAGCGCTTCCATCCCCACTGCGCCCGACCCGGCATACAGATCAAGAAACGCCGCGCCCTTTATTTGCGGCGCCAGCACGTTGAAAAGCGTCTCACGCAGGCGGTCGCTGGTGGGCCTGGTGGCCAAGCCACGCGGTGCCTCGAGCGTGCGTGAACGGAACTCTCCAGCAATGATACGCATCGCAAATCAGCATACCGGACCGCGACCCACTACAATTCTCCTATGCGAGGCTGGTCAATCCCGCTGGGCCGTTGGTTGGGCGTCGAATTGCGCGTCCACGCCTTTTTCCCGATCCTGGCACTCGTCTGCCTGGGCATCAGCGCCGCAGACGGCGTGGCGCGTGGCCTGGGTCTGTTCTTTGTGCTGGTGGCTGCGGTGATGGTGCGGGAGACCGCGCGGCTGATCGTGGCTGCATGGCTGGGTCTGCGCCTGCGCGCCATTCTGCTGCTGCCCATCGGCGGAATGTTCGCCTACGCCAATCCCGAGAGCCAGGAAAATGCCAACCAGGGCGCCGGACAGTTCGCCATGGCGCTGACCGGTCCACTGGCCAACGGGGCCACGGCACTGGTGCTGGCCGCCATGTTCCTGGGCGCAGGCGGCGATGTCAGGCTCTTCGACCAGCCCTTCATCACCTCCGCCTACCTGGTGCGCAGCATGGTGTGGATGCAGGCCGGCATGGCGCTGGTTCACCTGTTGCCGGCCTACCCGCTGGACTTTGGCCGGTTGATCCGCGGCAGCTTTGCCCGCAAACACGGCTTCGCTCCGGCCGGACGCGCCGCCGCCGGCATCGGCCAGATTCTCGCCCTCGCTGCCATGATCGGCGGCATGCTGCTCCATAGTCCATGGCTCATCATTGCCGGCTTTTTCATCATGATCGGCGCGCAGATTGAAGACCAGGGCGTGTTTTTCCAGTCCGTGGTTGACACCGTGCAGATGCGTGAGGTGATGCTTACCGATTTCGCCACCCTCTCGCCGTCAGACACCCTGGCCGATGCGCTGGTCCGCTGCGTCCACTCCCTGCAGGAGGATTTTCCCGTCGTCCGCGGTCCGCAACTGGTGGGCATCGTCTCCCGCCAGCGCATCGTGGACGCGCTGCGCAACGACGGCAACGGTTACGTGCAGTCGGTCATGTCGCGCGCTTTCCAGGTGGCGCGGCCTGAAGACACGCTGGGAACCACCATCCGCCGACTCACCGCCGGCCGCGGCCTCGCGCTGATTCCGGTCACCGAGAGCGGGCGTGTGGTGGGCATTGTAAGCGTCCAGAACCTGATGAGCTCCATGTCGCTGCTGGCCGAGCAGCGCCGCATCGAGCGCCAGGAATCCGGAGACTAGCTTCACATGGCGGACGAACCGGACAGGCTCGCGCCCGGCCTTTACCTGGTGGCCACTCCCATCGGCAACCTGGGCGATATCACCCTGCGCGCCCTTGACGTGCTCAAACGCGTGGACCGCATCGCCTGCGAAGACACCCGCCAGACGCAAAAGCTGCTCAACCACTTCGAGATCGCAACCCCCACCGTCAGCTGCCACCAGCACAACGAGCGCCAGCGCGCGGCCGAACTGATGGACACGCTCCTTGCGGGCGGACGCATCGCGCTCGTTTCCGATGCCGGAATGCCGGGCATCAGCGACCCCGGAACCTGGCTGGCCGCCGAAGCCATCGCCGCCGGGGTCGCGGTGATTCCCATTCCCGGCGCCAACGCGGCCCTCAGTGCCCTGGTAGCCTCCGGCTTGCCAACCGGCGAGTTCCACTTCATCGGATTTCTGCCGGAGAAGGCCGGAGCCCGTCGCAGCCGGCTGGAAACGCTGGCCGCCGAAGCCGGGCAGGCGCCGCGGACTCTGATCTTTTACGAAGCCCCGCACCGGATTCTTGACACGCTGGCTGATCTTGAAACCGTATGGGGGCCGGAGTTGCGCGTAGTGTTGGCCCGCGAGTTGACCAAGATTCATGAGGAGTTTCTGCGCGGAACCGTCGCCGATGTGCGGCGGGAACTGGCAGGCCGCGATCGCATCCGGGGTGAGATCACTCTGCTTGTCGAGGCTCTGCCTTCGGCCGCCGCGCAGGCCGCAAGCGCCGCACCGGATAAGATCGCCGTCCGGGTTGCGCGGCTGCAGGCCGAGAGCGGCTTGGACGAGAAGGAAGCTCTCAAGAGGCTGGCGCGGGAGTTAGGACGGTCAAAGAGCGAACTCTATCGCGAACTTCAGCGGGAACGCGCGCGGCGGTCCCAGTAAGCTGCGCACGAGGTCGAGTTACTCCCCTGGAATACCCGAGATAGGCGGCTTTTCAGCATTATCGTCGGGTAAGTGATCGTGCAGAATCACGTTCAGCAGCGACTTGTGGACCCGGATGCGGCCGTTGTAATCGATAAAGCCGAGCTTGCGGAAGCGATTCATGAAGAAGCTCACCCTTGACCGTGTGGTTCCGATCATCTCCGCCAGCGTTTCCTGCGAGATCTTGGGAATCAGCGGCTCCGGTTCGCCGGGCTTGCCAAACTCGGCCATCAGCAGCAAAATGCGCGCCAGCCGCTTTTCACTCGAGTTGAAAAGCTGATCCACCAGATCGGCCTGGATGCGCATGCTGCGCTCCAGCAGAAACTTCAGAAAAAGGTCGGAAAACGCGTGGTCCTCGTGCATCACGCGGACCATCTCGTCTCGCCGGATTTTGAGCGCCGTGCAGGCGGTAATGGCGGTAGCTGTGGACAAGCGCAGCCCACCTGGAGCCGCCAGTGACTCCTCTCCCACAAAGTCACCATCGGAGAGAAGCGTGATAGTGGCTTCCTTGCCGGCCTGAGAAACGACCGAAACGCGTGCGCGGCCTTTTTGGAGATAGAAGACAGCATCGGCCGCGTCTCCCTGCGAAAAGAAGGCCATCTTGGGCGCCAGTTGGACAATTCTTCGCCCCAGCCCGGCGTTCGTCAAAAACGCAGCGGCATCAAAAGCAGGCTTTTCCAGCTCAACCATCTTGACAGCCTTTTCTCCGGATGCGGTTTTGGCGCATGAAACCAGCAACAACCGCGCTACCGTTTTGCTCTCAAGCTTGCGGCGGAGCTGTCGCCCAATTCGGATCTCATCGATGGGAATCGGAGGCTATTGCACCGCCGGGTAGCGAGCCCATTCGGCACTCGAAGCGCATACACAGTCAGTTCATGCCTGGCATGGCGCCCCGCGAGAGAACGCTCTGTGCAATTTTGTACATCTCGCGGCAAGAATTTCAAGCCTTGGGACAGAAAAATGTCGCGGCTACCCTCAAGCAAGTCTGAGACCGGAGCCGGCGCTTCAGCGGCGTCGCGAGATTCCGGAGCCATTGGAATTGGTAGGGCCGGCGGCGCCCGATGAGCGTTTGGTGGCGCTAACCCGCCGGCGGGGCCTCGGCTGAATCTTGCGGCTTTCCGGCCTTCCGGGTCGCCCCCATTGCCTCTATCTCTTCGATCAACTGCACCACCTGCTGCCGCTTGCGGTCGCTCATATCGAGAAAGCGGATACCTACCAGGTGCCGGTCCCGGTCGTGAACGGACTGAATCACGCCACCCAGCTTAAAAGTCAGCCCTTCCAGATAGAACTCCGTCTCGACTCGCGTGTAGATGCCAACCGGAAACGGTGCGTCGGTGCGAATGCGGCAGCCGCCCACGCTCAAGTCCACAATGCGCCCGCGCAGCGTAGACCCAACATTGATGAGATAGATCACGGCTGAGGTATCCACCTCATACCGGGCGTATTGGCGGCGATCCGTCTTCCGGCCAGAAACCAACTCCCCCATTGCGCCCACTCCGATGCCCGGCTCTGCCAGAATCCAGGCAGGAATCAATGTCCTCCGGCCGGCTCCCAAGGGCTCGAGGGCACAGATGCTGCCCCCTCACGGCCCTTCAAGCGGTCATATTGATACAGGTCGCTGGTGGTTCCAAGCGACTCGTTATAGAGACTGATGGCGCCGGTCAGTTGCTTCAGTTCTTCACTGAACCGGTGAATCGCCTGCAATTGGCTGGCCGATGCCGGAAGCTCAAATTGAGAAGTCTTAATGAATTTCTGGTAGCCACGGTCCAACAACCGCCCCACTTCGCCGTTGACCATCTCTCCGGGACGCTCGGCAAAGGCCACTGCCACTTCTCCAGCCTCATCCGCGGAGGGTTGGACGGGAACCAGAACCGCCCCGGCTCCATGCTTGCTCACCAGCACCCCGCCTGCGACTCCGGCGAAGGGTTGAACATCAAACGAATGGGCACGCAGGATCTCCAGCGTCTGATCAAAGTTCGGATTGCGGGATTTTCGGACCATGTTCGCTTTCCAGTCTGCGAGGATGTTGACAGAGGATTCGGCTGCGTCTTCTTGCAACTTCAATCTCGCATACCCAATCTCGCATATCCGGAACACAGGCTGCAATTTCGAATGGAAATGAATAAAGCACTCGCGATACCCGGCTCCTCGCTCCCCGAGCGCATCGGCTCCACGCCGCTCATACGGCTAGACGGACCGGTCCGCGGCCTCGACGGCGTCACGTTGCTGGGCAAAGCGGAGTGGGCCAATCCCGGAGGCAGCGTCAAGGACCGTGCCGCCGCTTCCATCATTCAGGATGCCCGTGCTCGCGGCCTGCTCACGCCCGGCAAAATCCTGCTCGACGCCTCCAGCGGCAACACCGGCATCGCCTTCGCCATGCTGGGCGCGGCGCTCGGCTTTCCCGTCCTGCTGGCCATGCCCGCCAATGTCTCGCCGGAACGGAAGCGGATTCTCCGCGCCTACGGCGCCCAGGCGGACTGGACCGACCCGGACCAGGGTTCGGATGGAGCCATTCGCCGCGCCCGCGAACTGGCGGGCAACGATCCGGATCGCTTCTGCTACGTGGACCAGTACTCGAACGATGCCAACTGGCTGGCTCATTACCGTACAACCGGGCCGGAAATCTGGCAGCAGACTTGCGGCCGGGTCACCCACTTTGTGGCCGGCGTGGGAACCAGCGGCACCTTCATGGGCACAACCCGCCGCCTCAAGGAGTTCAACCCCGCCATTCAGGCCATCAGCTTTCAGCCGGACTCGCCCTTCCACGGCCTTGAGGGTCTGAAGCACATGGGCACCACCATGGTCCCGGCCATCTACAACCCTCATCTGGCCGACCGCGCGGTGGAAGTGGAGACGGAAGCGGCCTACGCCATGGCCAAACAGTTGGCGCGCCAGGAAGGTCTGCTGGTGGGCATCTCGGCGGCCGCGGCCGTCGTAGCCTGCGTGGAGATCGCGCGGGAAGAGGCAGCCGCCGGCCGGCCGGCGGTTATCGTCACCGTGCTGCCGGACGGGGCGGACAGGTACCTGAGCGAACGATTCTGGGAGGAAGCATGAGCGTCCTTCGCCTCACCCGCGCGGTTTACAACGCAATCCGCGCCCACGGCGAGCAGACTTATCCTCACGAGTGCTGTGGCGCCCTGCTGGGCCGCTCCACCGCAGGGAGCGGAAAGAAGTCGGACGGCTGGCTGATTGAAGCCGCTGTACCCGCCGGGAACACGCGCGCCGACTCTGCCCATAACCGCTACCAAATCGCCCCGGCCGAGTTGGTAAAGATTGAGCGCGAGGCGCGCCGTCAGGGCTTGGGCATCGCCGGCTTTTACCACTCCCACCCCGACCATCCCGCGCATTGGTCGCTGACTGACTTGTTGGAAGCCCACTGGCTGGGCTGTTCCTATGTCATCACCGCCGTCGCCAAAGGCAAGGCCAAGGTCACCAACTCTTTCCGCCTGGCCGGAGACAGCGAGGAAAACAAACGCTTCGAGCAGGATACGATTCTGGTCGACGATCCCACGCCGGACCGGAAGCCAATTGGCCTTAATCCTGTGTCACCCGCCACGCTCGGCTAAATGGGCAGGTGACCGGCAAAGCAGGATGCAAAGTCTGGGTTAATTTTGCAAATAACTTAAATTCTTCTTTACACATGCACTATTCCTGCCCGCATAATTGCTCTGACTTAGAGCGTCCGCCATTCCCCATTTTCCCCCTTCCCCAAGTGCGTGATCTCTGAGCAAATCAAGGAGGACGTGTCCATGAATAAGCTCAACCCCATTCTGTTGGGATTGTCTCTCGCGGTTGTTGGCAGTTCGCTGGCCGCAGCGCAGGAAATGGCATCGATGCCCAAGGTCCTGCAGATCACCCGTGAGTTCGTAAAGCCCTACAAGGGCGGCGCTGCGCATGACAAGACGGAGAGCGCCTTCGTCCAGGCGGCGGCACGCGCCAAATTCCCCGTGCACTACATCGCTTTGAATTCGCTCTCAGGCAAGGCGCGAGCCCTGTTCCTCACCCCGTATGACTCGTTTGATGCCTGGGGCAAGGCCAACGATTTGGTTGACAAGAACAAGGCTCTCTCGGCCGAGTTTGAGCGCGCAGGCATAGCCGATGGCGAACTGCTGGATTCCGTTGACTCCCTGGTCTACACCTACGACGAGGAGCTGAGCTACAAGCCGCATCCAGACCTGTCGCACGCGCGTTATATGGAGATCTCGGTCTTCCACGTCCGCCTCGGCCACCGGGACGATTGGCGCAAATTAGGCAAAATAGTCAGAGATGCGCACGACAAGGCTGGAACCAGCGCGCACTGGGCCATGTTCGAAGTGGCTTATGGAGCCGACGACGGCACCTACATCGCGCTCAGCGCTGACAAGTCCCTGGCCGATATCGATACCGGATACGATGAAGACAAGAAGTTCCGCGATGCGCTGGGCGAAGACGGCATGAAGAGCCTCTCTGAGCTCTACGGGGCGACGGTGGATTCCTCCCACTCAGAGCTGTTCTCCATCAATCCGCACCAGAGCTACGTGAGCGAGGAGTGGATCAAGGCCGACCCTGAGTTCTGGAAGCCCCGGTCCCCGGCGCCCGCCGCCAAGCCCGCAGCGGAAGAAAAGAAAACGCCGTAATTTACCTCTCCGCACTTCTGACTGCTCGACTCTGGGCATTTCAGCAACGGCTCCGGCATCTCCGGAGCCGTTGCTCTCTCCGGTCCTTGCCCGGAAGGATGCCGGATAGATTTCATCCAACCGGTGCCCACGATAATCTAAAGACTGTAGGCGAGGAACCAACCCACATGACCATTTTTGTCCCCACTCCGTTGCGCCCTTACGCGGGAGGCCAGGATGCCGTCGAAGTGGAAGCGGGCACCGTGGCCGCTGCCCTCGAATCGCTCACGCGGGCCCATCCCGATCTGCGCAAGCACCTGTTTACCGCCGAGGGCGGCCTGCGGGCATTTGTTAACCTGTACTTGAATGACGAGGATGTGCGCTACCTCCCCGCCAAAGAGGCCACGAAGGTTACGCCGTCGGACACGCTCTCGATTATTCCCTCCATCGCCGGTGGCTAGCCGCCCAGGTTCACTGCGACGAATGGCCCGGCGCAAGACCTACAGGCAACCGAACTGCATCTTCAACATGAGAATTGGAAACCATGGCGACCATCACTGAACCGCTCCCGCTGCCCGAACTCACTACCGACGACCTGAGCCGCTACTCGCGCCACCTGATCCTGCCCGAAGTGGGCATGGAGGGCCAGCAGAAACTGAAAGCCGCGCGCGTGCTCTGCGTGGGCACCGGCGGGCTCGGTTCGCCTCTCGCTTTGTACCTGACCGCAGCGGGCATCGGCACTCTCGGGCTTGTGGATTTCGACGTCGTTGACGCCAGCAATCTGCAGCGCCAGATCATTCACTCGACCAAGGACATCGGGCGCAAGAAACTCGATTCGGCCGAGGAGAAGCTCAAGGCCCTCAATCCCTCGATCAACATCGTCAAGCATGACACCATGCTTTCCAGCGCCAATGCCCTTGAGATCATCAAGGATTACGACATCGTGGCCGACGGCACTGATAACTTCCCCACGCGCTACCTGGTTAACGACGCCTGCGTTCTGCTGGGCAAGCCCAACGCCTACGGCTCCATCTTCCGATTTGAAGGCCAGGCCAGCGTCTTTGCCACCGAGCAGGGGCCGTGCTACCGCTGCCTCTATCCGGAGCCGCCGCCGCCGGGCCTGGTGCCCAGTTGCGCCGAGGGCGGAGTGCTGGGCATTCTTCCCGGCCTGGTCGGCGTCATTCAGGCCACTGAGGTCATCAAGCTCATCCTCGGCAAGGGCCAACCGCTCATCGGCCGCCTGCTGCTGGTGGACGCACTCAACATGCGTTTCCGCGAGCTCAGGCTGCGCAAGAATCCCGAATGTCCGGTCTGCGGTCAGAACCCCACCGTAACCGAACTGATCGACTACCAGCATTTCTGCGGCATCGTGCCCGAAACCCCGGAGGACAAGACAATGAAGAACGGAATCCCGCAGATCACGGTGAAGGAGCTGAAGCGGCGGATGGATGCCGGCGAGGATCCATACCTCATTGATGTCCGCGAGCCCTACGAGTACCAGATCGCCCAGATCGGCGGAAAGCTGATTCCGCAAAACGACGTGCCGAACCGCCTGGCCGAGATCGACCGCGACCGCGAGGTCATCGTGCACTGCCGCTCCGGCGTCCGCAGCCAGCGCATCGCGGAGTTTCTGAAGCAGGCCGGCTACCCCAGGGTTGTCAACCTCGCAGGCGGCATTTTAGCCTGGAGCGACGAAATCGACCCCAAGGTGCAGAAGTACTGAGGGTCCGCTGGAAGCGGCCAAGGAGGAACCATGATCAGGGTCACCTTTCTTTATCCGAACAAGCCCGGCAGCCGCTTTAACGCCGATTACTACATCAACGAACACATGCCGCTCGCGATCCGCCTGCTGGGATCGGCCCTGAAGGGCGTGTCGGCAGAAATCGGAGTCAGCGCCGCAATGCCGGGTTCGGCGCCGCCCTACGCAGCCATTGCCACATTCACCTTCGAGTCCGTGCAGGCCTTTACGCAAGCGGTTATGCCCCACTACGTTCAGTTGCAGGGGGATATCCCCAACTACACCGATATCGAACCGGTCGTCCAGATCGGCGAAATCAGGATTTCTCAGTAGCAGCCCCGAGGGTGCCATTCGGCCAGGCATGGAAACCCACCGGCGGCCACGGCAAGCGACCGTCCTGCGGTCAACGGCTTAATGGGCCAGTTCCACCGGGCCCGGCCGCGGAGCATCGCCGCTCTTGGGGCTCTCTTCCATCTTGCCGAAGATCATTTTGCCGCTGGCGGTTTGCAGCACGCTGGTCACGGAAATCTCCACCGCCTTGCCAATCAGCTTGCGCGCATGATCCACCACCACCATGGTGCCGTCGTCCAGGTAGCCCACCCCCTGGTTGTACTCCTTGCCTTCCTTCAGGATGAGCACATTCATTTTTTCGCCGGGCAGCACCACTGGCTTGAGCGCGTTGGCCAGATCGTTGATATTCAGCACATCCACGCGGTGCAGGTGGGCCACCTTGTTCAGGTTGAAGTCGTTGGTCACCACCTTGGCCTCCCACTTCTTGGCCAGTTCCAGCAGCTTCAGGTCTACCTCGCGGATGGAAGGAAAGTCGTCGGGAACAATCTGTACCTGGATGTTGGTGTTGGACTGCATGCGCTGCAGCATGTCCAGTCCGCGACGGCCGCGCTGGCGCTTTGAACCGTCGGTCGAGTCAGCCACGATCTGCAGCTCCCTCAGCACGAACTCCGGCACCACCATCATGCCGTCGATGAACCCGGCCTCGGCAATGTCTGCAATGCGCCCGTCGATGATGACGCTGGTGTCAAGCACCTTGGCGCTCCGGCGTGCGGGCCTTTCGCCGCTGAAGACGGTTCCCAGCGCCGCCGGGTTCAGCAGGTCGCCCTTGTTGGCCCCCACCAGCAGGCCCACATAGGTCATCAGCAGCAGCACGAAAATCTGCAGCGCCGCCGAAGTAGTCCCAGGCAGCGGCGCGCTGCGTAGCACCAGGCAGAACAGCGCCGCGCCAAAGATGCCCAGCACGCTGCCGGCTACCGCGCCAATCAGCCGTTTCAGGCTGAGCGCTCGCACACGGAACTCAAAAACGATCACTGCGCCGGCTGCCCCCGCGCCCGCGACCGCACTCATCCATCCTGTCAAGCCGAAGGGATGAAGGAAATAACAGACCCCGGCAAGAAGGGTCACAAATAAAAGACGAAGCACAATGAGATCCATAAAAACCAACTCCCGCTGCGCGAAGAAAAGCGCTACAGACTGGGCACAATTGGGGAGTATGACCATTGCTGAGGACGATCGTCAAGCGCAGCCTGCCGCCGGCGAAGAAATCCGCAGACACTCCGGTACCGAGAAAATGTTTCCAGACTCAGCTACCCTGGCAAAGCCCCGAATTGAGTTACAAAGATCGGGGAACGGACCGCCGCTCAACCCGTAAAGAATGGCTGCATTGGATGGCCATCTATCCATGTTCCCGTTTGCTTCATACGAGAACAGGCGGGGAGTTCCTTTGCCGCGGTTAAACACATGCGGGGACCGATCGGTCCCCGCTTTGCGCCAATACGTTGCCTTGGATTTCCCCGCTTTCAAAAGGAAACAGCTCGCTGCCTCACGAGGCCGCCGCCAGCTCTGCCGCCGGCGCCACGCGCATCGTCCCCTTGCGTGGGCCGCGCTTGCGGGCGCTCATCACCTTGATGCGTTCCAGAAGCTCCTGTGGAGAACAGCTTCTCTTGGCCAGCAGCGCGTCGGCTGCGTGCATCTCGCCGCTCATCTTCTGCGGATCCCCGAGGAGAATCATGGGAATGTGCGGCGCAATCTGCTTCAACCGGTCCACCAGTTCACTGCCGTTCATATTCGGCATGGCATAATCGGCCAGCACCAGGTCCACCTGGATTTCGGCAAAAATGCCCACCGCCTCCTGACCGGTACAGGCTGAAACCACCCGGTATCCGTTGGTTGCCAGCATGAACTTGAGTACGGAAAGCTCTTGTTCGTTGTCGTCTACGCAGAGAATAACTTTCTTGGGCCGCATGATGTAGAGATAGCTCCTTGCTTCGAGTTGCCTTGCCGTCGTTTGAACACACTCCGTCCTCGCCCGCTGGAATAGCTTTGAAGGGTGAGGCATTTCCCGGCCGCCGCCGATAGTGGGGCGAACTCTCCCGGTCAATATTGCAACGCGGATCGCCTGGGGCGATGTGCGCGCAATCCATCGGGGATTGCGATCACACAATGCAGTGCCCGGCATTCGATTCACGGGAGGCTAGTCTTCGCTCGCGGTCGGATTGTGTTTAAAACCTGGGGCAAGACCGGCAAAAAATCGCCGGTTGATTTGCTTCAATGCTTGCCAAGAGTACGAGCGTCGGAAGCTTGTGTGAAGAGAGAATGGAAAGCGAAACAAGGTCTGAAAATCCATCTGTAACAAGCGGAAAGTGGCTACCAGTAACACGTATCGTGACTTGCCATGATGAAAGCCTGTTGAAAGCGTGTGTATCTCGGCAGGAAAAGCCGTCCCTTTGCTACACGAACGGTGCTACCCGCCATGCGCATATCGGCGACCTTCGCCGATTCGATATTTGCAGAAAGGAACAAATCGCCGGAGCAGCCCATTTACGCGCCCGGACGCAGAGCGATGTGTTCCTCTCCGGTCACCACGCCGCGCCGCGCCGGGTAGATTGCGGATCTTTGTTCCATGTGTTTGTTGCGGACATCTCAGAGAGCGATCAGCGGCCGTGGAAGGTGCGCTTTCGAGCGATCGAGAAACAGCCTCATGCGCAGAGCATCGGACCGCTGCATGGCCACGAGCCGCATCTGCCGGCGGATATGGTCGCCGTCTTCCAGCAGGCTCACCTGCGCCTCGTCGTGTTCGGCATCGCTCTCCAGCTGCGCGATCCGCTCCTCGATGGTGCGGCGAAACCGGGGGCTGATCTCAAAGCCATCGTTGCCGGTACAGTTGGCGATCATGGCAACCTCCTCGGGGGAAACTCCTGAGGTTTTGAAGTTTTTTTCTCAGGCAGGCTCAAGGTTTTTATCCCTGTGCCGATATTAATTACGACTAATTTCGGGCGCCAGATTACCGTCGAATGGGACGTACGTAATCAAGTGTCCAGAAACGGGACAGATTGATCCCTTTTCCTGATCTTTTGCACAGATCAATCCATGGTTGGAATTAGTTTTCTCACCAGATGTGGCGGCGCATCGGCTAGTTCTGTGGCGTTGTTGCGTAATAGCCCTTGCGGACCTGCACCTTCATTCCATCTCCGCGGCATTCTACGCCGAGGTGCCGGAACGTGCCGTCCAGCTTGATGTTGCTGGGCGTGTAGCTGGCCACATATTGGGTACGCAGTTCGTCTTCAATCTGCTGAAAGGCTGCCTCGAGTTTCTTGCCGTTGTTGCCCACGTCGATGAGCCGGCCGCCGGTCTCCTCGGTCAACTTCTTCATGGCGGAGTAGCCGCTATAGCCGAAGCCGCCGTAGAAGCCCCTGTCAGCGATCAGAATCACGTAGGCGAGCGCGTTGGATTTTTGTGCCGCCGCGATTGCCTCGCCAATCTTCTTGCGGCTGCCTTCATCCTCGCCGTCGGTCAGCAGAATCATCGCCTTGCGGCCCGTCTCCTGATTGAACTTTTCGTTGGAGGCCAAATAAACGGCATCGTAGAGCAGCGTTCCCTTGGGCGTTCCGATGGTGGGAACGGTTCCCCCGCCTGCGCCCGGAATGCCCGCCGCTCCATTGCCTCCTGCGGTGTTGATTTCTGCCTTGTTCATGGCTCGCGTCAGCAGCCGGGCGCTGTTGGTGTAGTCCTGCAACAGATCCACGTCCACATCAAATGAGAGCAGAAACGCCTCGTCCTTTTGGCGGAGCACACGTTCCAGAAACTGGCTTCCCACTTGCTGCTCCAGGGGAAGCACGCGGTACTGGCTGCCTGAAGTATCCAGCAGAATCCCCAGCGTAAGCGGCAGTTGGGTTTCCGCCACAAAGCTCTTCAGCTTCTGCGGTACTTTGTCTTCCGTGATGGTGCAGTCGTCCTTGGTTAGGTGGGGAACCAGATTGCCCTGCTTGTCTTTGACCGTGAAGAACACGTCCACCAGGTTGACATTCATCTTGAACGTGGCCACCGATTGATCTTCGGGCGCGGGAGCCGGCGCTGTGCTCACCGGGGGTGCGTCCGGTGAGGGGGCGAGCTGAGCCCATCCCGCCGCGGACAATCCCGGCAGGCCGAACAACAAAGCGGCAATTCCCAAGCGGACACGCATGCTGGTCAATTAGACGAAATCCGTACCTTGAAGGAAGCATACCTGAACTGTTTCCGGGCTGGCTGGCAACCTGCGCGGCTGTAGCGCGTCTGATACTCTGACGACTGTAGCCCTGCTGGCCGGTTTTCAGTCCGGCGCGGCGTGTTTCCGCAGGCCGATGATCAGGTCTAAGCTAGTAAGGGACCGCTGAATCGGTAGGATGCGGCGTTTTGGGAGGACGGAATACCTGTGAAGCTTGTTTTAACGGCGACGGTGCTGGCGGCGTTTTTGAATCTGAGCCCGAATTTGAGCCCGGCGGCTCTGGCCCAACAACAGCAACCCGCGGTACCGGACGCCCCTGTGCCCCAGGCGCTTCCGCCCTTGACCGGCGCGGAAGGCACTCCGATTACGCCCGGCCAGGGTGCGGGGAACGAGGCGCCCGCCGCCAGTTCCTCTTCTGCCACTTCATCGCAGCAGCAGCCTCCGCCCAGCAACCCGGCGCCCTCCGACCAGCCCAAGGACGAGTTCCAGAAAACGCCCCCGGAGATGCCCGCCGCTGGGGAAGGGGTTGAAAAGGAAGCCACCATCTTCCGCCTGCATGTGAACTATGTGGAAGTTCCGGTCACCGTCAAGGACTCGAAGGGGAAACTGGTTGCAGGCCTCACCGCCCGCGATTTCAGGATTTATGAGAACGACACGCGGGTGCCGATAGGGTACTTTACCGTGGACGCGTTTCCGCTTTCCATTGCCTTTGTCATCGATCAGAGCCTGACGGCCGATGTGATGGCCAAGGTGAACAACTCCCTGGGCGCCATCCAGGGGGCGCTTACCCCGTATGATGAAGCGGCTGTCTTTTCTTACAGTAACGGCGCTCACGAGCAGACCGGTTTTACCGGTGCCCAGAGCAACCGTTTGCCCGCCGTGCTGGCGCTGACCAAGGCAACGGGCTCTGAAGAGTTGGTTCCCATCAACGACGGGCCATTCGCCAGTTGCAATATCCGCGAGAACGGCAACTGCGTTGACCCGAACCTGCAGTCCGGACGCTCTGCGGGCAATGGCTCGTTCATTACCATCCCCAAGGAAATCCACACCCTCAACGACGCAATCCTGGCCGCCGCCAAGGAGCTGTCGAACCGCCCCAAGGAGCGCCGCCGCATTATTTATGTCATCTCTGACGGCAAGGAATACGGCAGCAAGGCTACTCCTCGTGAGGTGATTCGTTACCTCCAGACCAACAAGATCACCGTTTACGCCACGCTGGTGGGCACCTCCGCTACCTGGGGTGAGGGCTATCTGAACAGAATCCATCTGCCTTTCACGATGTACGACAACATTCTGTACAAGTACATCGCGGCCACCGGCGGCGAGGCAGACTCCGAGCGCAACCTCAACGGCATTGAAAAGAGCTACGCCGAGATCGCCTCGGAGGCGCGCAACCAGTACACGCTGGGCTACTACAGCCACGAGCCGTTTATCGATGGCAAGTTTCGCAAGATCGAAGTGGTCGTCGACCGGCCCAGTGTGGAGGTCACCGCCAAGCGCGGCTATTACCCCACCGCGCAGGATTCCCGTTAGCCTGTGAATTCATCGGGAACCGCGGCAGGCCTGGGATTGATTTCGGCCGCCACCTGGGGCGGCTCGGACTTTGTGGGCGGCGTGGGTGCGCGCCGCGCTCCCGCCTTGCTGGTGGTCGCCTCCGGCCACATCTTCTCACTGTTTGTGCTGTTGGCCCTCTGTCATGGAATGCGGATTGCCGCCCCTGGCACGGCGCCTCTCTTCTACGCCGCTTTAGGCGGCTTTGAAGGCTCGCTGGCGCTGGCTATTTTTTATCGTGCGCTGGCCATGGGCGCCATGGGACTGACCGCGGCTCTCACCGGCCTGCTTACCGCACTGGTGCCTGTCCTGTTCTCTCTCTTTCGCGACGGCCTGCCCGCCCCGTTGACCGCCGCAGGACTGGCAATTGGTTTGGCCGCCATCTGGCTGATTACGCACACGCCCGCCGCAAAGGGACCGGAAGCGAAGGAATGTCCTACGCCTCCGGCTGCGCTCCTGCTAGGCGCGCTCGCCGGCGCCGGATTTGGCACGCAGCTGATTCTCTTCAAGATGGCGAGCGGGGGCAGCATCCTGTGGACCATGACCGCTGCCCGCGCGGCGGGCGTGGTGGCGCTTCTGCTGGTTCTCGCGGTTATGCCGCCCAAAGGGCCATGGCGCGGGTTTTGGCTGACAGGTATCGTGGCAGGAACGCTGGATACGGTAGGCAATCTGTTTTATATCCAGGCCACCCGGTTTGGAAGGCTGGATGTGACCGCGCTGGTCTGCTCACTCTATCCTGCCGGAACCATTCTGCTGGCCGCGCTTGTGTTGCGCGAGTGGCCGACCCGTCGCCAGATGGCGGGCATGGCGCTGGCCCTGGCTGCCGTGGCGCTGCTCAGCGTGTAGAGGGCCACAAGCGGGGCAATACGCACGAGGGGCCTGTGCATCTGCACAGGCCCCTCGTGCGTACTGCAATCCCAATTCACGCGGCCTGGACCCCGGCAGTCGCATCTCCGGAATTGAAACCCGGCTCGACCCCAGGCGCCGCGAATTACGCTTGTTGCGAGCCTTATTTGTGTTCGGTCGGCGCCGAAACCGGCGGTGCGGGAGCTGCACTCTGCTGTTGTACGCTCGGCACGCTCGGCGCGGACGGCGCGGGGTCGGTAATGCCTCGGATGCCTTCCCTGAAGCCCTTCAAGCCCTCGCCCAAACCCTTGCCCAGCTCCGGCAGCCGCTTGGCGCCGAAAAGCAGAAATGCAACCACGCCCAACACCACCAGGTGCCATGGCTGAAGTAGATCGCCCATCGTCTCATCCTCCGCGCGCGCCGCCCTGACCCGGCGCACAATCTCAGTAAGTATTGTCGCACACACTTGTATCCCCGCGCAGGGCCGCCAATGCGAGTACGCCGGGCACCCCTGACGGATCTTGCCTGAATCGCTCAGTTCACCTGCGCCGGCTTGCCCAGCCGCTCCGTCACCATGTCATAAAAGGCGCGCAGGTCCTCCTCTTCGCCCACCGTCAGCCTGCGATAAACCTTCATCAACGGAAACAGCCGCGAGCCGCGCACCTCTACCGCGGGAACCGCAACTGCGCCGCCCGGATACGGGGTCATCTCCCACACCCCGGCGTAGCGCCGCCGCAGCACCTCGCCCAGATAGCTGCCCCAAAGCCGCACCTCGAAGTCCAGATCGCGCTCCGGACTTTCGCCCACCAGCACCAGGATCTCGTCCAGCCCGTCGACCGATTCCGAGGTAAAGTCCAGCTTCTGCCGGAATTCGCGTCTGGCCAGTTCCGCCGCCGCCTGGGCGTACCCCTCCATCATCGCCCCCAGGTCAGGGTAGGTCGCCGATTCCAGACGTTTGCGCAGATCGCTTGGGTTTGTCATCCGTGCACACTCCAGAGTACATGCCTGGAACGAGGCGTAAGAATGGAACGCCGTCCTGCCCTTGTGTCAGACTGAAAACAGTTGTGGAGGGTCCCCATCTTGAAGACAGTCAAGCTCCTCGCTCTTGCCGCGTTTCTGATTCTGACCGCAGGCACGGCCAAATCCTCCGGCCGCGACATCTATCCCGATCCGGCGCAGGCCAGAGCCGACCTGGCCGCCGCCCTCAGGACCGCCGCGGAATCCCACAAGCGCATCCTGCTCGACTTCGGAGGCAACTGGTGCGTTGACTGCCACGTATTGGACCTTTATCTCCACGACGCCAGGAACGGGCCCATTCTGGAGGCCAATTTCGTGCTCGTGCACGTGAACGTCGGAATGATGGACGCCAACGAGGACATCGCCGCTCGATACCAGGTTCCGCTCCAGCGAGGCGTACCCGCGCTGGCCGTTCTCAGCGAGAAGGGGACGCTGCTCTACAGCCAGAAGACCGGCCAATTCGCGCCCATGCGCCGCATGGAATCCTCGGCGGTAACCAGTTTTCTGGTGCAATGGAAGCCCGTCCGCCCCGGCTGCTCAACCGTGATGGTGAACTGCTAGAGCGGTTCGCTCGTCGGGCGGCGAGAATCTCTTCAGCCGATCGGCTTCAGGTGCTTCGTGTTTTGGTAGGTGTAGGTAATGCGGTGGGCTACGGTGATGGTGGAAAGCGCGGCCAGTACCCACAGCACTGGGGCCATCACGCCCCAATGGTTGAATAGGGCGCCCAGAATCACCAGCACGATCCGCTCCGGCCGCTCCATGAAGCCCACCTTGCACTGGCCGATCAGCGCCTCAGCGCGGGCGCGCGTGTAACTGACCATCAGCGAGGTGACCATGACGAAGGCCACCAGCACCACATACCGGAACCGATTGATGCGGCCGTAATAAACCAGCAGGCCGAAGAACAGCACCACGTCGGAGTAGCGGTCGATCACCGAGTCAAAGAAAGAGCCGAAGACGGTCACCTGGTTGTTGCGCCGGGCTACGCGGCCGTCCACCATGTCAAAGAGGCCGGCGCCGAAGATCACCAGACCCGCGTAGAAAAACATGCGGCCTGAATTGTTGGCGTTGGCGTGTCCAAACAAGACCGCGGCCACAATGTTGATGACCAGGCCGATGAAGGTGAGCACGTTGGGAGAGATGCGGGTAAGCGCCAGGCCGTGCACAATGTGGTCAAGAAGCCAGCCGCATGCGCGGCCAAAAGCGCTGGTCCAGGTCATTCCTTGTCTTCCTTGCTATTGCACTTTGCCGGGGGCCGCGGCGCCGTCTTCCAGATCGCCCTCTCCCGCTTCATCGTGGATGGTAGTCAGTTTCAGAATCTCCAGCGCGCGCTTGCCGTTGGGGGTAACGATGGTGGCGATGTCGCCCACGCGCTTGCCCACAAGGCCGTGGCCGATGGGCGAGGTCGTCGAAATCAGCCCCTTTGAGACGTCGGACTCCTCACTGGTGACCAGGCGGTAGACGATCTCCTCGTCCTTGGTCGAGTCGAACACCACCACTGTGGAACCAAAGCCGACTTTGTCTCGGGGGATGTTGGTCAGATTGACCAGCGAGAGCTCCGCCATGCGTTTCTTGAGCTGCCCCAGCCGCGCATTCACAAAATCCTGGCGCTGCTTCGCCATGTGATATTCGGCGTTTTCCGACAAATCTCCCATGGCCACGGCTTTCTTGATTTCCGCGGGAAGCTCATGGGCGAGTTCGTGCTCAAGAATACCGATTTCTTCGAGAAGCTTTTTCTTTATGTGCTCAGGCATCCATGGTCCATTGCGGTGAGCGGGAATGCTCCATCCGCGCGAGATAAGAGAACTTCTTATCCGATTATACGCGGGGGGACGGAACGGCAGGGAACAGGGACTGGGGAACGGCTCGTGTTCAAGCTTATTGGGCGCCGCGGCATTACGGTGCTCGCTGGGACGTACAGACCCATGCCCTCAATCGGAAATTTTGCGATCCAGGTAGCCCTGGATCGCAGTCCAACCGGGCATTGCCTTAGCACCGATAAGGAGTCAAGGACGCTGGTGCCCTCTATTCTCTGTTTCTTCTAGTCGCTGGTCCCTGGTTCCTGTTCCCTGCTTTTCTCATCCAGGAACGACTGTAGAATCAGCGTGGCCGCCACCTGATCGACCACCCGCCGATGCGCCTGGCGGACATGGCCTGCCTCATACAGAATCCGGTGGGCCTCGCGGGTGGTCAGCCGTTCATCCCACAGGTGAATGGGCAGCCCGGAGAGCTGACCCAGCTCGGCGGCAAAGGCCCGCGTTTTTTCCGCCTGCGGGCTCACTTTCCCTGAAAGGTGCAGCGGATTGCCCACTACGATGCCGGCCACGCCAAATCGCCGGCAAAGCCGCGCCAGTGAGCGCAGATCCTCTCGCCGATTGTGTCGCCTTTCCAGCGTGAGTACCGGTTGCGCCGTCAGTCCGAGTTCGTCCGACACAGCCACGCCGATGCGGCAGTTGCCGATATCCAGACCGAGATAACGGGGATGCGTTTCCAACTTTGGGCTCCCAGCTTCCAGATTAAAGCTCTAAGCCTCACAGAAGAAATATCCTATATGGGTTGCAAGCCCGCTAAAATCGGAAAGGTAGAGAATCTTCACCGGCATTTTCCGCGTCTTTAATACTTGAAGGGTCAGTATCGACTGAATGGCAGGCCGCAAGCAGAAGTACAGGAAAAGGAAGAGGTCTGGCGGGGCGGGGGTCTTGCTGGCGATTCTTCTGCTAGCTTCTTTTTTGGCTGGCGCGGCGGTCTGGCTAATCCTGGCGCCATTTGGGCCGGACCATGAAACCTTCGTGGAACTGGCTCCGGGCTCTTCCACTGTGAACATCGGCCGGCAACTGGAAGAAGCAGGCGTGGTCCGCAGCCAGTTTGCCTTCGATCTGTTGCGCTGGTGGAAGCGGGGAACCCTCCGGGCCGGCGAATACCGGTTCGATCATCCGGCTCCGGCAACCGAGGTTTATGCGCGGATCGCGCGCGGAGATGTTTTTACCAGGGCGGTAACCGTTCCGGAGGGCGCGACCATTTTTGACATCGCAGCCCGGCTGGAGCAGGCCGGGTTCGGCCCGCGGCAGGATTTTTTGGATGTGGCAGCGAAGCAGGTGGGTTTGGTGTCTGACCTGGACCCGAGGGCGAAGAGTCTTGAGGGTTACCTGTTTCCAGACACTTATCATCTGGCCCGCAAGGCAACACCGGCTCAGATTTGTGCCGCCATGGTGCGACGATTCCGCGCGGTGGCCGGGCAGCTTGGATTGAAGGAAGATGTGCACGCAGTGGTAACAATAGCTTCGTTGGTGGAACGGGAGACGGCGGTGGATGCGGAGCGGCCGCTGGTGGCCAGCGTCCTTGAGAACCGGCTTGCAAAAAATATGCCGCTGATGACCGACCCCGCCGTGATCTATGGCTTGCAGGTTGAGGGCCGCTGGCGGGGAGCCATTTACCAGAGCGATCTGCATGCTGAAACCCCCTGGAACACCTATCTGCACACCGGTCTGCCGCCGGGCCCGGTTGCCAATCCGGGCGCGAAGTCGCTGCGGGCAGCCATGGAGCCCGCAAAGACGGATTATCTCTATTTTGTAGCCGCCGGAGCCAATCCTCAGGGACGGTCGCTTTTTGCTACCACCCTGGATGAGCACAACCGGAATGTGTCCGGTTATCGCCACGCCGTGAAGAAGGCAGGTGGCCGGTGAACATCCGACTTCGACCCATTGCAGCCGGAGCCCTGTTTCTTCCACTCCTGATTTCAGGTTGTTCCCTTCTGCCTACCACGCGCAAGCTGCCCATCCCCAAGGCGCCGATGGTCACGCAGACGGTCGCGCCGGAAGACCTGGTGGCGCGGCTCAATCAGCGCTGGGCGGCGCTGAATACGCTCACCGCCACCGTCGAAATCCAGGCCAGCGTGGTAAAGAGCAAGGAAGGCGTGGCCAAGGACTACACCACCATTCGCGGAAACATCCTGATGCGCAAGCCGGAGATGCTTCGCGTTTATGGGCGGGTCCCGGTGATCGGCACAGAGATGTTCGACATGGTAAGCGATGGGAAGAACTTCTCCCTGTATATCCCGTCTCGGAACAAGATCCTCAAGGGTTCGAATTCGTTGAAAGGCAAGTCCGCCAGCAAGCTGGAGAACATGCGGCCGGCATTCTTCTTCGATTCCATGGTGGTGCCGGGTCTGGAGTCTGACGATTTCTATTCAGTAACCGCGGATACCGTCACCGTCGAGGACACGGCCAGGAAACACCTTTACTCGATTCCGGAATACATTCTGAGCATTTCGCGGCGCAAGCCAGGCAGCCAGGAGTTGATGCCGGTGCGGTGGGTGTACTTCCATCGCGACGATCTGTTGCCTTATGAACAGGATGTGTACGACAGCGAGGGCAACCTGGAGACGCAGGTCCTGTATTCGGCTTACCAGGATTTCGACTCCGGTTCATATCCTTCCTCCATCACCATCAAGCGCCCGCTTGATGAGTTCCAGATTGTTCTGACCGTCGAGAAGGTGACGGAAAATATGGATCTAAAGGACGACCAGTTCCAGATCAACAATATTGCCGAAGGAACCAAGATTCAGAATCTGGAATAGCGAAATGCAGGGCCTTCGACGCCCCGGCCTGCGCTGCAACGCGATCGAGGAATACCCTCGGTTGCCAAGTCGCTCCGGGAATGGCGTGGACTTGCTTTCGCATTTCGTCCGCGCATGTTGACCCGGTATTTGGAAACCAGTCCAGAGTGGTATACTCCGTCCGAATCTGCGCTGAAAAATTAAGATCACTCCAGATTGCGGTGTGGCCCGCCAGGCGCGGCCTGCCTTCTACTTCAGCCTCTGGATGTTCGGCGTAGATGTTTGAGGAGTACACCGATGAGATTGACTTTCAAGATAAGTTTCATGGCCGGACTGTTGCTGTCGTTTCTAGCTGTTTCCCAACTATGTGCGGCGCAAGCGCCGGATACCGCGAAAAAGACGGTATTCCGAATCGGAGAGTTCAATCGCTCATCCGGCGAGTTTGCATCCGGAGATCCAAAACAGAAGGTGAATTTCGTCGTCTCTCAGAGCGATCCCTCCAAGGATTGGTTTGCGACGCAGCCAGCCGCGCGCAATGTTGCGGACAAGGCGCAACCATCAAGCATCGCTTCTGCTCCGCGTACAATTGCCTTCTCCTTGGAGCATCCTCAGGCAGAAACTTATCAGTTGCATATTGCTTTACTGGTTGAAAATGCCAGTGTGCCCACGTTGAAGGTCGGCATCAATGGCAAGGAGGGACTCTTCTATCTTCACTCCAAACTTGATTACAGCGGCGGTGACACATGGGACGCGTTCGATCCCGCTTACTCCTCCGCGGACATTGAATTCACGTTTCCGGGAAGTTACCTAAAAAACGGAACGAACACGATCGCGTTGCAGGTGATCCTGGAGGGGGACGAAGCTGTTCCCGATGCCGGGCTGAATTACGATGCCATTGAGCTTGACAGTGTCCCCCGAAGCGTGGAATCCCGAGCCTCGTCGGCACAAATTGTCCCCACTGTTTTCTTCCGCCAGCAGAACGGCGAGTTGCTGGAAACCGTAGAAGCATTCATCCGCAGTTCCGAGCGTATCGGACCGGGAAGCAAAGCCGATCTGACAATCGCCAAACAGAGTTACCATTCCGACCTGCGCGGCGGTTATGATTTCGGCGAAGAAAAAGTCGAGTTCCCTGTTCACGAATTTGCGCCTCAAACCGAAGCTCAACTGACCGTAGAGATCGACGGCCGAAAGCAACACTTCAAGCAATCCATCGATCCCGCGAAGAAGTGGACAGTCTTTATCGTTCCTCATATTCACGTCGATGTTGGATATTCCGATTACCAGGCCAAGGTTTCCGCCATCCAGAGCCGCACCATCGGCGAAGCAATGGACATGACCGCAAAGCATCCGGAATTCCGCTTCAGCCTGGATGGAGAATGGGACCTCCAGCAGTATCTTGAGACGCGCACCGCCGCGCAGCAACAGCGGGCTGTTGAGGCTATACAGAAGAAGCAACTGTTTATTCCCGCCCAATATGCCAGTTTGCTCACGGGCATTCCCGCGGCGGAAACGTTGATCCGCTCGCTGTATCCCAGCGCCAACTTCAGCAGAAAATACGGAACGCCGCTGGACTACGCCAACATCACAGACGTCCCCTCTTACACCTGGTCGTATGCTTCCATTCTTGCGGCTGCGGGCATTCCCTATCTTGCCGCCGGCAGCGATAACTATCGGGCTCCCGTATTGCTACAAGGCCGCCTCAATGAAAACTCGCCCACATGGTGGGTAGGGCCCGACGGCAAGAAGATCTTGCTGTGGTATTCACGCCACTACATGCACATGCAGATGCTGTTCGGGTTGCCTCCTGTCGTGGCGGCTGGGCACGATACGCTTCCGCTCTATCTTCAAATGTATGAAACTGCCAAGTACCACGCGAACTCCACCATCCTCTTCGGCACGCAGGTTGAGAATACAGACCTCTTTCCTCAGCAGGCAGAACTGGTGCAGAAATGGAATGGCACTTATGCGTACCCGCGCTTGCAGTACTCGGGATTCCACGAGGCGCTGCAGGAAATCGAAAAACAGTTTGGCGATAATATCCCCTCAATCCGCGGAGATGGCGGACCATATTGGGAGGATGGCGCAGCCGCCGACGCGTATTACCTGGCCATGGAGCGCTGGAACGAAGCACGGGGGCTAACAGCGGAAAAGTTCGCCACGCTGGCATCGCTGGTGAATCCTCTTCTCAAGACAGATCCCGCCGAGTTGGGTCGAATGTGGACCGATATGGTGCTGATGGACGAGCACACATACGACTCGTGGAACAGTGTGTCCGACTCGAAGAGCAAGGAGGCTGTCGACCAGCTCGCGATAAAAGAGCAGTATGCGGTCAACGCCGCGGCTCGGGCGGACTTTGCGACCAAGCGCAGCATGGCAAACCTGGCAGATGCCATTCCCGCCGGTCCTGGCAGTCTGATTGTCTTCAACAGCCTGAACTGGAAGCGAAATGGAGCCGTCTTAGTCGATCTGGATAAAGGGAATGAGATTGTGGATGCGGCCACCAATCAAACGGTTCCCTTTGAAGTCCTAGTCAGCGGCAAGGCTTTCGATCACGTCCGCTTTTCAGCCCAGGATGTGCCGCCCGTTGGTTACAAGGTTTATACCATGCGGTCGGCGCAAAAACCCGCATCTCCTTCCGGGACGGAACAGCGCACGTCGCTTGAAAGTCCGTACTATAAGGTGCAACTCGATCCCGAGACTGGCGCGGTCCGCAGCATCTATGACAAGCAGTTGCAGCGCGAACTCGTAAGCCAGGAAAGCCCCTATCGCTTTGGGGAATATCTCTACGTTACCGGAGGCGACAAGGCTCCGAACACCATTCTTCAATACAGCCGTGTCAATCCCAGGCCGGAACTAGAAGTTCACCCCTCTCACCGCGGAAAGGTTGTGTCGGTAGCTCACACCCCCTATGGAGAGGTTGCGCGTTTGGAGAGCGAGGATCTGAACACCCCTTCGATCAAAACTGAGATTCGTCTGTTCGACGGCGAGAAGAAGATTGAATTCGTTGAAAATGTCGACAAGGCGGAGGTTGATAGCAAGGAGGCCGTTTACTTCGCATTTCCGTTCGCCATGACCCATCCCCAGTTTCAGTACGAGATCCAAAACGGAGTTGTGAACCCCGGGAAAGATATGTACCCAGGCGCGGGTCACGTGTGGTTTTCCGCGCAACACTGGGTCTCAGCCGAGCAGGATGGGATGTCGGGAAGCGTGTTTCCGCTCGATGCGCCGTTGGTCACGTTGGGCGACATCAACCGCGGCGATTGGCCTGAAGAGTTCGGGAAGCGCCCAGGAACCGTATTTTCCTATGTGATGAATAACTACTGGGATACGAACTATCGCGCCGGTCAAGGCGGACACTTCAGCTTTCACTACGTGGTTACAAGCGCGGCCTCGACTAGTGCCAGCGATTTGAGCCGCCTGGGATGGGAAGCGATTACGCCCCTGGAGACGGACATCGTTACGAGCCAGGACAAGGCTATAACTCTTTCGGCGCAATCTTCCGCAGCGCCTTTGGACACTCACTCTCCACTCAGCCTTGACGGAAAGCAGGGAAGCTTTCTGGAGATAGGCGATCCAAATGTCCTGCTGGAAACATGGAAGCCCGCCGAAGATGGAAATGGGACCATCCTGCGCTTTCTCGATTTTGGCGGCACAGAGCGAACCGTGACGGTCCGGACCCCCTATCTTCATCTGGACAGCGTATCGCAAACCGACGCCGTGGAAAGAGGTCAGGCGGCAGTGCCGCTGGCAGGAGACGATCAATTCCATTTCACCATCCATCCCCACGAAATTGTGACGATACGGATTGTGGAAGGGCACAAATGAATCCGTTCCAGGCAAATCCGTACTGCAAAGGAGATTTCCGATGAATCGTCGAGATTCACTTAAATTATTGTTGGCTGCGTCTGGCGGTTCCGCTCTCTCTCCATTGTGGGCAGCGAGTCAGCAGGTAGCCGCGTCCTCCCCCATGCCGGCTGGTAACACAAACGAGCCGTCTCCGAGCCGCCACGGCAAGGCAAAGGGCGCAATTGTGCCGGCGTTTTCGTGGTTGACGTTAGGCGAGGTAAAACCTTCGGGATGGATCAAAGAGCAAATGGTTCGAGATCTCAACCACGGTTTCGCCGGGCGATTGGATGAATTATGTCACGAAGCCTCATCGGATATTTTTGTGAGTCATCGCAATAGTGGGGTTTCTGAAAACACCGTCAATTCCGCCAAAGTCAATTGGTGGAACGGTGAAACAGAAGGAAACTGGAGATCAGGGTTCATCATGCTTGCTTATCTGGCAGAGGATAAGCAAGCTATGCAGAAGGCTGACGATTATGTCCATCACATTTTATCGTCGCAGGACAAGGATGGCTATCTGGGTGTCTTTGCTCCCGATCTCAGGTTTACAGAATCTGGCGAGCTCTGGACGCAGACATGTTTATTGCGAGGCCTGCTTGATTACTCCGAATTGACCGGGAACAAGCAAGTAAGAGAGGCAGTGGTTCGAGCCACTGACTGCTGTATCTCCGCTTATAGCTCAGGAAAAACACTCTTGCCGGCGGGTGCCGGAGGCGGAGACGGGGCGGGAAGCCACGACCTCATGATCTCAGATGTGATGGAGAGATTGTTCGATTTTACGGGCGATGTCAAGTATCGGGATTTTATTCAGGGATTCTACGATAAGTTGACCATTGTCGCGAAGGACGCGGATACCAGCCTGCCTTCATTGCTGAACCGGGATACCGGTTTTGCAAATCATGGCGCGAATACTTATGAAACCATGCGCCTGCCGCTGTGGCTATGGATCGCATCTGGCAGAGAAGATCTTGGTCGCGCTTCCCGCAACGCGCTCGATAAGTTGGACCGCTACACGGAGCCGAGCGGCTCGGCCGTGAGCCAGGAAAATATCTCGTTCTTAAGTCCGGATCCAACACTCACTCAGTATGAGTACTGCGCCACCAAGGAGATGCAATTTACTCTGGAGTCGGCACTGCAGAAAACCGGCGTGGCCTCGCTTGGCGACAAGATTGAACGGCTCTGGTTCAACGCCGCGCAGGGCTCGCGTTTGCCGGATGGGAGCGCAATCTCCTATCTCACTTCTGAAAATCGGCTGCACTGCGACGCATTAGCGCCAGATGGCAAAGACGATCGCAGCAATAAGTTCTCTCCCGCTCATTCGGATGTAGCTGTTTGCTGCAACCCGAATGCGGCAAATGTGGCCCCGCTTTACGTTCGTGGAATGTGGATGCGCCACTCCGGCGGAGGCCTTGCTGCCCTTCTTTACGGGCCATGCACTGTCTCGACCACGATTCATGACGTCCGGGTGCACATTGAGGAGAACACGCGCTATCCGTTCGAGAACACAGTGGAGATCGCGATAAAACCGGAGCATGAAATGGAGTTTCCACTTTTCCTGCGAGATCCCGCATGGTCAAACGCCACGACCGTCAAATGCGATGGCGCCGCCATTAGCCGTGAGGGTTCTTATTGGATAGTCTCCAAGAAGTGGAGAGCGGGTGACACGGTCAGCATCCACTTCCTGCCGAGCGTCAGGGAAATTCCTGCGGTGAACGGAGAAGTTGCACTTCAATATGGGGCCCTGCTATTTGTCCAGCCGGTTGAGGCGCATAAGACCACTGTCAAGACTTACCCGGTCCCGGGCTTCGAGGATACCTACTATCTCCCGGTTCCCGGCAAGTATGAAGCTTTGGCGCTTCCGGCGTCCTCAAGATGGCGCGGGTTCGGACTTAAGCCGGTTCATGTGACGAATGGCAGGAATCCGCTGCGCCCCTTTGATGAGCCGGTTGTGCTTCTGCAAGGAACCCTGACCAGGCAGTCGGACGGTGTGGAAACAGCCGTTTCGCTGGTGCCTCTGGGGAATGCCCCGACGCTGCGACGTGTTACATTCCCGATCGCGCCTTAGTTTGGCGGCGATGTGTCTTATAACCATGCCGGAATCCGGCCGGAATCCATTCCACAATGGGCCGAAGGATTCCGGCATCAACCCCACTGTGCAAGAAGCGCAGAGTTGCTCTAGTTGGCGGCGTGGAAGACCTGGTGCAAGTCGGATTTCCCCCAACCGGAGGCATAGTATGCCGCCCAATAGTAGGGGTGACGGTAGCGGGCGTCACCGCTGATACTCTGCCGCGCCGAGGTGAGCGCCTGGGGGACGGTGAGTCCCTTTGCCAGGCCGCTATAAAAGAAGGCCATCATGGGAACGGCGGAGGACGAGTCGATCTGCCAACGGGTAGCCACCACATCGGGCACGCCCAGAGTAGCCAGCGTGTCAACAATATCGCCCATGCCTCGATTCCAGCCCTCTTCTTTTTTCCCGGTTGAACAGGCAGAGAACACGGCCAGCCGCGCAGCCCTTGGAGGATGTTTGCGAAAGAGGGCGCTATCCAGGTAAGGCTTGTCGGTAATCGCGTCCCTGGGTTTCGTTCCAGCGGGGCCGGCAACGGCCAGGGTCGTCTTCGCGGGAGCCAGCAGCAGACGTGTGCCGCCGTCCTGCAAAGCGGCGTGGCCGGCAAAATGAATCGTTGAGGCCGTCGTCAGACGCGCGGCCACCTGCGCCTCGGTCGCCTGCTCGGCCAGCAGCAGATTCGGCTTGTTACCAAAGCGCGCCACAGCCTTGGCCTCGTTCAACACTTCGGGCAGAAACTGGTTTTCCCCGGAAGCTATGGAGGCCCCCACAATCAGAGGTTTGCCTGACCATTTGCCCAGCGAGGTCCCAGCGGCTGCCGGTCCGCGGTCTAGAAGCAGAGAGGGCGACTCCTCCAGATTGAACTGCAATCCGATGGGCCCCGCGGCGGTTTCAACCGATGGCCAGGGCAGATTGCCCAGCAGGGGATCGGGTTCGAGCAACAACTCCGCGTTTGCACCCGGCGGTTTATCAAGCCCCCCAACTGGCTAAGCAGGATGCCGCCGAGCCGGCGCGCCTCTCGATCGACTGAATCCATTGGGGTTGACGGCGAAGTGACCGCGCGCTCCAGACACGCTTCCGCCGCCAGCAGGCTTTCTTTGCCGACTGGAACCTCGGTCCAGGCGACGCTCTCGGCACTCACCCGATAAAGCAGCAGGCGATCCAACAAAGCAATCTGCCCCAGCAACCGATCCTGTCCGAGCCGCCCCAGCGTCTCGACAAGCCTGGGCTTCAGGCAATCAAGCCTTTTATTCCCGCAGACCGGCGCCGCATCCCCGAGGATTCGCAACCGGTATCGCTCCCAGAGAGCAAGAACCTCCTCGCCGGATCGGCCCTGCGCCAGCCAGACGCCTGCCAGAACGGCATACAGTGCCCGATCCTGTTGAGCCAGGACGATGCTCTCCACGCCGCCTTTGCCAGCCAGCCGTTCCTCTTCCAGCAGCGCCTCCCGGAGCATGGATTCGGCCGCTTCGGGATGACCCAGCGTCAAATCCAGCTGCCCGCGAATCACGGCATAGTCTCTGCGATGATACGAATTGTGCTCGCCGGCCATGTGGTCGCGCGCCGTATCCAGCAGCTGTGCCGCTGCGGCCAGATCATGGCGGTCAAGATAAAGGCTGGCCATGTCCATCTCATTCTCAGCCAGAAGTCCATGAACGGATTTTCCGCCGCCATTGGCCGCCAATTCGCTCTCCACCAGCCGCATCTGTTCCTGCGCCTCGGGAATGGACCCCGCGCGAATGGCAGCAGAGGCCAATTTGAACCTTTCAGCGGGAATCAATTCACGCGCCTGGCTCAGAGCAAGAACCCCTACCACCTCACGTTGCAGCAAAAGCGTGTGGCGAACACGCGGAGTGGCGGTTTCGACCTCTTCCAGTCCGGAAAGGGTGGTATAGAGCCGATAGGCAGGATAGTCGCCGGAATAGAACATGCGCACTGTGGGAAGGTAATCACGCCATGCGGCTTCGGTATCCCCCGTGTCCACAGCCGCTGCCCCCAGCATGTTCCTGGCCCGCAGCTCGAGAAGAGCGTAGTGGCGATCGTGGGCGAGGCTTACCGCACGCTGAAAAGACGGATTATCCTCCGCGGCGGTTCCGGGAGCGGGATCGCAGAGGGTGTCTTGCGTGAGGTCGTGAATCTGGATCCAGGCAAACTGTGGGTTGCGCCCGAGCACTTTGTGAGCCGCGATATAGCAGCCGGGAACATTGGACAAGCGCATCAGCGCATATGACCGCTCCACTTCCGCCCGGTCCTCTCCGGCGGCATTGCCCAGGGCGTGAAAAAGCCGGCTGGCTTTAAGCGCTGCCTGCTGCGCGACAAGACAGTCACCTAGAACATCGGCGTCGATGGCCTGGGCAAGAGCACGAGCAGCCTGGATGAACTTCGGATTGGTCTCGAAGGATTGGGATAGCGAAGAGTTGGAGGAAAGAAGCTGGGTAAGCCAGGGATCGTGATGGTTGCGTTCGAGCGATGCGGCGAGGGCCTGGAGCAGGGTGCGGGCGGCCTGGCAATTCTCCAGGCACGTCTGGGGGCACGGGGAACCGCGCGAGCAGTCCACCGGCAGGGGAAAGGCGGAGTCCAGCAGCCGGGGAAGCAGTGTACCCGATAGTTCCTCGTCGATTGGGTCCAGCGCGGCGGGGTCGGCCGCCAGCGCGCGCATCGCCTGCGCAGTGCCCAGGTGTTGTTCCATCCGGCTCTGATGGGTTTTCAACTGGTTCAACTTCTGTTCCAGGGCCTGCAGCCGGCGGCGGCCATCGGCCAGCCAGCGTGGATCGCGCTCGAATCGCAGATACCGGTTCCATGTTTCCACGGCGTTCATCACCTGGCCGCGATCCTCCATGGCGATGGCCTCGTTGAACAGCACAACCGGGTCGCCGGGGGCCAGCTCGTCCGCGTGGCGCAGATACTCCAGAGCCGTGGCGCGGTCGTTTTCGCTGCCGGTGCAAGCTCCGCGCTGAAAGTAGGCCGACGCATCGTCCGTCAGCAGACTGGAAGTGACCGGCCCGGCGGCCAGCAGGCGGTCGAGTATGTCGATGGCCGGATCGAAGTTCTCCTCGAGTATGTCTGCGCGGGCCTCGAGTTGCAGCCAATGGGCGTCCTGCGGCGCGCGCTCCAGCTGGCGTTCGATGCGGGCGCGCGCATCCAGCAGGGGAGCCGATTCGCGGCCCCCTCCGCTGCCGCGAAGATGCATCTGCGGGGTAACTTCAGCGAAACCTGCGCCGGGCATGCGCAGCTCAAAGATGCGGGAATGGGTATAAGCCTCGGCAAGCAGCCGTTCCGGAGTATTTGCCTGTTGCCAATACACGGTAATCGCAACAGCAATCGCCAGCGATGCCGCCAGGCTGGCCCCCACCCACAGATACCATCGCGATGCCCGCTGGCGCGGCAGGCTATGCTGGGTTTGCCGCGGGGTGCCGGAAAGCATAACTGCCAGGTTGTGTTGCCAATCGCGGGAAGCTGAAGCCAGCTTGCCAACCACGGCAGCCTCTGCTTCACTTGCCTCCGCTGTGAGCATGCGCAGGCGCGCCGCGCAGCCATCGCACTGGGCAGCATGAGCCAACAGCGCTGCGACCTTCGCCTCTTCCGCAGGTTCCGCCGTGCGCGCTTTCCCGCTGAGCAGCAGGTGCCACTCGCCCGGCTCCGGACAGCCTTCCTGCAAGACTGGCATCGGCGCACCCGCCTGGCCCTCATGCGAAGGAGCCTCCGCTCGGGACGCACGCCCATCCATCAACTCGTCCAGCACCCTGGCCAGGGCATCCTCAGTAGAGTCCGATGGGCGTTCCGGGTTAAGATTCTCACTCATGCCAGCACTCTATGTAACGGAATTTCGATGAATATTCCTTTAGTAAATCGTTTACTTCATCAACCGCCCTACAGTTATCTCACAACGGATCCATTATCGTCGAGTGACCCGTTCCCTAACTCCTGGCATTCTTCCTGCCAATGCATATGAGTTAGAGAGCCGCTTTACCCCGATTCCGTCTGGTTGTCCGGCTTTCGGTTCTCGACCTCTTCGCGCAGCCACTTTGCCACGCGTCGCAGCGCGCTCTCCACGCCCTTTGCCGTCAGTCCGGCGCCTGTCATGCCGGCAATCTCCTCCGCCGTCAGCCCTTGCCGGTAGTAGAGCCAAAACAAGGTGCGGTCCCGTTCGCCGATGACCTCCGGCGCAGAGCGCAGCTTTTGGTCCAGTTGGGCAAGCAGCACCGATCGCTCCGTTTGCGCTGCCTGGTATCCGCAGGCCGCCGGGAAGGGCGCCGCATCCTCAAACAGCGGCGTAGTCACTACTTTGCCACCCCTCTTCGCCGAGTACAGCCGCCGAAAGTAGTCGTTGGCCACCGAGGCGGAAACAATGCGCAGCAGGCCCAGAAAGGAGTCCTCGCCGCGCGGCTCGAATTCGCGCAGAATCCGGCGCTCCTGCTCGCACAGTTTCAGAAAAACCTCCTGCACGATATCGTCTACCATTTCAGGCGAGGAGCCGTTCACCCACATGCGAGAGACGCGCAGCGCCACCAGCGAGGCCAGGGGGGCGCAACGGCGCAGAAACTCTTCCCACTCCGCCGCATCGGCGGAGTGGGCACAGACCTTCGCGAGATCGTTCACTGACGTGCAAAATCTGTCCATTGCGTGGGACACCAGTTTACCCCAAGGATGTGCGGGGGAGTTACTTGTTAATAAATTCAAATGACACTTCGGGTTACCCGCGCAAGGCAATGTGTTTTGGCCTGTGCTAGTATCCCGGCAAGCATGCATGGCATGTTTTTGAGGAGTCCCGCATGGAAACCAGCCTCCGCCCAATGACCCTCGGCGAAATCCTTGACCGCACGGCCCAGCTTTACCGCTCGAACTTCGTTCTCTTTGCGGGAATCTTTGCCGTGTATTGCGGCGTGGCGCTGGTGCTGAACCTGTTGCTGATCGGCCTGGGCATGTTGCTAAAGGCGCTGCACATGACCGGCGGGCAGATATGGGTAACTCTCATCGCCGGCGGTATGGAGTTGCTGGTGCTCTTTCTCCTCATTGGGGCGGCCGTGGCTGCCATCAGCCGTGCCGTGGCCTGGGTCCATCTGGGTGAGCCGGCCACCATTCGGGGCGCCTACGCGAGCATCCTTCCCCGCCTGGGCCGATACCTGTGGCTGATGACCCTTACCGCGTTTGTGGTCTGGACGCCGCTTGCGCTGCTTTACGCGGGGTTTTTCGGGGTCTTGGCCTTTTATGGGAAGGCCTTTGGAACCCCGGCCGCCGCCGCCGGCCATCCGCCCGATCCGCAGACGGCGATCATCATCGGCGTGTCCGGGCTGGCATTCCTGCTGCTGCTTGTTCCCGTGGGGATTTACACCATTCTGATGGGTCTGCGCTATGCCCTGGCTCTGCCGGCCTGCGTGGTGGAGAATCTGAAAGCCCGCCCGGCCCTGCGCCGTGCTATCGAACTCAGCAAAGGATCCCGTGGCCGCATCTTCGTTCTGGGGTTGCTGGTCGGCGTCATCAAACTCGGACTGATCGGCATTACACAGATCCCGATCTTCCTCCTTGGGGCGGCCTTCAAAAACCATGGCCAGCTGAGCCCGGGCCTGACCGCGATTTCGCAGATCATCGCCTTCTTCACCAACAGCTTCCTCGGTCCCATCTACGCCGCCGGAATCACCCTCTTCTACTATGACCAGCGTGTGCGCAAAGAGGGCTACGACATCGAGTGGATGATGCAGGCCGCCGGCCTCGTACCGCCCGCGCCGCTTGCCGAACCGTCGGTCGAACCCCAAGCCCAATTGGAGCCGGCCTCGCCCTCTGAGCCCGCGCCGGAACCGCCTCGCGCCGCAGGCTCCGGAACTCCACCATCCACAGAGCCCGCATAAGGTGGCCGCGAGTATACTGGCGCGTGGTCTCGAAAGAACGATAACCATACCTGGATCAATTTTTTGGATCAATTTTTGCTCGGAGGACCTATGCCATCTCTACGTGCAACTCTGCTCTGCCTGCTTGCATTTTGCGCCGTTCAAACTGTGTCTGCTCAGGGGGAGAACCCGGCGTCAGCGAAGGTGACTTCGCCGAATGGACAAATTACGCTTCTTCTGTTCGATGGCGGGACGGCGGCGAACCCGGTTGGCCAGGCGTCGGTTGAAACGCGGGTCCCGGAGGGATTCCGCTACGCGGTCGAGTTCCACGGCAAGCGCTTGATCGCCGAGTCGCGGCTTGGTCTGGAAGTGGTGGGACAGCCCGCGCTGGGGCCGGGAATGCGAAGCGTCGGCGCGCAACCGGGCAGCGTGGACGAGAGCTATACCATCCCCGTGGGCAAAACCAGCACCGTGCGCAACCATTACAACTCCGTGCGCGCCGATTTTCAGGACGCAACCGGGCGCAAGCTGACCATCGAGGCGCGTGCGTTCGACGACGGCGTGGCCTTCCGGTATATCGTGCCCGAACAGCCCTCTTTGAAACAGGTACGCATTGCACACGAGCTTACCGCGTTTTCCTATGCCAAAGACGCCACCTCCTATCCGCTGATTCTGGACGGTTTCCAATCTTCGTGGGAAGACGAGTATCAGCAGCGGCTGGTGAGCGGCTTGCATTCAGACTGGCTGATAGGGCTGCCGTTACTGGCCGAAGAGCCGGGAATCGGATGGGTGGCCATTACCGAGGCCAACATCGACAACTACGCGGGCATGTATCTGCGCAAGGACAACACGGGTTTTCTGTCTCCCACCGTGCGGGCGGAGTTATCGCCGCGAGTGGATGAGACGGGAGTGGCCGTAGAGACGACAGCGCCGTTTTCGAGTCCCTGGCGCGTGCTGATGATCGGCGATGAACCGGGACGGCTGATCGAGTCCAACATCGTATTGAATCTGAATCCTCCCTCGAAGATCGCGGATACGTCCTGGATTCGCGCCGGGAAGGCGGCGTGGGACTGGTGGTCAGGCGATGTGGCGCCGAGCGTGACCTTCAAAACCGGCATGAATACCGCGACGATGAAGCACTATATCGATTTCGCCTCAGCGTCGGGATTTCCCTACATGCTGATTGATGCCGGATGGGCTATGCCGCCCGACGTCAAATCGGGCATCTCCACTGACACCGACGACATCACCCGCGTGAATCCGGCCATCGACATGCCGGAGTTGTTGCGTTACGCGAAGGAAAAGAACCTGCGCTTGTGGCTGTGGTCGCATTGGACCTCAGTGGACAAGTACATGGACCAGGCATTTCCCTTGTTCGAGAGGTGGGGCATCGCGGGCGTCAAGATCGACTTCATGAATCGCGACGATCAGGCAATGGTGGGCTTCTATCATCGCGTGGTGCAGTACGCGGCCGCCAATCACCTGATGATCGATTTTCACGGCGCCTACAAGCCCGATGGACTGCGCCGCACCTGGCCGAATCTCATGACGCGGGAAGGCGTGATGGGCAAGGAGTATCTGAAGTTCAGCGCCCGGGTCACTCCCACGCACGACACCACACTGCCCTTTACGCGCATGTTGGCCGGTCCCATGGACTACACCCCCGGAGCCTTCGGCAACAGCACCAGGGAGAACTTTGTGGTGCGCAATGAGATGCCCATGAGCATGGGAACGCGCGCGCACGAACTCGCGCTGTTCGTCGTCTTCGAGTGCCCCTTTGAGATGGTTTCCGACTATCCCGAGCATTATCAGGGCCAGAAAGACTTCGACTTCATCAAGCAGGTCCCGGCCACCTGGGATGAGGTGCAGGTGCTTGGCGGGCGGCCGATGGAATGGATCACGCTGGCGCGGCGAAGCGGCAAGGACTGGTACGTTGGCTCGCTGACAAACTGGGATGACCGCAACGTAAAGTTGCCGCTGACCTTCCTCGGTGAGGGCAAATACGTGGCTGAGATCTACGCCGACGCGCCCGATGCCGCCCAGGAGCCCACGCACACAACCATTTCCAAAAAGCCCGTGGACCACAACACTGTACTGGATATTCAGATGGTTTCCGGCGGCGGAAACGCAATCTGGATCCACCCGGCTGACGCGCATTGAGCGGGAAGCGCTGAGGGCTGCCGGTACCGGGACCCGGCCGTAATACGAATGGACCGTTCCATTACCATCACCGCATGCGGCGTAACGGCTACGATATCGGCAGTATGATGGACGCCGCCAGAATGATCGCGCCTGTGACTCCGCAAGACGGAGAAGGATCTGTTACGGCCGCCGCAACGGAAGAGGCGCCTTCGTGACGGCCTGCCATCTTTTTGCAAGCGCCGCGCTGGCAGCTATTCTGCTTGCCGCGCAGGCCCGCGCCAATGCGCCCGTCCCCGCCGCCCCCACTCCCCCGGCGGGCCACTGGCATGAGGCCTCGCTCGACGAGTACCGCAAACATCTGCTGGCGCTCACCACCCTGGTGGAGGCCTGCGCCAAAGCGCGGGACATGAAGACCTGCGACCCATCGCTGGTAGGGCCAGACGATCGCGTTCCCCTTGGCGAGGCCGCCAATGCCGAACGCCGTCTGGTGCGTTACGGATGGTTGCGCGTGCTGCTCTCCAAGGCCCAGGACAAAGACCCCCAGAACAAAGACAAGGACGAGTCCAGACCCAAGGCCGTCCTCGGCGCAAAGGATGCTCCCGTCGAGGACGGCACTCTCCCGCCTCCGCCCACCACCACCCAACTCCTGCAGGACGCTGAGAAGCGCCTGGCGCACGACCTGGCCCAAACCGGCGTCCCCACGGAACCCGCGCCTGCAAACGCCCCGCAGCGCGAAGCGATGAATCAGGTGCTCGCCGGACGCGAATTCCGCAACCTGCAGGAGCCTTCCGCGCGCGACGCGGTGATGGAAAAAATCAACAATTGGCTCAACCGGCTCTTTGAAAACGCCGCAAGGTTCGGCTCCCGCTCGCCATGGATCGGCCGTGCGCTCGTGTTCGCATTTATTCTGGCTGTCTGCGTCGGGTTGGTGTGGGGGCTGCTGCAACTCGAGCGCCGCTGGCGCATCCGCCTGGTGCCGGACGACCTGAGCCCCGCCGTCGGCGCCGCTTCGGCCCGCGACTGGCAACTCTATCTCGAAGACGCGCGCAAAGCCGCCGCCGCCGGTCTCTGGCGCGAGGCCGTTCATTTCATCTATTGGGCCGCCATCTCGCGGCTAGAATCCCGCAGGCTGTGGCCCGCCGACCGCGCCCGCACTCCACGCGAGTACCTGGCGCTGGTGGCTCCGGAAGACCCGCGCAAGGCCGGCCTCGCCGCGCTGACCGGCAGCTTTGAGCGCATCTGGTATGGTGGCCGGCCGGCCGTGGAAAGCGACTATCGCAAGGCCGAGCAGCTTGTCACGGCGCTCATCTCTGGAAACGCGGCTGCGGGAGGTCCGGCGCAATGAAATTCCTCTCCTCGCTCGACGCCAAAGACCGCAGATTGCTGCTCTGGTGCCTCTGCATCGCCATCGCGCTGGCGGCAGTAACCGGCTTTCTGCTGCCCGGAGCCAGCAGCAACGACAATCCCCTGCCCTCGACCTACCTCTCTGGCCAGCACGGCGCCCGCGCGGCCTATGAGACGCTGGTCCGCTCCAATTATCCGATTGAACGCTGGGAGCGGCCGCTCGGCGAACTGGCCGCCGAAGCGGGTCCCGGCACCGTGGTCATCTTTGCCCAGCCGTTCACCCGCGAACCCAGTGACATCAAGGCGGTGCGCACGATTCTGGAGCGCGGGGGCCGTGTGCTCTCCACCGGCTTCTGGGGCGGATTCATCCTGCCCGGCGAGGCCAGCGATACGCCCAAAGAGTTCAACTTTGCCGCCTGCCGCCTGGAACCCGAGGGGCTCGATCCGCTTTCCGGCTCCGGCGAGGTGTGGATGGTCCCCCAGGCCACGTGGACTGCGGGCAATCCCGCGCACCGGGTCGACTATAGCTGTGCCGGGCAACCGGCGGTGGTGGAGTACGACTGGGGCAAAGGACACGCGATCTGGTGGGCCAGTTCCACTCCGCTTGAAAATGGCTCACTCGCCCGCGCGCATAATCTCGACCTCTTGCTCAACTCCCTGGGACCGCGCGACGGCCATCGCTTCTACTGGGACGAATCGCTGCACGGGGAAGTCCGCTCAGAGTGGAGCTATGCCTCCGGGCCGTCGCTGACCCTGCTCCAGATCGGCTTGCCGGTGCTGGGTCTCCTTATCGTGTTCAGTTTCAGCCGGCGCAGCGGTCCGGTGCGCGATCTTCCTTCTCCGGCCCGCGCCAGGCCTATTGAATTTCTTGAGGCGCTAGGCTCGCTCTATCGCAACGCCGGAGCCGCATCCACGGCCATGTCGATCGCCTGGGAGCGGTTTCGCCGCCAGGCTTTGCGGGTCAGCGGCCGGCGCGGCAGCCAGGTGGGAGCCACCGAGTTGGCCGCGATGATTCGCCGCCGCTTTTCCCATGCCGACAACAGCCTTGAAGCCGACCTGGCAGCTTGCGAGGAAGCCGCTTGGGGCGAGACGATCAACCCTCGCGAGGCTCTCAAGCTGATCCAGACGCTCCATGTGCACCAGGAAAAGCTCATCGCCGCCGCAAAACCCGGCGGTCCGAACCCGAAACTGAACCCGCAATCGGAAAACATTCAAACGAAACCCCAGGAAAGGGCCTCATGAGCCAGGAACTGAACCAAGAACCAACGCAGGACCCCATCCAAGCCGCTAAAGCCGCGGAGCCGCTCCGCGCCACCAGCCAGCTGATTGCCCACGCCCGCACGGAGATGGGCCGGGTGATCGCCGGCCAGGGAGGGGCGATCGAAGAGGTGCTGATCGCCGTTCTGTGCCAGGGCCATGCCCTGCTCGAAGGTGTCCCCGGCATTGCCAAGACGCTTATCGTCAAGGCGCTCGGTCGGCTTCTCGGCCTCGGCTTCCAGCGCGTGCAGGCCACGCCGGACCTGATGCCGGCAGACATTCTGGGCACCACCATCCTGCGACCGGGTTCTGATAGCTTCAGCTTCCATGCCGGCCCGGTGTTCACTGACCTGCTGCTGGTGGACGAGATCAACCGCATGCCGCCGCGCACCCAGGCCGCGCTGCTGGAGTGCATGGAAGAGCGTCAGGTGACCAGCGACGGTGTGCGTCGGCCGCTGCCAGCATGGTTCACGGTCTTCGCCACGCAAAATCCGGTGGATTTTGAAGGCACCTATCCCTTGCCCGAGGCGCAGTTGGACAGGTTCCTGTTGAAGATTCGCGTGGCCTATCCCTCCCAGCAGGAGGAGCTGCAGATTCTTGAGCGGCACCACGCGGGATCAGGCGCCGGGCCCCTGGAAGACGCCTCCATCGCGCCCATTCCCGAAGACCTCCTTGCGCGTGCCCGGTCCGAAGTCCGCTCCATCCGCATCGAGCCGGAGCTGTATACCTACATTCTGGCCCTGGCGCGGCGCACCCGCGAGTGGCCCACCCTGCTGCTGGGCGCAAGCCCCCGCGCCGCCGTGAGCCTGATGCGCGTGGCCCAGGCCTCGGCAGCCTTCGACGGCCGCGATTACCTGGTTCCCGACGATGTCAAGCGTGCCGTGCAGCCGGTGCTGCGCCATCGCGTCATCCTCAAGCCCGAGGCCGAGCTGGAGGGCTTTGACGCCGATCGCGTGCTGGCCGACGTGATTGCGGCCGTTCCGGTGCCCCGGCAATGATCTCTCCCTCACTCCATCCCGAACCGGTCCGCGCCGCCTGCGAACGGCGCCGCCGCTGGGGTTTCGGTCTCACTCCGCGGACCATCGGCCTGCTCTGTGTGGGCTTTTTATGGCTCATTCCGGGTTTCTGGGATGGGCGGCTGGCTTACGCGATGCTGGCCTGGGACGCGCTGGTGCTGCTGGCCGCGCTGCTGGACGGTCTGCGCCTGCCACGCCCCTCTCAACTCACCGCCGGGCGCTCCTGGTCCAACGCTCCGGCCCTCGACTCGGAAACCGAGATCGAGCTGACCATCGAGAACCAGGCCCAGATGATCGTGGAGTGCCGGCTGGTGGACGACCTGCCGCCAGCCCTCGTTGCCCAGCCGGCTACTCATCGCCTCGCCGCCTTCCCGCGCGCGCCCGCTTCCATTCGTTACCGCGTGGAGCCGCAGGAGCGCGGTGACTGGGAGACGGGCTGGCTCTATGTTCGCTATCGATCACCCCTTGGCCTGGCCGAGCGCTGGGCCAAAGCGCCGCTCACCCAGACCGTGCGCGTCTACCCCGCTCTGCGTACCGGCGAGGAGCAGCAGATTTTCCTGGCGCGCAGCCGCCAGATCGACCTGCAACTGCGTCAGGTGCGGCAGCGGGGTCTGGGCCGCGACTTTGAGAGCCTGCGCGACTACCGCGAGGGCGACGACCTGCGTGATATCTGCTGGACAGCCACCGCGCGCCACGGCAGCCCGATCACCCGCCAGTATCAGACCGAGCGCAGCCAGCCGGTTTGGATCGTCCTCGACTGTGGCCGCCTGATGCGCTCCCGCGTAGCCCTCGTTCCACCGGCTTCTGTGTCGGGGCGCGAATTCAGTCGTGCCGATGTGCGCGGGCAGGCAGCGGGAGCTTTAACCCCTGAGGCAAGGACTTCTGCGCACTCCAAGCTCGACCACGCCTGCACCACAGCCGTGGCGCTGGCCCAACTGGCGCTCTACTCCGGTGACCGCGTGGGTCTGCTGGCCTATGGCCAGGGCCTGCAGCAGCGCCTTTTGCCCGGTCGCGGCGCGGCCCACCTGCGCCAGTTCATCGAGTCGCTCGCCCAGGTTCACGCCGAATCCGGCGAGGCCGACCACCTGCGCGCCACCGCCACGCTCAACCGCCTTCAACCTCGCCGCTCGCTCATTCTCTGGATCACAGACTTGGCTGAGAGCGCCATGCGGCCTGAAGTGATCGACGGCGCGGTGCAACTGCTACGCCGGCATGTGCTCCTTTTTGTAGCCATGGCCCAACCAGAGGTGGATCTCATCGCCCAGGCCCGGCCCAAAAGCGTGGAGCAGATGTTTTTGGCCGCCGCAGCCCAGGAAATGGCCGGGCGCCGCGAGTTGTTGCTCGCCCGCCTCCACGAGCAAGGCGCCCTCACCCTCGACCTCAACCCCGAAGCCCTCACCTCGTCGGTGCTGAATCAGTATCTGATGGTCAAGGAACGGGCGATGGTGTAGGGGAACGTTTCCGTGTTTTTGGACTGATCCCGGAATCCCTCCCGCTCTTCGCTTCATCTGAGACAATAATGGGAGTGAATCAAGCGCCACATGCTGTCTTCCGGCGGAAGGGAATGCCGGTTTTGCTTGCGATGCTGTCTTTGACCCTCGCAACAGCGCACCTGCTCGCGCAAGCCCCTAACCCCACCTCCGCCGCCAACCCCTTTTTCGGCAGCGTCACTGCCCGTCCGGCCAGCGATGAGACTCTTAAGCTCTCGTTGGACGACGCCGTCAGCCTCGGCCTCAAGAACAACCTTGGCCAGAAACAAGCCGAGAACGCCGAACGCACGCTTCAGGGCGAAAAGAACGAAGCGCTTCAGGAGTTTCTGCCCACCATCACCCTCACCGGCGACACCGGCGTTCACCAGACAAACCTGGCCGCTCTCGGCTTTGGCCCCGGCGTTATCGCCGACTTCGCGCCGCTCTTTCCCGGCGGCAAAATACCTGCCGGCCTGTCTGAAATCACCCGCGACACCCTTACCGAGGGACAAATCCACTTCCAGGAAATGCTCTTCTCCGGCCCGGTCATCGCTGGATACAAAGCGGCCGGTGCGGCGGAGAGAGCGGCCTATTTCGCCAAAATGTCTGCCCGCGGCCAGGTGGTGCAGCAGGTGGCTACGGCCTATCTGCACGCCATTGCCGCCGCCAGCGAGGTGGACAACGCCAAGGCCCTGGAATCGGAAGACAAACTGCTCTTTGACCAGACCCACGCCGCCCATGAGGCCGGAACCGTGGCCAATCTTGACGAATTGCGGGCGCGTGTCCAGCTCCAGGCCCAGCAGCAGGCCCTGATTGCCGCCCAAAACACCCTCGAAAAGAGCCTGATCCTGCTCAAACGCGAAATCGGCATCGATCCCGGCCAGAAGATCGCCCTCACTGACCCCGCTCCCTACAGCGATCTGGCCGCACAAACCCCCGAAGAAGTGCGTGCCGTAGCCTACAAGAACCGTCAGGACTACCAGAATCTGCAAAATGAGGTGGTCGAATACAAGGCCGTCCACTCCGCTTATCGCAGCCAGCGGCTGCCCAGCCTGAGCTTCGGCGGCTACTACGGAGTCAGCCAGGTCAACGGTGCGGGAAGCCATGGCAACTTTGCCGCCGTAGGCACGTTGAGCGTGCCGCTTTTCCGCGAGGCCAGGTTGCGCGGCGATACTGAGGCCGCCCGCGCCCAACTGGCCGCTGTTGACGCCCAACTGGCCGACCTGAGAAACCACATCGACCAGCAGGTGCGCTCTGCCTTGCTCGACGTGGACGCCACTGCCAGGCTCGTCGAGGTCGCACGCTCCAATGTCGAGTTGGCCACCCGCGCCCTCTCCGACGAAACCGACCGCGTAAACGCCGGCGTGGACGACAACCTGCCCCTGGTCACCGCGCAAGCCACGCTGGCCTCCGCGCAGAGCAACCTTGTCGAAAGCCTCTACCAGTACAACCTGTCCAAACTAGCCCTGGCCCGCGCCACCGGCATCATCGAACAGCAATATCGCGTCTATCTCGGACGATAAGGCAGTTATGGTTTGAGATGGGTGCTTCCCATCCGTCTTGCGCTGATCCTGTGAAAAGTTATCTGCCTTCGCCTGCTCCCGTGTAACCTAGAGATAAGAGGCACCCCACATCCATGCCCAAAAAGCTCCGCATCAAATACTACGTGGAGCCGGACCCATCGGCCCTGGCTCGCCGGGCGGCGCAGTATTTTGTTGAGATGGCCGGGGAAGCGGTCGCCGGGCGTGGCCGGGCGCGCATCGCCATCAGCGGCGGCTCCACTCCCAAGGCCGCCTTTCAGTTGCTCGCCGACCCCAGCCAGCCCTGGCGCTGGCGGATGCCCTGGGAAAACCTTGACCTTTATTGGGTCGACGAGCGGGCCGTCCCTCCCGACCACGCCGACAGCAACTACCGCATGACGCGCGAGGCCCTTCTCGATCACGTGCCGCTCAAACCCTGCCAGATTCACCGCATGGAGGGCGAACTGGATCCCGAAGCCGCCGCTGCCCGCTACGAGTCGGAGCTGCGCAACTCCTTCCGCCTCGAAGGCGCCGAGAGTCCCCGCTTCGACCTCGTCGCGCTAGGCATGGGCAGCGACGGCCACACCGCCTCGCTTTTCCCGAACACCCAGGCCATCCACGAAATGAGCCGTCTGGTCACCGCCAACCCGGTCCCGCAGAAAGATACCTGCCGCATCACGCTTACCTGGCCGGTCATCAACCACGCCAGTTCCGTCTTTTTCCTCATCGCCGGAACGGATAAAGCCGCAATTTTAAAGGAAGTTTTAACTGGACCGCGCGACCCCGAACGGCTGCCAAGTCAACTGATATGGCCCGCAAGCGGTATACTCACACTGATTCTGGATAAGGCTGCAGCCGCACTTTTGCCCGCGACAAACGGGGAAGGCTGTGGGTGTTTGGAGAGGGAACGATGATTCTGGCGGGCGACGTAGGCGGCACCAAGGTCCATTTGGCGCTGTATGACTTTATCGATGGAAAACTCAAATACACCCGTGATAAACAATACCCGGCCAAGGAATATTCCGGGTTGGAAGAGATCGTAAAGCAGTTTCTGGCGGCGGACAAAGTAACCGCGGCCTGTTTTGGCGTGCCTGGACCGGTTCGCGACGGCCGTCTGCGCCTCACCAACCTGCCCTGGACGCTGGACAGCCGCGAGTTGGCCACTGTGCTGGCCATCGACCACGTCTTCCTGATCAACGATCTCGAGGCCAACGGCTACGGCATTGCCGAGCTGTCTGACGGCCAGATCTTCACCCTGAGCGAGGGCGATGCCCGCCAAATCGGCAATCGCGCGCTCGTCGCAGCCGGAACCGGCCTGGGCGAGGGCTTTCTGGTGTGGAACGGGCGCAGCCATGTTCCTTATCCCTCTGAAGGCGGCCACGCGGACTACGCGCCGCGCAACGAAGACGAGATTGACCTGCTGCGCTACCTCAAGCAGAAGTACAACGGGCGCATCAGCGGTGAGCGCGTCGTCAGCGGCATGGGCCTGACCAACATCTACGAGTTCCTGCGCGAGGTGCGCGGCATGGAAGAGCCGGCCTGGCTGGCCGAGCGCATCGCTGCCGTCCCTGACCCCAACGCCGTGATCACCGAACTGGCCCTGGCGGCCAAGAGCGAGATCTGCGAGAAAGCCCTGGACATGTTCGTCTCCGCCTATGGAGCCGAGGCTGGCAATCTGGCGCTCAAGGTGCTGTCGGTGGGCGGCCTCTACATCGGCGGCGGCATCGCGCCCCGCATTCTGGAAAAGCTCAAGGACGGCACCTTCCTGAAAGCCTTCACTGACAAGGGCCGGCTGAGCCAGTTGCTCGTCAACATGCCGGTACGCATCATCCTGGAGAGCCGCGCCGCCCTGTTGGGCGCTGCCGCCTACGCTGAAGCGCGCGCCGCCGAGATCAGCGGCATTTCGCCGCGCGCGGCATCGGTCAAGTTCTAGGCCTCTCATCCTGTGCTGAAACAGTCAGGGCCAGCCGCATTCGGCTGGCCCTGACTGTTTCTACCGATTCCCGAAAGCTTCACTGCCCAAGCGAATACATAACAGTAACAGTCGTCTCCACTTCCACCGGTTTGCCGTTGAGCCGGTAGGGCCTGTACTCCCATTGGGAGACGGCCCAAAATGCCGAGGAAGCCATGGAAGCTCGTGGAGCTGACAGCAGTTGCAGATCCCGGACCTTTCCGCCGATTCCGATGATTGCCTGCAAAACCACCTTGCCTTGGATATGAGCATCCTTGGCGTCCTGCGGATAGACAGGCGTCACCTTTTTCACCAGAAGGTTCTCAGCCATGTCAGCGCCGATCGGCACCTTGTCGATTTTTTCCGGCCGGGACCCCGGGGGAGGCACGAGCGCCGCATCCGATGGGCTCAATTCGTCTGTTGCGTCGACCTTGGCCGTGAGGATATTGCGCGTGCCTTCCCGGAAGGAAACCAGGCGCGCCAGATTCTTGTCCTGGATCTGCGTGAAGTCGCTGAACTTCACAACCTGTGTCCCAAAAGAGTAGACACCCAGCAGAAGCTGCTTCTGTGTATTGAAGCAATAGGTGGGAAACAGTCCCCACGAGGAAGTTTGGACAGGGTCTTGCTTTGGCGCGACCGGCACTGTTTTGAAGCAGGCGACCAGGCTGCCCGCCTGAGTCACGGCGTTGTCATCCATGCGGAACTTGGCCGGATCTAACTTGCCGGCGATGGTCAACGGCGTTAGTAGCGCGGCCTCAAGCTTGTATTCAAAGAAATTGAGCGCCTCGCCCGTGGCCTGGTGGGCAACTTTGCCGTCAGCCGTATGCCAATCCGTATAGGTTGCGCTCTTGCGCGTCCATGAGCTGCGATGCACCTGCGGCGAAACCCTCCAGAATTCGTAGGTTCCTTGCTCGGTAGGCTTTCCCGCATCGTCGTAAAGCTGGTAAGTCGCCTTCAGATGCCAGGGCTTGAACGCTGAGTAGTCATAGGAAGGCGCGAAGGCCGCAAAGAACCCGCCGGTATGTTCCGGCAGGCCCGGCTCGGAGTGATTGGTGGCTTGGCCGAGCCCCGGCAGCGCGGCCGCGAGAACGAGCGCTAAAAGCATAGGAGTACGCATGACCGTGAAAGATTAGCATAGCCATACATGGCTTCCGGTTACACTCATTTTCAAGAGAATTTAACGCCGCATTACAGTACCCAGCGTGGAGATGGTCCCGTGGAAGAAATACTGCCCCAGCCCCACCGTAAATAGCCAGCAGCCATAGAGTGCATGTTCAAAGCTCGAAGCGGCCAGCGAGCCTGTCTCCGCGTACCGCAGCGCAAACAGCAGTCCGCCGCCAAAGGTAAGCGCCACGGCCAGCCAGTTGTGGAAGATGATATGCAGAAAGGCGAAAGCTGCCGCGCTGGCCACAATCATCGCCCACTTGCCTGGAAACAGCGCCGCATACCGCTCGAAGAAGAAGGCGCGGTAAAGCAGCCCCTGCGGATAAACCGAAACCACTGGGTAAGCCACCATCACCACCGCCCAGAACGCCGGATGCGGCCGCACCAGGCTCCACTCCAACTCGGGCGCGAAGTGCCGCACCCCAAGCCAGATGCCCAGCGCAACTACGGCAAAAATAGCCAGGATCATGCCCAGTTGACCTGGCAACCGGCCCGCATTCCACAGCTTGGCGCGGTCAAAGCCCGGGTCGCTGCGCAATCGCCACCACGCATATCCGGCCACCACCCATAAGAGCGGCAGCGCGGGAATGCGCACCGGCGAAAACCTGTACCCCAGCGGCAGCACCACAAGCAGCAGCACAAACTCCAGCGCGAGCGCGAAGCGGGTCATCGGAGACGTTCCTCGCCCCCAGCATATCGCAGCGCAACGCTAAGTCCACGACTCATTTGGTCCGCCGCCTGAAAGCACGCCGCCTGGGAACGTCCAATCATTGCAACTGGGCGGGCGTGTCAGGCATGGAGTATAATCCGGTGTTTCGAATCGGTCGGTCGTTTCCTCCGGGTCGGGCGCTCAGTAGTAGTCCGCCGGAGGGAGGAAGGCGCCGTGGTTTGAGTCTCAGGACACCAGTTAGCGCCCCAAACAGCGAGCAGCCCTGCAATCAAATCGAGGGCGCAAAGCGCCTTCGCAGACAGAAGCCCGTGGAGGTTCGCCTGTTCCCTGTTTGTCTTCGCCTCCTATGTGCGGTGTCAGCTTTTCTGGTGGCGGGTTCCTTCTCTGCGTATCCCGCGCTTGCAGGTCAGCCGGTCACTGCGCAATCGCCAAAGGCGCCGTCGGCCAACCTGCCCACGCTCACCACGGCGCGCCAGGCGCACAGCCTCACCAGCGAGCAGGCCGCGAGAGCTTATCCCATCCATATCAACCGGGCCGTGGTCACCTACTACGATCCAAGCATCGGTTCCGGGCGCGCCGCCTTATTCGTTCACGATGAGACTGGAAGTATTTATGCCGAGCTTACCGCAGGTTCCACCGGAAACCTTCCTCCCGGAACACTGATTGATGTGAGCGGCGTCAGCGGCGCCGGAGAGTTTGCTCCCATCATCGCGCACCCCCAGGTTAAGGTGATTGGCCACGCCCCTCTCCCGGCAAACCCGCGCCGCGACAGCCTCACTCTCTTGGCCACCGGTGCTGAAGACACCCAGTGGGTCGAGGCTGAGGGTCTCATTCACTCCGCCGTCGAGTATGGGCATTACGTCCTGCTGCAGTTGGCAATGGAGGGCGGAAACGCCACCGTCGTCCTGGTAAAAGAGGCGGGCGCCAATTACGCCGGTCTGGTGGACGCAAAGGTGCGAGTCCACGCCAACGCCGGCCCGACGTTCAACCGCAGCCTCCAGATGATCGGCGTCCGCCTCATGTGTCCCAACCTTTCCGCAATCCAGATTGTGGAGGCCCCGCCGGGCGATTCCTTCAAACTGCCCATCCTGCCCATCGACAAGCTATTGCGATGGGACGAAGTCAATGCGTCGTTTCACCGCGTGCATCTGCGCGGAAGAGTAACGCTGCAATGGCCCGGCTCGTTGCTCTGTGTTCGCGACGCAACACGCGGAATTTGCGCTCAGACACCTCAGCAAACCCATGTGGCCGTGGGCGACGATGTAGACGTGGTTGGATTCGCCGAGGCCGAAGATAGCGCGCCTGTCCTTACGGAGGCGGAGTTCAGAAGCGCGGGCACCAGCGGGCCACTCGCCGCCCTGCCCGTCACCGCCGAGCAAGCGCTCTTTGGCAAGCACGATTCCGAACTGATCCAGATCGAGGGCCAACTGATCGGCAAGGACCTGGCATCATCCGACACAACCCTTTTGGTCTCCTCCGGAAAGACCATCTTCACTGCGCTTCTGCCCAAGGATCTGGCGGGAGCCGAAGCCGGTACATGGAGGATCGGAAGCGTTCTGCGCATCACGGGCATCTGTTCCGTCCGCCTCGATGCACAGAAAAGCGCCATCGGAGAAGGCATGGCCGTACCCAAGGCGATTCGGGTTCTGATGCGTTCGCCGCGGGATGTGGCCGTCCTTGAGAGCCCGCCCTGGTGGACGGTGGGCCGCGTGTTCGTTTTGCTCGCCCTGGCGCTGCTCGGCACGCTGGCTGTGCTTGGTTGGGTGGTTGCGCTCAGAAGACGCGTCGAGCAGCAGACAAGTCTTCTCCGCGAGAGCGAAGAGCGGTTTCGCCACATGGCGCTGCATGATGCCTTGACGGGCGTAGCCACCCGTCTGCTGCTTCAGGACCGGCTCAATATGGCGGTGGAAACCGCCAAGCGCCATCAAGTGGGCCTGGCTCTTCTCATGTTGGATATCGACAGATTCAAGCGGACCAACGACACTTTTGGACACGGCGCCGGCGACGAGGTTCTGCGCGTTACCGCCGATCGCCTCATGAAGGCCGTGCGCAAGAGCGACACCGTAGCCAGAATAGGAGGGGACGAGTTTGTTGTGCTTCTCCCCGGCCTGCGCGACCCCCAGTCAGTCGAACAATTTGCCGCAAATCTTGTTGTGACTCTCTCGGTTCCGATTCCCTTCGCTGGCCGGTTCTTGCCGGTTTCTGTCAGTATCGGGGTATGCACCGCTCCCGCGGAACAACTGGATGCGGATACGCTGTTGAAGAATGCCGATTTGGCCCTGTACCGCGCCAAGGCGGGTGGCCGAGGCGCCTATAAGGTTTACTTACACAATTGAATCGTGCCCAAATATCGCGCCCAAATGGAGTAGCGAACCGCCCGGACTCCTCCTGAATCAAGCGCCGTTTTGCCAAAATGTGCCGGAGCGGAACCGGAAACACCCGCCCGTCTGTACAACAGCAATAGGCTGAGGTGAAAATGCCTCTAAGCGTGGCTCCCACCTGCCCAGGGAAGGTTGAGGTCGAATGAAACGTTGGTTGATACGGGTGATTGTATTGCTGGTGGCGGGCTTTGTGGCCGTCTACGTAGGCGATTGGGCTATCTTCAAACTGCGTGGCTCCCCCAAATCCACCGTAACCGTCAACCACTTCCAAACGGTTCCACTGAAAGGCAACAAGGAAGAGTACGACTATCTTGGCTCTGAGGATGTGCCCTGCTCCGTTTCACTCTTTCCGCACGCAGGGCAAAGCCCCTGCTGGCAACTGCGAAGAAACCCAAATCAAAACACATCTCTCTGAATGTTTTCCTGAAACGAAATTTTCGGGCAAATAGAAGTTGCTCAGGGTGAAATGATCCATCACGTCTCTGGGTGATGTGAATCACGCCGCGGAAACGCACAGACGCCTAGCATCAGAGAGTCTGGCGCGCTTTTCCGAGGAGCAATGTACAGCCGCACCCAAAACGAAAACGGCAGCTTCAACACCCGTTGCCTCTACTGCTTCATGACCATCGCCTCTTGCGTGGAGATGGAGCAGGAGTTGAAAGTGCTGGAAGCACGCCACATCTGCCCGGAAAGGGCGCTGGCGGAGCTGCTCGAGAAGGAAAAGTCCATCGTCGCGAAGGCGCAACGGAATTAGCGCGGGCCTTCCCCGGCCGCCTTGTGGATGCTCCCTATTGCATGCGTGCAAGATCCCGCAATTGCCGCGCCGTAGCCTCAAGAAAAGTCTCGATACTGGCGCCGGGGGGTAGTTCCAGACCGGACTTCGCCTGGATTGCGGAAGCGATCCGAGCTGCCAGAGTCTGGCGGGTGCTCAGGCTCATATCCAACCGCCGCGCAAAAAATCCCTCCAGCACCTCCAGATCGGCCGCCGAGAGTTTGGCGATGCCGGTTGCGGGCAGTGTAAGAGCGGTATGAGGTTCGGGGATCGAGGCCCTGGGAGCAAAGATCTTTGCCGTGAAGGTCCGGGAACCCGACTCGCCCCAAAGCGGAGTCTCAGCCTCGCGATCCCTGACCACCAGAGTACCGGCAGCCAGGTCGCCCAACCGCTGATGCTGGCGGGTGACAAACATGGCGATCACGCCGACGGCATAGAAAGAGGGAATCTGGTCCACATAGCGGACCAGGTTCCGCGCCATCGACTCGAACAGCCCGATGGCCCGCCCCGAGCGCTGGATGACCCGGATCCTGGCCACCCGCTTGCCCGGTGTTCGCCCGTTCCAGAACGCCTCAAACAGCGTGAAGTAACCCCAGTTGACCAGAAAAACGAAAAAGATGGCGATGGCGATGGTCCACTGCTCAGAGATTCTTGAGAAGGTGTGCATGGCGGGCAGAACCATCGCGGCCAGCACCAGAAGCACCAGCAACCCGGCGCCCCAGATCAGGTAGTCGACCAGCAGCGCGATAAAGCGGCTGCCAATGCCGGCCAGAGGCATCTCGATCGACACCAGCTCCGGCGTTTCGATGCTAAGCTGGTCAGAACTCAGGTCCATGGCGCAAATCCTCTCCAACCAGTGGATTCTCAAGCGACGGCCCCACTGGGAGCGTCTGTCCTCCCTGTTGGCCCAATCCGATATGAGCGGCCTCGGGCAGCTTTCCCGCGCGGAACTCCAGGAGATGGCCCTGCTCTATCGCCAGGTCGCCGCGGACCTCTCGGTTCTCCGTCAGGACTCGACTGCCCGCAGCTATGCCACACACGTGAATCAGTTGCTGGCTCGCGCCCACCATATCATCTATTCCGGCCGAAAGACGAATTTACTCACCCTCTTTCGCTTCCTCAGGGACGAGTATCCCGTCATCTTCCAGCAACAGATTGGCTACGTGCTGGCCTCGGTTCTGGTTTCCCTGGCCTGGGGCGGGCTGGGCGCCGCGCTCACCAGCGCCCGCCCGGAGTTCATGCGCCACTTCGTCGGCCCCCTCATGATCGCCACCATGGAGCGGCACCAGATGTGGACCCACTCCATTGTCAGCGTTGCGCCCATGGCCACCAGTTCCATCATGACCAACAACCTCGCGGTGAGCTTTGTTACTTTCGCCGGCGGAATCGTCTTCGGTCTGGGAACCTTTTTCTATCTCTACGTGAATGGCATGATGCTGGGAGTCATCGCGGCGGCGTGCCACCAATACGGCATGTCCGTGGCGTTGTGGAGCTTCGTCGCCCCCCACGGATCGCTCGAACTGCCCTCGATCCTCATCGCGGGCGCCGCAGGTTTTCGCCTGGGCCACGCCATGCTTTTCCCCGGCGCCCTGCGCTGGCAGGATTCAGTGGCCCGCGGCGGCGTTGAAGCCACGCGGCTGGTTTCCGGCATCATTCCTCTATTGGTCATCGCCGGATGCCTCGAGGGCTTCTTCTCGCCGTCGCAAGCCCCCGTGTGGCTCAAGTTCACGGTGGGCGGCCTGCTGTTCACATTGCTGCTCTTGTGGCTCTTCCGCCCGGTGAAAGCGGCTGCTCAGCAGACTTAGGCGCAAAATGCGAAACCGCCTCTGCGCCTCATTCAACCGAGATAGACTCGATGGTTGGACCCGGATCGCCGCCGACTGAGAAGCTCAACACATTGTTTGCTCCTGCCCGATCCAGCAGCGATTCAATCCAGATCGCGCCTGGGACATTGCCGCTTCCGGTAGAGGGAAAAGCGATTCGCGTGGCAATCCGTCCGTTCACGCGCAGTTCAGCGAAGCGGGTCATCTTGTCCGGGTTGGTATAGGCGATCTGAATCCGCGCAACTTGGGCGCGCGAGGCTACATGCGTGAAGCTGAGCGGCTGCGTTGTCGCACCGGATGCTGCATAGGTGGTGAACTTGCCTTCACTTCCGCGAACGATCACCATCACGGCGTCCAGCGCCGGCACCGTGGCGGAGTAAGAAGAGTTGAAGGCTCCCAGATCTTTTCCCGCCCAAACATCCTTCACCGAAGCTGGTGAAGAATCCGCAAGTCCAAGTTCGCTCCAGTTCACCGCCATCGAGGCCGCCTCGCCGGTCCGGTTGAGCAGCAGCACCGCGCGTTCCCCGGCTGTCGAAAGCGCCTTTGACCACACCTCGAGCCCATTTCCTGACTCTGACACCTTCACTGCCTGCAATCCCAGGGCATCCTGATCGACTGCGATCACGGCGGGATTCGTCAGAGTGGCAAGCGTGGCATCGCTGAGTTTGGCAAGGTCGGCGCCCACAAGCAACGGAGCCCCCGAGATGGCCCAGAGGCTTATGTGCACGCGGTTCTGCGCATCGGTCAGGCCCTGCATGCCAAGCACCATCATGTCCGGATCGTTGTAAAAGCCGCTATGTTGCGCCTCGGGATGAATCCCCTGATCGAAGTTGTTAAGGACGCCCGGAAAGCTGGCCATGCGTCCGCTGTTCTTTGTATTGGCCACGATGGGGGCGACGATATCGCCGCTGGTGCGCCAGATGTCGGCCGTCACTCCGCCCACGTTGGGCGCCCAGGTCCAGGGACTGTTCTTTCCCCAGTTGCAGATGGAGAAGTAAAGCCGATGCCCGGTGATGGACTCCGCGCGGGCAATGGCTCGGGCAATCTCAGCGTATTGAATCGCCGGATCGAGGTTCTCCCTGTCGCCGCCGCACCAGTCCACCTTCACATAGTCGAATCCCCACTTGGCAAATTGCAGGAAATCCTGCTCGTAGTGTCCTTCGCTGCCCGTATGCGGATAGGAGGGTCCAAGGTCGGGGCCCATAAAGCTGCAACCGTCGGCTCCGGCGTCGGTGTAGATGCCGGCTTTCAGGCCCAGACCGTGAATGTATCGGACGATGTTGGCCATATCGCCCGCTCGCTCGCCCGGAGCCAGTGCCGGCCAGGCTTTGGCATCGACCACGATATTGCCATCCGCATCGCGCTCACCCAGCCACCAGCCTTCGTCGATATTCACGTATTGATACCCAGCCTTCGCCATGCCGGTGGAGACCATGGCCTTGGCCTGCTCCATCGCCACCTGGGAATCGATGGTGTTGGAAAAGCTGTTCCAGGAGGACCAGCCCATGGGGGGAGGAGGTATGGGAATCTGCCGTGCCGCGCTCTGTGCCGTCAGATTTTCCGTTCCGCAAAGAATCATCACTGCCAGCGCCAGAATGAGAGCCGGTCTGACAGGCGCCGAATTCATTTCCTTAGGAATGCGCATGTTTTCCTTCCACCATTTCCGTTCGATCTTGCATAACCATCCGGCCCTCTCCGCCGCCCTTACACCTTCACAAAGATCTTCTTGCGATAGAGGATCCACACCGGAACAAGGCAAATTGCCGTGAATGTCACCGAGTAGGCAAACGCGGCCCAGCCCGGATCGGGAATATGCGCGAAGGTGTGGGCAATAACGTAGGCCGTCACGTCCGTCCTACGCCCGTGTGTCATAAAGTGAATGTTGCCTAGCGTGCCGGGCAGCAACTCGCTGAACATGTAAGCCACAATGGCGTTCGATCCGAAGACCAGCCACGGCCAGGTCCAGCCTTTGCGCCATCCCTTCTGCTCCACGGTCCAGTAAGCCAGCGTCAGCACCAGCAGCGACCACCCGGCCGCCACCAGCACATAGGAACTGGTCCACATGTTTTTGTTAAGCGGAAACCAGACAGACCAGAGATAGCCCGAGGCCAGGCAAACCACCGTAGCCGCGGCCAGCCCCAGCGTCTTGGTTGGAACCGCCTTGCGTCCGCGCAACCAGAGCCCGGCAAGCAGACCCAGCAGCGTTGTGGCGATGGCGGGAAGGTCGCTGAGAAGCCCCTCGGGATCGCGCACGTTGTGGTCCGGGTAATCGAGGTAGAGATGATAGGGAAAGATATGCCGGTCCAGCCACGAGACCAGGTTCTGGCTCTGATCCATGAAGGGAATGTCGCGCCCGGGCACCCCTGCTCCCGGCACCGGAACCAGGCGCAGCAATGCCCAGTAGCCCACCAGCAGAACCACCAGCGCGGTCACCTTGGTCCAGACGCGCCGGTCCCACAGGTAAAACAACCCCACCACCAGGTAGCAGATCGCAATCCGCTGCAGCACCCCATAAATCCGAAAATGGGCGAGTTCGAAGGTCCAGGACCCGTTCACCACAAGCCCCAGCAGGAACAGAATCGCCGCCCGCTTCACCGTGTGCCAGGCCAGTTGCGCGCGGGTTGCGCCGCGAGCCAGTCGCGCCTCGAAAGCAAAGGCGATGGAGGTGCCCACAACAAAGACGAACGTGGGAAAAACCAGGTCAGTGGGCGTCAGGCCATTCCATTCGGCGTGGTTCATAAAGTGCCATGAACCCGCGCCGCCGTTGTTGTTCACCATGATCATGAAGGCGATGGTGATGCCGCGCAAAACGTCCAGCGAGAGTAGCCGCTGCACGGGCGAGGGGGTAAGAGCTGGGTTAGTCATTCGTGTTCAAATCTCCGGAAACGCACATTGGAGGGCCGTCCAATACCCTACCTGTTCAGGGCCTTGTTCGCCAACCCCACCCGCCAGGCCGCCGCAACCTCTCTGTCGCTTCGGCCCCCGTCGCTGCGATAGCATTTATCAGGGATGATGTGTCCCGAAGCCACAACACGCGGGCCCGGGGCTCCCGGCAACGTAACCTTGTGGCTGGGGTAGAGCGAGCGCCGGCCTTGTACGGAACGAACGAGTGCACAGGATCCCCGGTAATGCCGTACACTCCCCTTTCGGGGAAATTCTCTTGAAGATTCTTTGCTTACGCCTGGAGGCTATTCGTGCCCGACTTTCAACCCTTCGTTCCGCCCGAGGATAACCGCCCGGAATTTACCTTCCGCGCCGTCCTGCTTGGCTCCATCTTCGGCATCATTTTTGGCGCCGTCACGGTGTATGTGGGCCTGCGCGCCGGCCTCACGGTGGCCGCTTCCATCCCCATCGCGGTGCTCTCCATCAGCATCCTGCGCGCCTTCGGCCGCGCCTCCGTCCTTGAGAACATCATCGTCCAGACCACCGGCAACGCCGGCCAGTCCATCGCCGCGGGCGTCATCTTCACCCTCCCCGCGCTGATCTTCCTGGGCTTTGACCTCGAGTACTACCGGATCTTCATGCTGGCCCTGATCGGCGGCTTCCTCGGCGTGCTGTTCATGGTTCCCCTGCGCAAGCAATTGATTGTGGATGAGCACGAGAACCTGAAGTTTCCCGAGGGCACGGCCTGCGCCGATGTGCTCAAAGCGGGAGAAAAGGGCGGTTCCCTGGCCAGCCGGGTTTTCTTTGGTCTCGGACTGGGCGCGCTCTATACCTTTTTCCAGAACGAAAACCTGTTCGGCGCGTGGCCGGGTACGCCGGAGTTTCAGCCGGATTTCGGGCCGAACCACGTGCTGAAAGGAGCATCCATCAAGGCCGACGCCACCACCGAGTACATGGGCGTGGGTTATATTATCGGACCCAAAACGGCAGGTGTGATGCTGGCCGGAGGCGTGCTTTCGTGGCTGGTGCTGATGCCGCTGATTTACTTCTTCGGCAAGGAGCTAGCGCATCCGCTCTATCCGGGAACAGTTCCCGTCGGGCAGATGGGACCGAGCGACCTGTGGATCACCTATATTCGCCCCATGGGCGCCGGAGCGGTAGCGGCGGCGGGGTTGATCACGCTCTTCAAGACCATGCCCACGATCGTCAGCGCGCTGAGCGCTGGATTCAAGCACATGCGCGGCGGCAGCACCGCCGGGGCAGCCAAGCCGTTGCGCACTGAGAAAGACTTCTCCATGGGCACCGCGGTGGGCGGCTCGGCGCTGCTGGTCTTGATCATGTTCTTCTTCCTCTACTTCAAGCCGGTGCCGGGCGCTAACCTGGGGATCATCGAGAACCTGGCCGCATCCCTGCTGATTGTCTTCTTCGGCTTCCTGTTTGTGACCGTGAGTTCGCGCATTGTGGGCCTGATCGGCAGCTCGGCCAACCCCATCTCCGGCATGACCATTGCCACGTTGATGGCTACCTCGGCAATCTTCCTGGTGGCCGGATGGACGACGCCCGCCTTTGGCGCGCTGGCCATCACCATCGGCGGCGTCGTATGCATCGCCTCGGCCGAGGCGGGCGACACTTCGCAGGATCTCAAGACCGGCTATCTGATTGGCGCCACGCCGCGCAACCAGCGATTTGCCTTTCTCATCGGCATCGTGGTGTCCACGGTGGCCATCGGCTTCACGCTGAACATGATGAACGAGGCGTTGCAGGAGTTCCGTGCCGCGCCGCAGCCGTGGGACATCTCCGTGGCGCACTCGGGCGTGAGCGTACAGCAGAATCCCAGGGGTCTGCACGATCAGTTTCAGGTCATCGGCGCCGACAAGACCACGATCATCCACCGCAAAAGCGAGTACATTGTGCTGAACGCGCTGGGCTCCTCGGAACTGGCCGACGGCAAGTATCTCTACTCGCCAACGACGCACAAAATCGAAGTGCAGTGGATTCCGGGCATCGGCGGAGAAAAGGCCCCGGCGCCACAGGCCCGGTTGATGGCTACCGTGATCAACGGCATCCTGAGCCGCAAGCTGCCCTGGGGCCTGGTGCTGCTGGGAGTCTTCATCGTGGTTACCGTGGAGTTGCTGGGCATCCGTTCCCTGGCCTTCGCGGTGGGCGCGTATCTCTCCATCGGCACCACGCTGGCCATTTTTGTGGGCGGCGTGGTGCGCTGGCTGGTGGATTCGGCGGTGAAGAAGGCGGGCGGCGACGCCAATGCCGAGGGCGATGTTTCTCCCGGATCGCTGTTTGCCTCAGGGCTTATCGCGGCCGGCGGCATCGTGGGCCTGATCGGCGTGGCGCTGAAAGGCTACACGACCACCTTCAACGTGCCCAATCCCATCCATTTCCGGCTCACCGATAACCCGATATTCTCCGTGGCGGCCTTCGCCGCGCTGGCCTTCTCTCTCTATTACTTCGCCCGCAGGCCGCTGAAGAAGTAAGGGACTGTTATCGAGCCTGCGCCTGCGCGCGGGCTCGATAGGCCGAGCAGAAACATAGGCCCTGTATCAGGGCACGAATTTAGTCGTGCCGTAAGTAATTGATAGAGGTACAGGGCGTTAGCCCCTGAGTGGCTTTGCCCAAAAAGTGCCTAAAACGGCCTTTATGCCCAAGAGGTCGCGCGGCTGCCCAAAAAGCAGGAATCCCGCCCAGGAATGCCACCGGTCCGGTCCACCAGCCGCTGGATCGAGGCGTGAGCAAGTCTTGCTGAAGAGGTAACTACCGAGTAGCCGGTCATACGTCCGGAGCCGCCAGAACCCGAAAAGCAGTCGAGAAGGCGACATATCGGGACCGATCTGCGTCAACGAGCGCATTGGCGATTTGGCATCAACTTCGAATTGAGGAGCGCGATTAGGTCTCCCCATAATTAAGGAATCATGAATAAAATGACAGAGTTACGCCGTGGAATTTACCGGATCGAAAATCCTCACAGTGAGGACGAGGTGCAGGTCAGGGACGTTAATGGCGGAGCAGAGATGCCCATATCAGAATCTCTGTATCGATCCCGTAGATACGATCCCCCGGTTGAAGACCTGCCAACTCGTGAACAGTTTTACGCAGAAAAGCGGTGACTTGGGGACTATCATCACCCTACCCTCGAAAGCCTTGTATTCGTCCGACTGGGGCCTCGTTCTCATAATGGCATCATAGCGAGGTTTGAGAATTAACGAAATGGCACGGAAATGCTTGTTCTGTGACAATCGGGCCGACAGCAAAGAAGATGTTCTTCCTGTGTGGATTCAGGACAAACTCGGAGGTAAAAAACGTCCCGTCGTCAACGGATTTTACGGATACCATCGCATCGCAACGCAAGGGGTTAAGTCGAGCGTTAAAACTGGATGCGTTTGCCATGATTGCAATCATGGATGGATGAGCGAACTAGAGGATGAAGCGAGACCAATTCTCGGCCCCCTCATAGAAGACATTCATCTTCTTCTCGATAGGAATCAAAAACTCACAATTGCCAGATGGTCGGTGAAAACCGCAATGACCATGACGGCACTCAATCGCAAACAGCGAGAGAGTTTCTATGACCGCGATGAACGCTTTCGCTTCAGAGAATCATCGACGTTTCCTCGGCACACGCGTGTTTGGCTGGGACGCTATGGCGGTAGCGCGGAAGGGGGGATGTTCGGAATCGACGGATGGGATGGGAATCCCGAAGGCTCTAACGTAACGCATTTCTACATAACGACAATTCTGTTCAAGCGCGTCGTTATTCAGGTTCTCTCCGTACACGCAGGGAACTATCTGAAAGGAAGTACAATCGCTATCCCAACCCGCGGCAACTGGCGAGACGCATTGCTCGACATCGATATTGGCTCGTCCGCAAATATTTTTTGGCCGCCGCCCATTTCTATCTCCGATATCCTTGAGCCCACGCTCTTGCGCCTTGTCTATAGGTTCAACGTCAACGCTCGTCCGTTCGATCCGTTTGGACCGGATGCATGATTTCTGCCCTGTTACTGCATCTTCGAATTGAGTGCTAGCAGTCAGGCATCTTCTGTCGCAACCGCGTCCATATACTTAATTCCTGCTTGACGCTAACAGCCCAAATCGCTCATCCAGAATGATTTTCACGCGAAGAGCAGGATCGGTACTGGAAACGCCCTTCCCAACGGGAACATTGAGGATAGACACGATCCGGGATTTGCGTCGCCATCGCGACTTCAGGGGACCGATTCGAGGAGCAGCGTGGAATCGGGGGTACATCCGGATTGCCGAAGATCCAGCAGCTATCGCGCAAATCAGGATTACTGGTGACATTCACACCAATGAGTGAACTGCGCGACTGCCTGGTTCCGCGTTTGCCCAAACAGAACAGACAAATTGAAGAGGAGCCTCGAAAGATTCCGATTCGCGGTCGCGGCAAACGCGCTTGCGGCGCATCCGCGTGCCTGGCGGAATCTTCGGGCGCATGATCGCTGGTTTTCAGGGCAACCGGTCGTACATTCCCTTGGCATGCGATGACACGTTTCCAAGGTGGTGAGCGCGGATGCGCCGGCCAGCAGTTCGAGAATGCAACGCCTGGAAATTGTTATTACTTGCCTGCCGGGACGGCCTTCTTGTGCTCCACGAAGGTGTGTGCTTGATGACAGTTCACACACGTCTTGCCTTTCATGAATGGATCGGACTTCAGTTGTGCCACCTGATCGGTGTGGCAGGAGTCGCATGCGCTTAGCGCCGGCATGCCCGCGAAGTCCTTTGATGCTGGCTCGCCATGGCACACGGTGCATTCGATACCGTTAGCGGCATGCGGGCCGGCTTTCCATTGGTCATATATCACCTTATGGCAGGTGGCACAGGTATCCCCGGCTGGAATTCCCCGATGGTACACATGCGGGGCTTGATCCTGCTGGGCAATGGCAGGCTGGACGGCAGCAGCCAAAACGAGAAAAACGAGCAGGGCAGAACTGAACAAAAGCGCGCGGAAACGATTCATGGGCAGATCTCCTGTGTAGGATGTCACTGTACGGGACCGGCGATGGCCGCCGTCAGTGATGCAAATCACATTCACAGGAATGCGATCTGCGCACTGACCGTGAGGGCTGTTGCCAAAGGAATGGTCACAAACCTCGCTTTATGCCGCCGTCTGCCGGTGCCCCCAGGTCTCGCTTCTGAAACCTGGGGTTTTGACTTTTCATCCCCACGACCCTTACTATCCGACCGTTAATGGAGAGACCATAATGCTACGAGCAAGAACTTGCGCGTTCATTGTTCTTTGCACCCTGTCGGCCTTACCCGCTTTTGCGAAAAAGCCCGCCGTGATCTCCGATAGCGAACTCGCACAGATCACAGAGCGGGGCCGCGCACTTTATGCATATGATCAAGCAGCCTGGCATGCAACCGACGCAGTGCGGGCAACAAATCCTCGCAAGGAAGAGGTCGGTCGCTACATCGCGCGCAAGACAGACAAAGGATGGATTGTCGCATTCGGCCACCTGAATGAAGCTAGGGACGCTTTCGTGGTGGCTTATCTGGCAACCCAGGGTCACACCCTTCAAGAGTTTTCTGTGGAGCACCTGGCAACACCGCAAAACGACACCGGATTCTATCTCGCCGCAGCCAAATCTATCGATCTCGCGCTCCATGATTTTCAAGGTGAGAAACGACCTTATAATGTAGCCGTATTGCCTGACCCTACCGGTCAACTTTATGTATATGTGCTTCCCGCGCAGACCAAGGATGGCGTGTATCCACTCGGAGGCGATGAGCGCTATCTTGTCTCTTCGGATGGAAACATGATCATAGATAGACGGCGAATGCACCACGACGTTTTGACGTTCGATCTCACAACGCCTGATGCGTCAAGAATGGCAGCCGGGTACCATATCCACGTGCTCAGCGATGTTCCCGAGGACTCGGACGTTTTCTTCGTCCTGACCAGGAAGCCTTCTGTTCCGGAATTCATCGGGGTTGATAAGAAGATACGCTTCCAGATTCTGGAGGACGGTAGAATTCTTAACGTGAAATAGATAAATAGGTACCCAAACCTTCGCGCTTTTTGCAAAGGTTGAGGAAGAAACAGCCCTGCGCCACCACCAGCAACCGCACCCCTTCATGTTCCTGCAAGCAATGACATGGAACAGATTCGCCGCCGTCCGATTCGCTTGCGAACCCCTACACCCGGGCAATCATAACCTCGGTCGACTTCACCAGCGCCGCCGCAGTCTGCCCCTTGCGCAACTGCATCTCCCGCACCGCATCCGCCGTAATGATTGACGTAATCTGCTGATCCCCAATCGACAGCACCACCTTTGCCAGCAGCCCGCTGATCTCCACCTCGGCAATGGTTCCCACCAGTTGGTTTCGCCCGCTCACATGCCGGAACCGGTCCCGCGATTCGATCCGCATCTTCTGGGATTCAATCTTCCCCGACGATTTCGTCAGCCGCTCGAGTTCGCTCTCCGGGATGCGGTGATGCCCGCCCGGCGTTTGAACCGTCTTCAACTTGCCCGCCAGGATCCACTGCTTGATGGTTGCGTAGCTCACCCCAACGGCCGCGGCCGCCTCGCGAGGTTTCAACAGGTAGTCCGGCTCCGCCATAGCTTTCCCCTGCCTTGATTCCCGAGTATAGGCGCGCCGCCAGGCGCTTGAACATTCCTCATGGATGGCGTTTCAAATCAGGTGGCGCCACTCGACGCTTCCCGCAAAAATCGTATGGATTCGTAAGTTCAAGTCATATAAAATCGCCGAATGAAGACCGCTTCGACGCCCGCGACCCTGAAGGGCCTGCTCGCCGCCGCCCTTTTCGCCCTTCCCCTAACTCTTTCCGCCCAGCAGGACCCATCCTTCATCGCCCGCTACCAGGCCCGTGTCACGGCCACTCAGAACCAGCAGCCCCACTGGATCACGCCCCTGGCCACCGTCACTCCCCGGCTGGAGCAGGAGTTCCGCACTGACTTTGTGCATCAATTCAACCCCAAGCGCTATGGCCTCTGGAACCTCGACAATGGAAAGGGTCTTGAGCTGATTCCCGAGCGACATACCGAACTCCTCTTGAACCTTCCGCCCTTCTTCGATCGCACCAATGGCGAGTCGGACGGCTTCGGAGACGTTTCTTTTCTTCTCAAGGAGCGCATCTTTGCGCGCAACGAGGAGCATGGGAACGCCATCGTCACCGCGTTTCTGGGCGCAAGCGTTCCTACCGGGAAGAACGGCAACGGAAGTTGTTGCGCCATCGTCACTCCAACCCTCGCCGTGGGCAAAGGCTTCGGTCAACTCGCGCTCACCTCCACCGCGGGCGGATCGCTTCCCGTAACCAATGCGGTGGGCCTTGGCCACACCATCACCTGGAACAACACCATCCAGTACCGCGCCGCCAAATCGGGTCCCGCGCGCCTTTTCTGGCCTGAGTTGGAGTTCAATTCCAGCATTTACAAGGGAGGTCCCGACGATGGGAACATCGCTACCTTCGCCACTCCCGGCCTGATCATCGGCCGCATTCCCCTGACTCACGATGCAAGCGGCAAACCCGGCCGCCTCGGCCTCACCTTCGGCGCCGGCGAGCAAATTGCGCTCACCCACTTCCACACTTACAACCACGCCACAATCCTCACCGTGCGCCTGCCATTCTAGAGCGGCTCCGGGGTTCGCGCGCCCTTTCCCTTGCAGTGCGAGTCAGGACTCGTCCGCAGCGGCAAGAGATTTGAGAATCAGTCACCTGCGCCACTGCCCGCAGACGAATCCCCTCATGCTCTTGCGAGCAAGCGAGGATGTTGAATGGATTGGCGGCGGTTGGGTTGCCCTTGAGGAGACGAGGCTACCGGAGAATGTGCCAGGCCTGCCAGATGCCGTAGAGGCCAAGCGCCATGGCAGTCTCAAGGCCTATGGCCACGAAGAAGCCTTTCACGCAACTTCCGTCCTCCGCACAGGACTCCAGCGGAGTGGCCAAAGAAGGGACTTCGAACGCGGAGGGCGCCCAGATTGGACCGGAAATCGCATCCCCTGGCAGAACGTACTCAGACGATTCAACCTGAAATTCGCTTAGAACCTGGCTCGCCACGTGGATTCCTTCCTCCTTGGAGTTCTATCGGCAGACCACCGAACTGAATCACCTTGGGTCCCGAAATGGACGTGCACCGCACCGGATGAGCCATTTTCCGGTTCTCTTTTTTGGAAAGATGTGATATACGTCACATCTCCTCAAGGGATTTTCCCGCCGGACGGCCCATCCCTCCCGGCGCCTGAGGTTCCCATTAAGCCTTTATCATCCCTCTTGAGGAGAAACCCCCATGAATTTCGCTGGCTGTACCATTTTGATCACTGGCGGCGGCTCCGGCATCGGCCGCGGACTGGCCGAAGCCTTTCACGCCCTCGGTAACCAGGTCGTAATCGCCGGCCGCCGGCAGCAGGCTCTCGACGAAACCATCGCCGCCAATCCCGGCATGAAATCTCTCACCCTTGACGTCGAGAGTCCCGCCGCCATTCGCGCCTTCGCCGCCCAGATAATGGCCGATTTCCCGGCCTTGAATGTGCTCATCAACAATGCCGGCATCATGCGGCCCGAAAAACTCCTCGCCCAGCAGCAAGACCTCGCCGATGCGGAAGCCATGGTGACCACCAACCTCCTCGGCCCCATCCGGCTCACCGCGGCTCTTCTGCCACACCTTCAAAAACAGCCCCACTCCGCCATCGTCAACGTGTCGTCCGGCCTGGCTTTCCTTCCCCTGGCCCTCACGCCAACCTATTGCGCCACCAAGGCCGCCATTCACTCCTATACGCTCTCGCTCCGCTATCAGCTACGGGCCACGACCACCGAGGTTTTCGAACTGATCCCGCCTTACGTCGCCACCGATCTGATGAGTGGCGCCTCTGACCCGCGCGCCATGCCCTTGGACAAGTTCATCGCCGAAGTCATGGGCATCCTGAAAAGCCAGCCCACGCCGCACGAAATCTGCGTCGAAAACGTGAAGAACCTGCGCTTTGCCGCCGAGAGCGGCAAATTCGATGCCATCTTTCAGGGGCTCAACGCAGCCATGGCGGATGTCCACTAGAGCAATTTCAGGGTTCCCGTGCCGTAACGGAGATCCCTCAGAGTGGCTCTTTTCTTGAGGAAAAAGCCACTTGAATGCATCCGCCTAAATCACTGAAACCCTGATTGCGGGGCGCGCCAGACCGGGCAATCCTGCTTCCACGGCGGGGCCCGGACTGGCACCCGGAAATCCTCAGCGGTATTCTGAATAGAGTGGCGCTCCCTGCAACAGGGGTGAGATTGTCAATCGGTCAATCCGGTTCAATCTTGTAGCGTCTGCCCATAATCAATCGAGGGAACACACTGTGATGGATATAAAAGCTGAGGAACTTGCTCAGCAGTTTGCCAGCGACAACTACGCGGGAATCTGCCCGGATGCCTGGGCTTCGATGGAGAGTGCAAACCACGGGTGCGCTGCCGCCTACGGCGATGATCCGTGGACGGCGCGAGCTGCCGACGCCTTTCGGGAACTGTTTGAAACCGATTGCGATGTTTTCCTGGTTTTCAACGGCACTGCCGCAAATTCACTGGCATTGGCGTCGCTTTGCCAGTCCTATCACAGTGTGATCTGCTGCGACTCTTCCCATGTGGAGACGGATGAATGCGGCGCGCCGGAGTTCTTCTCCAACGGCTCGAAGCTGCTCGTTGCTCAAGGTAAGGATGGCAAGCTCGTCCCCGCTTCCATTCATGAACTGGCGACCAAGCGCAAGGATATTCACTATCCCAAGCCGCGGGTGGTCACCATCACGCAGCCCACGGAAACAGGCCGGGTTTACACCATCGAGGAGGTGCAGGCCATCTCTGCCGCGTGCAAAGCGCATGGGCTTTCCCTTCACATGGATGGCGCCCGCTTCGCCAACGCCTGCGCCAGCCTTGGGTGTTCCCCTGCGGAACTCTCCTGGAAAAGCGGCGTGGACGTGCTCGGCTTCGGCGGCACCAAGAATGGAATGGCTGTGGGAGAGGCGGTCTTGTTCTTCGATCGCACGCTCGCAACCGATTTTGATTACCGCTGCAAGCAGGCCGGGCAGCTCGCGTCCAAGATGCGTTTCCTGGCGGCACCATGGGTCGGCATGCTTTCGAGCGGCTCCTGGCTCACCAACGCCGAACACGCCAACCAGTGCGCGCGTTATTTTGCTGAGCGCGTGACGCGCATTCCCAATGTGTCTGTTGCCTCGCCGGTCGAGGCCAACACGGTATTCCTCAAGGCATCGGACGAGACCCTCGAGCGTCTGCGCGGATGCGGCTGGCAGTTTTACACCTTCATCGGTGGAGCGGCTCGCTTCATGTTCGCCTGGGACGCGGATCTAGCCCGTGTCGATGTTCTGCTGCGCGACCTTGAAAAATGCGCCGGCGCGCCTTTCCCGGTCGCCAACTAAAGCCTCACCTGAGCCGATGCGCAGCCGGATCAGGTTCTTCCATCGCCCAGCCTGCTCTTCAATTGCAACGCCCCAACGCTCCGGCATTCCCCTATTGCGGCGCCGGAAGCGCGTAGTTGACGCCGAAGGTGACCTGGAATGAATTCCGCTTGGTCGGAGGCACTGTTAGCGGAGGATCGTTCAGGTAAGTATCAACCGTTCCCAGCGACAAACCCAGCCGCTTGTAAACCGGCAGAACGAGCGCGTCGATTTCGCCCGTGGAGTAGGCGTGCATGTTATTCCACGCTGGCAGATAATCCAGTTGCTGGCTGAAGATCATGCCCTTGGGCAGTTTGCGCATATAGTTAGCCGCGAAGGTGGAACCGATCAAGCTCTGGTCTGAGCCGGGCACCGCATTCAGAAAGTCCTGCCGTTCAAACTGTACGGTGGCTTTCAGGTCCAGGGTCTGCTTTGCTTGCTTGACGATCGTTAAACCCAAACCGCCGCCATAGATCTGCTGCAGATCCAGGCTCTGTGAGAAGTTGTGGTCAAAGACCGCCTGGCCCAGCGCGTAGTATCGGGCCGAGAAGTACTCATCGCGCTCGGCATACGCATGGTAGATTGCCGTCTCTTCGGTCGGCGTGCCCGGCTCCGTGATCTTTCCATAGGAGCCTTGAAGGCCCAGCAGCGTGCGGTTGCGGGGATTGAGCCAACCCACCGGGGGCACCACGCGCACCAGCGCAATGCCGCCATTGAAGGTGAATGTATTCTGCGTCGCTTCTACGATTGTGGCCCCGGCCGTCGCATTGCCCGTCCACGCTGAGAAGAAGCCAGGCTCGTGGCGCAGTTCCCTGTCAAAGGTCGGCTGGTCGATGACGTAGTCCACGTTTGCCAGCGGAATCGGCTGAGGGCGTTCCCCCTCGCTTGGCGTCAGCTCAATCTGCTTGTTCTCAACCGCCAGGCTTCCCTCCGGCAGGTGCGCGGGCAGCGCCTTGCGTCCAGTTTGGAATCCCTTTTGCAGGACAACGAACTTTGACGCCGAATGGATCTCTTTGACCTTGTCCCAGCCAATCGTAATGTCTCCGGCCATGTCGCTATGGAAGATAGCGTTCCCACCGACCGAACGAAGGAACTTGCCGGTCAACTGATCCCCGTTGGTGAAGACGATTACGTCCGGTGGACTGCCCTTGGCACTCGCAGCCGGAGCGGCTGGCGCCTGGCCCGCGGCAATCACTGAGAAAGCGCATAGAAGCGGAGCAGAACCGGCGAGCAGCACGCGGACCAGAAAAGTGTGCCCGCGGCGGCGTTTGCAGACAGGAAGGTAGGTGTGAATCAGACTCCTGAACGCATGTGTCATGGGGAAGCAAGCACCTCCTTTGAAGATTGAGACGACGCCACCGAAACCCGTAACTCCGGCGGCGAGCAGGATTAGTTTACTGCGATAAAACGCGGCCAAAACGGGGATTTATAGCGGTTCTCCAGTTGCTGAAAGGGGAAATCCCTGCTGCTGAGTGGCTTTTTCCTTAAGAAAAAGCCACCTTGCACGACACCAGAAACTCCACGTGAGCTGGAGAACCGATCTAGTGTGCCGCGGCGGTACGCATGTCCCCACTCCGCTTCCGGAACACCACCTTCAACTCGCGCCGCCAGTGCTCGCCGAGGGCGATCAGCTCCCACTCCACCTGCGGCGAGAAGTAGCGCAGCACCGGCTCGTTGGCCGGATGAATCCGCAAAGCCGGAGCGGCCAGCAGCAGCCGCGGCGCCAGCGGCGAAACGTCCGCGCCGGCAAAGTAGCCCTGCCGCTCAAAGGCCGACATCGATCTGCCCTTGCCCACCCCAGGTTGCCGGTCGTCGTTCAGCGCGCGCACCCGGATCCAGTAGTCCAGTGCCTGTAAAGGCAGGTGCAGGTCCTCGTCTGCCTTCAGCTCAATCACCGTCAGCCGCCCGTTGCGGTCCAGCGTCAAAAGGTCCATCAATCCCCGGTCGCCACTGGAAAGCGCTGGAACCTGGGAGTACAGCAGATCTTCCCGCAGTCCGGGCAGCAGCTCGGCGATTCCGCCCCGCAGCCGCGCCTCCAGCCAGCGCTCCGGTTGCAGCCGGAACAGCGGGTCGGTGTGCGCCCCGCCAGGATGCCGGCTCAGAAAAAGCCGCGCACACAGCTCGCGATACAGCGCTTCGGTCTCCACAGTGAGCGGGGTCTCATTGGCTCCCGCGCCAAAGCTGACCTCGTCCTCGCGTAGAAAGGAGTTGGCCGCAAACCCATGCCGGACCCGTGCAAACTCCAACCCATGTAACAGGAGTCCCACCTCGGTTGCAGAAGTTGCCCGCACCTCCACCCGTGCTCTGGCCGCCGGTGAAACCAGTTTCAGCAGCCTGTCGACTCCCGCCTGGCAGCGTTCGAGGGCCGCTGCGGCTGAAAATGCGTGCACCAGCCAGGAATCCACATTGCCGGTGTCGCGAAAGTCCACTGACACAAGCTCTTCGCTGCGCTCGTCCAGCGTAAAAAGCTGAAAATCGGCGGCAGCATGGTTCAGCCAGGCCATCCGTTCCGCCGTTGTCCGCCACGCTCCGGCCGGCACAATCACCTTCAGTCCGCCAAAGTGCCTGCGCTCGCCGCCCGTTTCCCTGCAATGGTCCAGCCAGAGAATCCCCAGCGTCAAAACACCGTCCACAATGGCCGCCGACTCCGCTGCGCTCACTCCGATCACCGCGTCGGCAGCGGTACCCCTCAGCAGTTTCCCGCGCACATACGCAGGGCCAAAGCTATGCTCCAGATCCATGGCCGAGCGCAGCCCGTCCACCTTCGATCCGAGAAAACTCCGCGTCAGCGCGCGCTCCAACAGTCTCTGGTAATTGTGTCGAGCAGCCTCGCGGGCGGTTGGGGTGCGGCGGTCGCTGCTGGGCACCAGCTCCAGCGCCTGTGGTTTGGCAGCGCCCATGCGGCGGGTCGTCAGCCGCAGGCATTGCGGGCGCTCCTGCACATCCAGCACGGTGCGCATCAGGTTGCGCTCTTCGCTCCACAGTTGCAGCAGGCAGCGGCCATGCGACTCGGTCACCGCGTAGCGGGCGGTGCGCATATCGAACAGAACGCGGCCATCCTCCAGCAGCGCGGCAGCCGGATGGTCTGCGAGATATTCTTCGATTGTTTGAGCCAGCCGTGCTGGAGATGCCGTGTCAACGCCTGCCGCCATGCGCGGCTCCTACCAGCCTCTGCGCCCACGCAGACCGGCGATGTGCGCGGTGTGGTGGCGCGAGTGCCAGTCATAGAGCGCCAGCGCCAAGGCCGGATTCTGACGCCCCGACTCGGGGTGGTTGTAGCCCTTCTGGAAGTCCTCTTCTGAGAGGCTTTCCAGCAGCGCCACCCAGCGCCCGTGCAGCGCCTCAATCAGCGCCAGGGAGCCTTCGACGGGCAGACGGCGGCTGTCGGCCAGGTTGGCCCAGGCGGCCTCGTTATAAGGCTTGATGGTGGGCCAATCCTCGGTCAGCGCCAGCTTGAAGCGGATGTAGGCGTTGGCGTGGCTGTCGGCCACGTGATGGACAACCTGACGAACCGTCCAGCCGCCTTCCCGGTAGGGCGTGTCGAGTTGTGAGTCGTTCAGTCCGATCACGGCTGAGCGCAGCCGCCCCTGCAGCAGACGCAGTGTTTGAATGTGCGCGGAGCGAATGCCCGCCGAGCTGCTCGCTGGTGGGCTGAAGCGGCCGATCGGATAACGAAGGTCGTCCAAATCTTTCATGGCACGAACCTTACCATGCTTCCTTGCTTTGACCTGCCCGTAGATCCTGACGAACACCTGGCCAAGCGGTTCGGCCCCGGCGTTGACGCTGCCTGGGGCCGCATTTCGCTTTAAGCGTGAGCGTGATGGTGATGATGGTGGTGGTGGTGATGGTGCCCCGGGGCAGCGAACACCGGGCTGGCAAACACCATCAAGAGCAATGCAGCGGCAAGAATCTTTTTCATGGCATGAATGTAACACGATTCCGGCGCGAAAGGTAGTGCATCGGCGGTTCCGCATCAAGACAGGAACGGGTGCGTCCCATTCGCTTTCAAGCACTTGCGATCAGCGTAAACTAGACACACAATGACCAATCCGGCTGCTTCCCCCCGTCCCAGTCACAAGCGATATTTCTTTGAGAAATTCGGCATCACCGAACGCCTTCTGGAGCGCTGTCTGGGAGAGGCCCTCTCTGCTGGTGGCGACTACGCCGACCTCTACTTCGAGTCGGTTACAGCCACCGCGCTGGGCGTCGACGAGCAGATCGTCAAGTCTGCCAGCCAGGGAACCAGCGCCGGCTGTGGCATCCGCGTTCTCTCCGGCGAGCGCACCGGCTACGCCTACACTGACAATCTGAGTCCCGAGCGCCTGCTCCACGCTGCCCGCACCGCCGCGCTCATCGCCTCCGGTCCGGCCAGGCAGATTGTGCAGGGATTCACGGAAGCGCCCACCGCCAATCTCTATCCTGTTCCGCTCGGCGGCTTCGATCTGGACCTGGCCGCGCGCCTCGAACTCATCCTGCGCGCCGATCGCGCCGCCCGTGCCTTTGATCCCCGCATCGTCCAGGTCCGGGCAAGTTACTCTGAGGAGCTGCGCCGCATCCTCATCGCCGCTTCTGACGGCGCCTTTGCCAGTGACACCCAGCCCCTCTGCCGGCTCAATGTCTTCGTCATCGCCAGGGAAGACTCTGTCACCACCAAGGGCGCGGCAGGCGGAGGCGGAAGGGCCGGTCTGGAGCAATTCACGGGATCCAAAAGCCCGGAGGGCCTCGCCCGCGAAGCCGCGCGCGGGGCCATTCTGCAGCTCGGCGCCGTCCCCGCCCCGGCCGGTGAGATGGAAGTGGTTCTCGGCCCCGGCTGGCCGGGAATCCTGCTCCACGAGGCGGTGGGCCACGGCCTCGAAGCCGATTTCAACCGCAAGAAGACTTCAGCCTTTGCCGGGTTGATCAGCCAGCAGGTTGCCAGTTCCAAGGTCACGGTGGTGGACAACGGCACCATCGCCGGTCGCCGCGGCTCGCTCAACGTGGACGACGAAGGCTCGGCGACCCAGGAGACTGTCCTCATCGAGGACGGCGTACTGCGCGGCTACCTTACTGACAAGCTCTCCGCCCGGCTCATGGGCTCCGCCAACACCGGCTCCGGCCGCCGCGAGAGCTACCAGCACATCCCCATGCCCCGCATGACCAACACTTACATGCTCGCCGGCGACGACGCCCCTGAAGACATCCTGCGCAGCGTCAAGCGCGGCCTCTACGCGGTCAACTTCGGCGGCGGCCAGGTGGACATCACCAACGGCAAATTCGTCTTCTCCGCCTCTGAAGCCTATCTCATCGAAGACGGTAAAATCACCGCGCCCGTCCGCGACGCCACGTTAATCGGCAACGGCCCCGAAGCCCTGAAATACGTTTCCATGGTCGGCCACGATTTGAAGCTCGACGAAGGCATCGGCACCTGCGGCAAAGACGGCCAATCCGTCCCCGTCGGCGTAGGCGTGCCCACCATCAAGCTCGACAAAATGACCGTCGGCGGCACGGGAAGATAGATCTGGAGCGAACAATGGCTCGAATGGTCCAGGTGGAAGTAAGAAGATGGCACGGCGTTGGCAATAATCGCGCATTTGGCTGGCAACTCATCTCAGTGAAAGATGGTTTGCGCTTGCGAGACGAAACGTTTCGTTGCCCCGAATGCCTTGGACAAGTGAAACTGATGTCGGCCTCAGAAGATACTCCAATGGCGCCGCATGGAGAACACTTTCAGAGAAACAGGGGGTGCAGCCTCGGCGATTGCTTCAATGGAGAAAGGCGAATCCATTCATCACCACTCAGATGAATGTCTTTATTTCATTCGAAGGCTCATGCTGCGTAGTCGTTTCGCACTATCGGCAACTCCAGCTCAATCCGCTCATGCACGACCTTCGCCGCGACCCGCCCGCGCGGCCCGCGTTCCAGACGCACTAATCCGTAGTTGGCCATCGTCTTCAACGTCCGAGAGAGATTCGACTTCTTGCGACCGGCAAGTTGAGCCAATTCATCCAAAGAACCGGGCGATTTCTCCGCAATAATGCGCAGCAGGTCGCGGTTCCCTGCCGAAAGTACCTTGGCAAAAGACTCCGTGGAAGGAAACCAGACCCGCGGCTCCTGTGGCCCGAGTTTGCGCTGGCCGCGAGCGATGGCTAGAGTGAGGGCCTTCATCTCGTCGTAGCTGGCGATTCCAACTTTGAGCGTCGTCATGGGAGCACCCTTTTCTCTTTCAGCACCGCGTCCACTTCCGTCCAGAAATCGGCGAGCAGCGTAGCGGCGTAGCTGTAGTCATACGGCTTTACGATCCGGATGCGGTGGCGATGATCCTGCGGGTCGCCGCGCTTTTGCTTCCCCACGGGATGAGCGTTGTCGAATCCAACCAACCGTTCGCCGCTCCGACCATGCAGCGTGAGCGAGTAATCCAGCCCATGCGGCTTCTCTAGCGTGGGCGGGACCCGTGTGACAACAAACCGGACCCAATGCCCGCTCTCGGGATCCACAACCAAAGTAAAGCCGTCCAGATCAAGCAGCGCGTCGAGAGCAGGATCGTGCTTCTGCATGACACCAGAAGGTTATCAGATAAAGATAACCCTTGCAACATCGATTTCGACTTAGGGGGGCAAATTCGCGTTTCATGTGGCAGCGGTATATGCCGAGCAGCAACCCATTTTGTTACTGTTGACCCATGCCCGAAGCCGCAACCCAGCCCGACCTGACCGCTCAAGACCTCGAATCCCTCGCCGCCGATGTTGTGTCCCTTGCCATGAAAGCCGGCGCAACCGACGCCGAAGCGGTGGTCCGCGAGGGCGACGAATTCAGCGTCAACGTCCGCATGGGTCAGGTGGAAACCCTCAAGGAGTCCGGCTCGCGGGGCCTTGGCCTGCGCGTCTTCCTGTGTACGCGATCGGCCTCGGCCTCCACCAGCGACCTGACCCTGGACGGCATTCGCCAATTGGTCGAAGGCGCAATGGCCCTGGCCAAAGTCACGGAAGAAGACCCCTTCACCGGCCTTCCAGAAACCGCCGAATTCGGCTCGCTTCCCGGCGACTTGCATCTCTACTACGAGGATGTCTATTCGCTCGAAGGCCCGGAGCGCATCGAGTGGGCCCGCCGCGCTGAAGCCGCTGCCCTCGCCGCCGACCCGCGCATCACCAACTCCGATGGCGGCGGCTTTGACGCGGCCACCGGCCGCAAGGTGCTGGCCAACTCGCGCGGCTTCGTGGGCGCCTACCGCAACAGCTACGCCGGTGTCTCCGTGGCTCCGCTGGCCATGGACGCGAATGGCCAGATGCAGCGGGACGGCTGGTGGTCCAGTGCCCGCCGGCTCGCCGACCTCGACACGCCCGAGTCCATCGGCCAGGAAGCCGCCCGGCGCACCCTTCGCCGTCTCGGCGCACGCCGCGTCTCCACCCAGCGCGTTCCCATCGTCTTTGCGCCGGAAGTGGCCCGTTCGCTGATCGGCTCGGTATTCGAAGCGGCCTCAGGCGACGCCATCTGGCGCAGCGCATCCTTCCTGGCTGGTCGTCTGGGCAGCCAGATTGCCGCGGAAAATCTGACCATCATCGACGACAACACCATGCTGCTGCCCAACGGCGCCGGAGGCTTCGGCACATCTCCTTTTGATGGCGAAGGATTGCCCGCGCGCCGCACGGTCGTCGTCGAGGCCGGTGTGCTGCGCACTTATCTTTTGAACACTTACAGCGCGCGCAAACTGGGCATGCAGTCCACCCACACCGCCTCGCGCGGGCTGGCCGGCACACCCGGCATTGGATGCGGCAACCTCTATCTCGAGCCGGGCACACTCACTCCGGATCAAATCATCGGAGACGTCCCCGCCGGCCTCTATGTCACCAGCCTGATGGGGTTCGGCGTCAACGTGGTCACCGGCGACTACTCCCGCGGAGCAACCGGCCTGTGGATCGAGAACGGCCAGCTTACCCACGCGGTGGAAGAAGTCACCATCGCCGGCAACCTCGCTGAGATGCTCAAGAACGTCACCGCCATCGGCAACGACCTGGTCTTCCGCGGCGCCATCGCTTCGCCCACCCTGCGCATCGACGGCATGACCATCGCGGGAGCCTGAACGGAGTCGCCGTGTCGATTGCATCTCTTGCACAATCGCTGCCCTTCGACCCGGCCGAGCCCAGGGCCACGCTGGACTGCCTTCCCGAAGGCTCGGCGGTCTTCTCGCTCTACGGCGCGGAGGCTCACGCCGAGCCGTACATCGGGCGCACGCCCAACCTCCGTGGACGTCTCTTGCGGCTTCTCCAGCCCTCGCCGAATCATCCCCGCCGCTTGCAGTTGGCTGGCCGTGTGCGCCGCATCGAGTGGCGGCTCACTGGCTCGGAATTCGAGTCGCTTCTTCTTCAGTTTGAACTGCTCCAGGGGGTATATGGGACCAAGTCCCTGGAGCGCATGCATCTGCGAAATCCGGCATTTGTCCGCTTTCTGGGCGGCAACCCCTATCCCCGCATCACTGTGACCCATCGGCCCAGCCCGCGTGAGGCCGATTGGTCTTACGGTCCGTTCCAGTCGCGCGCGGCGGCCGAGCGCTTTGCCGATGAGGCGCTCAAGCTGTTTCTGCTGCGCCGCTGCACCGACGATCTGGACCCCAACCCCGCCCATCCCGGCTGCATCTATTCCGAAATGAAAATGTGCCTGGCCCCCTGCTACCAGGGCTGCACGGATGAGCGCTACGCCGAAGAAGCCTCTGCGGTTGAGAGCTTCCTGGCCACGCGTGGCGACAGCCGCCTTGTCGTTCTCCGCGCCCAGCGCGACCAGGCCTCGGCCAGCCTTGACTTCGAGTCCGCCGCCCAACTTCACGCCCAGGTGCAGCGCGTGGAGACCGTCCGCGCTCTCGCCCCTGAGCTCGTTCGCCCTCTCAGCCAGCTTCGCGCCGTGATACTGCAACCCTCCGCCAACCCGGACGAGGTCGCTGTCTTCCTCTTTGAAAACGCCCGCCTGCGCGGCCCCGCCGGATTTTCGACCCTCGGCATGAGAATCCAGAATGAGCAGTCCGGCTCTACCTCGCTCTTCGCTCAGCCCATGACGATTGAACCCATCCCCGAGACCCCGGCACCCGAACCGCAACCTTCTGTGACGCCCTCCGAGGCCGCAATCGCCCCTCCCTCAAAGCCCATCCGCGGTCTTCTCGAAGCCCGCATGGAAGCAGCCCTGGCCACACTCGCAGCGCCTCCCGATGTCCCCCCCTCCGCAACCCTCCGCCAGGCCCATCTGGCGCTGCTCAAGCGCTGGTACTACCGTCCCGAGGCTCGCCGCCCCGGCGAAATCTTTTTTCCCGACCCTGAAAACCGCTGGCCGGTAAAGGCGATCCTGCGCGGTGTGGGGCGCGTGTTTGGCAGCCGATTCAAGCCGCCGGCCACCAGTTCCTAGGCCTTGCCGCAGACTCCGGCCCGCCGCCGCTGATACACTGACCCCGCAGGAAGATCGCTTGGGGAAATCTTATGGTTGAGCTGTTGCCATCCATATTGTCGGCGGATTTTGCCCACCTGGCCGATGAGATTGCCGCGGCCGAGCGGGGCGGCGGCACGGTCATCCACGTGGACGTCATGGACGGCCATTTCGTGCCCAACATTACTCTGGGGCCTCCGGTGGTCAAGAGCCTGCGCAAAGTCACCAGCCTGCCGCTCGATTGCCACCTGATGATCGAGAACCCTGACGAGTTCATTCCCGCCTTTGCCGATGCCGGCGCCAATTGGGTCAGCGTGCACTACGAAGCTTGCCCGCACCTCCACCGCTCGCTGCAGCACATCACCCAGCACGGCATGAAGCCGGGGGTGGTGCTGAATCCAGCTACCCGCGTCGAACTGATCCTGGAAATTCTGCCCATGGTGCATCATGTGCTGATCATGAGCGTGAATCCGGGCTTCGGCGGCCAGGAATTCATCCCTTTTTCGCTGGACAAGATCCGGCGCCTGGCAGAATTGCGCCAGGAACTGGGGCTGGCGTTTAAAATCGAGGTGGACGGCGGTGTGGCTCACGACACGGTGGCTCAGATCGTCCAAGCGGGTGCGGACCTGCTGGTCGCTGGCAATGCCGTCTTTGGTGCTGCCCGCCCCGAGCAGGATGCGCGTGCCCTGTTGGCTGCGGCCCGCAAGGCCGCAAACGAGTAAGCAAACAGGGCGGGGAAACGAGTAAGATTCAAGAATATTGGTAAACGGCAGATGGCCTGTGCGTGAGGGCGCTGCTGCAATGAGGTGGTATGAACCGGTTGTCGTTGAAGATTGCCGCAGTGGCTCTGGCTGTTCTGGTGCTGGGCGGAGTTTCGGCCCAGGCCAAAGACAAGAAGCCCAAGCACAAAAAGAACGAGAACTTGGCCGCCAACCCGCTGGCAGGCGTGAACTCCAAGCAGCCTGACAAGGAGCTCTTCGATAAGGCCATGGCGGCCATGAAGAAGGGTCGCTTTGACGTGGCCCGCCTCGACCTGCAGACCATGCTCAACACCTATCCGGAGTCGGAGTACCGGATGCGCGCCAAGCTGGCGGTGGGCGACAGTTGGTTCAAGGAGGGCGGCGCTGCGGCCCTCACCCAGGCCGAAGCCGAGTACAAGGACTTCATCACCTTCTTCCCCGATTCCCCCGAGGCGGCCGAGGCGCAGATGAAGGTGGCCGACATCTACTACGAGCAGATGGAGAAGCCCGACCGCGACCACCTCAGCGCCGAGCAAGCTGAGGAAGAGTACCGCAAGATGATCAACATGTTCCCTGACTCCACGCTGGTGCCCCGCGCCAAGCAGAAGCTGCGCGACGTGCAGGAGGTTCTGGCCGAGCGGGAAACAGAGATCGGGCTCTATTACGAGAGCCGCGAGAACTTCCCCGCGGCCATTGCCCGCCTCGATACCGTGGTCGATACCTACCCGCTCTACTCCAAGAGCGACCAGGCGCTGCTGGGCATCGGAGACGCATACGTCGGCGAGGCTCGCCGCATCCAGATGACGCCGAACATGCCTGGCGCCATCAAGGAACGGCTGCGCTCGGTCTTTCAGGATCGGGCCGCCGCAGCCTATACGAAGGTGATTACTCGCTATCCCATGGCTCCCCACGTCGAGGACGCCCGCGACCGTCTGGTGGCCATGAACCGTCCTGTCCCCGAGCCCTCCCAGGATGCGGTTGCCGAGAGCGACGCCGAGGAACGCAGCCGCCAGCCCTTGCACTTTACCGATAAGACCCTCGGACTGATCAAGCACGGACCTACGGTGGTCGAGGCGGTCCACGTGGGCGAGCCTACCCTGACCGATCCCAAGCGGACCCTCGCGCCAGACGTCAACAAGCAGAATATGGCGGTCTTTGCCGCCGCAGCCGTTGCAGGCAGGCCCGCCGCTACGCCCATCGGCGCACTGGCGCCCACGAGCCCCAATGAGCCTCCGCGCAGCGACCAGCCCTCCCAGGCGCCGTTGCAGCTTCAACCGCCTGAGGGCGGCACCGGCGTTGGCGTTTCGATTGTGAGCGCGCCTGCCGGTCCTGCCGCTGACCCCAATGCCGTGATCAAGCCGGTGGGACCCGCCAACACGGTCCTGCCCGCCGTTGAAAAGCCGGCCGATGCCCCCGATCAGGTCAATGAGATCAAGTCCGGCTCAACCCCGGCTCAGTCCACTGCCGATGCCAAGAAGAAAAAGCCCAGGGTCGACTCCAGCGACGAATCCTCCAGCAAGAAGAAAAAGAAGAAGGGAATTGCCAAGCTGAATCCGTTCTAAGCTGACAACGATTCAAGAGGAAAAGGCCGCGCCCTCATCCGGTGCGGCCTTTTCCTTTGCGGCGCAGGCTGCTTGCGAGCGCCGTCCCGGCAATTGCTCACTGGCCGCATCTGCTAAAGTGAGGGGTGGTCCCCTCGCTCGAAACCCTCTTTTGAAGTGGCTTCCGGGCACTCCGCCGGGGGCTCATTCCGAACCCCATGCCTCACGACCTGCCGAAAGCCTACGACCCCACCGCCATTGAAGATCGATGGGCCGAGTACTGGGTGCGCGAAAACCTCTTCGCCCAGCCCACGCCCATCGCGAATGCAACTGCCGACTCGCCGCAAGGCGAGCCCTTCACCATCCTGCTGCCCCCGCCCAACGTCACCGGCCGCCTGCACATGGGCCATATGCTCAACCAGACTGAGATGGACATTCTCACTCGCTGGCGCCGCATGACGGGCCGCCGCGCCCTCTGGTTGCCGGGAACCGATCATGCCGGCATCGCTACGCAGATGATGGTCGAGCGCCAGCTTGCATCGGAAGGCGCCTCGCGCCAGCAGCTTGGCCGTGAAGCCTTCGTCGAGCGCGTATGGCAGTGGAAGCGTCACTACGGCGGCGCTATTCTCGACCAGATGAAGCGCCTCGGCGTCTCCGTCGATTGGCAGCGCGAATACTTCACCATGGACGAGAACCTCTCCGTCGCCGTGCGCGAGGCCTTTGTCCGCCTCCACGAGCAGGGACTCATCTATCGCGGCGCCTATATCGTCAACTGGTGCCCGCGCTGCCAGACCGCCATCAGCGATCTCGAAGTGGTTTACGACGAGCATAAGGGCCATCTTTGGGAGATTCGCTATCCCGTTCTCGCAGCCGACGGCACGGAATCAGGCGAGCTTCCCGCCGGGGCCCCCGACGACAGGTCTTCGTCGTTGCAGTGGCTAACCGTTGCCACCACCCGCCCTGAAACCATGCTCGGCGATGTAGCCGTAGCCATTCATCCCCAGGATGAGCGCTATCTGCACTTGCATGGCAAAAAGCTCCGCCTCCCGCTGGTTGGCCGTGAAATTCCCATCATCCTCGACGAGTGGGTCAGCCGCGACTTCGGCACCGGCGCGGTGAAGGTGACTCCGGCGCACGATCCCAACGACTTCGCCCTGGGCGAACGCCATCATCTTCCGTCCATCAACGTGATGGACGCGACCGGCCATATCAACGCCGAAGGCGGCGCGTACGCCGGACTCGATCGCTACGTAGCCCGCAAGCGCATCGTCGCCGACCTCGAAAAACAGGGCCTGTTGGGGTCGATCAAGGACCACACCAACAACATTGGCCACTGCGACCGCTGCAAGACCGTCGTCGAGCCGCGCCTCTCCACGCAATGGTTTGTCAAGATTCAGCCGCTCGCCGACAAAGCCAAAGAGGCGGTCCGGCAGAAATACATCCGTTTCACGCCGGGGATGTACGAGAAGACCTATTTCGAGTGGATGGAAAACATCCACGACTGGTGCATCTCGCGCCAGCTCTGGTGGGGCCACCGGATTCCCGCCTGGCACTGTGCAAACTGCCATAAGGTCACCGTGGCTCGCGTCGATCCCACCGCCTGCGCCCACTGCGGCTCTGCCAGCATCACGCAGGAAACCGATGTCCTCGACACCTGGTTTTCCTCGGGTCTGTTGCCCGTCTCCGTCTTCGGCTGGCCCAACATCACCGAAGCCAACCGCGCCGACTTCGACGCCTTTTACCCAACCAGCCTTCTGGTCACCGGCTTTGACATCCTTTTCTTCTGGGTCGCCCGCATGATCATGCTCGGCTGCTGGTTTGCGTCCGACGTGCCCATGCCCGACGGCAGCCCGCGCTCGCTGGCCGATTCGGTGCCGTTCCGCGAGGTCTACATTCACGCCCTGGTGCGCGACGCCAACCGCGAGAAAATGTCCAAGACCAAGGGCAACGTCATCGATCCCATCGAGATCGTCAAGCAATACGGCACCGATGCGGTGCGCTTCACGCTGGCCTCCATGGCCTCGCCCGGCACTGACATCGCCTTCAACGTCGCCCGCACTGAAGGCTACCGCGCCTTCGCCAACAAGATATGGAACGCCGCGCGGTTCCTCTTCATGAACGTAGACCGCGCCGCTGAAATCGGCATCACTGTCGATCCGGCCACGCTCGGTGCAATGCCCGCCGTCGCCGAAGACGCCCCGCTCGAAGCCCGCTGGATCGTCGCCGAGCTTCACGCCACTGCGGCCAAGGTGAACCAATCTCTTGAAAACTACCGCTATGACGACGCGGCCAACACCATCTATCAATTTTTCTGGGGCAGCTTCTGCGATTGGTACCTCGAAATCGTCAAGCTGCGGCTGGATTTCTCTGAGACGGCAAACAAGGCGAAGACAGCAGCCGCGCTCACCACGCTCGTTCAAGTCTTTGAAGCGGCTCTCCGCTTGCTTTCGCCGTTCATGCCCTTCCTCACGGAAGAGCTATGGCACGCGCTCTATGACGGCAACCCGCCGGCCAGGTCGATCGCGCTCACCAGCTATCCGCAGGGCGAATCCAGATATCAGATGGATTCTGAACTTTCCGCTGCTGAGCCCGTAGTGCAGGGCTGGCTTGAAATGCAGAAGCTACAGCCACTCATCGTTGACGTCAGAGCGCAGCGGAAGGCCCGCGGAGTCCCCGAAAAGGAAACCATCCCTTTGCAACTGTTGGTCGATTCGCGCGTGGATCGGCAAATCATCGAGCAGAATGCAGAAGTGGTTAAGTTCCTGGCGAAGATATCCTTCATTGAGTTCAACACCACCGGACTTGATGGTCGCGCGGGAGCAAAAAATGGAGTGGGGTGGACTCTTGATGTTGTCTACGAAAAGCAAATCGACGTCCAAGCCGAGCGCGAGCGTTTGACAAAAGACATTGCGAAGTTCGAAAAGGGTCTGGCCGCCGCCGAGCGTCAACTGGGCAACGAAGGTTTTCTGGCCAAGGCTCCGGCTAATGTGGTTGAAGGGCTCAAGAAGCAGGAATCCGAGACGCGACTGCAACTCGAAAAAGCCCGCGCCGCGCTGGATGCGTTGCCACGAGCCGAGTGAGAGAAGCAACAGCAGTTCCTTCGGCTTCACTCCGCTTTTGGCCGCCCGGGGCGAAGTATCGGTTTGCAGGGAATTACGCAGAATTGCGGGAGAATAGAGACAGGACGGCAAACAGGGAACGTGAGCCGGTACACAACGGATCGGAGTTGCGGGAGCAGTTTTCGAGTACCCCCCTCCCCCCCCGAATTTTCACGTATAACTGTAAAACTGTGGAGCACGAAGACACAGCAGCTAGACGCTAGAAGCTGTTTTCCCAGGGAAAACGCACATGGATTGGAAGAGCAGCCGCATTGACGCATTGTTGGAGCAGGCCCTGGTGGAAGACATGGCAGCCAGGGACGCCACCACCAACCTCACCATCGACCCCGACCTGCGCGCCTCGGCCTCCATCATAGCCCGCCAGGAGATGGTCGTTGCCGGTTTGGGAGCCGTTCCGCGCCTGCTTGAGATTTTTGCCCGCCTTGACCCGCGCCCCCCGGCGCAGACCCGTTTCGAGGTCGTCAGCCACCCCGAGATCTTCGACGGCGTCCGCGTTCATGACGGGCAGGTGCTGGCCGTCATTCGCCACAATGCGCGTGTGTTGTTGAGCTGTGAGCGCGTCATCCTCAACCTGATGCAGCACCTCAGCGGCATCGCCACGCTGACGCGGCAATACGTCGACGCCATCCACGGAACCCACGCCCGCGTACTGGACACGCGCAAGACCGTGCCCGGCCTCAGAGTTCTTGAGAAATACGCGGTGCAGTGCGGCGGGGGAACCAATCACCGCCTCGATCTGGCCTCCGGCATTCTCATCAAGAACAATCACATCTCGCTGGGCGGCGGCATCCCCACTGTGCTCGCGCAGGCCCTGGAAAAGCGCAGAAAGGGCCAGCGCGTACAGGTCGAGGTGCGCACGCCACAGGAGCTTGACGAGGCCCTTGAATTCGGCGCCGAAGCCCTTCTGCTTGACAACATGACGCCCAAGGAAGTGAAGCGATCCGTGGAACGCATCCGGCAGGCAACCGCGGAGCTGCCAAAGCACGAGCAACAGGCGCGCTGGATTCCCACCGAAGCCTCCGGCGGCATCGTGCTTGAAAACATCCGCGCTTACGCCGAGACCGGCGTCGACTTCATCAGCGTGGGCGCGCTTACCCACTCCGCCAAGGCCGCCGACATCTCCATGAGCATCGCCGCGGAGCCCAGCTAGGCCATGATCGACCTCGCGACACTGGAGGCCGCGCTCTCCGGCACTCTCTTTGCGGGCAAGCTCCATTTTTCACCCGTCACCGATTCCACAAACACAGACGCGCTCCACGCCGCGCGCGCCGGTGGGCTGCACGGCTCAGTCTACTTTGCCGATGAGCAACGGACAGGTCGTGGCCGCGGCGACCACTCTTGGCACTCGCCTTCTGGCGAAGGGCTTTATCTCAGCATTCTTTTGCGGCCGCAAATTCCCATCGCTCGCCTGTCGCTCTTGCCCTTGGCCGCCGGGCTCGCCGCCGCCGATGCCATTCGCGCCGTCACCGGTCTCGCAGTCGATCTCCGCTGGCCCAACGATCTGCTCATCGGACCGCGCAAAACCGGCGGCATCCTTGTCGAAGCGCACGCCAGGGCCAATTCTGTCGCCTTCGCCGTTGTCGGCATCGGCATCAACGTCCACCAGCGCGGCTTTGACTGCGGCCTGTCCACGCCCGCTACTTCGCTGGATCTGGAAGCGGACACCATAGTTTCGCGTCAGGATATACTCATCTCCCTGCTAAAATCGCTGGAGCGTGAAACCCTCGGGCTGCTCGATCCGGCGGCCTGTACCGTGATTCCGTCGCGCGTCGAACAGGCTTCGACCTGGACGCGTGGCCGGAGAGTCCAGGTGCACGGCCCGCAAGCCTGCAAAGGCGTAACGGCCGGGCTGGATGAACATGGATTCCTGAGGGTGCGCACCGCCTCCGGCCCGGTAACCGTGCAAACCGGTGGCATTCGCGACGCCGAAGCAATTTGAGAAACGCGGACTGAAAAATATGCTGCTCGCTCTCGATGTGGGAAACACGAATACGGTGCTCGGCCTTTACCGCCTTGATGGCGAGAAACCCGAACTGGCCGCGCACTGGCGCGTCACCACCCATCGCGCCCAGACCGCGGACGAGTATGGTGTGCTCTTCGTGAATCTGTTTGAGATGAACGGTCTGTCTCCCAGCCAGGTGCATCACATCATCATCTCCTCGGTGGTTCCGCCGGTCGAGACCACGCTGCGCCAGGTCTGCGAAGACTACTTTCACGTTCAGCCGCTGTTTGTTGAGCCGGGCATCAAGACCGGCATGCCCGTGCTGGTTGACAACCCCTCCGAGCTGGGCGCCGACCGCCTCGTCAACGCCATTGCTGCCTTCGAGCGCTATGGCGGTCCCTGCGTGGTGGTGGACTTTGGCACCGCCACCACGTTCGATGTGATCTCGGCGCGCGGAGAGTACCTCGGCGGCGCCATCGCGCCCGGCCTCGGCCTCAGCGCCGATGCGTTGTTTGCGCACGCGGCGCGGTTGAGCCGCGTAGACATCAGGCGCCCCGCCAAGGTCATCGGCACCAACACAGTCACGCACCTGCAGAGCGGCCTCTACTACGGTTACATCGGTCTCGTGGACGGCATTCTGGAGCGCATTGTCACTGAGCTGGGCGCACAGCCGCGCGTTATCGCTACTGGCGGCCTTGCCCGCCAAATCTCTGAGGACTCGCGCTTCATCTCCGAGATCGACGACATGCTCACCCTCGACGGCCTGCTCATCCTCTTCGAGCGCAACCGCACGCCGCGGCCGCGCAGCCGCGCGCACTGAGGCGCAGCCGTGCTCAACTACTTCAATTACTTCACCGAAATCGAAGAACGCTTTCAGCAGCGGCGCGGATCGCTCTTGCTGCTCTCCACGCTCGACTGGGCGCTGATCGAAACCTGGCGAGAGGCGGGCATTCCGCTGGACGCGGCCCTGCGCGGCATTGACGCAGCCTTTGACAAGTACGAGGCCCGGCAAAAGCGTGGCCGCATGCGCCGCATCAACGGCCTTGCCTGGTGCGCGCAGGCCGTGATGGAAGCCGCCGAAGAACTGCGCGAAGCCGCCGCCGGAACAGCGCCCGTGGCAACCGCCAGCCGCGAGTCGGGCTTTGAGCAGGAGCGTGTCGCCGCGCATCTTGAAGCGGCCGCCGCTGCTCTCGATGCCGCGACCGTCGCCCGTGAAGCGTGCGCCGCAACCGCAATCCGCCTGCGCGAACTGGCCGCTGAAGTCCGCACAGCCGGGCCTGAGAACGCCGCAGTCCACGATTTGGAAGCGCTGGAGCGCACCCTTACCGTGCTCGAAGAAAAGCTGTTCGCCTCATTGACCGCCGCCGCACCCGAGGACTTGCTGGTAGGCCTCAAGGAGCACGCCGCACGCGAGCTTGCTCCCTATCGAGCCCGCATGGGCGCCGTCCAACTCCGCCAGGTGGAGCACCAATTCGTCCAGAAACAACTGCTGGTGCACTACGGCCTGCCGCGCCTCAGCCTCTTCTACATGAGCCAGCAATGAAGCCGCACAAGCCCCAATCCGCGCAGCCCCGGCTCGACAGGCCGCTACGTGTTCTGCCCGCGGCCGTGCAGCCCCGGCTTGTAGAGATCGAAAAGCCCATCTACGGTGGCGCGTTTCTTGCCCGCGTCGAGGGCAAGGCCGTCTTTGTGCCGCTCACCTTGCCCGGCGAGCAGGCGCGCGTCCGCATCACCCAGGACAAACGCGGCTACTCGACCGCCGAAGCCGAAGAAATTGTCTCTGCGGTCCCGGAGCGCATAGCCCCCGCCTGCCCGCACTTTGGCGCTTGCGGCGGTTGCCACTATCAGCATGCTAACTACGAAACGCAACTTGCATTCAAGCAGGCCATCCTGCGCGAAACGCTGGAGCGCGGCAGCGTTGCCGTGCCCGCTGAGATCGCCGTGCTCTCTGGCGAGCCCTGGCGTTATCGCAACCGCATCCGCCTGGCTTTCGACGCGGCGGGAAACGCCGGTTACCGCGGACGCAGCTCGCATGTCGTGATTCCCGTGAGCGAGTGCCCGATTGCCGCGCCACTGCTGCTCAGCGCCGCGCAGGCCTTTGCGGAAGTAGCCCGTCTATTCGCCCCGCCCTTGCGGCCCACTGAGATAGCGCTCTTCTGCGATGCGGCCGAAACCGCGTTACAGGCCGGCGTCTTCACCGCCAGCACCAAGCGGATTCGCCTGGATGAATTTGCCCAGGCCTGGCGCGAGCGAATTCCCGCCCTCCAGGGCGTGGAACTTGTTCTGGAGGGCCACGCCGGTCAACCGCCGCGCACCGTAGCCCAATGGGGGGCAACGTTTCTTGCTTACCGCGCCGCCGGGTTCGACTATCGCGTAGACCACGGCGCTTTTTTCCAGGTAAATCGCTGGCTTATCGACGCACTCGTTGAGCGTGTCACCGCCGGACACTCGGGCTCGCTGGCCTGGGATCTCTTCGCCGGCGTCGGCCTCTTCGCCCGCAGGCTCACGACCAACTTTGCCCGCGTAGTCGCCGTCGAGTCCGCACCATCCGCGGTGAAAGCTCTTGAAGAGAACCTCAGGGGAACAGCGGCGGCCGCGGTCCGGTCAGCAACTCTCGACTTTCTCCGTCGCAGCCGCAAATCGGCGCATCCGGATTTCACTCGTCCCGATTTGGTCGTAGTAGATCCTCCGCGTACCGGCCTGGGCCCCGAAATCACCGCGCTGCTCGGCGAGGTCGCGGCCTCCGCGCTCGTCTACGTCTCGTGCGATCGCAACCCTGGCCCGCGACCTGCGTGCACTGCTGGCCACAGGCTACGCCATCCAGTCCATCACCCTGGCCGACCTCTTTCCCCAAACCTTCCACCTGGAGACGGTGGTCCAGTTGCGCCGCTCCTGATAGGCTTGACGGCCATAGAACCTTTCTAACTTTCAGGTGCGATGCAAGCCCCTTCGACCGCCTCCGAGCAAATTCCGTTGAGCCCTGCTTCAGTCGGCCTGAGCGCCGTGCCTCTGTTCCACGCCGCGTGGCTCTTCGCCGCTGGAGTCGCCGCCACCAGTTGGCTCTGGCTGCGGCCCAGTCTGGTGCTCGTCGCGCTGGCGCTGATTGCCGCGCTCTGCGTCCTGGCGGCGTTCCGTGCGCAGCGCATCGCCTGGCTGCCGCTGGCCGTCCTCTGGATCCTGCTGGGCGCGTGGTGCGCGTGGATGGAGCCGCACCCGGTACCCGCTCCCGCGCTCGCCGCGCTCTCTGACGGCCTTCTGCGCACCGTGGAGGGCACCGTCGTCGATGCCGGCCCGGTGCGCGGCGAAATCGAACAAAACCTGAGCGAAAACGAGATCCACAACCCCTCCGCACCGGCAACCGAGCAGCGCCCTTCCCAGAGAATCGATCTCCGCGTTTCCACTGTCGAAGTCGTTACCGACGCCAGCGATGCCCAAACCCCTGTCGCAGGCGGCGTGCGCCTCACGGTCCGCTGGCCGGCATCTGCGCCAGCCCAATTCGCCACGCAGCCCATTCATTGCGGCGACCGCGTCCGCGCCGTCGTCCGTTTGCTTCAGCCGGAAACCTATCACGATCCCGGCGTCTGGAACCGTGAGGATTCTCTCCTCAACCATGGCGTCACCTCCACGGCCTCGGTGACCATCGACCATGTCGAACGTCTCGGCCCATCTCCCGGACTTTTCCTCGCCTGCCGCGTCAGCGGTTGGCAGCATGCATCGAGCGCCCGCCTCCTGGCCCTGCCCGCGGCCATGCGCGGCCTGCCCGCTCCGTTGCGCCTCACACTGGACGACGCCGTGATGCTGGCCGCCATGGTCGCTGGCGACCGCACCTACCTCACCCATTCTTTGCGCGTCGGCTTTGAGCGCACCGGCTCCTTTCACATGCTGGTAGTTTCCGGCTTCCATCTGGCCATTGTGGCCGGATGCATCTTCTGGCTCGCGCGCCGCCTGCGCCTTCCCCGCGTCCCGGCTACATTCCTCACCATCCTTGCGTCTCTCGCCTACGCTCTCTTCACGGGCTTCGCCACGCCCGTCCAACGCTCTCTCTGGATGGTCACCCTCTACCTGCTCGGCCGCCTTCTCTACCGCGAGCGCTGCCCTCTGAACACCCTCGGCTTTGCCGCGCTTTGTCTTCTCGCCGTCAGTCCTCGCAGTCTCTTCGACTCCAGTTTCCAGATGACGCTTCTCGCCGTCCTTGCCATTGCCGGAATCGCCGCTCCGCTGCTCCAGGCGACCATCCATCCATACCTCGCTGCCACGCGCGATCTCCGCCTCACCGCCATCGACGCCAAGCTGGCCCCAAAACTGGCACAGTTTCGCGTCACCCTGCGCATGCTCGCCTCCGCCTTGCAAGCGGCAAGTAACTCCCTCATCGCCTGGCGCATCTTTCCCTGGGCCGTGCGCTTCGTCCTTCGCCTAGGCGAACTGGTGGCCGTCTCCTGCGTAGTGGAACTGGCCATGACCCTGCCCATGGCCGTCTACTTCCACCGCATCACCCTCTTTGCCCTGCCCGTCAATCTGCTTATCCTGCCGCTGCTCGCCGTGCTCATGCCGGCAGCGCTGGTCACGCTGCTGGCCCTCGTTGCGTGGCCCGCCGCCGCTCCAATCCCCGCCATTGTTGTCGCGCTGGCGCTCCACATCGGCGTCGGCCTGGTCCATCTCTTCGGCTCACTGGTTTTTGGCGATCTGCGCATTCCCGGCCCGCTTTTCTGGCAATCGGCCGCATTCGTCGTACTCCTCGCGGCAGCCATCGCCCTTGCTCACCGTGCCGCCTCGTCTTCAACCCGCCGGTCACGCAGCCTGGCATGGGCCGCGCTCGTGATTGCCTCTCTCGTTGCCGTTGCGCCCCGCCCCTTAGATCACCCCCGCAACGCACTCCTGATGGAGGCCATCGACGTAGGCCAGGGCGACTCCCTCCTGCTCATCACCCCTGACGGCAAGTCCCTCCTTGTGGATGGCGGCGGCTTCGGTGGCGGCCCGCATCAAGCCCCGCAGGACTTCGACATCGGTGAGGAGGTCGTCTCTGAGGCTCTCTGGTCGCGTGGCATCCGCCACCTCGACGCGGTTGCCCTCAGCCACGCCCACTCCGACCACATGGGTGGCCTGCCCGCCGTCCTGCGCAACTTCCATCCTGCCGAACTATGGGTGGGTAACAATCCCCATTTCGCCGCCTACGACGCTCTGCTCGACCAAGCCGCCGGGCTTCATGTCCGACTCCGCTCCTTGCGCGCCGGCGATGCGCTCACCTTAGGCGCCACCCAGGTCACCGTCCTCGCGCCCTTCCCCAATTACCAGCCCGGCCCCGAGCCCACCAACAACGACTCGCTCGTCTTCCGCGTAGCCTACGGCGCCACCTCCGTCCTGTTGGAGGGCGACGCCGAAGCTCCCATCGAGCAGGCCATGCTGGCCGAGCCCGGCCTTGCCAGCACTCTGCTCAAGGTGGGCCATCACGGCAGCGTCACCTCCACGCGCCCCGAGTTTCTTGCGCGCGTTGACCCGCAGTGGGCCGTCATCTCCTGCGGCCTCCACAATCGCTTTGGCCATCCCCGCCAGGAGGTGCTGGAAGAGTTACAGACGGCAAAAGTCCGCACCTTCCGCACCGACATCAACGGCGCCACCTGCTTCTGTCTCGACGGCAAGGCCATCGCCCCGGAACTCTCCTGCGGTCGGCAGCAATCGCCATAAGGCTCCATGCTTTGCAAATTGTCCCAAGGCGAGGCGAACTCTCCAGCCTCGGCATTGCTCGACAAGAAAGCTACGGGATCAAGAAAGCCGCAGGATATAGGAGGCTCTCTGAGGTGTCTTAGTCCAGCTTCGTCACATGCACGCTGGCCTGAGTCTCGGGAGTCGTGCCGTCGTTCAACTGCACCTCAGTCGGCTTGCCTTGGATGAGAATGCGCTGGACGGCCTTGCCGCGTGCGGGAACCAGAACCCGTTCGGTGGCGAAAGTCGACTCCGATCGCACGGTGACCGGAACTTCAGCGGAAGCGTAGCCGCTGTTGGCAACGTTGACGGCAACCAGCCAGTTGCCGGTGCTGGTGGAGCTGGGAAAGACACTTTCGATGCTCAGGTCGGGCAAGCCCTTGTCCGCATCCACCCAATCGGCAAAGAACCACGAAAGGTCATGATGCGTTCCGGTCTGTTCGAGCAGCTTTTCGAACGAACTGCGGCCGGAATCCTTGCCGAAATCCTGAGCGGGGTCATAGGCGCGAAGAGCGGCGGAGAGGGCAAGGTCGCCGGCCACATCCCTGAGCATCCAAAACACGTAAGTAGCCTTGGTGCGGTAGTAAACCGGGGAAATGGCCAGGGCGAGTGGCTCACCGCCGCTCTGGCCGGGACTCTCGGGCTCGGCCACCGCCAGAGCTGTGCGCGAAGCCTCCAGTGTGCCTAAAGCCCGGTCGCGGCCGTGCTGCTTTTCAACCCACAGAGTGCCCATGAAGTTGGCCACTCCCTCATCAAGCCACGCGCGGGGCGACTGCGTCACGCCATTCAGGAAGGCGCGGGTGAGCGCGTGGACCAGAATGTTGTCCAACTGATCCGGACTGGCCTTTGCATTGTCTTGGCGGATAGCCGTAGCCACCAGAGCGCCGGTCTCGAAGGGCGCATCCTGAGTGTCGGGCAGGTCAAGCAGCGTGAGCTGCGACCGAGGCCGCTGCCCCAACCAGCCCTCCAGAAAGGGCGTGACCGCGACTGCCGCCGTAGTCCAGGCTTGCACAGCCGATTCGTCTTCCGGAAGGGTCCAGAGCGTCATGTTTTTGCCGGGGTGCGGTGTGCGGATGGCCACGAACAGACTAGGCGCTTCAAAACCCAGAGTTGCAACTCCTGTGTCGGTAGTGCTCACGCCTGCCACATCCTGGCCGGCATCGGTGGTGGCCAGTGTAACCGGATGGCCGTTGATAAGGGCCACGGTGGGCGCCTGGCCGTGCGGGAACTCCACCGTGAGCCGCAGCCGAAAGCGTGCCCCGGTCAGCCGCAGCTTGTGCTCGCCCATCTCATCGAAGAGCCGTGCCCCGTCCCCGAGAATGACAGGAACGCTGGATACGGGATACCAGACCACGTTGCCAAAACCACGCAGTCCCGTAAAAGGGACGCCGATCTGGTCCCAGTCCGAGTGAAGCGCCACATCTTCAGGAGTCCCGACAGCCAGCAGGCGCTGGGCAGAGGCGGCGATGGTCCCGGAATAGGTCACGTCGAGTGGAAGGCTGGCTCCCGGCGCCAGCGGTTGGGCCAGCAAAACCGCCGCCTCGTGCAACTGGCCGGTGTGGTCCGTGTCCGAGTTGAGCGTAGCCACGAGAAAGGAAACGTCCGCGCCGTCGACACGAATCCGCTCCCAGACGAGCGACGATGAAATCTGCAGCGGAATGTATGCGAGCGGAGTTTTGCCATCGTTGCGCACCGTAACCAGCGCCCTGACGGCAATGTGCTGCTCCTCTGTGCGCAGTCGCACGTCCAGATCAAAAGCGGTGAAGGTAACCGCTTGCCGTTCGGCATCCGCTGCGGAGGGCTCACTCGCCATCTTGATTGACGGTGTAGCTGCGGTTGGACGGGCCGCATTCGAAGTCTGACCGTTTTCGTCAGTGGAACGCGAAAAGATGACCTGGCCGCTGCCCTGTTTCTGCTGGGTCGCTGCGGCTGCCTGTGGCGGGGCTGGTAACGTCGAGGTCTGTGCTGCAGAGGACCAAACCACCATGCCGGTGGCCGCCACCGCCAAAATCCCGGCAAATGAAAACTTCATGAACCCAGGCCTTTCTGTTTCTTTGGTTTCGACGCGGTTGCTGCCTTTGCGAAAGCAGTTGCTCCGGTTCCGGCCAGGTTGCGCGCGGCGTTTCGGCGCTGGCGGAAGGCCTCATAAAGCACCACCGCTCCGGCTGCCGAAACGTTGAGAGAACTCACGCCGCCGGCCATGGGAATCCGCAGCAGATGGTCGCAGGTTCGCCGGACGAGATCGTGCAGTCCCGCGCCCTCGCGACCCAATACAATCACGCAGTCGCCGGTCAGATCGAACTGATCGTAGTCGGACGTTCCGCGCTCATCCAATCCGACAATCCACAAATTCTGGCCCTTGAGTTCTTCCAGAGCGCGCACCAGGTTGACCACCCGCGCGATACGCAGGTGTTCGGTTGCGCCGGCGCTGGCCTTCACGGCCACCGGGCTCAAGGGCGCCGATCGCCGCTCCGTCAGCACCACGCCGTCTACGCCGGCGCCGTCGGCCACGCGCAGCAGCGCGCCCAGGTTTTGCGGGTCCTCAACGCCGTCCAGCGCCAGCACCAGCCGCCCGAAGCCAGTGTTGCCACCTGCCTTTGTCATCGCGGGGTCCGGCGTAAAGAGATCCTCAATGGTGAGAAACTCCTGCGGGCGCACCATCGCCACCACACCCTGGTGCGCGGCGGTTTGGGCAACCAGCGTCAACTGCTCCCGCGCTTCCTGGCGAACTCTGACGCCAGCCTGGCGGCAAAGGGCCACCAGCCTTTCGAGGCGTTCGTCTTTCCGCTCGCGAGCCACCAGCACGTGGTCAAAGCGCCGCTTCCCGGCTTTGAGTGCCTCCTCCACCGGATGCACTCCATAGAGAACTTCCATGAGGGATAGTGTAGAAGATCGAAGGAAAGGGCGTAGAGTGGGGTTTTTCAGGTTGCGGCAGCTTGCGCCGGGCCGCATACTGTTGCTTCTCAAAATTTGTGAGCGCTTCAGCAGATTTGCGCTGTGAGAGAAAAGAGAACATCCACCCATGAAAGACAATGAACCCAGCTCCGGCTCCTTGCGCATCAGTCGCCGCAGCATTCTGAAGTCCATCGCAGGCGTGGCAGCGGCAGGCGCACTGCAAAGGCCGTTCGCAGGCATGGCACAGCCCGCTTCGATCAATCCGAAATGGTATGGCTTCAATCTGCTCGAATACTTCTCAACCGACGCAGACTGGATGAATCACTTTCCCTACCGGAACGACGGCCAGTTTCAGGAGGACGACTTCCGGTGGATGCGCGACTGGGGCTTCAACTGGGTTCGCCTGCCGATGGACTATCGTTTCTGGACCGATCCCGCCGACCCTCTGGTGATCCGGGAGAAGGACGTCGAGCCGATTGATCGCGCCATCCGCCTGGGCGAGAAGTACAACGTGCATGTAAACATCTGCCTCCATCGCGCGCCGGGAGAGTGCATCCTCGACGGCATGGACGCGGCCCTCACGGGAATCCACGTCACCGGGGAGAAAGCCAGCCTCTATACCGATCAGGCGACGCTCGAGGCCTTCGTTCATCAATGGGTTTATTTTGCGGAGCGCTACAAAAGCGTCTCCAGCAGGCAGCTCAGCTTCAATCTGGTGAATGAGCCGCTGGAGCGGGGAAGCACTCCCCAGGGCGGCATCAAGGACTACGCGCGCGTGGCACGCGCCGCTATTGAGGCGATTCGGGCCAGGGACTCCGAGCGCCTGATCGTTTCAGACGGTTATCAGGGGGGCACGGAGCCGGTGCCGGAACTGTTCGGCACAAAGGTTCTGCAATGCTGTCATGATTACAGCCCATTCGAATTGACCCACTATCGCATCCCCTGGGCCCGGCCGATGAGCGACCAGGTGCCTCTGCCCACCTGGCCGCTGAAAGACAGCAACGGCAAGGTGATCGCCGACAAGCAGACCAAGCGCGCGGCGATGAGTCCCTGGTCGGAACTGGCCGGCCATGGCGTTCCTCTCCACTTTGGCGAGATGGGGTGCGGCCATCACACGCCTCCCGCGGTTGCTTATGCGTGGTTCAACGACACGCTCGACTTGATGGGCGAGTTGCACTCGGGGTGGGCGCTCTGGAACCTTCGCGGTCCGTTCGGGATTCTCGATACCGGGCGAACGGGAACGAAATTCGAAAACTGGCACGGACACCAGCTCGACACCACATTGCTGAACCTGCTGAAGACCAAGATGAAAGCATGAGACGCGGCTGCCGGGAACTTCTCTTCTCCGCGACGCTCCCTGCGGGCTCTTTTCTCTTGCCGCAGATCCTGACGGACCGCATACTGAGGCTGTCTTGAAGCCCATGAGCCCGTCTACCCAGAAGTCCTTCACCGCCCTGCTGGAGCCGGACCAAACTCGCCTGCAATGGATCATTGCGCGGATTCCGTTCGATGTTGCCAAGGCATGGCCTGAGCGCAGGGGCTTGCGCGTGCGTGGTGAAATCGGCGGCTTGGCCTTTCGCACTTCTCTGTTTCCCGATCCGCGCGGCGAAGGGCACTTCCTGCTGGTGAACAGGAAAATGCAGGCGGCGGCGAAGGCCAGGGCCGGGTCGAGGGTGCTGATTCGCCTGGAGCCGGATCTGGAGGAGCGCGTGGCCGTGATCCCGCCGGAGTTGGCGACTGCGCTGAAAGGCGACCGTCGGCTGCGGAAATGGTTTGACGGCTTAAGCTACTCCACGCGCAAGGCGATAGGCGACTGGGTCAACGAAGCCAGGAGCGCCGAGACCCGCGCGCAGCGCGCCGAAAAGATGGCCGAGCGCCTGCTGCTCACGTTGGAGGGCGAAACCGAGTTGCCTCCAATTTTGCATGCGGCCTTTCTGCGCCAGCCATTGGCGCGCGCGGGATGGAACGCGATGACGCCCGTGCAGAGACGCGGCTGTTTGCTGGCAATCTTCTACTACCAGAGCGTTGAGGCCCGCGAACGCCGCGCCGCCAAGGTCGTCGAAGCGGCCCTGCGCGTGGCCAGGAGGGGTACACCTGGATTCAAGTGAGTGTGTTTTTTTAGAAACCCGGGATCGGGGGTGACCCGGGAAGCATTTCTGTCGTCTAATTAAAAGAGATGAGCATAGCCGCGTCCGTTCGCCCTTTCTTCGCACAGGTTACCGCTACCGCAGTTGACGATCAGGTTCGGCAGGAGAGCCTTGCCATAGCCCAGGGGCTCAAGCGCCAGGAAGCCGGTCTGCTGGACGAGCTGATCGTCCGCTACCAGCACCGCCTGCTGCGTTATCTGCTTTATCTGACCAGCAACCGCGAGATGGCAGAAGACCTGTTCCAGGAGGTCTGGATGCGGGTGCTGGTGCGCGGTGCTCAGTTCAACGGCAAGGCGCGGTTCGATACCTGGCTCTTTACCATCGCGCGCAACCTGGTGATCGACCAGCGGCGCAAGCGCACGATGTCCAGCCTGGACGAACTGTTTGATGGCAAAGGCGACGATGACCGGCCCATGAGCTTCGAGATTGCCGACGGCGAACCGACTCCCCTTGACCGTCTTTTCAACCTTGAGGACCGGGAACGAATCGCCGCGGCGCTGCTTCAGTTGGATACGCTGCATCGCGAGGTGCTGGTTCTCCGTTTCCACGAGGATCTGTCGTTGGACGAGATCGCCAAAGTGACGCACGCGCCCCTTTCTACCGTAAAATCAAGACTTTACAGGGGTCTTGCCGCAATCAAGCCCAAGCTCGAACGCAGCTCGTTGCGCCGCCAGGAGGCGGTGTGAAGAACACGCCCCTCACCGTGGGCGCGGACAGCGACGCTCGGACCGGGGCGGACGCAGATCCCGATTTGGTTTCGGCTCTCGCCGGAAACCAGGCCAACCGGGAATGTGCCGTGGCCCATCGCACCCGCCGCGTGGTCATCACCTCGCTGGGTGTGATGCAGGAGCAGAAGGCAGGGCGGAAGCGGATTCGCTCCCTTGCGCTGGCATTCATTCTGCTGGTTGTTCTGGCACTGGGTCCGTTGGTCTGGTGGGCCGTGGAGAACCTGATCGCCGCCGAACACCTGACTGACCCTGCCAGCCAATTCAGTCTGTGGGTTTGCGTCCTCTGCCCATCGCTCGTGGCATCCGCGCTGGTAGCTGGCTGGGTACGCCACAAGTCCTGAATCCGGAAGAACCCGAGCCAAAACGCAATCAGTACGTATCTTAAGCAACTTACCTATTCTTCTTTCCGTCGAATCAAATAAGGGTTAAGCTGAGCTTAATCTTCTGAAAGACCCTCCGAGGGAGGGATTGCCTATGCGTGATCCACAATCCATCACCGTCAATGAAGACGAGCGCATGATTCCTGTGTGGTCGATCATTGTTGCCATCGCGGCCTTCGCGCTTGTCGAGTACTATTTCTGGTTTATCCTCCCCGTGGGGCGAAACCACGCACCGCCGCTCGGCTTCCGTATCTATTTCAACCTCTCCTGGGGACTGCTTGCCGCACTGTATTTCCTGATGGTCGGCTACGTTAGCAAGGATGCACCGCGGCGCGCCATGAGCTCGCGCTTCTGGATCATGATTTGCTTCGTGATGCCGGGTGGCATCGGCGCCGTGCTTTACTTCCTGCTGCGCCAGCCGGAGGTTTCGCTCTGCCCCGCGTGCTCCACGCATGTGCAGAGCGACTTCCACTTCTGTCCGCAGTGCGACTACCAGCTTGCTGCCAGTTGCGGCAACTGTTTCCGCACCGTGCGCGCCACTGACCAGTTCTGTACGCGCTGCGGCCATGAGCTGGCCCGCGACCACATGCCGTCGCGACTTCGGGTTTTGGGCGAGTAAATCTGCCGCCCAGGCATCGGGGCCGGGGTCCGTCCCGGCCCACCTCGTCCAGCCCTGCGGGAATTGACCCGGACGGGTGCGCTTCCTACAATCGAACTTCCGATCTGCATGTCCATCTCCGCGCTCATCATCGACGACGAACAATTGGCCCGCGACGAGCTCAAGTATCTGCTCGACCAGGTGGGCGGCGTGGATGTGGTTGCCCAGGGGACCAATGGCATTGAAGCCGTGGACCTCATTGAGGAACATCATCCCGACCTCGTCTTCCTGGATGTGCAAATGCCAGGACTGGACGGCTTTGCGGTGATCCAGCGCCTGATGGAGCGCAACCGGCAAAAAGCGGGCGTGGACAATGGCAAAGATGCCGAACCGCTGCCCCAGATCGTTTTTGCCACGGCATATGACCAGTACGCCGTCCGTGCCTTTGATGTGAACGCCGTCGATTACCTCTTGAAGCCCTTTGACCGCACCCGCGTTTTGCAGGCCGTGGACCGGGTCCGCAGCCGCATGGCCGGGGGCGCATCGGGGGCTGTGGGCGCGCTGCCCGAGTCGCAAATCGACGCGCTGCTCAAGCTGCTCAATCGTCCCCAGGGCGCCGCGCGCACCCCTCAACCGGCCAGGCTCATTGTGCAGGCGCAGAGCCGGCTGCTGCTGGTGGACCAGGCTGAAATCTGCTACGCCGCCATCGATGAGGGCGTGATTCGCATCGTCACCCAGACCTTTGAGGGCCACTCCAAATGCCGCACGCTCGAGGAGTTGCTTGAGTTGCTTGACCCGGCTCTCTTCTGGCGCGCCCATCGCGGCTTTGTGGTCAACATCAACCACATTCGCGAGGTGGTGCCGTGGTTCAAGTCCAGCTACCAGTTGCGCATGAATGATAAACGGCAAACGGAGATCCCCGTCAGCCGCGCGCAAACCAAGCGGCTGCGCGAACTGTTCAATCTGTAGAGGGTTTCTCCTCCGGGGTCAGCGTTTCAGTCGTACCGCTCGAAGACGATCTGCTTGCGGTGCCAGCCAAAGCCGGTCAGCCGCTCACGCACGGCGGCCACCATGTTGTTCAAGCCGCAGATGTAGGCGTAGATGTCGAAGCGCAACTCGGCGGCAGGTGTTGCCGGGGCCGGCGCAGGCTGCGGCAACGGCAGGCCGAGACGGGCGGCGCGCTCCTCCACGATCCGGGCCACGTGCTCCTGCACGTAGCCGCGCAGACCGCCCCAGCTCTTCGGAGCGCGGCTCAAAGTGGCCAGATAATGGAAGTTGGGTACGCGCCGGGCCAGCGCCTCAAACTCTTCGCGATAGTAAATCTCGCTTTCGAAGCGGGTACCGTAGACCAGCCAGATATCCTTCCCTCCACTCCGATCAGGACCATCCTGGGGAAACAGCCACTGCACAAAGCTGCGCATGGGCGCTACGCCGGTGCCGGTGGCCACCAGGATCGAATCAGTGATCGGCTCGCGCAGAGTGAAGTAGCCGTGCGGCCCGTGAACATGAATCTTCCCGCCGACGGGCAGGGGCACATCGGGCAGGTCGGCCAGGTGGTTGGAAAAGAAACCGTTCTGCACCCGGTTCACACACAGGTCGAATCGGTTGCCGTTAGCCGCCGAGGCGATGGAGTAGGCGCGGGTCTGCTGCTTGCCGTTCGCGTCCTCGGCCACCGCGGAGATAAACTGGCCAGCGGCAAACGGGAAACTCTCAAGCTCGTCGAGGACGAATTCGAAGTGGTAGCACTGGGAAGATTCTGAAATGCAGTCTTTTCGTTCAAGACGTGCGGTGTAAAGCTCATGCGCCAAGCTGATTCTCGCCGGTGAAAGGGATAATGTCCGCTAAATGGACTGTAGAAAGTATCGCCAGCCGAGGGCTGAAGTGGCAAGTTGCGGTTCCCATTCTGTGGTGTGGCCGTTCGCGAAGGCTGCGACGGGATGCACGCCGCCTCCTATAATTGACGGGAGCCGCTGAGGTCCCAATGGGAGCGCCGGCTTCTTATCTCGTCTTTTGAGGAATCCATGGCCGCATTGATCGAAGCCATCAACGTAAAGCGCAAGATGTATTTTGAGTTTGAGAACACCCCCTACTACTGTCTGGAGGTGGAGGTTTCCACCCCAACCGCCCGTGGAGGCCAGACCCTGGTTCGCCTGAAGATGCGCAATCTTCTCACGCGCGCGGTCTTTGACAAGACCTTCAAGGCCAGCGACAAGTTCAAGGAGCCGGATCTGGAGATGGTCGAGGCATCCTACCTCTACAGCGATGGAGAGGGTTCCTATTTCCTTGACCAGGAGAGCTTCGACACCCTGACCCTTTCCGGCGAGATGATCGGCAACGCCCTGAACTTCCTGGTCGAGGGCGCCTTGATCCAGTTGCACAAGTACAATGGGAATCCCATCGGCCTGCAACTGCCTGAAAAGGTTGAGCTGAAAGTTGCCTATACGGAACCCGGCGCGCGCGGCGACACCAGCGGCAATGTGACCAAGCTGGCCCGGCTCGAAACCGGCCTGGAAATCAAGACGCCGCTCTATATCCAGGAAGGAGAAGCGGTCAAAGTCTACACGGAAACCGGGGAATTTGCCGGGCGGGCTTGAGCACCTACTCCACCGTGACTGACTTGGCCAGGTTCCTGGGCTGATCCACGTCGCAGCCGCGGCGGACGGCAATGTAGTAGGCCAGCAGTTGCAGCGGCACAATCTCAATCAGTGTAGACAGCAACCCCATGGCCTGCGGGATGAAGATGACATGCTCCACCAGGCCACCGATGGTCGTGTCGCCCTCCGTGGCCACGGCAATCACGCGGCCGCTGCGCGCGGTAACCTCCTGGATGTTGGAGAGAGTCTTCTCATAGCGCAGCCGCGATGCGGGATCGGCCTCGTCGCGCGTGGCCAGCACCACCACCGGCAGGGTCTCGTCGATCAGCGCATTGGGCCCGTGCTTCATTTCCCCGGCCGGATAGCCCTCGGCGTGAATATAGGAGATTTCCTTGAGCTTCAGCGCTCCCTCGAGAGCAATCGGGAAGTGAACGCCGCGGCCCAGGTAGAGAAAATCGCGCGCATTCGAGAATTCCCTGGCCAACTGCTCGCATTGGGCCGTGCGAGAGCGCAGCGTCTCCTCAATCTTGCCGGGGATGCGGCTCAGCTCCTCGATGAGCGCCACCGACTGGGCCGTGTCGAGCCTGCCACGCAGTTGGCCCAGCTTGAGGGCCAGCAGGAACAGAGCCGTAAGCTGTGCGGTGAAGGCCTTGGTGGAGGCGACGCCAATCTCCGGGCCGGCGTGCGTATAGATGGCGCCGTGGGCTTCGCGGGCCACCATGGCGTCTACCACGTTGCAGATGGCCACGGTCTTGGAGCCCAGGCTGATCATCTCCCGCTGCGCTGCGAGAGTATCGGCGGTCTCGCCGGACTGGGTGATGAGCAGGCCGAGCGCGTTCCGGTCAGGGATGGGATTGCGATAACGGTATTCACTGGCGTAGTCCACATCCACCGGTAACCGGGCCAGCCGCTCGATCATGTACTTGCCGGTGAGAGCGGCGTGCCAACTGGTGCCGCAGGCGGCGATGTTGATGCTGGAAGCCAGGGCCAGCTCTTCGTCGGCGATCTTCATCTCGCCCAGAAACACCTTGCCTGAATCCAGTGAGACCCGGCCCAGCGTGGTGTCGCGCACGGCCTGTGGTTGCTCCCAGATTTCCTTCAGCATGAAGTGCTTGAAGCCGCCCTTTTCCGCCTGAATCGGATCCCACTGAATGCGCGTGATGGCGCGCTGGATGGGGTTGCCGTCAAAGTCGGTCAATTCAACGCCGGCCAGGGTCAGGATGGCCATATCGCCGTCGGCCAGAAAGTAAATGTTGCGCGTGTGGTGCAGGATGCCGGGAACGTCGGAGGCAACAAAGGACTCTCCGTCGCCCACGCCGATGACCACCGGCGGACCCAGGCGGGCAGCCACAATTTTGTCCGGCTCGGCGGCCGATAATACGCCCAGCGCAAAGGCTCCGGTGAGTCGCTTGACCGCGCGGCGGACGGCTACTTCCAACGGAATGGGCAGGCCGGCGGCATCGGCGTCCAACTGGACTTGTTCGATGAGGTGGGCAATGATCTCGGTATCCGTTTCGGTGACAAATTTATGGCCCTGGGCGGTGAGTTCGCGCTTCAGCTCAAGGTAATTCTCCACAATGCCGTTGTGGACCACGACAAGGCGGCCGGTGCAGTCGCGGTGCGGGTGCGCGTTCTCCTCCGTGGGGCGTCCGTGGGTGGCCCAGCGCGTGTGGCCGATGCCAAAGGTGCCTTCCAGCGGATGCTCGCGCAGAACTTCTTCCAGGTTGCAGAGCTTGCCCGGAGCGCGCCTGACTTCCAGCGTGGTTCGGGATGGGCTGCCTACGGCGATGCCCGCCGAATCGTAACCGCGGTATTCAAGGCGCCGCAGCCCCTCAATGATGACGGGAACTACCTTCTTGGGACCAACGTAACCGACGATTCCGCACATGCGACAATTCTAAGCGAACGCGGGGAGTTGCCAGCTGCGATGCGAAGATGTCTCGCGGAGGAACGCAAATCCCCAGGCGCGCTATTCCTCAATGCGGTACGTGAACTCTTCGATCACCGGGTTGGTGAGCACCTCGCGGGCGATGCGTTCGACCTCGTTCCGTGCCGCCTCGGCCGTCAGCCCCTCGGCCAGCGAAAGCGCAAAGTATTTGCCCTGGCGAACGGCGGTTACATCTGCAAATCCGATCTTGCGCAGTGCATTGTGGATGGTTTGGCCCTGCGGATCCAGGACCGATGTCTTCAGCGTGACATAGACATGCGCCTTCATGATCCGTGACTATAGTATGTCAAGCGCAAATCTGCAAGCTCCTTTGTTTTCATCGTGTTCTTGGTGTCCTTGAAAAATCTGGACACCTTTATTTCTTTACCCGAAATGCTGGCGCTTGGGGCGGTGTCCATCTGGACACTGAGTCAACTTAGCACGGTTTCTGTGCTGGCGGTCACAAACCTTTGGTAACTCTCCGTGTTAGCGCGGCGGCGTGAGCCGCCGTGCCTATGGCGCGGCCCGCTCTGCTGCAACCCACGCCGACAGACACAACAGGCCGCAGAACAGCCAGCGGTGAGGCTGGCCCACGACGACGGCGGGACCGGTGAGAACCACGTGAAGGCGACCGACTGGCGAACCGCACCAGACGCAGGACTGTGAATGATTGGTTTGTGCGCTCACGGGATCTCTGTGCACGGCTGTCAAGGGCGTCAGTGGCCGCAGCCACGCGCAGCGCGAGCGGAGCGCCCTTGATCTGCCGTGCTACACCATGGCCTAGAGCGCGCAAACTGGCACACTGTTTCGACCTGGGCGCTTAGCCCCTGAGCGCGCAGCGCGGCGCGCAAGGCGACCCGCATCCATCCCCTTCGCCGGTGTCCGCCGCGTATCCAGTGCGCGGACCGTGCGCGCTGGCGGTGGACATGCGCGCCCTTGGCCGTGCGCAGCGCGGCGTCTGTTGCTCTTGCTTTTGCGGTTGCTCTTTATGGTCTTTCGGAGCGGCGAGGGCCGGTGTTTGGTGGCCCGATGCCCCGCGCCTCAGCGCGGGGACGAGCGGGGGAAAGCCGAGCGCGACGAATGGAGCGCAGCGACGGAGCGAAGCGCAGGAGCGGCGGCGGTGGGCCGCGAGACCGCGAAGCGGAAGGCGGCGCGCCACAGACCGCGCGCAGCGCGGCTGAGTTGGTTTAAGCGCAGTCCGCCGGGCCTTTAAGACGCGCGCCTTGGGCGACGCGCTAGGAGCGGAGCGACAACGTGCGGCGACCACCAATAGGCGCGCCGCCGCGTATAGCTATAGGCTTTGTTATCTAGTCGGGTTGTATCTATGGTCGTTTGCTGGTGTCGCTGTCAAGAAGGTGCGCCAGCGTGGCACAGACTACGGCGGCAATGAGGAGTCCAGCGCTGATGCTCACCCGCCCAACTCCCGCTCCCGCAGCGCGGCGATGCGGTCGAGCAAGTCGACGGTGTCGCGTCCTTTGCCTTGCGCATCTCCGAGTTGGCGGGCAAGACCGGCAATTGCTATTTCCCTGTCCGTGACCTGCTGCTCCTGATGGCGCAAGATGGCAAGCTCGGCAAGGATGGGGCTTACGTCCTTGCCCGCGCGGTGCCTGTCTGCTGCCTCTCGGCCAAGTACGGCGAAGCGCGTTTCCTTGCCGATTTTGGTTACTTCCTCAATGTTGTTCATGTTTTCTGACTCCGAGGGGTGGGGGGGTTGTTGGCCCTACAGGATGTCCATCTTGTCCAGCGTTTCAGCTAACCGTTTGCGTGCACGTGGCAGGATGTAACTAACTTTGCGGACCGAGCAGTGGAGGATTTTGCATACTTCCTCTTGCGGCTGGCGTTCGCGGTAGACGAGCAGCAAGACGGTTTGCTCCTCTTCGCTGAGTTGGCCGAGGGCGCGGTCAAAGTCGATGACCCGTACCAGACGCGCATCGAAGCTCCGGGTGTTGCGGGCTTGCCAGCCGGTGCGCCGGTATTCGGTTGTGCGCGAGGCGCGAAGCGCCAGACGGTCTACGCTCCATTGCCGCAGTCGGGTGATGGCCAGTACTTCGTTTGAGGTCATTGGCTGACCTCTTCGTCCTGGGCGTTCCATTCCGGTTCGTCAGCCCATAGCTTGGCTTGCGTGGGACCGTCTTTCTTTTCGGTTGGCTGGGCGAGCCAGTTGGCGGCGGCTGGTGCGCTGGTTTGGGCGGGGGTTTCCCGGTCGGTTGTGGCTAAAGCTTCGGTGGGGTCCATGGCTGGCAGAATACCATGGGTTGCGGTCGCCTTGACGGCGACCGCAATATGTTGTGGTTTAGTGGCTCGGGCAGGATGCCAGAATCCGGCTGGCGATGGCGCGGGCTTCCTCCCACATTTGGGCGCTGTCGTCGAGGGTGCAGACGTCCCACAGGTCGGTTGCTGAATGGTGCAGGATGCGGGCGAGGCGCGCCGCCGGTGCTGGCTGGCGGACGAGCGGCCCTTGCACTTCGGTAACGCCGGTGAGGTCTTCGGTGCGGGTGGGGGTGGGGGTGGGGGGTGTCATTTTTTGGCTCCTTTCTGGTTTAGGACGCTGAGCGCAACTTGCGCCGCGTACAGGAGTTGCGATCCGTCCCGCCCGTCAAACACTTCGAGGGTTATGCCTTGCGCGATGCAAGCAATTGCGGCGCGGATGGTTGGCAAACTGTCCATTTTGGGCATGGCCAGCTTGTAGGCGACACTGGCCATGCGGAGGGCTTTGTTGGCCGTTAGGCCCTTCGCCTGGGCTAGCTCGTATGCGTGGGTCCATTCGTCCTTGCAATGCTCAAGAGCTTTGTTGCTGCGGCTGGTGCGGTCGCGCGGCGGGGTTGCTCCGGCTGCTTCAAGGGCGACAGTCTGATGGTGCGCGATGAGGGCTAGTCTCATGCGGTCTTTTCCTTTCTCCATGCTGGGCGCTTGATGATTTCGAGTGTGCTTCGCTTTACTGGGCGCATGTCATGGTCCAGATACCAGATGGTTGACTGGAGGTTTCTGTGTCCCAGCAGTGCTTGCACGTCCCGTATGTCACCTGTGTAATCAAACATTGCCACAGCTGCCGTGCGTCTTAGGTCGTGAAGTGTGAGCTTTCGGGTTATCCCTACGCTGAGTCTGAGCGCTTTGAAGTGCCGGCGCAGTGTTGCCGGGTCTTCGATGAATCTTGGTGTGGCTCCATGTTTGTGTGGTTCGTTTCTCCAGAGTTGGTATACGAACGGTGTTGGGTCTTTGCGGTCGCATGGCTCGATCAGGTCTTCTATTGTTTCGGTTGTTGGCAGTGTGAGGCGTTCGCCGCATTTGGTCTCGAACCTGAGTGTCCGTCCCGATGGGTCATGGTTTGCTGGCCCGATTCGGGCGGCTGTTGTTGACCGTATGGCGAGGTCCCCACACAGTGCGATCCAGAGTTGCATGTATGGCCGTGCTGCCTTCGTCAGTAGTGCGCGCTCTTCGTCGGTTGCAGTGACATTGCGTGGGCGCAGTCCTGGGTATGTGTCCACCAGATGGTCTAGTTTCGGCGCACCGTGGTACTCCCATAACCATCTCAGCAACCGGCGCGTTGCGCTTACTTTGTTGGTGAGTGTCGAATGGGAATAGGCTGCTTTGCGGATGGCTGCGTTCGCGTCGTGGATGTGCGCTGGCGAGAGTTGTCCGGGTTGGATCTTTCCGACGATTGAGGCGAGGAGTTTGCCCGCTTGGTAGACGGGTGCGTGTTGGTTTCGCCCCGTGATTTCAGCGAGAAGGAGTGAGGCGACCGTGGCCCTCTCGCTTTCGTTTTTGGGTGCGCGCGTTCCTTTTGCTCTGCCTCGTACGCGAGTGCTGCGCGGCGTGTGTTGAAGGATTTTCGGGTGCGCTGGCCTGTGTTGTCCCGCCAGTCTGCGTAAAATTTTCCAGCTTTCTCGAACATGTGTGTCCTTTGTTTGGAGTCTAGTTGGTGTCCGTTTTGTGGCTTGGCCACCTTTGGACACCGAGCCAGATGCAATATCCTCGCATTTGACGCGGGGAACGCACGTGATGGACACTACGATCCGTGACTATAGTATCTCCGGCGTCTGGCCGGTGATTCCCCAACAGCCGGTTAGATTCCCCGCGCCGGTTCCACCTCCCCAACCCTGAAGGAGAAGCAAAAAAGAAATGGTCAACTATCTGGAATTGCCAATCGGCGAACGCGCTCCCGAGGTCTTTCGAGTGGTCATCGAAATCCCCAAAGACGGAACGCAAAAATTCGAATACGACAAGCAATTGCACGTCTTCAAGTTGGACCGCAACCTGCACTCCCCCGTCCACTACCCTGGAGATTACGGCTTCATTCCCTCTACGCTGAGCGACGACGGCGACCCGCTGGATGTACTGGTGCTGGTGCCCGGACCCAGTTTCCCCGGTTGCGTGCAGGAGGTGCGTCCCATCGGTTTACTGGAGATGCTGGACCAGGGCGTGCTGGACGAGAAAGTACTGGCGGTGGGCAAGAACAACCCGCGCTTCGGCAACATCTGGAACTTCACCGACATTTATCCGCACCTGCTGAAGGAGATCACCCATTTTTTCTCGATCTACAAGGACCTGGAGGGCAAGCGTGTAGAGGTAAAGGGCTGGCATGATGCGGCCTACGCCCGTGACCATGTGCTGCACGCCGCCAAACAGTTTCAAGAAACCAAGGCCAAACTGAAATCTGCCGAATAGCCGGGAACGGTGGTTGTAACAAGTAAGGCCTCTCGCAGATGGACGCAGCCTTACTCGTTGCGCAAGGGCAAACTTTCGACCGCAGCCGAGGCCGCCGCCCGGTGCCGCGCCAGCGGAGCAGCCGTAAGCCAGTAGAGTCCAGGACCCAACAACCCCACCACAATCGCAAAGAGCAGTGCCGAGGTCGTGCCTATGAGTTTCTCATCGCGCGAGGAGTAGAGCGTATACCCGATCAGCGCTGCCGGCCCTACCCCCAGCAAGCAGGCAAAGGCCAGATTGCCGGCCTTGAAGGGGCGCGCCAGGTTGGGCTCACGGATGCGCAACACAATCAGCGCCAGAAATTCCAGCAGCAGGCTTGATCCATACAGAATGAGGTCAATGGAGATGAGCCGCTCGAAGGGCAGCTTAAGCGCGAGGGCCCAGGCCAGCCCGCACAAAAGGACACTCACCCATGGCACACCGCGGCGGTTGCGCCACGCTACCGCACGAAGCAACATGCCGTCCTCGGCCATGGCCATGGGCAATCGCGTATAACTCATCGCCAGCGCGTTGAACATGCCGATCCCGGTAATGGTGCCGCCGGCAACCACAGCCAACCCCAGAACCGGACCACCGAGCGCCGTTGCCGCAGTCGTCCAGTCGCCAGTAGTAAAACTATCCGCGGAGAGGCCGGCCAGGGCCATCGCCGCCAGCGGCAGTATGTAGGTGACAGCCACCAGAACGGTGGCCGCGATCATGGCGCGGGGATAGTTTCGCTGCGGATTTTCCACCTCCTGCGCGACGGTGGAAGCGTTGTCCCATCCCATGTAGTTCCACATCGCCACCAGAACTGCTGTCGAGAAAGCGGACTGGGAGGCAGGCTGGCTCCATTGCACCGCGGGGTGCAGCGTGAGCCCGCGCCATAGACCGAGAACCACAAACACGACAAAAGGAGCCAGAAGCAGAACAAACAGCCACACCGAGTCCTCGCCCACAGCCGGCGCACCGCGCAGGTTCCACGCGCAGCAAACCGCTACTACGGCCAGAGAACAGGCGTAGCCCTTCCAACCGCCTGTGATCGCCGGGTTGAACTTACCCACGTAAAGAACAAAGATGGCCGGATAGATGGCCATGTCGAAGATGCTGGCCGAGAGCGAGAGCCAACCCTCCTGATAGCCCCAGAACGGGCCCAGCGCGCGCCGGACCCAAATGTAAAAGCCGCCTTCGGCAGGAATGGCGCTGGCCAGCTCGCCAACCATCAGCGCGGTGGGCAAACACCACAGAAACGGCAGCACCAGCAGGATGAGGATGGCTCTCAGAAATCCGGCGCCGCCGAGGATGTCCTCAATTCCATAGGGACCACCCGACACCATGAAGTAGGTAGCCGCCACCAGCGGTAGAAAACGCAACTTCCGCGTAGCCGAATTGAAGACAAAAGGCATATATGCGAACCTACAGCATTTTCGCAGAGGGCGGGACGCGCTGTCACAGAACCTGGATTGCACAACCAGAATGGCCGATTTCCAGCGGCGAGTCCTCGTCGCAAGAACCGAAGGTTCCGGCCTGAATCGATAGGACCCCGTCAAAGGGTGGAGCGTGCGACGGCCTTTCTTGAGGACAAATGGGTGTACGCTATCTGCGAAGTTTCTCTTGCCTCGTTCGCCGCGGCAGGAAGTGGATAATGGCCTGGGGAAAAAATGGACCGGCCTCCAAGTGCTCATTTGTTCCGACGCACCGCAAGCGCGACTTCCGGTATAATCCGTGCAGACCCGGAGAGATGGCCGAGCGGCTGAAGGCGGCGGTTTGCTAAACCGTTATAGGGTCAAAAGCTCTATCGGGGGTTCGAATCCCCCTCTCTCCGCCAGTGAGTCAAGCTGTTTATAATAAATAACTTAGATGTAGAAAATCTTCCCGATTTCCGGTCTAATTCCGCATAAATCTTCCCCCAGAGAATTTCTCTCGGGTTGCTAATCAACCTTTGTGTCACCCATTTCTCTGGTCGACCAGAGAGCAGTGGAGCATTTGAACTTGGCCGAGCAGCCGAAAGTTCGGCACGTTACCCAGACTCATCTAGGCGCTGATGCGCGAGGGACGATCGGAGGCAATTCGTACTGAGCAACGTAGACAAGAGGAAATCAAATGCAGAGAACGCGAACTTGAACGCCAGGTGAAGTGCACGGAATGGCAGATGGCGGGAAGCAAATGCCGGAGCAAGTCGAGGGATTGTTGCTGGAGCAGGTCGTGCACGGCGGATCCAAATGATTTTCGGCACGAGAGGTTCTTTAGCCAGGAAGTCTCCACCGGCGGATTGGTTGTGGTCTGATTGTTTGTTAGTGTTTCTGTGCCAAAAGGGGCGGGGAAACTTTGGCTGTTTCCGAATCGTGATACGCAAGACCATGCGTGATTTCATTTATATGACTTATGGACGGTAAGGTCGTTCTTGCACTCCAGCCCCTGTACCGAAGTTATACCGTGATCTTGTTGCAGCCAAGAGAATCACCCTTTTCGACTCTCAGCCTCCGCCAGCCATCCACGGCGCAATATCTCTGATGGGATACTTGACAGGTAAGGCTTGATGTCGAGAATGGGCGTTCCGTCGAGCATGTCAACACCGCGCACGTGCAGTGAGCTGTTTTCGCGGCGCAGCAGTTCGACCACGGTAAGTCCAATTGGGTTGGGACGGCGTGGTGATCGTGTAGAGAATACACCGTGCGGACGGCTGTCGGAAGGCGGTGTGACCATCAAGTCGAATCCCTCGGAGCGGTCGAAAGCCCACAGAACGATGAGGTGAGAGTAGCCTTCGATGTCGGCGAGCCCGAGGTCAAATTCAGGAAAGATGTTGAGCACCCCTTCTTCCTCGTGCTTGGCTCCAAGACCCTTCGGAACAGCGGCTGCATCCTTGAAAGGGCTGCGAACGAATCCAATTGGCTGCGGAGTAAACATGGGCACCAGTGCCTCCGTCATTCATGCTAAACCGGAGCGGGCACATGGACGCTGCAATGTACCGAACGCTTGAAAAGCGCGTTTTCTAGCCAGGTCCACCAAAAGGAGTCCCTATAACCCAAAACAGTTAGAGAGCCGCAAATTACCTCCGCGCCTCCCAACCGTCATCGAACAAGCGCAGGAAATTGGTGCGGCCGTACGGATGCTTGACCGCCTCTGTTTCGTTGAATTCAACTCCGATGCCTGGGAGGTCCGGAGGCTCAACGCAGCCATCCCGCATTCTCGGCACGCCCTCGAAAAGATCGAATGCCCAAGGCTCCAGAAAATCATCGAAGCACTCCTGGATCAGAAAGTTCGGAATGGACGCATGAATGTGGGCGTTGATGGCCGTGTTGAGCGGACTCTGCGCTTGATGCAGGGCGACAAACGCCTCGGCAGACTCCGCAATGGCGGCGGCCTTCATCGCTCCCGATATGCCGCCGATGTTCAGCGTCTCCGGCTGCACGATGCTCACCGAGCGATCTGACACGAGGTCAAGAATCTCAGAAAGGCGCGTGAAGCGCTCGCCGGACGCGATGGGCACTTTGACTGACCGTGCAACCTGCAAGGTGGAAACGATGTCGGTGGAAAGGACGGGCGTTTCGAACCACATGGGATGGAACTCCTCCATGCGGTGAGCGAGATGAACAGCGGTTGAAACGCTGAACCGGTCGTGCCCTTCGACAAGAATATCGACCCGCTCGCCGACCGCGTCGCGCACTGCGCGAATGATTTGAATGGACAATTCCTCTTGCTCGCGGTTGAGGAAACGATACGCCGATCCGAACGGATCGAACTTCAGCGCCGTATAGCCCATTTCTTTCACTTTGCAGGCCGCCTCGGCGAAAAACGAGGGATCCCGCGGGCCCTTGTACCATCCGTTGGCATAGATTCTCAGGCGCGGCCGCTGCTTTCCTCCCAGGAGTCGCCACAATGGCGTGCCCAGGTGTTTCCCGAGAATGTCCCAACACGCAATCTCAATCGCGCTCATTGCGACCGACGTGCTAAGAAACGTACCCTTGTATATCTTTTGCCACAGGCGTGTCGGATTCAGAGGATCCTCGCCGATAATGAAGTGGCTTATCTCATTCAATTGGGCGTCGATCGGAGCGGTCTCCAGTCCCCCGGTGGCCTCGCCGAGTCCGCTAATGCCTTCGTCTGTAACCAGCTTGACGAATAACCAGTTCTTCCACGGATTGCCGACAATGAAAGTCTTTAAATCGGTGATTCGCATAGATCTCCGTAGTAGCACCGCATAATTACTGGTTCAGTGCCCCATTGCTCAAAGGTACACCCGTAGCTTGTACTATCCGCGCTTTGCCCCAACTCATCAGAGGATCGAGAGCCTTCAGCAGATCATCAAGGTAATTCGAAGCGATCTCGTCCAATCGGGCCGCTCCGTTGCGTTTCAGCGGGCAATCGATTACGCCCCGGCGATACAGTACTTCCTTATAACATCCCTCAACTTGCGCCTCGAAAAAGAAGAGCGGAGCCAACTCCTTGTAGATGTGGAGCGCCCGGGACTCATCGCCCTCTTCCAGCGCATTCCAAAGGGCAACCAGCACATCGGTGACATGGCAGCCGGGCATGTTACCGCCAACACCGCGCCGGTACTCCTCGATGAGAAAACGGCCGCCGGAGCCGCCGAAGAAGCCTTTCACCGAGCCATCATTCCCCTGAACGACCTCTGTCAGTTTGAGTGTGGAGGGTTCTGTTTCTTCCTTGATGTACTGAACATGTTCGATCTCACGGCATAGTCGCAGCATGAACTGCGCAGACATTTCTGTACCGATCGGTCCATAGCAGTCCTGAATGAAAACGGGCAACTGCGCTGCGTCGGAGATTGCTCGGTAGTATTCGAAAATGACCTCTTCGGATACCGGCCGGCGGCGGATATGCGGCGGCATGGCGATCACCGCATCGGCGCCGATCACACGCGCGTGCTGGGCAAATTTGACTGCAATTTCCCGTGAGGCCGCGGCCACGCCAATTACGACAGGAATCCGACCTGCGTTCTGCTCTACAAGGATTTTGGAAAGCCGAAACCGCTCTTCGTCGCTGAGCAGGATCCATTCACTCGCGTTCACGGGAAAGACAAGACCGTGTGCTCCACACTCAAAGCAGAAATCCACAACGCGGCGGAACGAGGGAATGTCAATCTCCCCAGTCTCCCGGAAAGGCGTGGAAGGGATGGTAAGAATGCCTCTGAATTTTGCGCTCATATTCTTGCCTGACCTCTTTCGGTTCTTCGACATGAAAGGACGACGACTTTTAGACAGGTAAAAGAGAGAGAATTCGCCAGGATGCCCGGCTGGGAAACCGCGTTTCTACACCCAGCACACAACTTCCTGCTCCCCTATTCCGTTCCTGGATCCAATCACTAGAGCGGTTCTCCAGTTCACGTGGAGTTTCTGGCGTCGTGCAGGGTGGCTTTTGCTTCCACCCCTGCGACGAAGACCTGTCGCCGGGGACCCCGGAAAGGAAAAAACCACTCAGCAGCGGCGATTTC
>Ga0181520_10000256_pt1 | contig 116897 bp, 97 predicted proteins | sample PEATcosm2014_Bin_29_FD_132451 | JGI IMG/M metagenome (GOLD analysis project Ga0181520, IMG submission 132451) | Peatland microbial communities from MTU Mesocosm Facility, Houghton, MI, USA - PEATcosm2014_Bin02_30_metaG | ecosystem: Environmental > Terrestrial > Soil > Wetlands > Peat | place... | reverse complement strand
TGCAACGCCCCTGGTGGCGACAACGGTGGCAAGGTGAACGCCGTCAGCGCATTTCTTGAAAGCAACGACAAGGTTCTCGTTTGTACTCATGCGACGTTCCGCTTCGCCGTCGATCAGTTCGGCGTGGAGAAGTTCGACAACCGATTGATTGCCGTGGACGAGTTCCACCACGTTTCCGTGAATCCCGACAACAAGCTGGGCGCGCACCTGGGCCAGTTCATTGCCCGCGACCGTGTGCATATTGTTGCCATGACCGGCTCATACTTCCGTGGCGACGCAGAGGCTGTGCTTGCCCCACAGGACGAGGCGAAGTTCGAGCCTATCACCTATACCTATTACGAACAGCTCAACGGTTATCAGTACCTCAAGCAGCTCGACATCGGCTATTTTTTCTATTCCGGCTCTTATGTCGATGACATTCTCAATGTCATCGACACGACCGAGAAGACCATCATCCACATCCCCAATGTCAATTCGCGCGAGAGTACGAAGGACAAAATGCGGGAGGTGGAGCACATCATCGAGGCTTTGGGTGAGTGGCAGGGCATCGACCCGAAGACAGGATTCCAGCTTGTCAAAATTCCTGGCGGTCGCATCCTGCGTATCGCCGACCTCGTGGATGACGATCCCAACCGGCGCGACGGCGTGACCACTGCGCTAAAAGACCCGGCCCAGAAGAACAACCGCGATTATGTTGACATCATCATTGCCCTTGGCATGGCGAAAGAGGGTTTTGACTGGATTTGGTGCGAGCACGCGCTGACCGTCGGCTATCGCGCGAGCCTGACCGAAGTAGTGCAGATCATCGGACGCGCCACCCGCGATGCGCCCGGAAAGACCCGCGCGCGATTTACCAATCTGATAGCCGAGCCGGACGCTTCTGAAGAAGCCGTCACCGAGGCCATAAACGACACGCTCAAAGCTATCGCCGCAAGTCTGCTTATGGAGCAGGTTCTTGCGCCGCGCTTTGAGTTCAAGCCCAAGCACCCTGAGACCGGCCCGGCCGAGGGCTTCGACTACGGCACGGACGGCTACGATCCTGGGAAGAATAACGTCGGGTTCAACCCCGACACAGGACAATTCCAGATCGAGATCAAAGGTCTGGCGGAGCCGAAGAGTAAGGAAGCATCGCGCATTTGCAAGGAAGACTTGAACGAAGTGATTGCCACGTTCATCCAGGACAAGACCGCGTTGGAGCGCGGCTTGTTCGACGAAGAATTGGTGCCCGAAGAAATCACGCAAGTCCGCATGGGCAAAATCATCAAAGACAAGTATCCCGAACTTGACGAAGATGATCAGGAGGCCGTGCGCCAGCACGCGATTGCCGCCCTCAACATCACGCAACAGGCCAAGCAAAATGTATTGGGAGGGAATACTGGCAACGGCGAACCGAGTCCCAACACCGCCCTCATTGAGGGTGTACGGCGTTTTGCGCTCAGTGTTACGGAACTCGATATCGACCTGATCGACCGCATCAATCCGTTTGGCGAAGCTTATGCCATCCTCGCTAAAAGCATGAGTGAGGATAGCCTTAAGCAGGTTGCAGCGGCAATCTCTGCCAAGCGAACCAACCTGACGCCGGACGAGGCAAAAGATCTTGCCGTGCGCGCATTCCGGTTCAAAAAGGAACGCGGACGACTTCCGGCGCTCGACTCTCAGGACGCATGGGAAAAGCGAATGGCCGAAGGTGCCGCCGCTTTCATGCGCTATAAGAAGGAGGGACGCTATGAGTGACCCGAATCTTGACGAACTAGCTGCAGAACTCGCGGAATTTGCAGAGCCGGAAAAGAAGGGCGCACGCCCGCCCCGCGAAGAGCGCATCATCGCTGGCTTCGAGGAAATACAGCGTTTTTTCGAAAAGCATGGACGCGCTCCACAACACGGGGAAGGCCGCGACATTTTCGAACGGCTGTACGCAGTACGCCTCGACCGCTTGCGCGCGCTGGAAGAATGCCGTTCAATTCTTGCGCCGCTCGACCATCAGGGACTGCTTTCTGGCGCGGTCATTTCCGTCCCGCAGCATGATGCCATCGACGAGGACGAACTTATGGCAGAACTTGCTGGCGCAGCGGGCGACAGTACCATTACTGAATTGCGCCATGTTCGTGCGAGCGTTGAAAAGCGTGCCGCCGAGGAAATCGCCAATCGTGCTGTCTGCGCGGACTTCGACTCATTCAAACCGCTCTTCGAGCGCGTACAGAGAGAGTTGAAATCGAGCATTCGCCAATCTCTTCCTGTTGACAAGATGGACGAAATCAAGCTGGCCAAGATACAGCAGGGACAATTCTTCATTGTCGGTGGTCAGATCGCATACGTCGCCGAGGTGGGCCAGGATTTCAGAACAGAATATGACCGACGCGACAGCAGATTGCGAGTCATCTACGATAACGGAACCGAGAGCAATTTGTTGGCGCGATCTTTCCAACGCTCGCTTTATCCTGATAAGGATAATGCAGGCCGCATCATTACAGACCCCAGCGCCGGACCACTATTCGCAGATGAACACGACGCCGATGACCTTGCTAGCGGCACGATCTACGTTCTGCGGAGCAAGTCAGACAATCCCCTCGTCGCCGCCAATCGCGATGTACTGCATAAAATCGGCGTCACGGGAGGGAAGGTAGAAACCCGCCTCGCAAACGCAAGCCTGGACCCAACGTTTCTGCTCGCCGAAGTGGAAGTCGTTGCAACCTATGTTCTCTACAACGTCAACCGTGTGAGGTTGGAAAACCTCGTTCACCGCGTCTTCGATCCCGCGCAGTTGGATATTGAAATCAAGGATCGTTTTGGCAATCCAGTCAGACCGCGTGAATGGTTCCTTGTTCCTCTTTTCGTGGTGAACGAAGCCGTCGAGCGCATCAAAGATGGAACAATCACTGATTACATTTATGACCCGGCAGCCGCGCGTTTGGTGAAGGCAGAATCCTGAAGCGACCTAGCCCGTCAGTCTCCTATCTTCCAAAGTACCCCCGAGCACAACTTTTAACGAGTGAGCCGAAGAAACTGCAGCCTCTGGGGCTCCGCCCCAGACCCCGCACTCGCCGTGAGGCATCCGGGCAGGTGTTAAAAACCCACTTGCCCGGTGCTTCCTAGCATGAGGCCCTCCGGTGCGTCAAGAGGCTTTCGCGGCATAAACGGACTCCTCCCCGTTTCGCGGGGCCCCTCCATTTATTCCACGGTCCTCGTGACACCCTTCCTGGCATTTCGCCGACTCCAGCAATTCGCTGCCGATTTCTGGAGCCGGAGAGAAACGGTCAAGTAGTTGACTGAAGTCGGACACGCTCTCCTGGGTCTACAAAAACGAGGAGTCAATCGGCAGGTTTTCGCATTGCACTTATCATTGACGAAATGAACGCAGTAGTATTGTCCTTATCTAAATCTTGACTCGCATCAACCGATTTCTTCGACAAATTGCCCTTCATATCTTTCTGGATGTCAATTCTCGAATCACTCTGAACTTCACATACTTGTACTTGATTCCGAGCGGCCATTTCAAGGCCTTCGAAAGGCGGAAAGTCGAAAAAGCAACGGGCCATTTCCAAGTTTGCGTATCCGGCAAACTTTGCAACGGTGAACGGATCGGCGCCAGCGTCGGCTAAGTTTGAAATAGAACTATGACGCAGCGTCGTCGGTGTCACTCTATCGAGCCGAGCGATTCGGGAATAACGCTCGACCAACATGTCGACCCAGCGCCTAGTTGCTGCGCCTGATGATCCCATAAAAATCAGCTGGCCCTTGTCAGACTGTCGAGAATATCCCATAGAGTGGAGCGCCTTGCAAGTCTCCTCACTCAAGGGGATCAACGTCGGATTGCGGTTTTTCCCTCTGTGCAGCGTTACGGCGCCTACTTTGTCATCAATCTTCACGTCCCTCCAACGCAAAGAACAAAGCTCTGAGGCACGAATGCCAGAATGCAGCATCAATGTAATTGCTGCTTTGTCCTTCGACGATTTACCAGATTCAACACTCTGAAGAAGTTGCAGTTGTTCACCGGGATCCAGACACCGAGGCCGAGATCGTATTTGGCGAGGCAAGGTCACATTTTGCAGACGAGGCATTGCCTGGCGCTCTACTAGGCCTAGGTCGGCCGCCCAACGCACAAAAACCTTAAGGGTCGAGAGCTTTCGATTAACGGTTGTGGCTTTGTACTCGCCTAACATCGATTTCTGGAATGTATACACGTCGTGTTTCGTAATGGTTCCGAATCTGAAAAGCTTTCGACTGCGCGACGCCGCCCAATCGACGAACCCATTAAGATCTGACCGATAATTCCGGACTGTCACCGGGCTCCGCCCTCGCTCGACGAGAAAGCCGCAAAACCTGTCTATGATATCCCGCTCAGAGTCTTGCTTTATTCGGTCACGCATAGGCATATTTTATGCCCGAAGGGGCTTGTTTATTTAGGGAAGAAACGACCACCTACAAAACGGCTTATGTCACACAAGGAATCGTCGCTCGGCGGCTCACCTGGCATAAACTCGGAGCTTTTTGCCGTGTGTATTGGTGTTGCGGGCCGATCGAAGAGCAAGACTTCTCGATTACCGTGACGACTTGACTAAATCGTCTACGTGTATAATCTTATTATAATTTACAAAATGCTACAGGCATTGAGCGCGGGCAGTGAATGGCGAATGGCAAGCAAATCGCAGAACAGAACTTCCAGACTTTCCTCGCATGGTTGGCTGGCAAGCGGGACGAGGATTTCCGCCAAATTGCCAGCCGTGGCGTTCTGTCCCGAACTGAAATTGCTAAAGAATGCGGTTTCTCCAAATCTGCTCTTGATCAGAATCCCCGGATAAAGACCGCGCTCAAGGTAACCGAAGATGCCCTGCGAGAACGCGATGTTCTTCCAGCCCTTAAAACGGAACCTCCTACACATGGCACATTTCCGACTCTCGAGGCTGGAAACAAGAGAGCACGGCTAAATCTGGACCGTCTGAACCGCCTCGAGCAGGAAAACGCAAGCCTTCGCGCTGAAAACGGAGAACTCAAGCGTCATCTCGAACAATTTGTGATATTGCGGGATGCGCTATCGGCCACAGGGAGGCTTCCCCGGTGAGCACTCGCCTCCTACGAGTATTAACTGTCCGAAGCCAAAATCCGAAAGGATTTGGCGGCAGCATCTTCACCGGCACGCCCATCGACGAGAGCGGAAGCGTGCAGGACGCAAAATCCTACTACGTAATTAGAGCTACGAACTCCGTTTTGGGCAAGACTCCAGTCCGTGTCGGGGAGTGGTGGCGCATCCAAGGGGAAATCAAGCAAAACGAAATCGTCGTAAACGGTTTCAAAATAGTGGAAGTTCAAATCGACGCCACTAACGCAACTCTGGTACTCCCTTCTGGCGAACAGATCGTGGCCCTAATGGCGGAGAATTCGGAATTTAGGGGCATCGGCTACTGCAAAGCACGCAGGCTGTGGGAGACGTTTGGAAACGAGCTTTACAACATACTCGACCGGCGCGACACCGCGCCCTTGACTAAACTCTTGACCGAAGACAGTGCCCGACAAGTGGTGACTGCGTGGGCGCAGTATGGCAGTACGCACACTCTCCAGTGGCTGCAATCCAAAGGCCTCGATCTCGCAATCGGACGTAAGGTTCTAGCCTACTTCGGCGACAAAGCGGCGGAGCGAATCGAAGAGGACCCGTATCGCTTACTCAGCTTCTGTGCAACATGGGAAAGCGTAGACTCATTGGCGCGAGATCTCTTTTCGATTACGGAAAACGATCCCCGCCGTCTTCAGGGAGCCATCGAGGAAGCGTGCTATCGCCTCTTTAGTGACGGGCATACATTGGCTCCTTCCTCGGACCTTCAGCGGCGCCTGGAGTCGGTCCTTGGCGCTCCAAGGGCAGACTTTCACTGGCGGAGTCTGATTTCGACTGCTGAATTAGCTGGATTGACCAACGGAAGTTACCTGATTTTAGACGATGGAATCCACCCCATCGGCCCGTTCGTGATGGAGGCTGCGGTCGCAAAGGCCGTTGCAAACCGACTGCGTTTCTCAGACCCCACGATTCCATCTGATGAGGTCGATGCACTCTTGGCGATTCACGAGGATAGAGAAGGTATCACCCTCAACGAGGAACAACGGGTAGGAGTGCACATTGCATCGCTGCGTGCCTTCGCCTTGATTACGGGAGGCGCTGGAGTAGGAAAAACCACGCTCTTGAAGGCACTCTATCCGATCTTTGACTCGGCTGGAGTAAGAATTTTTCAGATGGCGCTCGCCGGTCGCGCAGCCAAGCGTATGCAAGAAGCGACGGGGCGTCCTGCAACTACAATTGCAAGCTTTTTGAGAAATGCAAAGGAAGATGAGCTTGCATTCCGTTGCGTAATTGTCATCGACGAAGCGTCAATGGTCGACATCGTCAGCATGTATCGCATTTGCGAACTACTTCCCTCGCATGCACGAATTCTGATGATTGGAGACCCAAACCAGCTAATGCCCGTCGGGCCTGGATTGTTACTTCACGAGCTGGCCACAATCTCGGAGATTCCAAAGGCCGAGCTCAAACTTGTTAAACGCCATGGTGCCCAAATAGCGGAGACAGCGCTGGCGATTCGCAACGGCGCCTGGCCACAGATGCCCAACATCGAATCGGCACCGATTGCATTTATCCCTTGCACGTCGCGAGTCAATCGAGCAACGGAAGTCAACCCGATTGCAGATGCGGTTCTTAGGCTCTATCTGCAAGATCCAAAGGCCACCCAGATACTCTCTTCGCGCCGTCACGGCCAAGATGGCACGAGGGCCCTTAACGCCCTCTGTCAAGCGACGATGACCGGAAATGCCACGCCGTTATTGGTGTGGAGCGACGAACTCGATTCTCATCTATATACGGGCTTCCGCCTTGGCGACACATTACTCTGCACAAGAAATATGTGGGATTGGGGCCTCCAGAATGGGTCACTCGGTACCCTTGCTGAAATGGAGGAAAAGCCAAAGGTGTTGAAGAATACCGAGGGTGCTGATATTGGCTTCGCGCTAGCTTGGGCCGATTGGGACGATGGCGAACGCCGGCCAATCATCGAGGCGATGCTCGACGATCTTGAGCTTGGTTATGCGATCACAGTACACAAGGCGCAGGGCTCCCAATGGCAGCGCGTGATCATGCCCATTATTGGAAACCGGTTGCTCGACAGAACCTTAATCTATACCGCCTTAACACGTGCACAGCGCCAAGTCATTCTAATCGGCGATGAGCAAGCAGCGCGTACGGCCGTTGAGAACCCGCCTCGTGCCAATCTCCGCCGTGTCTCGTTGGGTTCGATGCTGGCACAGCTGTTCGTCCCAGAGGTGACCGCATGAACCATGTTCGGGTCACCGCCCAAGTCATCACCGACAATACCGGTACCACCTTCAGCATTCCGGCTCTGCTGCTTGAGCAGGATGGTCGGTGCACTGCGCTGACACCACTCGTCGACTACTTCATCGCATACTTCGGATCCAGAAGCCCCGCGTGGATGAACAAACTTTGCCAGATAGTGTCCATGCTTCTCGATTACATGGAAGTGAATCACTCCTGTTTCGACAAACCCGCTCAGATGTTTGCTTCTTTTACCCAGCGGGTCTTTGTCGGGACAATAGGAGACGACGGCAGGGACCCCAGTGGGCTTTTTTGGCTCCCAAAGCGGACTGCGACCGCGAAACAATTGTTACTCGAGCTCAGTGGCTTTTCGGACTGGATGCATGATCAGAACGGCGCAGCACAGCTTAATCCGTGGAGAGAAGCCACAGGATACGAGCAGCGCTTAAATTGGGCTGCTTTCATTAATAAGAGTCAGCGATCGTTCTTGGGGCACCTGGACACTACCGCCGTTGCAACCGAAGCTGCCAAGCAGGCGCGGAAGACGCTCCAACGGCGCACCCCCTCCGGCGACTATGGCGAAATCAAAGCATTTCCCGATGAGCGGTTCATGGAATTGCTATTCGTTGGATTCATGAAGCCCGGCAAAGAGGACTGTCCTGACATCGTTGAGCGTTACGATTGGCGGGGTATTTGCATCACGATACTCATGCACTGGGGTGGACTTCGCAATTGCGAGCCCTTCCACCTTTGGGTAGGAGACGTTCGTGACGATCCTCTTAGGCCGGGTGAGGCCCTTGTGCGGATTTACCATCCCGTGGATGGTGCTGCGCCTGAGGGTTTCAGAGGGCCCAATGGGCGGAGCCCATCAAACCGAGAGGCCTATCTCAGAGTTCGCTATCCGGGATATCGCCCGAGAAACAAGGAGAAGGGGAATCGGTTGGCAGGATGGAAGGATCCCAGGATGACAGATTCAAAGCGGGGTTACATGCAGGTCTTTTGGCTGCCCGCTGGAATTGCTGGTCGCCTCTTCCTTCAAGCTTGGAAGCTGTACATGTACCAGCGTCTGCGTGCCAAGATCGATGCGGAGAGACACCCCTTCTTATTCGTATCGTATCGAGCTCCCCAGCGTGGCGAGCCCTACACCATCGATGCGTTCCAAGATGCGTATGACCGCGCCATGCGGCGGATCGGACTTAATCCTGCGAAGCTTAACGGCACCACACCTCATAGCCACCGCCATGCGTGGGTGCAGCGTGGCAAGCGCGGAAAGCTTGACCCCTTGGTCATCCAGAGGGGTGTTCACCACAAGTCGCTTGAATCACAAGCGGTCTACGATGAACCGTCCATACAAATGGTGACTGCTGCTCTCGAACAGGCTACGGCTGCGCTCGCAACTGGTGAATCATTACCTGCCCCGCCCGATTTGCAATCGCTCGCTTGCGTGGATCGTGACCGAGACAAGCGCAATGTGACAAAAAAGGTGAATCTGCGATGAAAAAAAGTCTACCAAGAGTAGCGCATTCCTACGACGACACTTTCAGATTCGTATTGGACATTGACCCCGACTTGGAACAGTGGCGCATCTTGGCATCTGAGTGGGTAAAAAATCTGGCCCGAGGAAAGGCCCCAGCAATGAGGCTGGTCAGAATTTTTCTTATCGATTACATTTACGGCCACAAATTAACAAAAGAACCGGCAGAGTTCCTGCGAATTGGATATAAGGCGCCATGCTTCTATTCTTCCTGCCTTGGACACCTAGAAAGCTCGAGGTACGCCCGGAGCCAATACTCGCAATTGCTCAAATTTATCGACTATGTTTTAAAACACTATTTCTCTGGAGAAGATGACAGAGGCGTCTTGGTCGTCTCTCCCGCTTTTCGAAATCCTATCCCGAGTCTTCCTGTGGCTGAAAATACTGTCGCTTCTCAAAGGGTGGAATCCAACAAGAACGCTTTGCCATTCCGCTTCATTGCGCGGCTCAAAGCGATTTTGTGCCCGGTGGGAGAAACGAGCTTCTCAGGCTGGAAGTGGGCTCAATCGGCGGAAAATTGCCGTTATAACGGTGGAGGTTGGTTCACCGTTACTGAGAATATTATCGATAGGGCTGACCCCGACTGTGTTTGGCGTGAGCGCCAGGCATCAGTTTATGAAAGGAGGAAATTTGGGTATGGAGAGTCGATCTACCAGATGTGGTCGCCTGCGCGCGCCGTAGCCCTGTATGTCAAGCTTCAGTTGCCTCTCCGAACATTTCAAGTCCTGATGCTTGATAGCGGGGAGGCCGACACGCTGCGCTACGTGCAAGGTAAATGGGTTCGCAACACCGGCTGCTTGGCCGAGGGGAGCGATAGGAGTCCTTTGCGGCGTGGCGTTTTTCGCAAAATGAGCGATGACCTCACCAAGGAAACAATGACCGGTTTGTTCATCAACACAAACAAGACCGCCGATTTGATGAAGGACGAGTGGAGCAAGGGTTACAACCTGCCTTGGGAGCATCGTGAAGTTCTTTATTGGTTAGAGAGGCTAAGGAACTGGCAAGAGAAGTACAATCCCGTCTTTTCACCAATTCCTTGGACGGACCTAAGTGTCCATCAACTCGGATCCCCAAAGAGCACAATATCTTTGCGGATGATGGGGAAGACCTGCTTTCTCTTCCGCGATGCAGCGTCAGCGGTCGCGGCTAACCGGAGCAAGCCTATTTGCGTCAATGGACCTATTAACGTTATCTGGTACAACCTACTCAAGACGCTAGAGGATGAATGCGACGCAAAGAACGAGCGGGACATCGCTGGAAATAAGTTGTTTTTTGTGCCCGCTAAACGTAGAGCCGCACGGTACTATCCGCTGCACGCGTTGCGCGTGTCGCTTATAACAGCTTATGCCTTGGAGGGCGGTGTACCGATGACGATTCTGTCGAGGTGCATTGCCGGTCACTCAAGGCTCCTGATGACCCTTTACTACACGAAAATTGGGATTACCTACTGCTCAGAGTTGATGGATAAGGCAACACGGAAGCTGCTGCTGAACGAACAGGATAACTACGCGCGCTGGCTCAAAGACAAAACCTACGAACAGGTGGAGGCGAACGGCGCCTTTTGCGATCCTGCCGCAGTTCACGCCCTGATGCAGGCAATGCATGGCGGCGTCAGCCTGGTTAAAGACGATAAGGGGTTTTGTCCAAAGGGCGGCTGGGGGTGTGATTCGGGAGGGATCTACATCAACGACGATACCGGGGGAGTCAACTATGGAGAGGTGCCAGGCTATCCACAAAAGAATTGCGTCCGGTGCCGCTGGTTTTTTACTGGCTACGCCTTTCGCCATGGCATAGAGAATCACTGGAACAACATTCAGCTTCAAATGGGTGATGTCGGTGAACGGATCGTCAATCTTGGAGGCCAAATTACCAATCTCGAGGATGACCAGTTTGAGTGCCAGCGGAACGACCAGCCATTTCTCGAATCAGACAAGCTCGAATCGCTTCGAAAGGTCTACCAAGCCGAAATCGAAAAGAACAATAAGCTCGCGTTAGACCTTAGCGCAACGTATCGGTTGATGGTGCGGTGCCTCGCATTGGAAAAGCTACGGCCTCAAGGGGACGGACTAACGCTTATTACTGTGGGCGACCAGTCAAATGCCAGCATCGCGATTTCGGAATGCTCGAAACTTCAACAGATTTTGACCGCTGTCGCTGGTTCAAGGGTATTTCCTGAACACGATGTGAGAAAGGCCGCATTGCAGGCAGGTAAGGCATTTGACGAGATGCTGGCGAACAACCGTATAAAGCCGATCTTTTTTCGTGTAAGAGAAGATGAATTGCCTAGAGTCGTAACTGAAATGACCGAGCTGATCACAGCCGAAGCAGGCAGCGTTCGTGATGCAGTTCCGTTTATCGAGGGGAAGCGCCAACTTGCGGAACTCGGGCTTGACGAAGACATTGAAAAGCTTGCTCAACAAATGGCGTCTGGCCCGATAATTCGTTCGAATCCACTTCGACCAAGGCAGATCAACGATCAGCGCCGCTTGTCGTTCCCAACGTCTGATTGCAAGAAGGAGGCTTCAAGTGTCTAAGAAGGTGGCATCGCCCGACGCAGTTCTTGCAGCGCTTCAGGCGGGAGCAACGACACGCACCCAAAACTCGCTCAACATTATCCATGCCATTTGTGCTGAGCAATGCAAGGCAGGCAACCGAGACTTCTCAGTGGCGACAATTGGCCGCCTTTCTTCTGGGCGCGGAGGACCCTCAACGCAAGCCATCCGCAACAAACCGGGCGAGCATTACCGGACGTTGCTGCTTGCCTGGGCAAGCCAAGCCGACGGTGCTGCTCGAAAACCCCCGTCGAAACCGGCAACCAGCTTGGAGTCCGAAATTTTGGACATGATTGAAGATCCGTGCGTCTGCGCGCTTGTAGGAAGCATCCTTGCAGAGATTCGCCATTTAAGAAACGAAAATACTGTCCTCAAAATGAGCGCGAGCACTGTAATTGATCGTCGCCCTTTACCTGAGGCAAGAGGTACGCCGCCCAATCCAGGCGCACAGCTTTTCTCCCCACTGAGTCTTCTGCTTCCCTTGGAGGTCGAAGCGTTGCGTTTTGCCGTGTCCGATCAGTTTCTGGAGAGCATGGGGTGGATCTTGGATTCCAAAACAGGAAGAGTATCGAGAGGCGAGCGAGCCATCTTCAGGGCCGGATTTGGCACGGCTATCAAGAAGATTGTGGATGCCGCGAAGCAATGAAACCCCCAGCGAGCGGTTATTCGCGGGACTCGAGGGCGATTTCAAAGGAATGGCAATGACAAGTGATTCAACCGAAATTGTGAAACGCGAGGTGACGAAATGATCAAGAGAACTCCTTTTTCCAGCGCAAATCAGCCAGATTTGGCTGTAAATACCGACCATCGCACGGTCTCGGTGCATCTCCCGCGGCCGACAGAGGGTTCAGAAAGGACGTCGGTGTTCAATCCAGACGATGTGCGACGCCTGCTCGACTCGATCGATGCATCCACTCCATGTGGTCTGCGTGATCGGGCGCTGATTGGCGTGATGTTTTACGGCTGCGCCCGTGTCGGCGATGCACTTCGAATGAGAGTAGAAGACTTTTACGCCCAGAATCGCCGTCTCTGGGTGCGATTGGGAACAAAGAGATGCGTCATGCCCTGCGGCCAAACGCTCGAGCAATTGTTGACGGCCTACATCCAGGGCGCGGGTCTGGCAGCCGATCGAAAGGGGTTACTTTTCCGCGCTGACAGCCACACTCCCGGCGAGCTAGCTCAACGGACTATGACGTCGTTCAATGTCGACCGGATGATTCGCCAGCGCGCAATGGCGGCCGGCATGGGGAACAGATTCAGCGGCTACAGCTTCAGGATCGCTGGAATCACCGCCCTTGCAGAGAACAACCCGGGCTTGTCAGTTTAGTAGGCGGCTTCAGACGTGCCGATTAGGGCTTTATGCTCCCTGCGACTTAAACCTCGAACAAGTGCCACCAACAAGAACGGAGAGAAGAAATGCTCTGAGAGGAATACCGACGAAAGCGTTGCGACTCCTGCCACCCAATCAGCCCCTTGAACAAGAGACTTTTAGCCAGCGCGGTTCCCCTTCGTGCCTTGAACCGTGTGTTGGGACACGAAAGGCTTACGATGAGCCTCTACTATCGCAGGGTAGATACTGCACAGATCGAGAACGCTCTCAAACGGGGATAGAAAAGTTCGAAAGGGGCGCCAATCTGAGCACCCCGAACAAGCTTTAGCCTCGCACCCAGTTCAGGATTGCCATAGCACCGGAGTTTGTATTGCTTCGCCTCTTGCGATCCCCCGGCGGGAGGAGTTGCCCCAAAGTCTTTGCGTGCTCCAGAGTCAACGGTTCGGATCCATCAACGAGCGCTGTCATGCACTTCCCCTGCTTTAGGAATGGAACGGGTATCGAAGGAAGGAGAACTATTATTGTGACAAATATTTCCCCCGAGATCGCAGTCCGCTGTCTGCAAAAAGGGCTCATTGGGAGAACCAATGAGCCCTTTTTGCCCTAAATGTTATAGCTAAACTTCCCCATATAACTTCGGCAGACGGGCTTTTTTGCGTTTGGCGCCAAGTGCGGCACCTAGATGTGACAGTGAATCTTCAAACAGATCCCGTGGGGTTCAGCCTGCGCCTCGTCACTGGAGTTGCGGGACTTTTGCCGCGCCCAAGACGGCAAGCCGGTCGGCGATGCGTTCGGCAGCGGCGGGATGGGCCTGGGTGCGCGCCGCCGCCGACATGGCCGCCAACCGCACAGGATCGGTGAGCAGAGCGGCGAGTGTGTGGAGCAACCTGCCCGGCTGCTCGAGTTCCCGCTCATCGAGCATGACCGCTGCGCCGGCGGCCACCATGGCCTCGGCGTTGCGGCGCTGGTGCTGGTCAGTGGCGGCGGCAAAGGGCACCAACAGCGCGGGCTTTGCGGCGGCGGCCAGTTCAGCCACCGTGGAAGCGCCGCTGCGCGCCAGGACAAGGTGGGCACTGGCAAAGCGGGAGGGCATATCGTCGAAGAAGGGGCAGACTTTCCAGCGGGCCGGATCGGCTCCGCTGGCGCTGTAGGCGGTCTCAGTGGACTCGATATGGCGCGCGCCGCATTGGTGCAGAACCGTCAGACCGGGAACGGCCTCGAGCAGCGCCTGCATGATGGCAGGGAGATGGATATTGAAGATGCGCGCTCCCAGCGATCCGCCAAAGACCAGCAGGTGGGGCGCGGATTCAGTGGGCGGGGCAATCGTGAAAAACCTGGGGCGCACGGGAATTCCCGTGAGCTCACAGTTTTTGAACCATGCGGCGGCGGCGGGGAAGTTGATGACGGCGGCCTGCACCCTTTTGCCGACCAGCCGGTTGGCGAGTCCCGGCATCGCATTGGGTTCAAAGACCATGGTGGGCACTTTGAGCAGAAGCGCGGCGGCCATGGCCGGACCCGACGCGTAACCGCCGACGCCAAAGACCACGTCAGGCTGGAACTCGCGGATCAGCCGCTTGCACGCGAGGATGCTGCGCGGGAGTTCGATCAGGGTGCGGAGGCGGGTGGCCATCGATACATTTTTGAGAGGGCCCACATCGATGAGGCGCAAGCGGAAACCCGCTTCGGGCACCAGACGAATTTCCAATCCGCGCGCGGTGCCGACAAAGAGAACGGCGGCCTGGTGCCGAATCACCAGCTCGTGAGCAACCGCAAGGGCTGGAATCACGTGGCCACCCGTACCGCCGCCGGCAATAAGGACCCGCAGGTCAGACAATCTCTTGCCTTTCGAGAGAAACACGGGAGAGCCTGGCAGGAAGAGCATGTCGCTCGTTTTGTTTCCATCCTGAGGAACAGCAGAAGATTACCATAGTTACATTCAAAAGATCCTGATTCCTTGACAGATGCAATCCCGCGGAAGATTGGCGCCCGCAGATCTTGGTCTTCAGTCGACTTTTCGCGAGATGTTGAGCAGAATGCCGATGCTGGCCAGGGTGAAAAACAGCGAGGTTCCGCCGGAGGAGATGAGGGGCAGCGGAATACCCTTGGTGGGGACCAGGGAAAGCACAACGCTGATGTTGAAAAAGGCCTGCAGCAGGATGGTGGTGGTGATGCCGAAAGCGACCAGGCGGGCAAAGGGGTCTTTGGAGCGAAATGCGGTGCGGAGGCCGCGCACGCCGAAGAAAACGAAGAGCAGAACGATGGCGATGGCGCCGATAAAGCCCAGTTCCTCGGCGATGTTGGCAAAGATGAAGTCGGTGGAAGCTTCGGGCAGATAGAAGAGCTTCTGCATACCTTCCATGTAGCCGCGCCCGGAGAAACCGCCGGTGCCGACGGCGATGAGCGACTGGTTGATATGGAAGCCCGCGCCCATGGGATCTTGATCCGGGTGAAGAAAGACCAGCATGCGCTGACGGCGCCAGGGCACCATGAAAAGCAGGGCGGCAAGGCCGGGGAGCATGGCGCAGACTCCGGCCAGCAGATACCTCCATTCCATTCCCGCCAGCACCAGGAGGATGGCCGTGACGCCGGCCAGCACCAGCGCCGTACCCAGGTCAGGCTGTTTGACGATCAGGGCGACAAACACCAGGGGCATGACGATGGCGCGCAGCAGGGTGCGCTTCCAGTCGCGCATGGCGTCGAGGCGGGAATGCAGAAACCACGCCAGAAAAAGAACCAGCACGGGCTTGGCGATCTCAGAGGGCTGAAAAGTAAAGTGGCCACCAAAGCGGACCCAGCGATGGGTGTTGTGGGAGCCGGGAATAAAAAACACCAGCACCAGCAGCAAGGTTGTGACGCAGACGGCAGGATAGATGAAGCGGGGCGAGTTGTAGACGCTGTAATCGATCTGCATCAGGACCAGCATGCAGAGCACGCCGGCCAGCGCCCACCCCGCCTGCCTTCCCAGGTCGGTAAACTCCGAGTGATATTTAACCTCGGCCACGACGGCGGAGGCGGAAAAGACCATGGCCAGGCCCGCCAACACCAGCAAGAGGGTAGTGAAGAACATCCACTTGTCAAAGCCTACGCGTGCTGCCATTTCTTCCATTCCCGGCGTTCGCTGACGAGTTGCTTGAAAGCACGGCCGCGCTGCTCGTAGTTTTCAAACTGGTCGAAGCTGGAGCAGGCCGGCGCGAGGAGGACCACCTCGCCGGGCCGGGCCGCGCCGGCAGCCTCGCTCACCGCCCGCTCCAGCGTTTCGCAGGATTGGAGTAAAACCAGGCCGCGCAACTGGGACTCGATTTTGGCCGCGGCCGAACCGATGGTGTAGACCGCGCGAACGCGCTCCTTGAGGAGCCGGGTGAGCAGGGTGTAGTCCGATCCTTTGTCTTTGCCGCCCAGGATCAGGTGAACGCCGGAAGAGAACGCGGCAATGGCCTTGGCGGTGGCGTCGACATTCGTAGCCTTGGAGTCGTTGTAGAACTCGACGCCGTTGACCGTGGCCACGTACTCGAGCCGGTGCTCGACGGCCTGGAATTTTTCGACGGCGCGGCCCACAGCCTCAGCCGGCGCGCCGACAAGCCGCGCCGCAACCACCGCGGCCAGCACATTTTCAACGTTATGCGCGCCCTTCAGGGGAATGAGCTTAAGCGGCATCACCCGCTCCACGGGCCGATGCTTCGCTGCGCGAAAGACGACGAAGCCATCGTCGAGCCACGCGCCCTGCTCGACTTCACGCTCGACAGAGAACCAGTAAACCGCGGCGGAGGTGCGGACCGCGGCGGCAGCAGCGGGCGCATTGTCGGCGTTCAGGACCACGGCGTCTTGCGCGGTCTGCGCGGCAAAGATGCGCTCCTTGGCCCGCGCATAGTTTTCGAAGGAGCCGTGCCGGTCAAGATGGTCGGGCGTGATGTTGAGGATGACGGCGATGGCGGGATGGAATTCGACCGTGCTCTCCAGTTGGAAGCTCGAAACTTCGAGCACGGACCAGGTTTCAGGGGTGCTCTGTTCAATGAGCGAGACGACCGGCACGCCGATGTTGCCACCGACCAGGGTGGGCAGCCCGGCCGCGCCGAGAATTTCGCCGAGCAGCGCGGTGGTGGTGGTTTTACCATTGGAGCCGGTGACGGCCAGCATTTTTCCCTGGAGAAAACGGGAGGCCAGTTCGAGCTCGCCGATCACGGGCAGGCCGAAACTCCTCACCTGGGCGAGCTCCGGTGTATCGAGAGGAACGCCGGGGCTGATGACGATCAGGTCCTGGCGGCGGAAGGTGAGCAGGCCGTGACCGCCGGTCTCGACCATGACGCCCTCTTCAAGCAGGGCGGGAATATCCTTGGCGAGCGCCTCGGCGCTGCGCACGTCGGAGACGGTGACCTGGGCGCCGTTGCGGCGCAGAAACAGGGCCGCGGCCAGGCCGGATTTCCCGAGTCCCACAACCAGTACCTTTTTGCCCTGGAGCTCCATCATGCGAACCTATCCCGAGTCTTGTGTTACCTCTTTATTGTGCACCGCGCGGGATTTCAGCGGGTGTTGTCTAGCGCAGTTTGAGGGTGGTGAGTGCAAACAGTGCAAACACCAGGGCGCCAATCCAGAAGCGGACAATGATTTTCGACTCGCTCCAGCCCAACTGCTCGAAGTGATGATGCAGCGGCGCCATTTTGAAGATACGCTTTCCTTTGCGCAGTTTGTAGCTGCCCACCTGCAGCACCACGGAGAGCGCCTCGAGGATGAAGATGCCGCCGATGAAGGGCAGCAGCAGTTCCTGGCGGATGATGATGGCGATGGTCCCGATGGCGGCGCCAAGAGCCAGCGAGCCCACGTCGCCCATGAAGATCTCGGCGGGATGGGCGTTGTACCAGAGAAAACCGATGGAAGCGCCGACCATGGATCCGCAAAAGATGGTCAGCTCGGCCACTTTGGGCATGTGCTGCAGTTCGAGGTAGTCGGCGAAGACCACGTTGCCGCTGACGTAAGTGAGCAAAGTGAGGGCGGCGGCGGCGATGAAGGTACAGCCGATAGCCAGCCCGTCAAGCCCGTCGGTGAGATTGACGGCGTTGGTTGAGCCGACCAGCACGAAGACGACAAAAACCGTAAAGGGCAGAAAGACGAGGAAGCTCAGGTGCGGAATGGCGCCGGGCCAATGCCAAAGCAGGTCAGGACGCCAGCTCTTGAGGAAGGGCACCGTCAGTTGCGTCGAAAACAGGCGGAACTGCGACAAGACCGCGAGGGCCGCCGCAACCCCGACCGAGGCCAGCACCTGCCACACAATTTTGGCGCGCGCCGTGAGCCCCAGGCTGCGCCGCTTGACGACCTTGATGTAGTCGTCCGCAAATCCGATGGCCCCGAAGGCGAGCGTGGCATAGACCGCGATCCATACAAAGGGATTGGCCGGATCGGACCACAGCACGGTGGGCAGCAGAATGGCGATGACGATGAGCACGCCGCCCATGGTGGGCGTGCCCGTCTTCTTCAGGTGCGACTGGGGCCCGTCGTCGCGCACATACTGGCCGATCTGGAACTCGCGCAGCTTTTGAATCACGTAAGGCCCGATGAACAGCGCGATCATGAGCGCCGTGAGCGAGGCAAAGGCGGTGCGGAAGGTGAGATAGCGGAAGATCCGGAAGGGGTGAAAAAACGGAAACAGCTTTTCGTAGAGCAGCCAGTAAAGCAAGGGGCCTCCGGTGCCGGAATGAGGCGGGGTTCAGGTTGATTTTACAGGGCCGTTACCGATGGCCGGGTCAGTGAAACCGCGAACCGTGAGTGCAACTTGCAACACACTGTGAGATATGGCATGGTATATCTCAGGAGGTGCGGCCATGGCACAGGTTGATAAGGCGCGTGTATTTATGAGCGGACGGAGCCAGGCTGTCCGCATTCCCGCCCAGTACCGGTTCACCTCGAAAGAGGTTTACATTCGCCGGGATGCGCGGAGCGGCGACCTGATTCTCTCCCAGGCTCCGGGGAGTTGGGACGAGGTGTATGCCGCGCTGGACAAGGCTGGGTTTCCCGACGACTTTCTGCTGGATCGCAATCAAGGGCCAGTCCAAGAACGCGACGAGCTATGAGTCGGCTCTACATGCTCGACACCAATACAGTCAGCTATATCGTCAAGGGCAAGTCTCCCGCGGCGCGAGCAAGGCTGGCAAACCTGGAAGACGACGAGGCCGCCTGCATCTCCATCGTTACAGAGTTCGAGCTGGAATTTGGCTTGGCCAAGAATCCGAACGCGGAAACCCTTCGCCGCGCGCTTCGCGGGTTCCTGGCGCGCATCCGGGTTCTTCCGCTAGGTTCGGCTGAAGCCCGCGCCTACGGGCAACTCCGCGTGAACCAAGAAGCGGCGGGAAGGCCGCTGGAAAGCATGGATATGTTGATCGCGGCTCATGCCATCGCGGCGGGCGCGATTCTGGTGACTAAGGACGGAGTGTTCAGTCACGTACCCGATCTTGTTGGAAGAGAGAACTGGGCTACGGATCTGGCGGGGTGAATGTGATGAGGACCTATTTGTTCGATGCGTCGGCAATAGTTGTAAGATGCGCAGCCTCCAGCTAGAAGCTGAGAGCTTGTAACTGGAGGCCGCAGTTTGTTTACCGCGTTTTCGAGACTTCTTCGACGGTGACCGGATCGAGGAAAGGCATCTGGGCGCGGAGCTTTTTGCCGACGATCTCGACGGGGTGTTTGGCTTCGGCTTCGCGGAAGGCCATGAACTCCTTGCGGCCGGAGTTCTGGTCGGCAAGAAAGCGCCTGGCGAAGGCGCCGTTCTGGATCTCGGCGAGAATCTGCTTCATCGCCTTTCTGCTCTCGTCGTTGATGACGCGCGGGCCGCTGACGTAGTCGCCCCACTCAGCGGTGTCGGAGATGGAGTAGCGCATGTACGCCAGGCCGCCGCGATAGATCAGGTCGACGATGAGCTTGAGCTCGTGCAGCACTTCGAAGTAGGCACTTTCAGGCTGGTAGCCGGCTTCGACCAGGGTCTCGTAGCCCGCCTTGATGAGCGCGCTCACGCCGCCGCAGAGCACAGCCTGCTCGCCGAAGAGATCGGTCTCGGTCTCCTCTTTGAATGTGGTCTCGAGCACTCCGGCGCGGGTGCAGCCAATGCCCTTCAAATAGCTGAGGCACAGCGCGTGGGCGTTGCCGGTGGCGTTCTGATGCACGGCGATGAGTCCGGGCACGCCGCCGCCCTCGGTGAACACTTCACGCACGCGATGGCCGGGAGCCTTGGGCGCGGCCATGCCGACATCGATGCCCGGCGCGGGAACAATGGTCTTGAAGTGAATGTTGAAGCCGTGCGCGAACATGACCAGATTACCGGCAGACAGGTTCGGCCCAATCTCTTCGGCATACAGTTTGGCCTGGGTCTGGTCGGGCACCAGAATCATGATCACGTCGGCCCACCTGGTGGCCTCGGCGACGGTGAGCACTTCAAGGCCGGCCTTCTGCGCCTTGGCGATGGATTTGGAGTTGGCGGCCAGGCCCACCTTCACCTGAACGCCGGAGTCCTTGAGGTTGAGGGCGTGTGCGTGACCCTGGGAGCCGTAGCCGATGATGGCCACTTTTTTCGCCTGGATGAGGGAGAGGTCGGCATCGTGATCGTAGTAAGTTTTGGCCATGATTTTCTCGGTTTTTCCTTTTCTTGTTTGCGCGGTTGGGGTTGAGTGGAAAAAAACGGTTGGGCCGGCTACGGGGCGCGGCTACTCCGGCTCGATCACGGGATTGTCTTCCGCAATCTCGCCGGAAGGCTCCGCCGGTTCGCGGTCGCCGGCGCCCATGGCGCGAAGTACGCCGCTGGTGTGATGGCCGCGGCGCATGGTCATCTTGCCGCTGCGGCAGATTTCAAGAATGCGTCCATCGTCCTCGCGCAGCACTTCGATAAGGCCTTCGATCTTGCTTTCGACGCCGGTCATCTCGATCATCAGCGACTCCGAAGTGAGGTCGACGATGCGGGCGCGAAAAACTTCAACCAGGTCGAAGATCTGCGAGCGGTTGCGCGGGGTGGCGGCCACCTTGATGAGCGCCAGTTCGCGGGTCACGGACGGAGCCTGTGCGATGTCGTCGACGTCGACAACATTTTCAAGTTTAAACAGGCTGGCGCGCACGCGATGGCCTGCCTCAGAGGAGGCCTCGCAAACCAGCGTCAGGCGCGAAAGGCCAGCGCGCTCGCTGCGCCCCACGGTGAGGGAGTTGATGTTGATGTTCAAACGGCGAAACAGCGAGGCCACGCGCGTAAGAACGCCCGGCAGGTCTTCAACGTATGCGACGAATGTATGCAGCATAAATGCCTTTCCAGGGATCATGGATCAGGGGTCAGGGACCAGTTCAGTCAACGTGGTCCCTCTCTTCCATTCCCTCCCTATCCGCAGGTTGACTCACTCAAGAAAACGACTCAAAAGGGGCTGAGGACGCATTGGATTCCGACGCCTAAGCCCTGAAACCCGATGCGCGTCATTTGCTGTCCGGCGACTCCTCGAGCGGGTCCTTGCCGGGGCGGCGAATCATCTCATGCAAGGAGCTGCCGGCGGGAATCATGGGGTACACCGAGTCTTCCTTTTCGACCATGAAGTTGATTAGGAAGGAGCCCTTGGCGGAGCGAGCCTCCTGGACGGCGGCGGCCACATCAGCGCGGGTACGGACGGCGCGGCCTCCGATGCCATGGGCGTCGGCCAGCTTCACAAAGTCGGGGCTGACCAGCGGTGTGGCCTCGTAGTTGCTTTCGTAGAAAAACTCCTGCCACTGGCGCACCATGCCCAGGTAGCCGTTGTTGATGATGGCGATGTTGATCTTGATCTTTTCCTGCACGATGGTGGAGAGTTCGGCCGCGGTCATCTGGAAGCCGCCGTCGCCGGCGATGACCCAGACCTCGCTGTCAGGACAGGCGAATTTTGCGCCGATGGCCGCGGGCAGCGCAAATCCCATGGTGCCCAGGCCGCCGGAGGTGATGAGGGTGCGCGGATGCTCGTGGTGAAAGTATTGCGCCTCCCACATCTGGTGCTGGCCGACGTCAGTGGCGACAATGGCGTTGCCGCCGGTGATGCGCCACAGATCGTGCATCACGTGGGCCGCGTACAGGTGGCCGGAGTCGGGCAGGTTCTTGATGTCGCACACGGCGGCAGCGCCCTTGCTTGAGGCAATGGTCTTGAGCCATGCGGAGCCATCGCGGCCGGGAATGCGCGGCAGCAGTTGCTCCAGGACTTCGGCCAGATCGCCCACCAAGGCCACATCGACCTTGATGTTCTTGTTGATCTCCGCGGGATCCACTTCAATGTGGATTTTTTTGGCCTTCAGCGCATAGGTGGAGGTAGTGCCGGTAACGCGATCGTCGAAGCGCATGCCGCAGGCGATGAGCAGATCGGCATTCTGAATGGCGTCGTTCACCCAGGACTCGCCGTGCATGCCCATCATGCCCATGTTGAGGGGATGCGAAGCGGGAAACCCGCCCAGGCCGAGCAGCGTGAGGGCTACCGGAATCTGGGCGCGCTCCGCCAGTGTTCGCACCTGCTCCATGGCTTGCGACTCGAGCACCCCATGCCCGGACAGGATGACCGGGCGCTTGGCGTTGCGGATCAGCTCGGCAGCCTGCGCCAGTCCCGATTCTTCAACGCTCAGCATGGGGTGCGGACGATAAGGCCTGGGCTTGGCGGCTTCAAAGTCGAAGATCGCCGTGCCCTGCTGCGCGTCTTTGGTAATGTCAACCAGCACCGGGCCGGGACGGCCGGACTTGGCGATCTGGAAGGCCTGACGCAGGGCGCCGGCCAGATCCTCAGTGCGGCTGATGAGAAAGTTGTGCTTGGTCACGGGCAGCGTAATGCCGGTGATGTCCACTTCCTGAAACGCGTCTGTGCCCAACACCTTGCTTGAAACATTGCCGGTGACGCAGACCATGGGAATGGAGTCGAGCATGGCGGTGGCAATGCCGGTGACGAGGTTGGTGGCTCCGGGGCCGCTGGTGGCGATGCAGACGCCCACCTTGCCCGAGGCGCGCGCGTAGCCATCGGCCATGTGCGCGGCACCCTGCTCATGGCGCACCAGCACGTGGTGGATGGGGAACTTGCGCAGCGCGTCGTAGGCTGGAAGAATGGCGCCGCCCGGATAGCCGAAGACGTCGGTAACGCCCTCGCCCACCAGCGTGGCCCACAGGATCTCAGCGCCGGTGAGGCGGGTGGGGGTGGTGAGGTGCGCGTTCGAGGCTTGGGTGTTTGCGTTGGTTCCCATAGTTGGACTCCTTTTTAAGCAGCTTTTATGTTGTTGCTCCCACGGAAGCAGAGCGGACGCGATCGACGTATTTGCGGAAGACGCCCTGGGGCCAGCGCAGGGCCGGCGCCTTAAAGTTCTTGAGGCGCGAGGCCATCTCCGCTTCGCTGATTTCGACATTCAAGGTGCGCCTGGCAATGTCGAAGTTGATGATGTCGCCTTCACGAACGGCGGCGATGGGTCCGCCCACAAAGGCTTCGGGAGCCACGTGGCCGGCTGTGAATCCGTGGGTTGCGCCGGAGAAGCGGCCGTCGGTGAGAAGAGCCACCTGGGCGCTCAACTCCGCATTCGACGAGATGGCCGCGGTGACCTGCAGCATCTCTCTCATGCCCGGACCGCCTTTGGGGCCTTCGTAGCGAATGACGACCACGTCGCCGGGCTTGATGCCGCCGGCCTGCACAACCGCGAAGCAATCTTCTTCGCAGTCAAAGACGCGCGCTGGACCGCGATGGCTGAGCTTGTTGGCGGCGGCGATCTTCATCACGCAGCCTTCGGGCGCGAGATTGCCCTTCAGGATCACCAGGCCTCCGTTGGGCTTGATGGGCTTCTCGAAGGTGTGGATGACCACCTGTCCGGGAGTCTCCTTTGCCGTTGCCGCTTCTTCGGCAAGCGTTTTTCCGCTGATGGTGAGCGTGGAGCCGTCGGCGTGGCCGGCGTCGATAAGCCGCCTGGCCAGCAGCCGCGAGCCGCCTGCGGCCTGGTAATCGGAAGCTACGAACTTGCCTGCCGGTGTGAGGTCGCAGATGTAGGGCGTGCGCTTGGAGATGACGTCAAAGTCATCGATCGAGAGCTCGATGCCCATTTCACGCGCGATGGCCAGAAGGTGCAGCACGGCATTGGTGGAGCCGCCGCTGGCGGCCACGCTGGCAATGGTATTTTCGAGCGACTTGCGGGTAATGATCTGCGAGGGGCGGCGATTGGCGCGCACCGCGTCCATCAACATACGGCCGGCCTCGCGCGTGGCGGCGTGCTTGTCTTTCGAGGTAGCGGGAACGCCCGAGAGCTGAATGGGCGAGATGCCGAGAATTTCAGCGCTCATGGCCATGGTGTTGGCCGTGAACTGGCCGCCGCATGCGCCGGCGCCCGGACAGGCATTGGCTTCAAGGGCCTCTAGGCCGGCATCGTCGATGCGGCCCGCGGCGTGAGAGCCGATGCCCTCGAAGACATTCTGAATCGTGATGTCGACCCCGTTCAGCTTGCCCGGAGCGATGGAGCCGCCATAGACCATCATGCCGGGAATGTCGAGACGGCACAAGGCCATGATGATGCCTGGCATGTTCTTGTCGCAGCCGCCGATGCCGACCAGGCCATCGAATAAATTGCCGCGCGCGACGAGTTCAATGGAGTCGGCGATCACCTCGCGCGATACAAGCGAGGCCTTCATGCCCTGGGTGCCCATGGTGATGCCGTCGGAGATGGTGATGGTATTAAATTCCATCGGCGTGCCGCCGGCTTCGCGAATGCCTTCTTTCAAGGCCTCGGCCACATCGCGCAGATGCACGTTGCAGGTGCCGATCTCGGTCCATGTATTGGCGATGCCGATGATGGGCTTGTGCAGGTCTTCTTTTTTAAAGCCGGAACCGCGCAGATAAGAACGGGCAGCAGCCCGGCTGGGTCCCTCGGTCAACGGAATGCTTTGTCGCTTGCCTTCGATGGTCATTGGCTCTCTTCGTCAGCTTTCAGCTTTGAGCTGTCAGCTTGTTGGTGCTGCAGTTTAGGTTCTTCGCCTCTAGCGCCGTTAAGGAGGTCAGTTTGCCGACATATGCCGATTGCAGTTGCGGCGCGAGCTAGAGGCCAAGTGCTGATAGCTGAAAGCCTTTTTATTTCGCCTTCAGCCATCCAGCCTGGTCGTGTTGCATTTCAAATTTGTCGAGCGCCGCATCATGGCGCAAAGTGAGTCCGATGTCGTCGAGGCCTTCAAGCAGGCAGAACTTGCGGAAGGGATCGACCTCGAAGGACGCTGTAAATCCGCGGCCGTCGGTCACCGTCTGCGCCTCGAGCGACACGGTGAGCTGATAGTTGGGAATCGTCTTGGCGTTGCGGAGCAGCTCGGCCACCTGCGCTTCGCTCAGCCGTGCAAGAACGATGCCATTTTTGCCGGCGTTGGAAAAGAAAATGTCGGCAAAGGTGGGCGCAATCACGGCGCGGAAGCCGTAATCGCTGAGCGCCCAGGCAGCGTGCTCGCGGCTCGAACCGCAGGCAAAATTCTTGCCGGCAATGAGGATCTGCGCGCCCTTGTAGCGCGGATCGTTCAACTCGAAGGACGGGTCAGGATCGCCCGAGGGGGTGCGGCGCCAGTCGAAAAACAGAAACTCGCCGTAGCCGGTGCGTTCGATGCGCTTTAAAAACTGCTTGGGAATAATCTGGTCGGTATCGACGTTGGCGCGGTCAAGAGGCGCGGCCAGCGCGGTGAGTGTGCGAAAGGGTTCCATCAGGCTTTTCCTCCCTGGGCTACCGGCTCGCGCACTGCCCAGTTGCGAATATCGACAAAGTGTCCGGCAATGGCGGCGGCAGCGGCCATCTCCGGAGAAACCAGGTGGGTGCGTCCCCCGCGTCCCTGGCGACCTTCAAAGTTGCGGTTGCTGGTGGAGGCGCAACGCTCGCCCGGCGAAAGCGTGTCGGGATTCATGCCCAGGCACATGGAGCAGCCGGGCTCGCGCCAGTCAAAACCGGCCTCGCGGAAGACGCGGTCGAGACCCTCGGCCTCGGCCTGCGCTTTGACGGCCTGCGATCCGGGAACCACCATCGCGCTCACCTTCGCCGCCACTTTGTAGCCGGAGGCGATGCGGGCCGCGGCGCGCAGGTCCTCAATGCGCGAGTTGGTGCAGGAGCCGATGAACACGCGGTCGATGGCGATGGAGTCGAGCGGGGTCTTCGCCTGCAGGCCCATGTATTCGAGGGCGCGCTCGAGGCCCTTGCGCTCCTGCTCATTTTCTACAGTGGCGGGATCGGGCACGGCGGAGGTGATGGGCGCGACCATGCCGGGACTGGTTCCCCAACTGACGTAAGGAACCAGCTTGGCGGCGTCGATGACCAGCTCGCGATCGAACTTCGCGCCGGGGTCGCTGGGCAGCTTGCTCCACTCGGCCACTGCGCGCTGCCACGCTTCTCCCTTGGGACAGAACCTGCGGCCCTTCAAGTAAGCGAACGTGGTTGCGTCGGGAGCGATCATGCCAGCGCGTGCGCCAGCCTCGATGCTCATGTTGCAGATGGTCATGCGGCCTTCCATCGAGAGCGCGCGAATGGCGGAGCCCGCGTATTCAACCACGCAGCCGGTGGCCCCGTCAGTGCCGATCTGGCCGATGATGGCGAGAATGATGTCTTTAGCTGTGACGCCGCGCGGCAGTTCGCCCTCGACCGCGATGCGAAAGGTTTTGGGCTTGGACTGCGGCAAGGTCTGCGTAGCCAGCACGTGCTCCACCTCGCTGGTGCCGATGCCGAAGGCGAGCGCGCCAAAAGCTCCATGTGTCGAGGTGTGCGAGTCGCCGCAGACGATGGTCATGCCCGGCTTGGTGATGCCCAGCTCGGGACCGATCACATGCACGATTCCCTGTTCGCGCGAATCCACGTCGTAGAGCTGGATGCCGAAGTCGGCGCAGTTCTTGCGCAGCGTGGCAATCTGCGTGGCCGCAATCTGGTCGATAATATGGAGCCGGCCTTCGATCGTGGTGGGCACGTTGTGGTCCACGGTGGCGACCGAACGATCGGGACGGCGCACCTTGCGCCCGGCCAGACGCAAGCCTTCGAAAGCCTGCGGCGAGGTGACCTCGTGGAGCAATTGCAGATCGATGTAGAGCAGCGTCGGCTCGCCCTCGGGCGCGACGACTACGTGCTGCTCCCAAACTTTTTCAAACAGCGTTTTTGGTTCGGTACTCATTGAACTCCTTGAGTGGAAGCTGTCAGCTATCAGTTACGGTGTTGCCAGTTTGAGTTTTCCCTGCTCCAACAGGAGCCGTTCTGAAATTCGCCTTGCCGATGCTGCCCGCGCTCACACATTCAGGCTGAGAGCTAACGGCTCGGCGCCAGAAGCTGCTCCTTCACTGTTTCTCGGACTTTGGCGCCCATTTCTGTGGTCGAGAGCACGGTCATCCCCTGCCTGTTGCCGCGCGCCAGGTCGGGGGTGCGGAAGCCCTGCTCGAGCACCTTGCGCACCGAGGCTTCAACGGCGGCGGCCTCGGCCTCAAGCCTGGCGGAGTGGCGCAGAATGAGTGCTCCGGTGAGGATTGCGCCCAGCGGATTGGCCAGCCCCTTGCCCGCAATATCGGGCGCGGAGCCGTGCACCGGCTCGTACAGGTTGACCTTGCCGCCGATGGTGGCCGAGGGCAACATGCCGAGCGAGCCGGTGATGACGCCGGACTCGTCGGTGAGGATATCGCCGAAAAGATTCTCCGTGACCACGACATCGAAGTCGCGCGGGCGATTCATGATGTGCATGGCCATGGCGTCGATGTACTGGTGTTCCAGTTCCACGTCAGGAAACTCCTGGGCGACTTCGATCACGACGGCGCGCCAGAGCTGCGAGACCTCAAGCACGTTGGCCTTGTCGACGCTGGTGAGCTTTTTGCGGCGCTTTTGAGCGAGTTGGAAGGCGACGCGGGCAACGCGGGCCACTTCGTCCTTGTGGTAGATCATGGTGTTGTAACCGACACCCTTTTGCTTGTCGTACTCGCGGGGCTTGCCGAAGTAGGCGCCGCCGAGCAGTTCGCGCACGAACATGATGTCGGTGCCTTCGACGATCTCCGGCCGGAGGGGACTGTTGGACGTCAGCTCCTTAAATGAGAAGCAGGGGCGTAGGTTGGCAAAGCCGCCGAGAGCTGCGCGAATCTGCAACAGACCGGCCTCGGGCCGCTTGTCAGGAGCGAGCGCGTTGAACTCGTTGCCGCCAACGGCGCCGAGGAGAACCGCGTCGGAGTGGAGCGCGGCTGCGAGGGTATCCGCGGGCAAAGGCGTGCCGAGGGCAACAATGGCGACGCCGCCGATCGGTTTGGCGTCGAATTCGAACTGATGGCCGCCGAGGGCCGCGATTTCATTCAACACCGCAACCGCTTCGTTGGTGACTTCAGGGCCGATGCCGTCGCCGGCCGTAACCAGAATCTTCAAGTGCATTTCAGGTGTATCCCTCAGGGGCTAAAGCCCACGCTTATTTTGTGTTGCATTTTGCACGGCTGAAGCCGTGCCCTTTCAAGACCGCTGTGATTGTGAGCCGTTCCGCTGCCAGCACTAAAGCCCTGACCTGCGAGTCGTGCTCTGACAAAAAACTCGATGTGCCGGTTTTCGAGTTTGTGCTTAATCCAGTTCTGAAACCGGCTCATGGCGGCGTTCGCGAATCTGGTCGGGCAACAGGCCAACCAGGTCCTGGTCGTAAATGTTCTTTTTGCGGTCGGCGAGGGCCACAAAGCGGTAGTAGACGTGCTGCAGCTCCTCGCGGGTAAGCGCGTAGCCCATCTGCTCAAGGCGATGGCGCAGCGCAGCGCGGCCGGAGTGCTTGCCCAGCACCAGATGCGTTTTGGCCACGCCCACCAGCGTGGGAGTCATGATCTCGTAGCAGAGGGGGTTGGCCAGCATGCCGTGCTGATGAATGCCGGACTCGTGCGCAAAGGCGTTGTCGCCCACCACAGCCTTGTTTGGCGAGGGCTTGAAGGTGATGATCTGACCCAGCACCTGGCTGGTGGGATAGAGCTGGTCAAGCTTGATGGACGTGGTCTGGCCATAGCGGTCGCCACGGACGTACAAGGCCGCCGCAATCTCCTCAAGAGCCGCGTTGCCGGCCCGTTCGCCGATGCCGTTGATGGTGCACTCCACCTGGCGCGCGCCGGCTTCAATGGCGGCCAGCGAGTTGGCCACGGCCAGTCCCAGATCGTCGTGGCAATGGGAGCTGAGCACGATGTCCTGCGTATCGATGGCCGGAATCCGCTGCCGCACATCGCGGAACATCTGCCCGTATTCCTCAGGGGTGGAATAGCCGACGGTGTCGGGCATGTTGATGGTGGTGGCGCCGGCTTCAACGGCCACGCGCACCATCTCGACCAGAAAATCGCGATCCGAGCGGGTCGCGTCCTCGGGCGAAAACTCGACGTCGTCGGCCAGCGAGCGCGCCAGGCGTACCGATTCTCCGCAGAGCTCGAGCGCCTCGGCGCGGCCGATCTTCAGCTTGTATTCCAGATGCAGATCGCTCGACGCCAGGAAGACGTGGATGCGGGCGCGGTCGGCAAACTGCAGCGCACGCGCGGCCATCTCGATGTCCTCGGTTTTGGCGCGGGCCAGCGACGCGATGCGCGGCTTGCGCACCGCCTGGGTGATGGTGGCGATGGCCGCGAAGTCGCCTTCAGAGGCCATGGCAAAGCCGGCCTCGATGACGTCAACGCCCAGATCCTCAAGGGCATGGGCCATGGTCAGCTTTTCCTGCGTGGTCATGCTGCAGCCGGGGGACTGTTCGCCATCGCGCAGAGTGGTGTCAAAAAAGACTACGTGGTTTGAGCTCATGAACTCGCCTGCCAGGGGTAGACGCCTGCCTGGCCTGATTTAGTGTCTCGCAAAGAGGCAGTATAAGGCAAAGTTATTCTTTTTGTGGAAGCGATTAGAATTGCTTATGGTAGAACAGGGGACGGGGAACCAGGGAACACTGATCCCTGGTCACTGATCCCTGGACACTGTTTTTGGGAGGCCTTTGTGGAACTCACGCAGCTCGAGACGTTTCTTGCCGTGGCGGAGGAGCGCAGTTTTTCGCGCGCGGCCGTGAAGCTGCACCGCACCCAGCCCGCGGTGAGCCAGGTGATCCGCAAACTGGAGGAGGCGGTGGGCGAGACGCTCTTTGACCGCGCCGCGCGGGACGGCTCGCTGACCGCCGCGGGCGTGCTGTTGCGGGACTACGCGGTGCGGCTGATGGCGCTGCGCCGCGAAGCGACGAGCGCGCTGGGCGAGTTAAAGAGCATGGAGCGCGGCCACCTGCAACTGGCCGCCAACGAGTACACCTGCATGTACCTGCTGCCCGCGATCGACGCCTTTCGGCGCGAATTTCCCCAGATCAGCGTCACGGTGCAACGCATGCTGGCCTCGCGCATCCCCGAGGAGCTGAGCCTGCGCACCTTCGAGCTGGGCGTGATTTCGTACAAGCCCGATCCCGCGCAGTTCCGCACCATCGCCGTTTATGCCGACAGCCTGGCGCTGATCGTCGGCCCCCAACATCCGCTGGCGACAGTGGAGCGGGTCTCGATCACCGACCTGGGCAGCGAGATTTTTGTGGCCCACAACGTAACCTCGCCGCTGCGGCGCAAGGTGATTGAGGCCTTCCAGCGTTACCGCACGCCGCTCAACATGGGCATCGAGCTGCCGACCATCGAGGCCATCAAGAGATTTGTGGCGATGGGCAACGGGATTGCCCTGGTTCCCCACCTGGCGGTGGCGCACGAGCTGGAGACGGGCGACCTGGTGAGGGTGTTCGTCGACGAGCTCGAAGTCCGCAGGGTGCTGCGGCTGGTGCAGCGTCGGCAGGCCACGCTTTCTTATGCGGGCAAGGCCTTTCTCGGCTCCCTCAAGGCGCTGGCGCGGGAAAAGGGACCGCCATTTTATTTTCATGTGGAAAGGGCCGGATAAACGGGCGATTGGCGCGGTTTGGACCCCGCCCGCTGCCCCTTTGCCGAGACTAGAGTCTAATGGGTTGGAACAATCCCATGTAACGGGTGCCGAACGAGTTCCCGCCACCCGGTCGGGGCATTTACAATGCTGAGAGCGGGGCCCGGAATCAACCGGCGCGCCGGAATCGACAAGTTCGTTGCCAGCCGGACGGTTGCGCAGTCGTGAGGTTCAGGACCGAATGAAGAAGATCGCCTTATTAGTATTTCTGCTTGCCGCAAGTGCGGCTGCAGTTCGCGCCCAGGAAAGCCGCCAGGATGTCAGTCTGAGTGGAACGGCCCTGATTGAACCGTTCCGAGCCTCGACCACAGATGTCGATGTGAGCGCGAACAGAGCCTTTGGCGGGTTATTGAGCTATCGATTCATGATCACGCCGACGAGCGCCTTCGAGGGCAACTACTCGATGACCTACGAGAACAGTATTCATTACGTCATCAGCAACACCAACCATTACGTGGTGAACACCCGCACGCAGGAGGCCTCAGGCGCCTTCGTTCGCTCCTTTGTTTTGAAAAACCTCAATCCATTTGTCGAGGCTGGACCGGGCGCCTTCATCTTCCTGCCCATTCGCAACTCGGGCACAACTTCACTCGACGTCAAGCAGCAGGTTGAAGTCGGGGGCATTTACGGGGCCGGCTTTGCTTACGAAGTCAGCCCGAGCTTCGACATCCGCGTCGAATATCGCGGCTGGGTGACCAAGGTGCCCACGTTTAACGACGCCCAGTTGACCACCAACCGGTGGTACAACATCAGCAATCCGGTGATTGGCGTGGCTTATCACTTTTAGGCCGGTGGATCTTAATAGCCAAGAGGGGACGGGCTGCGGCCCGTCCCCTTTGTTTTGGTGCGAGGATCGATTCCAATTCTGTCCCGGTCCGTGTTTTCGGATCTACGAAGACGCTTCCCTGTAGCGTCCCAGCTCTTTGACCATGGCGCAATGCCTGCCGAGCGCCTCGAGCGCCCGCGATCCCTCGCCGGAGGATTGAATCTGGCAGTCGACGTAGAAAATGTACTCCCAGGGCTTGCCGTGCACGGGCCGCGACTCGATTTTGGTCAGGTTTGTGCCCATCGCAGCCAGCTCGTTGAGCACGGCCACCAGCGAGCCGGGGCGGTTTTCTACGGAGAAGGCGAGGCTGATCTTGTTTGCGGCAGGGTCGGCGGCAAATTCGGCCGCGCGGCGGACGAGGAAGAAGCGGGTAAAGTTCTCGGGGTTGTCTTCGATGCCGGACTCAAGAATTTCAGCCCCGTAATACTCGGCTGCCGCGCGGCTGGCGATGGCCCCGAGGCTGCGGTCGTGCTGCTCCACCAGCTGCTTGACGCTGCCCGCGGTGTCATAGAAGGCCAGGGCCCTCATGCCGGGGTGGTTCCCGAGAAAGCGCCGGCACTGAGCCAGCGCAACGGGATGCGAGTAGACGCGGTCAATTTCAGGAATCGTAACGCCAGGGTTGGCGATGAAGTTGTGCCGGATGCGGAGCAGAGTCTCCCGCTCGACCTTCACATCGTTGGCCAGGAGCAGGTCGAAGTGCTCTGAAACCGATCCCGCCAGGCTGTTCTCGATGGGGATCGCGGCGGCGTCCGCTTTTCCGGTGGTCAGGGCCGTGAAGACCTCGGTGGAGAGCGCGCAGGGAACGATGGCAGCGCCGGGCACGAGCTTGATGGCGGCCTCGTGGCTGAAGGAACCGGGTTCTCCTTGAATGGCGATCTTCATGGCGGCGCGGGCTGCTCCTCGGCGTCAATCGATGCGGGTGCCGATCAATACTGGTGCTGATCAATACTGGTGCAACTGGTGCCGATCAAAGCGGGTGCCGATCAGAGAGGATTCGGCAAACCGCTCTCGCACCATAGTACAGGGCTGAGTTCAAGACTCGAAGCAAGCCGCCGGGGTTGCGCGCCAAGTCGACGCGTGAGCCTGCAACCTTAACTGCGCGCCCACAGGTCGGCAGCCACAAACAGCAGAAAGACCAAGGCAATGACGCCGTTCATGGTGAAGAACGCGGCGTTCAGGCGGCGCAGGTCGCGTGGCGAAACGAGGGAGTGCTCATAGGCCAGCAGCAGAGCTACGGCGGCAATGCCCACCCAGCCGAGGGCGCGAAAATGGAACAGCAGGGCAAACCAGACCAGCAGCCCCAGCATGGCCAGGTGCATGGCGCGCGCCGCCCAAAAGGCTTTGCGGATGCCCACAGCCCGGGGCAGGCTGTAGAGGCCCGCGGCGCGGTCGTGTTCGTAGTCCTGGCATGCGTAGAGCACATCAAAGCCGCCTGCCCAGAGGGTGACCGCGGCGGTCAACACGACGATGCGCGGGTCGAGGCTGGCGCGCACGGCAATCCAGGCGGCCGACGGAGCCAGCCCCAGCGCCAGGCCGAGCACCAGGTGCGACCAGCGCGTGAGCCGCTTCATGTAGCTGTAGCCGAGCAGGACCGCCAGGACGAGCGGAGACAGGTCGAGCGTGAGCTGGTTCAGTTCGGCTGAAGCCGCGACAAAGACGAGGGCCATCAGGACCGTGAAACCCATCACAAACTGCCGCGAGAGCAAGCCTGCCGGAATGGCGCGGCTGCTGGTGCGGGGATTGGCGGCGTCCAGCTCCGCATCGGCCCAGCGGTTGAAAGCCATGGCGCAGGAGCGCGCCGCGACCATGGCCACCAGAATCCAGCCCAGCGTTCGCCAGCCGGGCAGTCCGTTGGCCGCCAGCAGGACCGCGGTGAGCGCAAAGGGCAGCGCAAAGATGGAGTGCTCCCACTTGATCATCTCGAGAGTGGTGCGCGTTTTGGAAAGCAGGCCAGCCATGATTCGCTCTTTCAAAGTGTACTTGAGACCACGCTCGGCGAGCGCTGATCCAGGATTCTGGAACGGGTGCTCGAAGCAGGCTGCGACGGATCGGCCGGCCTTTGCGCGGGTGTATCTTGTGGAGGAAAGAGCTGGAGGCCGGAAAGGCATGAAAAGGTCGGAGATCAATCGGTTGATCGGCGAAGCGGCGGCGTTTTTTGCGGAGAATCATTTCGAGTTGCCGCCCTGGAGCGCATGGACGCCGCAGCAATGGCAACAACTGGGCAGCGAAGGCGAAGAGTTGCGCGCCCATAAGCTGGGATGGGATGTGACCGACTTCAGCTCCGGCAAATTCAATGCGCTGGGGCTCACGCTTTTCACGCTGCGCAACGGATCGCCAGCCGGCGGCGGCAAAGTGTACGCTGAAAAGATCATGTTCGTCCGCGAAAACCAGGTGACGCCCTTCCACTATCATGTGCGCAAAACCGAGGACATCATCAATCGCGGAGGCGGTGGAACGGGCAAGCTGGCGGTGCAGCTTTACAACTCGACGCCCGAGGGCAAGCTAGCGAAGACCGGCGTGAGCGTGAAGTGCGACGGAATGCTGCGGCAGGTGGACGCGGGCGGCACCGTGATTCTGGGTCCCGGCGAGTCCATCACGCTGACGCCCCATCTCTACCACCAGTTTTACGGCGTCGACGGCGACGCGCTGATCGGCGAGGTTTCCTCGGTGAACGACGATGCGACCGACAATTATTTTCTCGATCCGCTGCCTCGCTTCCCCGAGATCGTCGAGGACGAAGCACGGCTGCGGCTGCTCTGCACGGAGTATTGAGTAGCAGGGATCAGGGAACAGGAACAAGGGTCAGAAAAGACGGCCCCGCAGAGGGAGAGCCTCTGCGGGGCCGTTTTTGCGTTTTGCCACGCCCGCAGGCCGTGCCCCTTATTTGGTTTCGGAGGGCTGGTTGGCCACGGCGAGGTAGTTCTTCACGCTGAAGACTCCCGGAACGGCGCTGGCGCGCATAAAGGCGATGCTCTTGTCCGCCTGGGAATCCACAAGGCCATAGAGCTCGACGTTGCCGTTCTGCACCGCGATGCGGATAGGCAAGGCCGGATCGATGGCATATTTTTGCAGCGCCGAGTAACCGTAGATGGCATGAGCCACGGCAAAGCGCGTCTGCTCATCCATCTGGGAGAGCGGATCAACCTCGATGTTGTCCACCAGGTCTTTGACACCGGGGGTTGTAGCCACCAACCCGAGCGCAGAGTCCCGATTTGGGTAGTCGTGGGCATGGCCGCCGAGGGTGACTGCGCCGTCTTGGACTTTAACGCCAATAGCGTCGAAGACATTGCCGAAACCCACTCGGTTGTATTCCAGCTTTTCAACAAGTTTGGCCTGCAAGGCACTGTCAGAAATGGTGGGACCGGCCACTTGAATCTGGTTGCGCACGCCGGTCACGCCCCTGGCATGAAGGACTGTCTTGCCGGCATCCTCTTTGTACTCATACAGGTCCACGGTGCCCGTCAGCGTGGCAACGCCGTTGTCCACGGTTGCATGCACGTTCTTGTACTGCTTCTTGTTGAGCCGCGACTCCACCGCCGGGTCAACATTTGCCGAGCCTGCCTGGTTTTCCTGCTGCGGCAGTGCGCTTGCGCCATAGGGCAAGGCGGCCGCACGTGCTTGCTGGGGAAGACTCAGGAGGGCTGCGGCGAGCATGATTGCCGCAAATGCGAATCCGATGCTCTGCATCTTTGTTTTCATGTTCGATTCCTCCTCGCTCTCGAATGATTAGATGCGGCGGGCCGGCAAGTGACTCCACAGCCTGCACGGCATCCGTCCCAATAGACACGGAGGCTGGGAAAAAGTTACGCGGTTTTTGCGGTTTTCCGGGGGTGCTTTCCGCGCGTGCCAGACGACGCCGGAAGGCCCAAAAGGTTGGCAGCAAATTCTATTTTGCGACAGCAGCCGGGAGCCCCCCGGGTTCACAGATCTCTGTTGTCTGACCCCTGACCCCTGACCCCTGACCCCTGACCCCTGACCCCTGTTCCCTGACCCCTGTTCCCTGACCCCTATTATTTGAAGCGACGCGTCGCCTTCAGGACCATGGAGAAGACGCCGTCCTCGTCGCGGGCCACCAGCAGCGAAACATGGCGGTTGATGGCGATTTCGGCCTGCAGCAACTGCTGTCCAGTGGTGTTGACGTCGGTGGCGTAGGTGAGGGTAAGGTTGCGGCCGAGCTGCTCTTCAACAATGATGCGCGAGGTCGAGTTGCCGAAGGGGCCGAGATAATTGGGGTCGACCTTCACCGATCCGGCTCCGAACAGCCTTTGCACGCGGCTGGACACGGTGGCGTTGAGCGCGCCGCCGAGCAAGGCGTCGGTGGTGGGGCTGGAGAGGGCCCGCTCCTGCTGCTGGGTGTAGATGCGCTGCTGATTCTCAGTGCGGCCGAGGGCCAGCAAGGCCACCACATCGGACTCCGGCAGGGGCGGATCGCTGCGGTAGCTAACGGACATTTCGCCGGGAGTTCCATGCAGGTTGAGGGTAATGTCGTAGTCCTCAACGCGGGCCGAGGCGCTGAGGTCGATCAGGGGCTCGATGCGGACGGGATTGGTGAAGGAGATGTCGCCGCGCTGCAGCTCATAGCGGGTTCCGGCGATGATGGCGTTGCCTTCGGTGATCGAGACGCGTCCCTGCAACGCGGGCGTGGCAATGGTTCCGCGCAAGTGCAGGTCCACGTCGCCGGCGAGCTTGGCAAAGGCATTCTGAAAGTTCAACTGCGGCGAGGAAACGATGTGCACATCGAGCCGGATATGGTTGCTGGGCGCGTCAGGCGCGGAGATGGTCTGCACCGCATCGGCCTGGGCTGCCAGGGCCGCGATGTCGAGGTCGGGGCTGATCGAGAAGCGGGTAATGAGCGCATCGCCGCTGAGGAGCAGGTTATTCTGCGGCCCCTGGAGGTGCAGGGTGGCATCGGCCAGGGAGCTGACCCCCGCCGGATAGCGGATACGGACGCCCTTGCCGGTGACCGAGAGGTCTGCGTAAAGGCCGTGCTGATAAGCCAGGTAGCCTGCGACGCTCAACGGGCCGCCGCCGCTCATGGCGGTCAGCGAACGCACCTCAAGGCGATCCTGGGTGAACTCCAGCGTGCCGTGCAACTGGCTCAGGCCGTTGGGAAGGTCTTCAAACGAGAGCGAACCGTTCTCAAAATCGATCTTCCCGCGCAATCCGGGATTCTTCAGCGGTCCGTGCGCTTCCACCTGGAAGGTGCTGGTGCCGCCCGCTGTGAGATCGGAGTCGAGGGTCTCGGCAAGTTTCAGATTGATGGAGCCGCTGGCGGCCAAATCCAGTTGATGGACGCCGTCGAGCGCCAGGCTTCCCTGGGCTCTCAGGTCGGTGTCCTCGCCGGTGATGTGCAGGGGATCCATCCGGATGCGGTCGTTGGCCAGCGTGGCATGGATGCCGCCGGCGCTCTTCAAATGAACGCCGGCAATCGTGGCATCCAGCTCCTGGAGGATGGCCTCGCCGCGCAGTTGCCCGGGTTGCGCCAGCGGGCCTTCGACGGTCACCGTGCCGGCCAGTGCGGATTCGCCGCTGAGGGCCTTCACATGGGCCAGCTTGAGCAACGAATCGATATTGAAGCGCGAAAACTCGAGCCGGGCCTGGGTCGCGTAGTCGCCATCGAGAGCCGTCTGGCCATGCACGGTGAGTTCCGTGCTTTCAAGGCGAGATGTCATGTCGTAGACGAGCGAGCGGTTCGCGGTGTGAGCGACAAACTCGAACTCGCCGACCGGTTCCCCGCTCACCGCCAGATCGTTGAGCGTGGCCTTGGCTTCGAGCTGCGGGTCATCGGGAGTGCCCGATCCATGCAGCGAGAAATCCAGCCGCCCGGTTACGGGCCAACCCTTCTCAGCCAGCCATCCGACCTTTGCGATGTCAAGGCCCGCACCCGTGGCGCTGACCTGGAAGCGCCGGGACTTGAGATCGTAACTGCCGTTGGCCGCGGCCGAGCCCGCGGGTTCGCTCAGGGTCACTGAAGCAAGGCTCAATCGATCGTTGGCAAGTGTGCCCTGCGCATGGACACGCGTCACGGGCTCGCCGTAAAGGCTGCCGTTGTCCAGTTCGATCCAGCCCGACCCGTCGAGGGCATGGATCGGCCCATCGGCCTGAATCTGAGCATCGACATCGCCTGTGACCGGCAACTTCCGGGCGAGGAAGGGCTGCACGTCGCCGATGCCGACCTTTGCGGCCTCAAGGCGGAGATGCAAGACGGAGTTTTCGTCGAAGCCAGGCCTGCTGCTGCCTGATGCGTCTGCGGCCTGCAGCGACCCGCTGAGAGCGATCTTCGTGCCTCCGCGCAGAAGCACGGCGTGTTCGACGGCAATGCGCGCCGCAGAGTAGCTGCCCGTGGCCTCAACCGAATCCCAGTGAACGAACTGCGACTGACCAGGCGCGGCGCCTATGGCGCCCGCCGCCGGAATCTCGATCGCCAGGTTTGTCGCCTTCGCGATGCCGGCAAGGCGGGGATTTTCGAGCGAGCCGGTCCACGATCCGTGGAAACTCGCCATGCCGGTAAGAGCGGCGGGCAGGGCCGCGGTTCCCGCTTTGCCATCGCGTCTCAGGCCGAGGCTGCGCAGCACAGTATCGAACTCGCCCAGGTTCGTGGACTTAAAGTCGATGGCAAGCGCCGTAGGGCTGACCACCGGGTAGGCGCCCAGGTTGCCGTGCGCCGTCAATTGGCTGGCAGGCATGTCCACTTCAAGCTTGCGCAGAGCCACTGACCCATCGCGCTGCGCGTAGGTTGCATCCACGGCGCCGCCGGCCGGCGATTCTGCCGCCGGCGTCTGCAAGGGCGGGCTGAGTTTAAGGTTTGCGGAAACAGTGAGGGTCCGCGCATTCCCGTTTTGCCATGTGGCGGAGGCTGACCCGTTCAGCAGTGCGCCGATTCCCAGCCGCTTGAAGGGCGACCGGCTGACCATATCGAGGATCGTATCGAGCGAAACACCTTTCAGCTCCGATGTAACCTTGCCGTTCATGGGAATGACGGACGGCGGAGGGTGCAGAGGAACTGCTTTGCGGATGGGCGCGGCGCGCTCGCCCACGGATCCCGCCGCTCTGAGCTCAGCGCCGCCGGGAACCCCGGGGAGCCAGGGGCTCAAATCCACCACGCCCTCCATCTGTCCTCCCTGACGGAAGCGCGCGACGATGGAAGTGATCAGGAGGCGATCCTGGTCCGCATGCACATGCGTATCCAGGTGGAGGCCGGTGGCCACAACACCGGTGCCGATATAAGAGCCGTCCTCGACGCGCAGGTTGCCATCGATACGGAAGACTCCGGCTCCTCCCGCGCCAGCCAAGTCGAGATGAGCGATGCCTTGCGGTGCGAAGGGATAGCCGGTGATCGAATCCAGCAGCCTCATGTCCAGGTCGCCCGCGGCTTCGGCTTGCCAGCGAGGCCGAGCAAAATCCTGCAGACTTCCTGTAATCTCGAGCGCATGGTTTCCGCCGTCGCGGCCTATCGCCGTCAGCCGCAGCGAGCGCAGGTAAGCTCGATCGCGCAACAGCTCAAGCGTGGCCTGAAAGTAGCCGTGCACCTGCTGGAGCTCTTGCTTCGAGGTGCGCGACGGCAGGCTTCGGGTGAGGTTGAGGTCGGTGGCGCCAGCCTCAATGCGATAGCTCTCAGGATTTGCGATGGTGGGAGGGATGAAACTCAACCGCAGCGAGACGTTGCTGGCTTGAAAGTCGAGAGGCGCCCACCGATCCTGGAAATCGAAGCTGGCGGCGCGGTTGTCGTAGTCGAGCACTCCCTGAACCAGCGAGATGTGGCCGGCCCGCAGGTTGAAAAGGGTGTCCAGGGGGTGCGTTTTCCCGGTCCGCGTCTTGCGCGGATGGGGCTGGTTGGTCGAGCCGCCGTCATAGACGATGAAGTGCAGTGCGGGATGGTCGATTTCAAGGTCGCGGAGCTGAAGGGACGGACTCCAGATATCGAGCAGACTGAAGCGCACCCGCAACCGGTCGACGCGCGCGTAGGGCGCCTCGCCCGCCGCTTCGCTGCCGTGAATGACCAGGCCGCCGGCTTCGGCCTCCAGTTGAAGCAAACTCCAGTGGAAGGAAGCCACCTCAACCTGGCCGCCGGTGAACTGTTCGAGCTGGGCGATGAGGCGCCTGCGGACCAGGTTCTCGAACTGCGCGGAACTCATCCACAGGAACATGCCAACCGTTGCGAGCATCACCAGGACCACCAACCCGGCCAGCGCCAGAGGAACGTGGCGGAGAAGAAGGCGGCGCAGACGGCTGGGCCGGGGCGGCGGCTGTGGTACGGGGAGCAGGTTCTGGGGCTCGCTCATGGCGTTCCCTTCGCGCCGATTCCGTTGCCCACTGCGCCGGGTAAGATGGATTGCGCACCGCTATGGGGATCGGAGGATTCGAGCGCTTCATCGAAAACTTCAACATCGCCCTGCTTGCGCAGGTTCGTCAGCCACTCGTCGAACAGGACATTCACCTGCTGCTGCAACAGGATCTCCTGGATGCGGAGCGAGACGCGATCAAGGGAGGGGGCCGCTTCGCCAGGAGCGTATTGAGGCATGAGCGTCTGCCAGTAGTAGGTTTCGATCTCCTGCGGAGAGATGTGGATGCCGGGCCTGAAACGCTCTTCAATGAAGTGCAGAATCTCAATCCGGTAGCGCGCGTAGGCTTCAACCCGCTCCGGGGTCAGATCGTGGGCCGCCAAAAAGTCAATCCAACCCTGTTCAGAGGCGCAGTTCTGACGAACGCAGGCAGGCAGATCCCTGCGAATCTCCATCAGCCGCGCATTCACTTCATTCTGGGAGGGCTGCTCGGCTTGCACATCCTCGCGGCGAATCTGCTGCTCGATCAGCGCGCGGCTGATCAACTGATCTAGGGCGCGTTTTCGGGTAAGAATGCCCTGGCCGATGCGGTCGGGGTCAAGAATCGACAGCCGTATCTCCTCATCGATGTCGCTTGCCAGGATGACGCGGCGATTGACGACGGCCACCACCTTGTCAAGCACCACGGGGGCTTGAGGGGTGGGAGTTGGGGGCTCGGGCGCCTGGGCGGGCGCAGGCGCAGCGGGAGCGGCGAAGCAAAGGCCAAAGCACACCGCAAATCGCCACGCACCGGCGCCGCGGCGTGCCTTGCTGATCCGAATTGGCGGCTGCGTCCGCATCAGAAGCTCTGCCCCAGGCTGAAAAAGAAGTTGAAGTGCGTCGCTTCGCCCACGTGCGGCGATTGATAAGGACCGAAGGGGTTTGCCGCGGAATAGCCTATGGAGTAGTTGATATTCACGGGATAAATGGGCGTATTCAGGTTGTAACTGAAATCGAAACGGATGGGCCCGACCGGCGTATGGTAGCGCAAACCGATTCCCGGGGTTTGGGAGAAGTAACTGAAGCTGCAGCTGCCCTGCTGCCCGGTCGAGGTAGTGGGCCCAGCCGGAAGGTAGGTGGAGGGCTGGCCGACAGTGGCAATGACCTTGCAGGCATCGCGATCCGGCTGATTTAAACGGAGGATGCCGGCCCAGGCATCGCGGGCGTTGGTGAAGACGTTGCCCATGTCGTGGAAGAGGACGAAGCTGACGGTGTTGCTGAGCCAGGGAAGCGTGGGCGGAGGCAAGCGCAACTCCGTGCTGTTGACCAGCGCGCCGGCGCCGCCGATGGGGTAACCGGTTTCGGGATCGCGGGGACCGGCGGCGTTGAAGGAGAAACCGCGCAGCGAGGTGGGCCCGCCGGAATAGAGCCGCTCCGGCAGCGGAATGAGCGCGCTCGATCCCGTGCCGAAAGCCCGCACCTGCCCATAGCGGGTATTGCGGGCCAGCACAAACCGGCCGTGGTCAAAGCCGTAATAGCTTGAATTGGAGAGATCGAGCCGGTTGAACTCGGCCTCGGCGCCAAGCGGCTTTACCGAGAGAAATTCCTGAAGGCTGGTGTAGGTTCCGCGGTGGGCGTCGAGAGGCGAGTCGCGGGTATCGCGAATCCAGGTGAGGCCCGCACCCGCAACGCGGACGGCGGTCGACAGTTCCTCAATTTCGCCGGGAGTGACCTGCAGACTGCTTGCCGCTACCTTGACCCTGCGGAAATCGTATTCGTAGATAAACGTGTTGGCCTTGGAAAACAGGAACCCGGCGTTCTGGGAGCTCTGGGTGATGCGGAAACCGGCTTCAAGCCTGGATGCCACGTAGGTGGTGATGTCCTGGCTGTTGGCATAGCCGCCGGAGAAGGTGGCTCCAAAGTTCCGGTTGCCTTCAAAATGCGGAACCTGGAGGAGCAGGTCGATTTTCTGCTCGAGCAAGCCGTAGGTGCCCTGCAGCGAGGCCGATTCCTCGCGGCCGAAGAGATTGTTGCGGGTCAGGTCGGCAAGCACGCGCGGGCTGACTCCGGTTTTTCCGTTGGGATTGCAGGGAACACCGCCCGCTGTTGCCCCCGCGCAGTCGTTCTGCGGAGTTCCGGTCTGCGCTTCGAAGCCGAAGCCGTAGGTGAGCGCCCATCGCCTGGCCTCGATGGCCTGCAGAAGGACGGTCTTGCGGGTCTCGCCGCCATTGGGGTTTTCAACCGCTGCGTCCACCTCGTTGAACAGGGCCAGCTCGTAGAGATTGCGCTGCGTGTCGCTGAGCGCCGTCTGGTTGAGCGGATCGCCCTCATGCAGCGTGATGGCGCGGGCCAGCGTAGCCGGCCTGGTGTAATGCAGCCCGGTCAGCAGCACATTGCGCACAAAAATCTGCGGACCCTCTGTGATGCGGAAGGTCACATCCACCTGGTTGGGATCGGCGCTTTCCGCCTTCTGGGCGACGTCCACACTTACCTGCTCAAAGCCACGGCTCAGGTAGTCGGTAATCAGCGCGTCACGATCTCCGGCCAGGTTCATGGGCGAAAGCAACTGGCCCGCCGCGGTATTCAAGAGCGGCGTGAGCCTGCCCGCATCCACATGGTTGTTTCCTTCCAATCTCACCGAAGCCACGCGGAACTGATTGCCCTCTTCAATCCGGTAGGTGACCGCCAGCGCAGCCGTGTGGCCCTCGGCCCTGGCGGGAGGGCCTGCAGCCTGGGCGTCGCCGGTCACAGGAGTGCTGGTCTCGGGAGTGACCTTGACCTGGGCAAAGCCGTTGTTCCGGTAGACTGCCTCGAGCGAGCTCACGTCGCTGGCCACCAGGGCCTGGCTGTAAACGCCATGGCGGTCAAGCGTGCCGGCGGCATGAACACTGAGCAGATCCTGCAGCGTCGCGGAGTCGAAGTAATGGTTTCCCGCGACTGAGACGCTCTGCACGCGGCGGCGCGGCCCCAACTGCACATTGAAGACGATCACCACCTCCTGGCCGCTCTTGGATTGCTGTTCGTGATTCACCTTCACGTCAAAGTAGCCGAAGCGCTGGTAGAAATCCCGCAGGCGGCGATTGCCTTCATTGAGCAAATCCTCGTCGACGCTGCCTTCCTCATAGACGGGAATGATGTGCTTCAGGTGGTCCGGACTGATGCTCGCTCCCTTTACCAGCAAGGTGACCACCGGACCCTGGTTGGACGAGAAGCTGAAATTGACTCTCCTGCTGTCCTGGTCGAATTGCACGGACACGATCTTGATTTCGGCTTCCAACCTCTGCTGCCCCTGGTAGTGCTTCAACACGCCGGCCAGGGCGCGGTTGCCGGTATCGTGGTCCACAAGCTCCCCATTGCGCAAATGCGCATAGCGGCGGAATTCGGCCACGCTCATTCCCGGGTCGCCGGAAACCGCAACCTTGCCCACCCGCGCCTGCGGGCCGGAAGCCACTTTGAAGGCTATGTTGACAAGTTGCTCCCCGGATTGGGAAGTCAGGGTAGGGGTAATGGCCGGCTCGTAGAATCCGTTCTGCGCCAGCGTCTGGCGCATCGCGATCAGCGCGCTACTGAGCCGGGGCTGGGTAAAACGGGTGCCGGGCTCGAGTTGGCTGGCCCGCTCCAGTTGCGTATTCAACGTGGCCCCTCTTGCTCCATCCACGCCCACCGTCCCGATAAAGGTTTGCGGGGTTCCGCGAAACAGCAGATCCACGCCTTCCTGGTCGCGCACGGCTTCCACCTGAACGGTCTGGTAGAGGCCGGTGGCATAGAGTTGGCGCAGACTCTCCCGCAGCGCCTCGGGGTCGAGCGGCTTTCCCTCCGCCTGGGCCAGATGACCGGAGAGCGGGGCGAGGCGGGCCGCCGTAACTCCGGCAAACGAGATGCGCTGGACCAACAGGCCCTGCCATTCGAGGAGAGGCGCTGAGGCTGGCTTGGCTTGCGCGGGCGCCGCATCGGCAAAGCCAGCGGGTCCGGGGCCCGATGCGAAGACAAGGGCGCATGCGAGCAGCACCCTGCACGGAACCACCCCGCCTTTGCCGAACTTCGCTGCCGGCGCTCTCCGCAAATCCGTCTCTCCCAAAAAGCGCGGGGCACCTGCCCCGTTTGCGCGAAAGTCAAGCCTCGCCGCGAGAATCCTTACGGCTGAGGCTGCGGTCATCGATCGCAGAAGCTCCGGCTTTCCAGGTTCTTCCCCTTTCCCCTTATACTAGCGAGGATAGGAGCCTTGCGCCGGAACTCCCGGTTTCAAGAGCGATTCCCCCCCAAGGAAACCGATGCCCCGTTCCCAACTCCCCACGCCGCCTCCGGAAGATAGATCCCCTGATGTGGGCGTGGCGCTTCCCGCTGCGGCCGCCCACCGTGGAACCTATGTCCGCACGGCGCAGCCCGATCCATCCGAAGCCCTTGCCCTGGCCCGCGCGCAGGCCGGCGACCATCAGGCCTTCGCCCAACTCTACTCCCTGCACAAAAGACGCATCTATTCCCTTTGCCTGCGTATGGTGGGCAACATTGCGGAGGCCGAGGACCTGACCCAGGAGGCATTTCTTCAACTACACCGTAAAATCTCGACCTTCCGGGGCGACTCCGCGTTTTCCACCTGGCTGCACCGGCTGGCGATCAACGTGGTCCTGATGCAGTTGCGCAAAAAAGGGTTGAGCCTGATTTCGCTGGATGAAGCCATGGAGCCGGTTCCCGACGAGGGTCCGGGCCGCAGTTTCGGCACCCCTGACCTGGTCCTTACCGGCGCCATCGATCGCCTGGCACTGGAACGCGCCGTTGCCGATCTTCCGGCAGGCTACCGGCTCATTTTTATCCTTCACGACGTGGAGGGCTACGAGCATAATGAAATTGCCTCCATGCTCGAGTGTTCGATCGGCAACAGCAAGTCTCAATTGCACAAGGCGCGGCTAAGGCTGCGTGACGCGCTTCGCATCCAATCGCACACGGAGGCGCAGGTATGACCGGCGATCCCAGCAAGATGACCTGCGCCGAGTTCCAAGCCCAGTTGCCGGACCTGATTGGCTCCGGCGCCAGCGCCGCGGACCACCCTCACATGCAGAGCTGCGAGCTTTGCGGCGCCCTGCTGGCCGACCTTGAAACCATTGCCGAGGCCGCTCGCCAGCTGTTTCCCGCGGTGGAACCGCCCGACAAACTTTGGGAACAGATCGAGTCGGCCATCAAGGTTGAAGAGGGCGACCCCGATGCCGGGCCCGCGAAGCCGGCCCCTTCCAACTGACCGGAGGCTGAAACCGTACCAGGCTCCGGTTTCACTCCGGCAAAATCCACATCGAGCCGCTTTGCACAGCTCACCTTCCACCCGCTTTAGCCGATACATCCTTGGAACGGGATTGATTCAAGGCCGGCTTGAGCGACCGGCGTGGAAGCTGGCCGCGCATAGCGGTACTCGGGTTGCTGTAAACGGAGGGCAAGCACTTGAGTGGCTTTTTCCTCAAGAAAAAGCCAACCTTGACGAAGCCCAAGACGGCTGCATTCATTCGGGAACCGCTCTAAAATCTTTGCCAATAGCAGGTTACGAAGATGCAAGGGGCAGGAAAGGACGAGCGAAGGGCGGCAGCGGACAGGCGAATCCCGGCCGGGCACGGGAACCCGGTGAGGAGCGAGCCCGTAAAAGGTGGAAGAAAGGCCGTCAGGAGGCAGCCTTCGCGAGAGCCCGTGGGACGGCAGGGCGGATTTTCGTGAAACTTTTCAAAGTCTGCGTTGTCTAATTAAGGAAAGTTGACAAAAGGACACTCAATGCCAAACCAGCCCTCCAAGTCGCCTCAATCGGAAAGTCAGACACCCGTGGAACTGCCGGCGGTGCGCCGGGTCGCGGTGCTGCCGGTCCGGGACACGGTTTTGTTTCCTCACGCGGTGCTACCGCTGACGGTGGGCCGCGAAAGCTCCATCCAGTTGATCGAGTCTCTGGGCGAAGAGCGGATGATTGTGGTCGCGACCCAGCTCGACCCGCGTCTGGACTCGCCCAAGCCCGACGATCTGCACGTGGTGGGCACCCTGGCCACCGTGCATAAAGTTGTGCGCATGCCCAACCAGAGCCGCTTCGTGTTCACCGAGGGGGTAAGCCGGGTGCGCCTGGTGCGCTACGTGCAGACCGAGCCCTTCATGGTGGCGGAGGTGGAGACCATCTACGACGTCGAGCCGGCGGGCGGCACGGACTTTGAGGCCCTGGAGCGTAACGTGGTTGCGCAGTTCCAGCAGATCGTCTCCGAGTCGCCGACGCTCTCTGACGAGTTGCGCACGATTGCGGCCAACATCGATGAGCCCAGCCGGCTGGTGGATTTTGTCGCCTCCTCGCTGCCCTTCCTGACCACCGACGACAAGCAGCAGTTGCTTGAGACCCCGGGCATCGTGGAGCGGCTTGCGCTGCTGAACAAGCATCTTGCCAAGGAGATTGAGGTGCAGCAGTTGCGCTCCAAGATCCAGTCAGAGGTGCAGGACCAGGTGCAGCAGTCGCAGCGCGACTACTATCTGCGCGAGCAGCTCAAGGCCATCCAGAAGGAACTCGGCGAGCAGGACGAAGGCCAGCGCGAGAGCGACGAGCTGCGCCAGAAGATCGATGCCGCGAGCATGCCCGAGGACGTGAAGAAGGAGGCTCTCAAGGAGCTTGCGCGCCTGGCGCGCATGTCACCGATGGCAGCCGACTACTCGCTGACGCGCAACTACATTGAGTGGCTGGCGGTGCTGCCGTGGGCCAAGAGCTCGGCCGCGAAGATCGACATCGGCAAGGCCAAGGAGATTCTGGATGAGGACCACTACGAACTGAGAAAGGTGAAGGACCGCATCCTCGATTACCTGAGCGTGCTTGAGCTCAAGCCGGACATGAAGGGACCGATCCTGTGCTTCGTCGGCCCCCCGGGGGTGGGTAAAACCAGCCTGGGCAGGTCGATTGCGCGGGCACTGGGCCGCAAGTTCCAGCGCGTCTCGCTGGGCGGCATGCACGACGAGGCCGAGATTCGCGGCCATCGCCGCACTTACATTGGCGCCTTGCCGGGCCAGATCATCCAGAGCATCCGCCGCGCCGAGACCAACGACCCGGTGATCATGCTGGACGAGGTGGACAAGCTGGGAAGAGATTTCCGCGGCGACCCGGCCTCAGCGCTTTTGGAGACTCTCGACCCGGAGCAGAACAACACTTTCAGGGATAACTACCTTGACGTGCCCTTCGACTTGTCGAAGGTGCTGTTCATCTGCACGGCCAACATGCTCGACACGGTGCCGGCGCCGCTGCTGGACAGGATGGAGCTGATTCCGCTGCAGGGCTATAGCGAAGAGGAGAAGGTGCACATCGCCGATCGCTATCTGATTCCGCGCCAGATCAAGGAGAACGGGCTGAAGCCGGAACAGATCGAAATTCCCGAGGATGCGGTGCGCTTTATCGTGCGCCACTACACGCGCGAGGCGGGCGTGCGCAAACTGGAGCAGGCTATCGGCACGGTGTGCCGCAAGCAGGCGCGGCGCGTCGTGGAGGGGCACCAAGAAAAGCTTGTGGTGACCCGCGAGGTGATCAAAGAGTTCCTCGGCGGCATCCAGGTACGCGTCGATACGGAGGTGGCGGAACGAGTAAAGCGGCCGGGCGTGGCCGTGGGTCTGGCCTGGACGCCGGCCGGCGGGGACATTCTCTTCATCGAGGCCAACAAGATGAAGGGCAAGGGCAGTTTTACGATGACCGGGCAGATCGGCGAGGTGATGCAGGAATCCATGCAGGCCGCGCTCACCTGGGTACGGTCCAACGCGGCCAGTCTCGGGCTTGCGGAGGACTTTACGAAAGACATCGATCTGCACATTCACGTGCCCGCCGGCGCGATTCCGAAGGACGGACCCTCGGCCGGCGTCACGATGGCCACGGTGCTGGCGTCTCTGCTGACCGATACGCCGGTACGCCCGCTGACGGCCATGACGGGCGAGATCACGCTCAGCGGCAACGTGTTGCCGGTGGGTGGCATCAAGGAGAAGTTTCTAGCGGCACGCCGGGCTGGAGTGGAAACCATCATCCTGCCCGCCGAAAACCGCCAGAACGTGGAAGAGGATCTGACGCCGGAGATGATGGAGGGCGTGACCGTACACTACGCCAGCCGCATTGAGGACGTGCTGCACGTGGCGTTGCCGCTGCTAAAGGCACGGCCGGACCAGCACCCGGCTGCGGCTGGAGTTGCAGTCGGCTCGATCTCCTGAATTCGGCGCACGCAACGCGAAGAGGCCGGCGAACCTGCCGGCCTCTTTGCGTTGCACCCTTAACGGGAGCACTTTTTCATTTGTCTTTTCCCATCCGGTAACCGATGCAAGGAAGTGGTGCGAACCCGGTGCAACAGGGCAGCGAAATGCTGATGGCGACGAGCGCTTCGCGTTTTCTCGGCTGGAGAATTCCGCAAGAGTGTCGATAGATGACACAGAGTCCAGCGCGGATGCGCGGGGAGCGACAGCCATGGGCACCTTGACAACAACTCCACACCAGATTGTTCCATTGCATCTGTCCGGCAACACGACCGAGCAACAGAACCGGATGCTGCAGGAGTTTTTGGCCGAGGCGGCGAAGACGGCGTACGAGACGGCGATCGAGCAACTGGATCGGCAAAGCGTGCAATCTGTTCTTGACATGGACCGCAAGCTGAAGCGCGAGATCTCAGAGAAAGTGGTGGAGATCGTCCAACGGCACACAGTGAGCGACAAGTTCAAGGACGAAGAGGTGGGCTCGACGCGCATTTACCCGCCCACCTACCGCGTGCGGCCGGTGGAGGCGCAGGCGACGGAGCTGCGCAAGCTCTTCCCGAGCCTGGGTGTTTGCCAGGAGAAGCTGGCGCGGCGGCAGCTCCCCGAGGGCGCCGAGGCATGGTTCGCCATCCCCCGCTGGCAAGCGCTCGCGCCCAGCTACAACGACGCGGTGGAGATGCTGGTGGACACGCTCATCGCGAAGCGCAGATTCTCGAACCGCATTGCCGGCAAGCTGGGCGAGAAATACCTGCGGCAAACCGAACGCTCCAAGCTGGCTGAGACGATTCTGGGCGAACAGCAGGAGGGCAGCGACATTCTGGTGGTGGCCGCGCAGGCCGGCCTGCTTCATCGCGGCTCCTCTGCCCGGCGTACCCGCGTCGCCATGGCCGGCAACGAGTACGGCCTGGGGGTGTTCGCCTTCGGCTGCATGCTGCTCACCCATCCGGAGCGCCTTTCTTCAGGCGAGACGCTGATGATCGACTGCGGAGGCGACGAGTATTCAGTGCGCGGTGACTACACCTTTGACCGCGTTCCCCTGTTTGACTATGACATGTCGGGCATTGAATTCAGCATCTTCTACGAGGACCGCGCACGCAACCTGTGGGGCACGCCCACGGGCTTTCTTTACAAGCTGGTTTGATGCGCAGACGGCGAGGAAGAACGAGGGAACGAGGGAGCAAGGGAACGAGGGAACAAGTGGGGCAGCTTCCAGATTGAGGTTCTTCGCTTGCACCTGGCTACGGATTTGCCGGCTCGCCTTCAAGTTGCAGCGGTGTGCGCGCCGCGCTTCTCGCCGTGATGATCGAATAGCCAAGAGCGCCGTTTTGAACCGCATGCAAGGCAGCCTGGGCAAACTGCTTTCCGGTAGCAAAGTCCACGCCAGGCAAGTCGATCTTCTTGAGCCCTGCCATAATTTCTGCGCCGAGAAGTCTGGCTTGAATCTGCCGGACCATTTCAACCAGCGCGCCGCTGTGGTCTTCAACGCTCCCGACTTCGAAGCCAGCCTCTCTAAAGATTGCGACGTATCGCTCCGTGGGCAAGGCATCGCCTATGCAGGCGATCCAGGAGAGCAAACCTTCCAGTCCCGGAAGTGTTTCGCCGGAGCGCGTCAGATCGCTGAGGCCCAGTTGGCCACCCGGCTTGAGGACTCGATGGAATTGCTGCGCCGCGACGGGCTTGCCGGGGAACGTGCAAAACGCGCACTCGCAAACAATGGCATCGAAGGTTGCATCCTCGAATGGCAATCGTTCCGCATCGCCGAGTTGAAAACCGATGAGAGAGCCAAGCCCACGCTGCCTCGCTTGCTCGGCAGCCAGGCGAATATTCTCTTCGCTCAGATCGACGCCGGTGACTTTGCAGCCGAAGGACTCGGCCAGATGGATGGCGCTGGTTCCGCGGCCTGACGCAACATCGAGCACAGTGGAGTGAGGGGAAAGATTCAGCAAGGTTCCCAGACGGTGAGTTAGGCTGGCTCCTCCGGGATGAAAGCTGTCACCCAGCAAGAGGCGCGCGAAGTCGCTTGAATAAAATGTGGCGCAGCATTGTTTGACGCCTGGCTCTTCCATGCGGTCCTCGAAAGCTATCGATTCCGATCGATCTGATGAAGCGATGCGACTTCCATCCGCTCGTTGCCTGCGTGCATGTCAAAGATGACCGGCTGGGGCTTGTAGATCTGTCCGTCGCGGCGAGCCTGCTTGCGGCGCGGTTCCATGGCATCAAGCTGCGCGCGCGCCTGCTCACGATAGCCCACGGAATTATAGGCGCAGAAGGGAACCTGCTTGTTTCCGGGGAGCAGGAACGCCTTGCAGCACTTCATCAAATTTTTCTGGTTGAAGGTCCAGGGGTCCATGAAGTCCTGCAACATGATCATGAGCATGTTCTTCGCGATGTCGCCCACGGTGAGACTTTCAGGAAGACCGCAGGCCTGGCACGAAACGGCAAATTGCTGGGCCGATTTCTGCGAGCCGGAGACTGAGGATGAAGACCAAAGTCCTTCCAGCGCCCTCTTGATCTCCAGGCTGAAATCGGGCATCACGCGGTTGGTGATGTAGTCGAGATAGTCATAGACGTTGACGATGCGCGAGAGCGGAGTGACTTGCTCGCCGTCGATGAAGGCGTAGGTGACGGAATTGCAGGACGGGAAGCAGCATGGAACGGGAATAAAATCGGCGGCGACGAATTTGCCCGCGGTCTGCTGCTCGATCAGGTTGACGATGTCCGGGATCGTCATGCGTTGCATGGGATCGTGCTGCATGTGGCGGCCGGCATGGAAAGCAGGCTGAAAGTTGATGCCGCGAATCGCCGGGTGGTGAATGGCGAGATCGATGATCTTGCCCACCTCGTGGGCGTTTACGCCGCGTTCGATGGCGGGCACAAGAGTCACGTTGAGACCGATGGAGGCGAGGCGGTCGAGTGCGCGCAACTTCTCATCGAGAATGCCGGGCTCGCCGCGAATGATGCGGTAGGTCTCGCTGTCAAAGCCATCGAATTGAAAGTAGATGGAGGGGCGCACCTCGGCGAGTTGCTCAAGGAATCGATCGTCGTTGGCGATGCGCTTGCCATTGGTGTTGACCATGACGAAGGGAATGGCGCGCGCGTGAGCGGCCCTCACAAAGTCAATGATCCGCGGATGGATGGTGGGCTCGCCGCCGGAGAACTGCACAACCTCAGGGTTGCCCTCGGTGCGGACAAAATCGTCGAGCATCGCTTCCACTTCTTCCAGGGTCAGGCTGAAGCCGGGGCGGGCATCGGCAAAGCAGAGCGGGCAGTCCATGTTGCAGGCGCTGTTGACTTCGATGATGCCAAGACATGCGTGCTGCTGATGGTCGGGGCACAAGCCGCAGTCGAGCGGGCAGCCGTCCTTGATCTCCGCGCCGTAGGCGAGTGGAATGGTGCCGGGCTTATTGAACTTGCCGAAGTTTGTGTAGGCCTGCGCATCTCCGTAAACAAGGGCCTCAAAGGGACCGCAGTCAGGGCAGCGCTTGGCCATATAAACCTTGTTGTCGCGCAACAGGATTTTGGCGTCGATCACCTTGCGGCATTGCGGGCAAATGCTGCGGGTAAGCTCATAGAAGACGTAGCCGGCGTCTTTTTTCAATGGCCGGCCGGAGTGAGGGACTGTGCTGAGCGACTCTTTTTGAGACTCCACGGGGATGATCCACCTTGCAGGATAAACTTTACAACCCTTGCGGTGTGAATAGGAATGCTGACTTGAAGACTCGCGGCGAAAGGAAAAGGTTACAAGGGGTTCCCGGATTCTCTCGAACGTGTCAGGGGATTCTGTGTAACGCTTTGCTTGGCGAACTATCCTAATCTGAGGAGGATCGCCGACAGCGCATGGAAAAGCCGCAGGTTCGCTTAGCGGTGTCGATTTCTGCCCATGCGGTCCTGCGCATCGCAAGCAGCGCCAGCGGCATTCTGATCGGCATCTATGTTGCCAAGCTCAGCAGCATTGGTTTTGGTTTCGATGCGGGACTGCTTGGGGTTCTGGGAGCGGTCTCATTCGGCGCTGAATTGGCCGCATCGATCCCACTGGGCATCGCATCCGATGCGATTTCGCCGCGCTGGCTGATGGTGGCCGGCGCGCTGACCGGCGCGCTCGCCGTGCAACTGTTTGCGCTCAGTTCGCATGTCGAAGTGTTTTTTTTGAGCCGCGCTCTGGAAGGGATTGGCGTGGCCGCCGTGACGCCTCCGCTGCTGGCTTACCTTGCTGAATCGACCAGTGAGGACTCGGCCTTGCGCGCTCGGGTGATGAGCTTCTTTGAACTGTCGCTGCTTGCCGGCCTGGCGCTCGGAGGATTGATGGCGGGCGAGTTTTGGGAGCGCTTCGGCATTCACGCATTCAGCCTGGCGGCCGTGGCTTATCTGGGTTGCGCCGCGCTTCTTTTCTTCGGAGCAAAGGGCAGCCAGCCGCGTGGTTCTCTTGCGGCAGTGCAGGGGCTGCTGCACACCTTGAAAGACCCTTCAGTGCGCTCGCTGGCCCCGGTGTGGCTGCTGGTAAACGCCGTGGTGGGCCTCTGGCTTGGCCCCACACTTCCGTTTCTGCTCACCCAGCGTCCGGGCAGTTCGCAGTACCTGGATGGGATTTTCGCAAAGAGCCCTGCTGAGGTGGGCTGGCTTCTGCTTGGCTATGCCATCGTTTTCGGATCGGGAGTGCTGGGGTGGAGTTTCCTGCTACCACGCACGCGCATTCGCCCAGCGATGCGGGTGTCGCTGGCTGTTATGCTGCCGGTCTGTCTTGGGCTTTATGCCATCAATCACTCCGCGCATCTGGCACCGCACCTTCGCTGGCTGCTGATGGCGGCGACCGCGATGCTGGTGATGGTGGAGAGCGGTTTTACGCCGGCGGCTCTGGCGTGGCTGGCGCAGTCACTGGGCACAAGCACCGGCAAAGGAGCAGCCATGGGCATTTACTCAGTGTTACTAAGCCTGGGTGCAATCGGCGGGTCGTTGCTGGCTGGGGCGCTGGGCAAATGGCTGCGCGTGGACGGACTCCTGCTGGGAACTGTGCTGGTGGGCATCTGTGCCCTGATTCTGCTTCACAACGTAACGGAACCTGGGGCACCACCCCATGAGGAATGCGATGAACTTGCCTGAATACGATCTGGTGATTCTCGGTGCGGGCGCTTCGGGATTGATCGCCGCCGATTTTGCCGTGCACCTGGGGGCGCGTACGGCCTTGCTGGACAAAGGGCCCATCGGCGGCGACTGCACGTGGAGCGGATGTGTGCCGAGCAAGTCCCTGATCAAGGTTGCGAGGGTCGCGCATGATGTACGCACGGCTTCGCGCTACGGGATCGGCACCGGCGCGCCGGTTACCGATATGACCGCGGTGCGCGAGTACCTTCGCGGCACGATTCAAGAGATCTATATTCTCACCATGCCGGAGGCTCTGCGGAAAAAAGGCATGAAAGTCTACATCGGCGCGGCGCGATTTCTCGATGCGCATACCATCGAGAGCGGCGAGCAGAAGATTCGCGGCAAAAAGTTTCTGATCAACACCGGCGCGGCGCCGCGCATTCCCGCGATCGACGGTCTTGCGGATGTGCCGTACTTTACCTATCTGCAGATTTTTGAAAACGACCGGCTGCCCGAACATATGCTCGTTGTTGGAGGCGGCCCCATTGGCTGCGAGATCGCCCAGGCCTATCGCCGGCTTGGCTCCCGCGTGACGGTAATCGCCGAGTATTTGCTGCCGCATGAAGAGCCGGAAGTCTCGGTGATGTTGAACCGCGTCTTTGCGCTGGAAGGGATTGAGCGTATGCCTGCGCGCGCCGAGCGGGTCAACAGCGAAGGCAGCGCGATCACCGTGAAGACGAAGGCTGGGAGTGTGACCGGCGACCTTCTTCTGGTTGCCACCGGGCGCGCCCCCCTGGTTCACGATCTTGGACTGGAGCAAGCGGGCGTACGTTCTTCAGAGCGAGGCATTCAGGTTAACGAGCATCTGCAAACGACGGCCAGACACATTTATGCGGCGGGCGATGTGATTGGAGGCGCGCAGTACTCTCACCTGGCCGGATGGCAGGGATTCCAGGCAGTGCGCAATGCATTGCTGCCCGGCAACAACGCGGGCACATCCGCCGCCATGCCGCGGGTGACCTTTACCGCCCCCGAGGTTGCGCAGATCGGGCTCACCGAAGCCAGGGCGCGCAAAGAGATGAAGAGCGGCGACCTGCAGGTGATGACCTTCGACATCAGCAAGGTGGATCGCGCCATCAATGAAGACGATCGTCTGGGGTTGATCAAGATGATCGCGCGGCGCAACGGCAGCATCGTGGGCGCGAGCGTGATGGGCGAGCGAGCTGGAGAGACGATCACGGAGATCGCCATTGCAATGCGCAACAAGCTGAAGCTGAGCGATCTGGCCGCAACCATCCATCCCTACCCGACCTACTCCACCGGCATCCAGCTGCTGGCGACAAAGATGGCGGTGGAGCGCACGTTTTCAGGACTCTCGGGCAGGATGATTCGCACGCTTTCAGCGCTCTGGCGCCAGCTGCGGCTGGACACACGCACCTGTGAAGGTGGAGAGCGAGGGGCGGATGAGGCTGGATTTGTGCCGGGAAGACTTTTGGGTGGGGATTGGGAACAGGGAATTGATGTTCCTGCGGAGCGGGGCTGGACGCTGTTGACCGATGCGTGATCCCCGAACGCTGTCTCCTGTGATTCAAGTGTTAAAGTGGAGCTTCATCCACCATGTTCGCTACCTCACAGCACGCGCATTTCATCGGGATCGGCGGGATCGGCATGAGCGGGATTGCCGAGATTCTGCTCAACCTGGAAATGAAGGTTTCAGGGTCGGATCTGCGGCGGAGTCCCATTACCGACAGGCTGGCGCAACTGGGCGCGACCGTTTACGAAGGGCATGAGGCGGGGCACGTGGCCGGAGCCACGGTGGTGGTGACCAGCTCCGCCGTGGGCGCGACGAACCCCGAGGTCGTGGAGGCGCACGCGCGGAAGATTCCCGTGATTCATCGCGGGGAGTTGCTGGCCGAGCTGATGCGGCTCAAGTACGGCATCGCGATTGCCGGGATGCATGGCAAGACGACGACCACTTCGATGGTGGCTTCGGTGCTGGCTGCGGGGGGGCTGGACCCGACGGTGGTGGTGGGCGGGCGCGTGGACGCCCTGGGCTCGAATGCCCGACTGGGGACCACGCAGTACCTAGTGGCCGAGGCCGACGAGAGCGACCGATCGTTTTTGAAGCTGTCGCCGATTCTGGCCGTGGTGACCAATTTGGACCGCGAGCATATGGACTGCTATCGCGACCTGGCCGACGTGGAGCGGGCATTTCTTGAATTCATGGACCGGGTTCCGTTTTATGGCGCGGTGACGGCGTGCATCGACAACCCGCTGCTGAAGGGGATTTTGCCTCGGGCGCGGCGTCGGGTGTTCACGTATGGCGTGGGCGCAGAGGCGGATTATCGGCTTGAATTTTCTGGGGACATTGAGGTGTCCGTCGGGGGGGGCTTCGCGCACTTTATTGTCAGCACGGCTGAAGGGGCGCTGGGTCCGTTTGAGCTGCACGTGCCGGGGCGGCACAACGTGCTGAACGCGACGGCGGCGGTGGCCATTGCGCACCAACTGGAGGTTCCCGCGGACAAGATTGCGGAGGGTCTGAGCCATTTTCGCGGGGTGGATCGGCGGTTTCAGAAGCGCGGGACGGCGCGCGGCGTGACGGTGGTGGACGACTACGGCCATCATCCCACGGAGATTCGCGCCACGCTGGCCGCGGCGCGCGAGTGCGGGCACAGGAGGATTCACGTTGTGTTTCAGCCGCACCGCTACTCCCGGACGCTTGACCTGATGGACGAGTTTGGAGGAGCGTTCATCGATGCGGACAGCGTGTTGGTTCTGCCGATTTATGCGGCCAGCGAGGAGCCGATTATCGGGGTGACCGGTGAGCGGCTGGCGGAAAGAATTGTCGGGCCGCACGTGAGCTTCGTCTCCGATTTCCCGGCCGCTGTCGCGGCGGCTGCCGGCTCGGCGCGCGAAGGGGATTTGATTCTGACACTGGGCGCGGGGAATGTGAGCCAGCTTGCTCCGCTGATCCTCAAGGCGCTGGGTTCGTGACTGTTTGATTTCCTGGGTTGGGGTTGAGCTTCTTGCTATCCCGGGTCCCCAAAGGCGAGGGACCCGGGCCACCCAGCTCAGCTGGGGCACCCGCTCCGCTGATCCTCAAGGCGCTGGGTTCGTGACTGTTTGATTTCCCAGGTTGCGGTTGAGTTTCCTGCTATCCCAGGTCCCCAAAGGCGAGGGACCCGGGGCATCCGGCGGTGAGGGGCTGAGCGCCTTAAAGCTGAACGCCTGAATCCAGAAACCGGAAGCTAGAAGCTAAAGGCTGTCCTCCTCCCCGTAACGGTGCGGATTCCCCATGTTCCACGGGGGAAATCATGCGCCAAGCCGCGGGCTATAGTGAAATCTGGCGGCTCTCACGCCCTTGCTCACGCGTGAAGAATCAAGGGAATACCACAACTCGGCCTCTGAATTGGGAGGATGAAGCGCCCGCGGAGTCCCGCTTCCGGCGCGTGCAGCAGGGTGTGCCCCGCACGGGGCGCGCGCTGCCCGGCATGCCGCTGGAGATGGAGGACCGGGACGGCGAGGACCCGCCGCGTTCACGCCGGGGGTCATTGTCCCGGAGCTGGTGGCGGCCTGCCAGCACTGTTGGCCGCGTGTCTGTTGCGCTCGGCGCACTGCTGGTTCTGGGCGCACTTACGACCGCCGGCGTGGTGCTGAGGACCTACCTGGAACGCGACGCGCGTTTCCGCATTACCGGCACCAGCCACATAGAGGCCGTGGGACTGAGCGAAGTGACGCGCGCGGAGCTGCTTCCCGTGTTCGGAGAAGACATCGGGCGCAACATCTTTTTTGTCCCCATCGGCGAACGGCGCAAAGAACTTGAAGCGATTCCCTGGGTTGAGCGGGCCACGGTGATGCGCCTGCTCCCGGACCAGCTTCGCGTTGAGGTGGTGGAGCGCCAACCGGTGGCCTTCACGCGCCATGGCCAGCAGATCGGCCTGGTGGACGCGAACGGGGTTCTGCTCGACATGTCGCCGGCCACGATGGCCGCGCATCACTACTCGTTTCCGGTGGTCACGGGGATCGATCCGGGCGACCCGGCCGAATCGCGCAAGGCGCGGATGACCGTGTATACGCGGCTGATGGCGGAACTGGACGCCAACAACCAGCACAACTCCGAACAGATTTCAGAGATCGACCTGACCGACCCCGAGGATGCGCGTGTGCTGATGCCCGAGCAAGGCGCCGACCTGGTTGCGCACTTCGGCGAGGATCATTTTCTGGAGCGCTACCAGCGCTACAAGGCGCACATCGCGGAGTGGCGCCAGCAGTATCCGAAACTGGCGGCTGTGGATCTGCGCTACGAGCACCAGGTGGTGCTGGAGATGGCCTCGGGCTTGACAGCCGCGGCGCCGGCGGCAGACGCCGATGCTCGACCGGGTGCTTTATCTTACGCTGGACCGGGCATAACACAGGACGGCGCATCGAACGCGGCTCTTGATGTTCCGACGGTGCTGAAGGCCGCCAGCCCGGCGAAGTCGCCCGCTGGCAAGGCGGCGATGAAGAGCGCGCCCGTCAAGGCCGGTGGTAAGACTGCCGTTAAGAGCGCAGCGAAAAACACAGCCAAGAGCACAAACAGGGCCAGGACGGCCGCGGCTAAAGCCCAGGCTACGACCCATAAGAAGACGGCGCAGGCCAGAGCTGCCACGGCCAAAGCTGCCACGACCAGAGCTGCAACGGCCCGGACTGCGACGGTGAGGACTGACACCTTTGGGACTGCGACGGCGAGCGAGAGCAAGAAGAAACCATCCCCCGCCACGCGCCCGTCCGATAGCCGCGCAATGGCCACTCGCGCACTTGCGGCGGAAGGGCAGTGAGCGCGATGGCGCAGAGACAGGACAACCTGATTGTCGCTCTCGATGTGGGGAGTTTGTGGACGCGCGTACTGGCGGCCGATTTGAACGAGGGGGTACCGCGCTATCGCGGCCACGGCATCGTGGAGTCTGCCGGCATGCGGAAGGGGCTGATTGCCGAGCTGGGCGCGGCCACCAGGGCGGTGCGCGCGGCCAACGAGCAGGCCGAGCGCACGTCGCGGGTGAACATATCAGAGTGCGCGGTGGGGGTGGGTGGACCGCACATTCGCGGGCTCAACACCAACGGCGGCTTCGAGCTGGGCAATCGGATGCGCGAGATTACACGGGACGATGTGCGCACGGCGGTGGAGCGAGCGCGGGCCGTGGCGCTGCCGCCGGACAGGGAGATTCTGCACCTGCTGCCACGGCAATTTATTCTCGACGAGCAGCCAGGCATTTTCGATCCCGTGGGCATGGTGGGCGCGCGGCTTGAGGTCGATTTGCACATCGCCACCTGCTCGGGCAGCGCACTGCAAAGTACGATCACCTGCGCCAACCGCGCCGGCCTCGAAGTGGCAGAGGCAGTTCTAGAGTCGATTGCGGCGGCGGAAGGCACGCTCTCGACGGACGAGCGCGAACTGGGTGTTTGTCTGCTGGATATCGGCGCGCATTCGAGCGACCTGGTGGTGTTCTTTGAGGGCGCGGTGGCGCACACCGGGTCAGTGCCGATCGGCGGTGCGCACTTTACCAACGATCTGGCCATCGGCCTGCAGATGCCGGTGGCCCAGGCTGAAGAGCTCAAACGGCAGTATGGCAACGCGGTGGTGACGGCGGTGCCGCAGCAGGCGGAGATTGAGATCGCCAACCCGCAGCCGCAGATGCTGCGCCTGCGCACGATCGCCGAGATTCTTGAGCCGCGCGCGCGGGAACTGATGTACTACGTGAAAGAGAGCCTGCGCCACGGCGGCGTTGTGGATGCGCTGGGCGCCGGATGCGTGCTGACCGGGGGCGGCGCGATGCTGCCCGGTATGCTGGATGTAACGGAGAGCCAGTTGCGGGTTCCGGCAAGAACCGGCATGCCGGTCAGGCTGTCCCATATGCCAGGCGAACTGTTGCATCCGAGTCTTGCCGTCGCGATCGGGATGCTTCTGTATGTGCATCGGACGCGCAAGAGCCGCGCGGAAGAGGACAACAGCATTGGAGCGAAATTGAGATCGATGTTTGCGGCGAGTTATTAGGGGCGTTGAGATTTGTTGGTTTCCCAGGTCCCCAAAAGCGAGGGACCTGGGGCACCAGGAGTTTGGATGCGGCGGCCGTTTGGATTTTTTCCCCAGGTCCCCAAAGGCGAGGGACCTGGGCCACCCGCACCCGGAGAATGAAGGTGGGGAGTTTTGGTTTTCCACCCATGAAACGATGGAACTGTTTCATGGATGGAGTACAGAGGCAATTGCAGAGCAGGAGGGTTGAGCCGAGATGGAAAACGAGAGGAATGAGGCCGGAGGGATGCGCATTCAATATCACGACGAACCGACACGCGGCGCGCGCATCAAGGTCATCGGAGTGGGGGGCGGCGGGGGCAACGCGGTCAACCGCATGATCCAGGCGCACATGGAAGGTGTAGAGTTTATCGCCGCCAACACGGACGTGCAGGCGCTCAAACTTTCGCAGGCTCCGGTGAAGCTGCAGCTCGGCGTGCGGCTCACCTTGGGGCTGGGGGCCGGCGCCAATCCTGACATTGGCCGCCGCGCCGCGCTCGAAGACTCTGAAAAGATTATTGAAGCGCTGGAAGGCGCCGACATGGTTTTCGTGACCGCCGGCCTGGGCGGCGGCACCGGCACAGGCGCGGCGCCGGTGATAGCTTCATTGGCCAGCGAGATGGGCATTCTGACCGTCGCCGTGGTCACCCGGCCGTTTGCCTTCGAGGGCAAGCGCCGCCTGCAGCAGGCGGAGCGCGGGCTCAAGGAGCTGATCGAAAGCGTCGACACCATGATCGTGATCCCCAACGAGAAGCTGCTGGCTGTGGCCAAGGACGCCGGGTTTTTTGAGAGCTTCCGCATTGCCGATGACGTGCTGCGCCAGGGCGTGCAGGGAATCTCGGACATCATCACCATCCCGGGCATCATCAACCGCGACTTTGCCGACGTAAAGACCACCATGGCGGGCATGGGCCACGCGGTCATGGGCACGGCGGTGCGCTCGGGCTCGAATCGGGCGATCGAGGCGGCGCAGGCGGCCATGGCCTCACCGCTGCTCGAAGCCGGGGCCATCGACGGCGCACGCGGCATCCTGATCAACATCACCGGGTCGAGCTCGCTGAAGCTGTCGGAGGTGAACGAGGCCTCCACGCTCATCCAGTCGGCCGCGCACGAGGACGCCAACATCATCTTCGGCGCGGTGCTCGACGAGAAGATGGGCGAAGAGGTCAAAATTACGGTGATCGCGACCGGCTTTCGCGACCAGATGCCGGAGCGGCGCGCGCGCATGTTGAGCGTGGAAGAAGCGCCGGTGGTTTCGGTGCCGCTGGTTGCGGTACCGGTCGAGGCGCCGGACACCTGGCTCAAGGAAGAGGAGCCGGCCGCAGCGTCCACTGACCCGTCTGGGCCCGCGGATCAGTCTTCACCCGCGGTGCTGCCCCGCTTCAAGAGCCAGGACGAAGACGAGCAGGCGGAGACGGGGGAGTCGGATCGGGCGTTCTTTTTCTCGTCGTCAAGGCCGGCCGTAGCCACCACAGTCACCGTGGCCGGTGCGCCGGCCAGAACGCAGGAGACCGACGACTTCTTTGAGGAGAAGCAGGTTGAGACGGGGCGGGTTGAGGCAGGACAGGCCGCGCCGTCTATGCCCAGGTTTGACGAAGTGGAAGCGGAGCCGGGCGTAAGCGTTCAGGCCAGAGAGCGCAGAGGGATGCGCGCGGGGGAGAACGCCCAAGTCGCCAGCCTGCAGGCCGGGCACGTGGAACAGGATGCCCAGCCGTCGGCATCGATGTTGGCTGAGGGCGCGGAGGGGGTCGAGGAACACCAACACAGGGACCTGGACGTTCCCGCATTCCTGCGCCGTTTCCAGTTTTAAGGCAGCTCGGGAGATATGGTGGACTCTTGAGATGGTTCAGAATAGCCGCTCCGTGCTGGGCGCGTTGACTTGAGGATGTTGGTTTGGCTTCCACCCTTTCCTGAGCCTTTATCGGTTTTTTGCCGGCAGGAGGCCCGTTTTGGATTGTGCTGTCCGGGGGGTATAGTGTTAGCACGCCCCCAAATACGGTTTCCTTCTGTAAAATTCGGATGTTGGGGGGTATTTTTGGTTACAGTTGTAATTTAAATGCGGTTACTATGGTGACCTAAGTAATAGGGTGATTCAGGTCACTTCATTTGTTCGAAGTGTAGGTCAAAGTGAGTGAAATCTGCCGGGCTGGCCTGAAAGTTGCCGGACAAGGGCCGATTTGTAAGCCGTAAGGGAAAGCATGAGCGCGCTGCCTTGGGGCAGGCGGACAGAATTTCAAGGGGATTTTTATCAGATGAAGATTTCTTGCGCTTGCGCAGTTGCCTTGGTCCTGTTGGGCGTCGTTGGCGGCAGGTCTGGCGCGGCGGCATTGGATGTCCCGCATACGCTGCACCACGCAAAATCGGTGCAGCCGCGTCTTTCTGAGACCCATCGCACCGAGGCGCGTCGCGCGGGCAGCCATCACGCGGCGGTGCGCTCATCCGCCTCCCATGCCGCAGCCCATTCACGGGCGGCGGGCGCAAGGACGACGGCAGCCGCGCCAGCGAGAGCGGCGGTGCGGGGGGCAGCCAGCGGAAGGCCGCAAGCCACGCTGCGCCGGGCCTCGATCCACTCCCGCCGGCATCGTTATTACGAGCGCTTTACCGCCAGTTCCTTTGTGACCGGAGAAGTGGGCCAGGGGGACATTACGGCCGGGGAAGACCCGGTAGTTCGCCAGGCAGCCATTGACGCGCTCGGAGACATGAACGGGACGGCCGTGGTGATCGATCCCTCGAACGGCCGCATACTGGCCATGGTGAACCAGAAGCTGGCGCTTTCTCCCGGGGCCGAGCCCTGCTCCACCATCAAGCTCACGGTGGCGCTGGCCGCGCTGTCGGAGGGACTGGTTACGCGCGACACGCCGGTGCAACTGGCCGGCTTCCGCATGAATATGACGCAGGCGCTGGCCAAGAGCAACAATCTCTATTTTGAAGAGCTGGGGCGCGAGCTTGGCTTTGAACGCGTCCGGCATTATGCCACCGAGTTCGGTCTTGGCGAACTGGCCGGGTATAACATCGCGGGCGAGCAACTTGGCGAGTATCCTGACAAGGAACTGCCCGCCTCAGAGGGTGGCGTAGGCCGCATGTGCAGCTTTGGCCAGGGCGTGTCCCTTACGCCGCTGCAACTGGGCGCCTTTGTGGCCGCCATCGCCAACGGCGGAAACCTCTATTACCTGCAGCACCCGACCACGCAGGACGAGGCCCGTCATATGGCGCCCAAGGTCAAGCGGGCCCTCGACATCGCCAGGTACGTGCCCGACCTGCAGGACGGCATGGCCGGAGCGGTCGAGTACGGCACCGCGCGGCGGCTGCGCGCCAACTTTCAGGAACTGCCGGTCTTCGGCAAAACCGGAACCTGTTCAGACAACGGAACGCGCTTTGGCTGGTTTGCCTCCTACTCCGATTCTCCGGAGGGCAGCCTGGTGACGGTCTTCTTCCTTGAAGGCGGGCGGCCCACCTTTGGCCCCCGGGCCGCGGAGCTTACGGGCGAGTTCTACAAGAATCTGTGGGACAAGGACTACTTTGCGCAGAAGGAGTCCGCGGTTGCCAGAGCGACCGAGCCGGCCTCCTCGGCTGGGTCTTCCGAGGCCGGGCAGGCTGCTTCGCAGTAGAGCTTTTCGTCATTTGGCTTACACGCGATCCGGTTGAACAGATTTCAAAATCCTGTGAAGCGAATGCGCGCCTGAATCATCCGATAAGGTGAGACCACCCGGGGGCCGGCTTTTTTTCCCGCAGGGTGGGCCAGGCAGCCGAACTCCCCGCTTGCGACGACAGGAACGTGCCTCATGGCTTTACCAACGCATATTCTGCTCACCTACGGCTACCTGCTGCTGTTTGGCTGGGTTCTGGTGGAGCAGTTCGGCATCCCGCTGCCAGCTACGCCGGTTCTGCTGGCGGCAGGCGCGCTCTCGGCCGATGGGCTGTTCAGCGTTTCATTAGCTCTGGTTTGCGCCGTCGCGGCCACGCTTACGGCCGACAGCACATGGTTTATGGTGGGACGGCGCTATGGCCACCATGTGCTGCGCATCCTGTGCAAGCTGTCGCTGGAACCGACGACCTGCGTCCGCAAGACGCAGGACTCATTTGGGCGGCGGCGCGGCCTCAGCCTGATGATTGCCAAGTTCATCCCGGGGCTTGCCACGCTAGCTCCGCCGGTGGCCGGCGAGAACGGGATGAGCTACGGCGCGTTTCTGCTGTTTGACGGCATAGGCGCAACGCTCTGGGTGGGTGCGCTGCTGGCCGCGGGACGCTTCTTCGGCGACCTGCTCAAGCAGGACACGCGGGTGCTGGACTGGGCAGGCCGGTTTTCGGGCGCACTGCTGGTCGCGGCGATCCTCGCCTTTTTTGTGGCCCGCGTGGTTCGCCGCCGCATGGTGCTCAAGGAACTGGCTGCTGTGCGCCTTGAGCCGGAGGAATTGAAGCGCCAACTCGACGCGGGCGAAGCGGTCTTCATTGTCGACTTGCGCCATCCGCTCGAATTGCTGCCGGATCCGTTTACGCTGCCGGGCGCGCTGCATTTTTCGCCTGAGTCGCTGGCCAGCCGCAATGGAGAGATTCCGCGCGACCGCGACATCGTGCTGTTTTGCACCTGCCCCAGCGAGGCGACCGCCGCAAAAACCGCCATGAACCTGCACAAGCTGGGCATCGACCGGGTGCGTCCGCTGCGCGGCGGCTACGATGAGTGGAAGCGCCTCGGCTTTCCGCTGGACGCCGTGACCGACCCGGGATTCGTGCGCGCCTCATAGGCAACGCGGTAAGCTGAAGGGTTGCGGAACCGCTATATTCCGCAGGGGAGCACACCTTTGGCCTTCGACGATCTGCGCGACTGGATTAAAACCCTTGAAAAGCATGGCGAACTGAAGCGCATCCGCGAAGAAGTGTCGCCCGAACTGGAAATCACCGAGATCACCGACCGGGTTTCGAAGATCGGCTCGCGGAGCGGCGGGCAGGGAACCGCGAAGGACAGGAAATCTGCCGGTGGGGGCAATCAATATGCTCCCGGCGGACCGGCGCTGCTGTTTGAAAATGTGAAAGGCCATCCTGGGCACAAGGTGTTCATCAACCAGTTCGGAAGCGAGCGGCGCATGGCGATGGCCCTGGGTGTGGAGGACCTGAACGAGATCGCCGAGCGCATCAAGGGCCTGATGCATATGAAGGCTCCCGAGGGCCTGCTCGACAAGCTCAAGATGCTGCCGCAACTGGGCGCGCTGACGAGCGCCTTTCCGAAGACGGTGAGCGCCAAGGATGCGCCGTGCAAGGAAGTGGTTCTCAAGGACAACTTCGATCTGAATGCGTTTCCGATTCTGAAGTGCTGGCCTTACGACGGCGGGCGGTTTATCACCTTGCCGTGTGTCCACACGCGCGACCCGCGCACGGGCAAGCGCAATGTGGGCATGTACAGGATGCAGGTGTACGACGGCAAATCGACGGGCATGCACTGGCAACGGCAGAAGGTGGCGGCCGAGCATTATCGCGAGGCGTTGCGGAATGCCATATCGAGCGATCCGCTCAATGAATTCGGTGCGAAGGGCGCAGCCGTGGCGGCGATGGCGGAGTCGGCGGGGGGCGCGGTTGCGATTCCGGAAGGGCCGATCGGCGGGCTGCCGCAGGTGGTCACGGGCAACCTGAAAGGCTCGCGGCTTGAAGTGGCGGTGGCCATCGGCACCGATCCGGCGATGACCTTTGCGGCGATTGTGCCCGCGCCACCTGAGGTTGAAGAGTTCATGATCGCCGGCTTTCTGCGCGGCAAGCCGGTGGAGATTGTGCAATGCGAAACGGTGGACCTTGAGGTTCCGGCGCACTCCGAAATTGTTCTCGAAGGCTATGTGGAGCTGGGCGAGCTGCGCAGCGAGGGTCCCTTCGGCGACCACACGGGGTTTTACACGCTCACCGACGACTACCCGGTGTTTCATCTGACAGCGATCACGCATCGCAAGGATCCCATCTACGCCGCGACGATTGTGGGCAAGCCGCCGATGGAAGACGCGTGGATGGGTAAGGCGGTGGAACGCATCTTTTTGCCGGCGATGAAGCTGACGATTCCGGAGATTGTGGACATTCATCTTCCTGTGGAGGCGGTCTTCCACAACCTGATGCTGGTGTCGATCAGGAAGAGCTATCCGGGCCAGGCGCGCAAGGTGATGAACGCCATCTGGTCGCTGGGCCAGGCCATGTTCACCAAGATCATCGTGGTGGTGGACGAGGACTGCGACGTGCAGAACGTGGCCGAGGTGGTGCTGCGGGTGGCCAACAACATCGATCCCGAGCGCGACATTCAGTTCACGCTGGGTCCGGTGGATTCGCTGGATCATGCGGCGCGGCTACCCAACTACGGATCGAAGATGGGGATTGACGCTACGCGGAAATGGAAGGCGGAAGGATTTGAGAGGCCGTGGCCGGCGATGATGGAGATGGACCGGAAGACGAAGGCCAGGGTGGATGAGTTGTGGGGGAAGCTGGGGATTTAGCCAGGGGTGAGTCCCAGGTTCCACAATCGGGACCCATTCGGTTACGCTCAGGGCAGGCTCCGGGGCAGCCGGCTGTGCGTCGGCAGAACCACGGCTGCCTGGTCTGCTATATCTAAACTTATGCGTTGCGTTGTTGTCCGGTGGGGTCTTGCTTTCATGGCTGCAGGGCTGGCCGCCGCTTCTCCTCTCGTTTCCCAGCAGGCTCCCGACAACTTTCGCTGGATCAACTTCCACTCGCCGAAGGATCAGGACACCATCGTCTGGGTTACGCGCTCGCTGGCTGTCCAGGATTGGACCGCGATTCGCGAGATCGCGGTGCAATACGATGCGGCGCTGGTGGTGACCACGAATCGCGCCACGCCGCAGAGCGATGCGAATGCGGATACATTCTCCATTTGGAGTGTTTCGCTTACCAATCACATTGTGGCCCCGCTGATCCGGGGAGTGAACCTGCGCTGGCTTGACTGGATGCGCTTTGGAGACAGCGCGCCGGAAGAGCTTGCCGTGCTTTATGACAATTGCCGCGACTGCGCCGCCAATACCTACTTCACCGCTTTCTACTATGACGTGAGGCAGCACCGCTGGAGCGCGCGCTGGATCCAAAACGGCCAGGGAGTGCCGATGTGGAGCTCGAATACGCCGCCGGGCGTGGAGTGGACGCAAGCCTACGCGGGCATTGCCGAGCCCAACGGCCGCGAGTTTATCGCCACCTGGAGCCACTTCGACTACGACAACAACAAGCCGGCCAGCGATTACGTTTATGTCTACGATGTGGACCCATTCAGCGGGCTGGACCGCAGCCTGCCGCTGGCGGGCAAGGACGCGGATGCGATGGAACTGCGTATCTGCCGCGCCCAGGATGCGGTTCCCGACCTGGAGCGCGGACAGGACTCGGCGCTGTGCAGGAAGCTGGCGCCGCAGACGCCGGAACGCAGGCCGGTGACGACGCCGCCGGCGAATAATAAGGGCCAGTCCACACCGACGCGGGTTCACCGCTGAGAGGAATTGCACGGGGCGAATGGGGCGGCGCGTGGTGCGGCGTTACTGTGCGGCGAAAACCCGCACGCCGACCAGACCGCGCACCCAGCGCGCGGGACGCTTTTCGCCGGTTGCCACCAGCTTAAACGGCCCATCGGCGGTGAGCGGCTTTCCGTCTTCGCTGTCGGCCACAATCACGGTGGCGTCATGCACGCCGGGATTGACCTCGGCCACCGAGTAGACGGCCTTGTAGCCATCGGAACCGATCGCCACCAGATAAAGCGCCAGGTCTTTTCCATGCGGTTGGGCCGGCACGCCCAGCTGCGTGAGCAGGTCAATGAGCGCCACCCCGGAGTAGGTCTGGTCGGCCTTGGCATGCTCGTTATGGACGGTCAGGGTTTTGTGGGGCAGGGCGGCCAGCGCGGCCGGGGTCCAGTCAGAGAGTTTTCCGCCGTAGGTGACGCGCAGGACTCCGGCGGCGAGCGGAGGCAGATTCTCGTCCTGGCTCACGGCCATGGTCTTCGAATCCATGCAATGGCCCATGCCGCCGCAGTGGCCCATGTCCATGCCCGCGCCCGCATCGGCGGGCTTGGGGTGGTTGACGTTCGGGCCCATGTCCATTCCATCCATCGAGCCCTGCGCAGGCGCCGGAGCCTGGGAGCCCACCGGCGGTCCGGCGCCCGCCGTTGCCACGCTCAACCCCAGCATCAAAACCGCCCAAACCGCGATCCTCATCGTGAGTCTCCCCCCGCCTCCATCGTATACTAGGGTCATGTCCATCGTGCGCAACGTGGCCGGCATCGCCAAGGGCATGAGCATTACCTTCGGCGAAATGTTGCAACCTACGCTGGTAGAGAACTATCCCGACGGTCCCGGTCCTCTGTGCGGGGCAGTGCTCGAGCAGCGCTACCGCGGCGCCCACGTGCTGCAGCGGGACGAAAACGGCCTGGAGAAGTGCGTGGCGTGCTTTTTGTGCGCCGCCGCCTGCCCGGCTAACTGTATTTTTATCGAGGCTGCGGAAAACACCGAGGAAGTGCGCATCTCCTCCTCGGAGCGCTACGCCAAGGTCTACAACATCGACTATAACCGCTGCATCTTTTGCGGCTATTGCGTAGAAGCCTGCCCGACAGACGCCATCACCCACGGCCACGGCTTCGAGCTGGCCACGCTGAACGCCACCAACCTGGTGATGCGCAAGGAAGACATGCTGGTTCCGATTGCTGCGTTGACGGCGGGGAAGTAGCGCGGGCGCTCCGGCGCCCCAGAAGTGGCTTTACTGACGGCCTTCCGCGTTCGATTGAAAATGCTCCCGCCGGATGGGTTTCGGTTTCTGGTTTTGTGACCGTGAGGGTTGGTATTTTCCCAGGCTTGAAAATCCAGACCTGTGGCACCCGGTCGATGGCGCAGTCCTCAGGGCGCAGTCTTCAGTTCGATTGCTTCCTTCATGTTCACGAATCTGTTTCCTCATCCGCAGCGATAACGGCTGCAATTTTGGGCGCGAGGCGCTCGAGCATTGCAGCCAGGCGGCGCTCGACCTGGCGCCCGGTCTCTGACACCTCGCCCTGGCTCAGGGGTGTTGCGCCCAAGCCGGCGGCGAGGTTGGTGACGCAGGACAGGCCCAGCACCTCAATGCCCATGTGGCGCGCCACAATCGTCTCGGGCACCGTGGACATGCCCACCAGAGTGGCTCCCAGCGCGCGAAAGGCGCGAATTTCGGCGGGGGTTTCAAAGCTTGGCCCCGGGGTGGCCAGGTAGACGCCTTCTTCGAGCGCAAATCCCTCTTCGCGAGCGGCCTGCCTTGCCAATGCCCGCAGCCGCTTGCTGTAGGCCTCGGTCATGTCAAAGAAGCGGAGTCCGGCGTTGCTGTTGAGGGCGAAGCGCGGCTCGTTGGGGCCGGTGAGCGGGTTAAAGCCCATGAGGTTGATGTGGTCGGCCAGGGCAATGAACTGGCCCCTCGTGTAACTCTGATGAATGCCGCCGGCCGCGTTGGTGAGCACCACGGCGCGTACGCCCAGCATGCCCAGCACGCGCATGGGAAAGGTGACCTCAAGCGGCGTGTAGCCCTCGTAGAAGTGGACGCGGCCCTGCATGACCACGACTGGCGCGCCGCCCAGCACACCGACGACCAAGCGGCCCGCATGGTCTTCGACGGTCGATTGCGGAAAGTGGGGAATGTCGCAGTAGGGGACAAAGACCTGGCTGGCGACAGAGTCGGCCACCGCGCCGAGTCCCGAGCCCAGAACGATGCCTAACTGCGGAGCGAGCGAGCCCAGCCAACCGCGAAGGTACTCCACCGCTTCGGTCACTTGATCGTAGTAAGTCATGGAGGTTCCTTGCAGTGCGTTTGTGAGCATTCTACAGGCACGCGAGGAAGACGCGGCGCGCTATTCCGCCAGGGCCCAATGTTCAGGGGAGATGGTGACCGTGGCGCATCCCATGGAGTAATTGAACCAGAAGTGCTCCAACGTTTGACTGGCGAAGAAGCCTTCAAGATTGCGGCGGCGTGCGACCTCGGCTACGAAGGCGCGCGGTCCGTAGAAAAGCGTGAAGAAGCTGTCCCAGTCGACGGTGATAAGAAACGAGGCGTCGTCGGGCACGAGGCTGCCGCGCGCGGGAAACTGCATTGCGCGGCTCTTGAGCCGGGCAACCTCAAAGCGCTTCACGCTGTCGGCCTCGGGGAACTCGGGCACAAAAATGAGCTCGGCTTTGCGGGCGGTTTCGAAGGCAGCCAGGAAGTCGATTTGCAGCAGGGGTTCAAAGCGGCCTTCGGTGGGCATCCACACAGGCTCGGATTTGAGCAAGGCCTGGAGTTTTTGCTCGGCGGCAAAGTCGCACACCTCTTCGTCGATGGCTCGAATGGATGTGAGCAGCGCCTGGTTCAGCTTTGCGCAAGTGTGCAAGCCGGTGGAGGAGAAAACTTCAGACCACGGACATTTGGCGGCGTGCGCAAGCGTCTGCTCGTCGCTGGGGTAGCTCTGCACCGTCTTCCAGGCGAGCTCATCGGGTACGCGCAGGAAGGGATGAAGGATGACAAAGACAGATTCGAAGCGGCGATCGTAGGCCTCGACGAGGGGCGTGTCGTAGGACGGATATAGGAAATGTTCGTATTGCACGGAACAGGATAGCAAAGTTCGAATCTCTCGGACGGTGACGGGCCACCGTCCCATGTGCCCAACAGCGAGGCCCATGGGGCACCCTGCTCTGCGCGGGGCGAGTGCGCAATCGGCCCGGCGATGGGCGAAAATAGCGATGGAGGTCCCATGCCATGTGCCGCAACATCAAAATGCTTTTCAATTTCGATCCGCCGGTGACGGAGGTGGAGATTCGCGCGGCATCACTGCAGTTTGTGCGCAAGGTGAGCGGCTTTAACAAGCCTTCAAAGGCCAATGAGGCCGCGTTTGCGGAGGGCGTGGATGAAATTGCCGAGGTGACGGCGCGGTTTTTGAGCCGGCTTGAGACTCATGCGCCGGCGCGGAATCGCGAAGCAGAGGCGGCCAGGGCCAAGGCGCAGAGGCGGATCGGATGAAAGAATTTGTTGCCCTGATTTTTGGTCTGGGGCTGGGGTGCAATGCGCTGCTGTTTGTGCCGCAGGCCCTGGCGGTTTGGCGCAAGAAGAGCGACGAGGGAATTTCGCTGCTTACCTTTGGAGGCTTCAGCGTACTGCAGGCCATTGGCATTGTGCATGGACTCTATCAGCATGACCTCTCGCTCACGCTGGGCATGGCGGCCAGCCTGCTGACCTGCGGCACGGTCACCTCGCTGACGCTGTTCTATCGGATGAGGAGATTGCGGGGATAAGAAATAGGCGGAACGCTAACGCTCTTCGGAGGGATCGGGTGAGTCGGCGGTGTTGAGGTCGATGAATGTGTGATTGCTGTGCGCGAGGCCGGGGGCGTAGCAGTTGCCGTCGGGGGCCTGGTTTGCGGGGCAGGCGGCACTGAAGGCCGCGCGGCGCGGGGATTGCGCGTACTGCCATACCCGCGCGAAGGGCGCGAGCGTTGGAGAAACTACGGCGTTCAAGGTTGGATTTTGCACCGTGCATCCCGGCGACGGCGGGCACTGATCGTCGGCGATCCAGAGAGCCAGCGTTGGGCTCGCGGCGATTTCGCCGGTTTTTTGGCGCACTGTTTCCCGCTCGGCAATGTCGCGCGCGGTGCTGATAGTGTTGCTGCCGTCGGGCACGTCGATGCCGGAACAATAGACTCCGGCGCGTGCGCCGGCCGTGCGCACCGCATCGATCCATGCGAACAGATAGGCAGCCTGCTCCGGCAGCAGGCGTCCGCCTTCTTCCTGGTCGAGGAAGATGAGCACGTTGGCCGGGAAACCCTCGCGTGCGGCCGCCGCTGCGGCGGCCTTTCCGTCGGCGAGCCCCAGGGCGGCAGCGTGCGCGTTTCTGGCGCCAGTCCCCTCTAAAAGGGCGGCGTTCAGTTCCGCATCGGTGCGCCCATTGAAGAGAACCAGGAATCCGAAGCCGTTTTGCTTGAGCAGCGCGCGCTTGCCCACCCAACTGTTCTGTCTTTCTCCGGGAGGATTGTTAAGCCAGTAGCCAGTCGAGCGAAAGGTGCGGCGCAAGACGGCCAGGGCCTGGTCGCCGGGATAATCGTTCCTGTCGAAGCCGAGGAAAGAGTTTTGAACGAGGAAGGAGTTCTTGTGGGGAGAAGTGGTTTGAGGGGGTAGGGAGCTTTGCGGCAGGGCAGGCGCGACCGCGCAGAGCACGAGGAGCAGGGCTGCGACCTTTGGGAATCTCTGCAACCTCATGCGCGCTTAACCCAGGAAGATGCCGGCGATGGAGGCCGAGATGAGGTTAGCCATGGTTCCGGCGAGCATGGCGCGCACTCCGAGCCTGGCCAGGTCGTTGCGGCGCTCGGGGACGAGGGCGCCGATGCCGCCGATCTGCATGCCGATGGAGCCGAGATTGGCAAAGCCGCACAGGGCGAAAGTGGCGATGGTGAAGGAGCGCGGGGCCAGCGTGGCTTTTTGCGCGCCCAGCGCGATGAAGGCGATGACCTCGTTGAGCGCCATGCGCGTTCCCAGCAGGTTGCCGATGGCCATGCAGTCGTGCCAGGGAATGCCGATGAGCCACGCAACCGGCGCAAACAGGTAGCCGAGAATCTGGCCCAGCGTGCCGGGAACCCAGGGCACGCCGCCGTGCACCCAACTGAGCAGCATGTCGAGCAGGGCCACGAGGGCCAGGAAGCTGATGAGCATGATGGCCACATTCATGGCCAGCTTGCCGCCGTCGATGGTGCCGCGCGCAATGGCTCCAATCAGGTTCTCCTCGTGGTGAAGCTCATCCTTGGGGATCACGACTTTGCCTTCGGTGGCGGGAACTTCGGTCTCAGGCACCAGCATCTTGGAAATCAGGATGGTGCCGGGCGAAGTCATGATAACGGCCGAGAGCAAATGGCGCGCTTCAACGCCCTGCGCGATGTACATGGCCATGATGCCGCCGGAAACATGGGCCATGCCGCTGGTCATGATCGTCATCAGCTCGCTGCGGGTGGCTTTGGAGAGAAAAGGCCGGATGGTGAGCGGCGCCTCGGTCTGACCCATGAAGATGCTGGCCGCCACGTTCATGCTCTCGGCGCCGGAGATGCGCATGGTCTTCAGCATCACCCACGCCATGGCGCGGATGATGATCTGCATGAGGCCGATGTGATAAAGCACCGCAAAAAATGCAGAGATGAAGATAATGGTGGGCAAAACCTGGAACGCAAAAATGGCGCCCTTGTTGGGGCCCAGCATGCTGCCGAACGCGCCGGAGTTGGGAAGGCCGAGCTGGCCGAACAACACCTGCGTCCCCGCAAATGTGGCCGAGAGCATGTTGGTGACCACGCCGCCGGCCCAGGCCATCGCGCGCTGCCCGTAGTCGAAGCGGAGCACCAAAAAGGCGAAGGCGATCTGCAGGGCCAGGCCCCAGGCCACGGTGCGCCAGCGGATGTGCCGGCGGTCGGTCGAGCCCAGCCACGCTGCAAGAAGCACGGCCAGAACTCCCAGCACTCCCGTGAATCGAACCAAGGCAGAGCCTCCTCAAAAACAGTGGTCAGTGACGACTGGTTCTTACCTTACAGTATCGCGAAGGTAATCTTCTGCTGATTTGCTGGTGAAGATGCGGGCGACCTGGGGCACTGGGTGGGGAGGCGCTGCCTGGAAGCGCACGGCCTGCTTGAGAATCTCAATTGGCTCGGCAAGCAATTCCGCGGAGGTGGCGTAGACGGTGGCGAAGGGCTGCCCCTTTTCAACGCGCGCGCCGCGGCGGGCGTGGAAGAGGATGCCCGCATGTGGATCGACCGGCTCGCCGGCTTTTTCGCGGCCCGCGCCAGTGCGCTGGACGGCCCAGCCCAGCGCCGTCGTATCCATCTCGGCCACGTAGCCGCTCTCCCACGCTGCCACCACTGCGGTGGCTCCCGGCTTGTGAAAGCCCGCGGGATCGTCAAAGACCGAAATGTCTCCGCCCTGCGCCTGGATCATCGCAAAAAAGATGCGCAGAGCCGATCCGTCAAGGAGTGCGGCTTCGGCACGCGCGTAGCCTGCCTCCGGGGTCGCGGCCTGGCCGCCCAGATGAATCATCCATCCGGCGAGCAGGAGCGAGAGTTCACGAAGGTCGTTATTGTTTTGAGGACTCCTGGCCGGGCGCTTGTTGCGCAGCAGGTTGACTGCTTCCACGAGTTCGATCCAGTTGCCGGCGGCTGAACCGAGGGGTTGACTCATGTCGGTGAGCAGGGCCACGGTGCGCGTGCCGGCGGCTTCGGCTGTGGACACCATCAGGGCTGCCAGGTACTCCGCGTCTTGCAGTTTGCGCAGGAAGGCTCCCGAGCCGGTCTTCACGTCGAGCACCAGCGCGTCGAGGCCCGCGGCCAGCTTCTTGCTCAAGATCGACGCGCAGATGAGGCCGGGCGATTCAACCGTCGCGGTGCGGTCGCGCAGAGCGTAGAGGACGCGGTCGGCAGGCACGAGGTGGGGCGTCTGGCTCACGATGGAAGCGCCGCAGAGGCGAAGGACGGATTCAAACTCAGCGAGCGAGAGCGCGGTGCGGAAGCCGGGGATGGACTCGAGCTTGTCGAGCGTGCCTCCGGTGTGGCCCAGTGCGCGTCCGCTGATCATGGGCACGGCCACGCCGCAGGCTGCGGCCAGCGGCGCAACCAGAAAGCTGGTCTTGTCGCCCACGCCGCCGGTGGAGTGCTTGTCGACGGCCTGTTTGCCGAGCCGCGCGGGTGAAAACTTCTCTCCGGAGTCGCGCATGGCCAGGGTGAGGGAGCGAATCTCGTCCAGCGACAAGCCGCGCAGCCAGGCCGCCATGAGCCATGCCGAAAGCTGCTCGAGGGGGATCGAACCGGAGGCCGCGCCGGAGACGAGAAAGCCGATCTGGCGCGCATCGAGCGCGCCGCCGTCGCGTTTTTTCCGAATCAGATCGACGACATGCAAGGGGGCGGGAGTCGATGCGGACATTGCGGAGCGAGCCTCCATTGGATAGCTTCTGAGATTATCGCAAGGGCGGGTCCTGCTCGAAAGATTGCGCGGCGGGTTGAGCGGATGGCGCTTCCGGATTGACCGCGGTGTGCAATTGTGGAAGAATCCGAGATCGCGACGGATTTTGCTTTGGGCGGGATGGAGACTGGGGTTCGGTTATGAATGAATTGAAGACGGGCAGCGCGCATTGGTTTGCATTGGCGGCTCTCGCGCTTCTGCTGCCGGCGAGTCAGGCGGCGAGCGCATGGGGCGCACAAACCGCCGACGCCGCCGCGCCTCGTGGTTGCGGCTCCAGCGGGCTCACCAGCTATCCGACTGCTGCAATTTCAAACGGGCTGATGAATGCGGTGGTTAATCTGCCCGACGCGAAGACTGGCTACTATCGCGGCTCGCGCTTCGATTGGTCGGGCGTGGTCGGCTGTCTTGCTTACATGGGCCACACCTACTTCGGCATGTGGTTTCCGCACTATGATCCGCTGATCAACGACGCCATTACGGGCCCGGTCGAGGAGTTCCGTTCGGGCGATGGCGACAGCGCAATGGGCTATGACAAGGCAAAGGCCGGCGGACCGTTTGTGAAGATAGGCATCGGCGTGCTGCGCAAGATCGACGATGGGCCGTTCAAATTTGCCGCGCCTTTTCCGCTGATCGACGGGGGCAAGTGGACCGTCCATGCCGGGCGTAGCAGCGTCTCCTTCGAACAAAGGCTCAAGTCTCCCATCGGGATCGGCTATGCGTACCGGAAGACACTGACGCTTGAGAAACACGAGCCGGTTCTCGTCCTGCGGCACGAATTGAAGAACACGGGCACGGAGACCATCGATACGCAGGTCTACGATCACGACTTCTACATGCTCGACGGCGTGACCACGGGGCCCGACACGCTGGTACGCTTCAATTTTGAGCCCAAGGCGGAGCACGACCTGGGCAATGACGCAAGGATCGTGGGCAAGGAGATTCGGTACGGTCGCGAGCTGGAGACCGGGCAGAGTTCCTACAGCGTCCTCACCGGCTACGGGAGCGACGCCGCCAGCTACGATATCGTCGTCGAGAACCGCAGGACCGGCGTGGGCGTGGAGCAGACCGGAGACCAGCCCATCTCGCGCGTCGTTTTCTGGTCGATTCCGACCACCATCTGCCCCGAGGCTTACTTGCATATCAAGGTTGCACCGGGAGAAACCGCGCACTGGACCATCCGCTACCGTTTTTACGGGAAGTAGCGGGGTCTCACTTGAGCTTCATGTCGAAGGCGAGCGGCAGCAGTTCAGAGAACGGCACGGTGCGCACGCCATCCGCGGCGGGGAAGACCACCGGCGCGTGGGGCAGAACAAACTCGGCCAGCATCTGACGGCAGGCGCCGCACGGTGGGCTCGCAGCCTGGTTCAGGTTGGCGACGGCCACGGCGTCAATGCGAATCCTGGGCCCGAATTGAGAGACCGCGCGGACCAGCGCCGAGCGCTCCGCGCAGATGGTCAGGCCGTAGCTGACGTTTTCCACGTTGGTTCCGGTGACCACGTCTCCGCTCTCGAGCCTGAGCGCCGCGCCCACTTTGAAACCCGAGTAGGGCGAGTAAGAGTGTTCGGCTGCTTGACGCGCCTGCTCAAGGAGGGCTTCGAGTTCCGGGTTGGACGGCACGGGCGTGTTGGTGGTGTTCATGAACCTGCTATCTCCCGAATGCATGAGACTTGAGGCTAATCGATACTACAGGTCCGGAGGTGGTGCAGGCGGCTACAGATTGAGAAATATGCGGAAACTCCAGGTACGGGCAGAAGCCCGTACCCTTCAGGCTGAAGGTCGATGAGCCGCTTAGTAGCCCATCACGTTGTAGCCGCAGTCCACGTACATGATTTCGCCGGTGATGGCGCTGGAGAGGTCGCTGGCGAGAAACAGCGCCGCGCCGCCCACTTCGAGCTGGTCAACGTTGCGGTGCAGGGGCGCGCGGTCGGAGTGGGCTCTCATCATTTCGCCGAGGTCGCCGACGCCGCGTGCGGCCAGCGTCTTGATGGGCCCCGCGGAGATGGCATTGACGCGGATGTTCTTTGATCCGAGGCTGTAGGACAGGTAGCGCACGGCGGATTCGAGTCCAGCCTTGGCCACGGCCATCACGTTGTAGTGGGGGACAACTTTCTCGGCGGCATAGAAGCTGAGGGTCATAATGCTGCCGCCCTCGACCATCAACGGGGCAGCCGCGCGGCTGACCGCAATGAGGGAGTAGACGCTCACGTCCATGGCCACGCGGAAGCCGTCGCGGCTGGTGTTGATGAAGTCGCCGCGCAGGTCGGCAGCGGGGGCATAAGCGACCGCGTGGACGAGGATGTCGAGCTTGCCGTACTTCTGCTTGAGGACGCCGAAGAGGGATTCGATCTCCTGGTCGTTGGAGACGTCGCACTGAAAGCCCGATGCGCTGCCAAGCTCCTCGATGAGGCTTTCGGCCTCGAGCTTCATGCGCTCGTTTTGGTAACAGATGGCCAGGGTGGCACCGGCCTCGTGGAGTTTTTGGGCGATTCCCCAGGCGATGGAACGCTTGTTGGCCAGCCCGAAGACCACGGCCGTCTTACCTGCCAAATCGATCATGCTTTCCTGACTCCTCCATGGCTCGCGTCAGACAGTGGGAAGCGACGGGCCAACGAATTTCTAGGTCTCTGACTGCGTAAATAGGTACGTTGGGTTCGCGCTATCCCAGGTCCCCAAAGGCGAGGGAACTCCACCCCGCGAACGAAGACCTGTCGCTTTACCCCAACGAATAAAAATCGTTCGTTGGGGACCCCGGGGACCTGGGGTACGCAACATCTGTAACTCTTCCTTTGCTGGTCGTTTGGGTTTTTTCCCCCAGGTCCCCAAAAGCGAGGGACCTGGGCCACCCAGGATTTCCTGTTTCCCAGGTCTCAAAGTCGAGACCTGGGGCACCCAGCGTTAGTACAAGAACGAGCGGTCAGAGATCTAGAATATCAGCCTCCGAGGCCCAATTAGCCGCCGAGGTCGACTAACTCAACGTTTCCGACGGGGCGGCCCAGGAAGCGCGAGCCGAGGCGCTCGAACTTCTCGACCGAGTCCGAGGCGAAGCAGCGGATTTCTGGCTCTTCGAGGGCGGGCAGGCCTGCGAACCGGTTCGAGAACTGGCGCGCCGCAGCCTCCGCCGTTGACTCCGCCGAGTCAATGACGCGCAGGCCGGCCTGAAACTCCGTCTGAACGGCCGACTGAATGAGGGGCCGCAGGAGCGGGTAATGGGTGCAGCCGAGCACCAGCGTGTCCGGGGCGAGGCCGGCGGCGCGCGCTTCGGCGTTGAGCTCATGGAGATAGATGCGAATCACTTCCGCAGTGACCGGATGCGAGGTCCAGCCCTCTTCGACCAGCGGAACCAGCAGCGGGCAGGCCTTTTCGATGGCCCGCAGTCCGCGCGCACGGCAAGCTGCCAGGTAGGCGTGGCTGTGGACGGTGGCGTCGGTGGCGATGACCAGCACGTCGCCGGTCGTCGATGCGGCGCGGGCGGCCGAAGCGCCCGGCTCAATGACGCCCAGCACAGGGACAGGCACCGCATCCTGAATGGCGTCGAGCGCCAGGGCGCTGGCGGTGTTGCAGGCGATGACCAGAAACTCGGCTCCCTGCTCGCGTACCAGAAACTGCGCACTCTGGGCGGCGTAGCGGGCGATGGTGCGGCGCGACTTGGAGCCGTAGGGCAGGCGCGCCGTGTCGCCGAGAAACGCGAAGCGGGCCTGGGGCAGGCGATCGACGAGGGCGCGCAGAACGGTAAGGCCGCCGAAACCGGAATCGAAGACGCCGATGGTTGGAGTCATTGCGGGTTTCCCTCGGTGGGCGTGGCGTCGGCGGCCAGGTAGGTGCGGGTCAGGTCGGCATGGCCGGCGAGGGTGGAGCGCGGCTGGCCGTCCACCAGAAAGCGGACCTCGGTGACGCTGGGCAGGTTGGCGTGGAGGGTTGCGCAGATCGAGAGCACGGTCAGCGTCTCGGTCTCAAGGCCCGATGGATGACCGGCGGCGAAGGCTCCGGTGAGATTGACGACGGCGAGCTGGGGGCCGGAATCGGAGCCGCTGGCGCCAGGCTGGCCGGGGCGGGGCGGTTTTGTCAGTGCCGGAGCGGGCTGGCCGCTGTCCAAAGGCACGGGCATCAGAAACACCTGGGCGATGGAGGCTGCGCCGCCGGGAACGGGGTGTGCGGCATTGGGCATTGCGTAAAGCTCCATCAGCTTGCCGAGCACGGCTTTGGCGCGCGCTCCGGGGCTAGGAGGCAGCGGCAGTGACAGCATCTGCGTCATCAGCGAGTTGTCGGCGTCGCTGGCCACCAGCAGCGTTGCCTCCTCGGCCGGGGCGACCAGCGGCGCCTGGGTGGGAGCCGAGTCCTGGCCGGCGAGCAACCGCTCATGGGCGCGCGCTCGCAACTGCCATAGCACGACGCCCATCACGATCGAAGCCACGACCAGGATCGCAAACAGCACGGTTTGGTAACGGGGGATCACGGCTGAGGGGCCTCAGCGCGCGAGGTGCTTCGCCATTGCACCATGGCCGCCGCCAGCGCATCGGCCACGCGGGCCTGGTAACCGGCGTCGTCCAGGTGAGTGGGCTGGGCGTGGTCCGCGGTCATCTCCGGGGCAATCTCCACAGCCACCGCGGGGCAGGTCATGCTGTCAACGGCAGGCAGCGCGGTGCGGCCCAGCGTCACGGTCATTCCGGCGTGGCCCAGGGCCGAGTTGAGTACGCCGGCCAGCGCCAGGCTGTCGGTGACCCAGGCGCCCTGCGCGGTTTTCCAGGGGAGCAGCAGCGTCTTTTCCACGGGCGACAGCGAAGAGACAAACAGATGCACACCCGATCCGCTGTCAGAAGCGTGCAGGCTCAAGCAGGCCCGTGGCAGGGCGCGGTTGGCGATGGCGGCGCGGGTGTCGCCGTCAGCCGCGGCGTCGGATTCGCGGGTGGTGACCACCGCGAAGCCCCGCGCGGCAAGCAGGGAACGGAGCCGGACGCTGAGGGCGAGCGTGAAGTTTTTTTCCGGTTGCCGGCTGCCGTCCTGGTTGGTGAGGGTTGCGCCGGCGTCGTCGCCGCCGTGGGCCGCATCCAGAACCACCACGAAGCGCGCGGCCTGCGGGGGCGGAGCCTGTGCCCCGGCGGTGAGGGAGCCTGCCAAAGCCGCCAGCAGGCCCACAAGCCGGCGCAGGCCAGGCCTTCGGGTCCGATCAGTCGAGGGCATAGATGGCCAGGCCGCTGAGCAGCTTGGGGAAGAAGTCAGTGGACTTCTGCGGCATCACGTCTCTGGCAAACGCCACTTCCCTGAGCTGCTCCATGGTGACGGGATTGGTGAGGAAGGTAATGTCGGCTTCGCCTCGCCGCACCTGGTCAACCGCTTCGCCGGCATCGCGCAGGTAGCGTAGGTTGGTCTGCTCGCGCACGTTTTCCGCGTCCAGGCCGAGCAGCCGGTCCAGGATGATGGAGTGCAGATGGCTGAGGTCCAGATTGCGCTGGCGCTCGGGCATCTGGGCCAATGCGGCGTTGACCGCCTCGGTTTTTGAACGCAGCAGAAAATCTCCGCCGCGGGTGACTGCAACAAAAGCTGTCCCCACCTGGGCTTTCAAGGTCTCGATGTATCTGCTCGAGTCCGCTTCAGGCAGCGTCTCGACGGTGAAGAACTGCTGAGCGGCCCTGGCAAAGGCCGCGGGATCGAACCCGGCCAGCGAGTGTACCACCCGGTGGGTGGGCAGAATCACCAGCCCATCGGAGTCCATGTTAACGAAGGTCATCATCGCGGCGGCTTGAGGGTAGGGCGGCTGCAGCACCTGGGCGGAGCTGTGCTCGGCCGGGGCCGGCGATGGGGGCGCATGCTCCTTTGCATAGTTCAGCGCGGTTTCGTAGCGATGATGGCCGTCGGCGATGATCAGCTTTTTGTCGTCCATGGCCGTCGACAGCAGGCGGATGGCGGCCGGGTCGCTGACGCGCCACAAGCGGTGCAGCACACCGTACTCGTCGGTGACCTCAACATCCGCGGGGCCGTTGCCTTCGTAGAGAATGGTCTCCACGCTGCCGGCGGGGTCAGAGTAGAGCATGAAGATCTGGCCGAAGTGGGCGTGGGTGGCGTTGAGCAGCTTGAGCCGGTCGCCTTTGGGCTTGGAGAGCGTCTGCTCGTGCCGGAAGACGACCTGCTCGGCGTATTCGTGGAGCTTGCCCAAGGCGATAAAGCCGCGCCGCTCCTTGACGATGCCGGCCCCGGGCCCGATTTCGGTTCCGGGCACGGTGAAACGCTGGGCATAGGCAAACACGCAGGGGCCCTTCTCCTGGGTCAAGACGCCCTGTTCGCGCCAGGCGCGCAGGTCGCGCGCGGCGCGCGTATAGACGTTTTCTCCTCTTTCAGCGTCAAACAATTCGGGGAGTCCGAGGATGATGCGGACCAGGTTGTATGGACTGCGCTGATAGTAGGCCTGCTGCATGGCCGGAGAGATCTTGTCATAGGGCTGGGTGACAACGTCTTCGATGCGGACAACGGAGGGGTTGTAACGCCAGGCGCGAAACGGATAAATGCGAGCCATGAGAAAGGTCTTGCTCCGGGTTAAAACACTGGAATTTGCGTGCCGAAAGCGGGCTTTTCAGTTGTCGCCGCGCGCCGGAACACTTAGGCTCGATTGTATCCCAGCGCCGGCGGCGAACCGGCACGGCGGGAACCCTGAATGGGGTGTTTCAGGAGATGAAAAGGGCAAAGCCTGGATTGCGGGCAGCGTGCTACTATCTGCATCAATTCGTGGAGATGGGTAATGGTGATGATTCGTCCCAGGCGATGTCTGCAGAACGGGCTCAGGCCCTTCGCCGGGGGCCTATGCCTTCTCGCGGTTGCAGTTGCCTTATCCCCCGCACGCATGGCCGCGCAGGGCGACCCGCTCAACAATGTGCACGTGCAGCCGCCAGCCAGCGCGACACCCGGAACGGGAGCACCCAAGGGCGCTGAAGCGCCTGCCGAAACCGGGCCTGGCGCGCTCAGGATTCACCCCGGCTCGTTTATCCGCATGAACGTCGATATGGTGCTGGTGCCGGTGACCGTCACCGACCCCATGAACAGGCTGGTCACGGGTCTGGAAAAGGATGACTTTCAGATCTATGAAAACAACGGGGAGCAGAAGATCCAGTCCTTCGCCAGCGAGGACGCGCCGGTCTCGATCGGAATCATCTTCGACCTTTCCGGTTCGATGTCGTCGAAGCTGGTGCGCGCGCGGGAGTCGATTCTGCAGTTCATTAAAACGGCCAACCCGCAGGACGAGTTCTTCGTTATCGGCTTCAACGACCGACCGGAGCTGATTGAAGATTTCACCAGCTCGATGGAAGACATCCAGGCGCGACTGGCCACCGTGCACGCCGGACGCAGGACCGCGCTGCTGGACGCCATCTACTACGGTGTGGAGAAGATGCGGGATGCGCGCCACGAGCGCAAGGCACTGCTGGTGGTCTCAGACGGCGGCGATAACCGCTCGCGCTACACCGAGGGCGAAGTGAGAGCGCAGGTGCGGGAGGCCGATGTGGAGATTTATTCGATCGGCATCTTCGATCCCTATGCGGCCACCCCCGAAGAACGCACCGGACCGCAACTGCTGAATGACATCAGCGAAGCGACCGGGGGACGGATGTTCCGGGTGGAAGATGTGGACGAAATGGGCGACATTGCCGAAAAGATTTCGACCGAGCTGCGCAACCAATACGTGATCGGCTACCGGCCCAACGATCTGACCCGGGACGGCAAGTGGCGTAAAGTGAAGGTTAAGGTAAATCCTCCACCCGGGCTGCCACCGCTGACGGTTTATGCTCGTACGGGTTACTATGCGCCTTTGCAATAACGCGGTTTTCTGGGCTCTGCTGGCTGCGGCGCCGGTCATGCTGCCCGCTCAACAAACGGCCACAGGCGGTGCATCCGGCTCCAACACTCAGTCTTCGGGGACGCCGTCTTTGGGCGAGGACCGCGACCCCGTCCGATCCCCTGATCTCGAGGCGCCTTCGACCCCGGCCGGGACGCTGAGCAAGCAGGGCGAAGGCTATGTGCTGCGCACCGATGTGGAAGAGGTGGTGCTGAATTGCACGGTGCTCGAAGGCAACAAGCTGGTCCCCGACCTGAAAAAGGATGCCTTTGAGATTACCGAGGATGGCGTCAAGCAGAACATCATCAGCTTTCAGCACACGGACCTTCCGGTGTCGATCGCGCTGGTGATTGACAACTCCGGATCGATGTACCGGAAGCGTCCGTCGGTGAACAAGAGCGCGCTGGACCTGATTGAAGCCTCGAACCGGAACGACGAGGCCTTTGTGGTGAATTTTTCAGACGAGGCGTTTATCGACCAGGACTTTACGTCGGATGAGCACAAGCTGCGCGACGGGCTATCGCACATTGATTCGCGCGGCGGGACGGCGCTTTATGACGCGGTGGTTGCCTCGGCGGACAAACTGGTGGCCGATGCCAAGCGGCCCAAGCAGGTTCTCATCCTGATCACCGACGGGGAAGATAACGCCTCGACGCTCAACCTGGAGCAGACCATCCGCCGCGTTCAGGAACTGTCAGGGCCGGTGATCTATTCGATCGGGCTGCTGTTTGGCGACGAAATGAGCCGCGCCGAGGTGCGCCACGCGCGGCGGGCGCTCGAGATGCTTTCCGGTGAGACAGGCGGCCTGGCGTTCTTCCCCAAATCGATGGAACAGGTGGATGAAATCGCCGCGGAGGTGGCACGGGATATCCGCAGCCAGTACACTCTGGGCTATCATTCCACCAAGCCGACCTCTGAGCCGGGTTTCCGCCGCGTGCAGGTGACGGCCGAGGCCAAGGGGATGGGGAAGCTGACCGTCCGGACGCGGACCGGGTATTTTCCGGTGGCGCCCAAACTGAAGAAGCCCGCGGTAAAGCAGTAAGGCTCGGGACCGATGCGGGCGCGCGCTGCCGGAAAAACACGAAGCGGACGGAGCGTTCGCAAGGGGAGATTTGAGGATGGCTGAAGTCCGCCAAGAGCAGCAGCGCCAGGTTACGCGCTTGAAGAACATGGGGGAAAAGGGCTTCGCCGACATGTACGAGGCGCGCTCGTCGCGGGACGCGAGCCTTTTGTACACCGAAGCCAAGGACTTCTACTGCGAGGCGATCGCGCTGGCGCAAAGGCTGGGCCTCGAGTCCGACGTCCAGGCGCTGAGTGACCGGCTGGAGGCGATCAAGACGGCCTTTCGGAGCCAGAACTCGTAAAAGCGTGACCGTCAGGATTTGTCAGGTCCCAGGTCTCAAAAGCGAGACGTGGGGCACCCCAGCAGTTGAGTTTCGTGTTATCCCAGGTGCCAAAGGCGAGACCTGGGGCACCCGGGGACATATCGGGGTGCGCGGCGTTGCGAGCGAAAATCCAGCGTTTTTGGCGGCGCCGCCGACCGTCCCGATCCCGGCAGGTTAAGCTTGAAGCTAGGAGCAGCCGAACAATCCCCGACTATGTCTGACTACAAATACTCGACCCTTGCCGTGCATGCGGGGCAGCACCCTGACCCGCAGACGGGCGCCGTGAATGTGCCTGTGTATCTTTCTTCAACCTTTGAGCTCACCGGGATCGGGACCGACCGCGGGTGGGACTACTCGCGGGCCGGCAACCCGACGCGCGACCGGCTGGAGACCGCGCTGGCGGCCCTTGAAGGCGGAGCCAGTGCTCATGCTTTTACCACAGGCATGGCGGCCATCGCGGCGCTGGTGGCCATGCTCAAGGCCGGCGACCACTTGATCTGTTCCCGCGATGTCTACGCGGGCACGGTGAGGCTCTTCGACCAGATCGTGAGTGGCTATGGGATTCAGATCCAGTACGTCGACACCAGCGACCTGAAGGCCGTTGAAGCCGCGATGCGCCCCAACACGAAGCTGGTGCATCTTGAAACGCCCAGCAATCCGCTGATGGTGCTTACCGATATTGCGGCCGTGAGCAAGATCGCTCATGCGGGCGGGGCCGAGGTGAGCGTGGACAACACGTTTCTGTCGCCGGCGTTGCAGAGCCCGCTGGCGCTGGGGGCGGACATCGTGATGCACTCGACCACGAAGTACCTCAACGGCCATTCCGATGGGCTGGGCGGCGCGCTGATCGGGTCGAAACCCGAGCACAAGGAGCGGTTTCTGCTGGTGCAGAAGGCGGCAGGGGCGGTGATGTCGCCGTTCGAGTGCTTTCTGGTGCTGCGCGGGATCAAGACGCTGCCTTTGCGCGTGAAGCAGCATGAGGAGAATGGGCGGGCGGTCGCGGAGTTTCTTTCGACGCACGCCAAGGTGAGCAAGCTCGCCTATCCGGGATTGAAGAGCCATCCGCAGTATGAGTTGGCGCTCAGGCAGCAGAAAGGCTTCGGCTCCATGATGAGCTTCGAGGTCAAGTCGCGGGAGGAGGCGGCCCGCTTTCTTGCGACCATCAAGATCTTCCTCAACGCGGAGTCGCTGGGCGGCGTTGAGTCGCTGGCGTCGCACTCGGCGACGACGACGCATGGCTCGGTCAGCGAGGAGGTGCGACGGTCGATGGGCATCAACGAGGGCCGCATCCGTCTTTCCATCGGGATCGAAGACAAGGAAGACCTGATCGCGGATCTGGACCAGGCGCTGAAAGCGGTTTAGCGGGACAACGGTGGCGGAAGGTAGGCAAACTCCGGTTGGTTTTGGCGCGGCACTGCTGGCGATCGACACCTGTGGGCCGTCGGGTTCGGTGGCGCTCGGCCGGGTGGCGGGGCGGGACGTGGAGATTTTGGGACAAAGGGAGCTTGCGGGGCGCAGCTACTCCGCCACGCTGGTGGCCGCGATTGGCGAGCTTCTGGCCGAGAGCGGCGTGGCTCTGAAAGATCTGGGCGGCATTGTGGCCGTCAACGGGCCGGGCAGCTTTACCGGTGTGCGCGTAGGGCTGAGCGCGGTGAAGGGGCTGGCCGAGGGTGCGCGGATTCCGGTGGTGGCTGTTTCGCGGCTTCAGGTTCTCTCCCGCAAGTCAGGCGTACCTTGCTGCGCCCTCGATGCTCATCGCGGCGAGGTCTTCCTGCGTCTTGAGGAGTTCGGCTGCGCGCCCCGGGAGCTTCTGGCCGGCGCAACGGAGCTGGCGGCGAACGAGCGCGTGCCGCTGCGCATTGCCGTGTGCGACGAGGCTGCCGGGGCGCTGCTTGGCTCTGCCTGGCCTGCAGCGCAACTGGTGATGAGCGCCGCGCCGCTGGCCGCGGATGCCTTACGTTTGGGCGAAGCGCGTCTGGCAGCGGGCGGCCAAGTCGATCTCGCACTGCTCGACGGCCATTATCTGCGCCGCTCCGACGCGGAGATCTTTGGGGAAGCGGCTGCGGCCAGACGGGACGGGAGCGCCCGGAAGTGATCGGTGATGCGCCGCAGGTCCTCATCCGGCCGATGCGCGCCGGGGACCTTGAGGCGGTGATGTCGATCGCCGCAAGCGTCAATGAGGCGCCACAATGGCCGCGGGCGGCTTATCTTTCCGCGCTGAACCCCGGCTCGACGGTGCAAAGGATTGCGCAGGTCGCGGAATTCGCCGAGGGGCCAAAGCAACCCGTCCAGGTTGTGGGGTTCGCCGTGGCCAGCCTGCTGGGACCGCAAGCTGAGCTCGAGAGCATCGCGATCGGAAAAGCGGCGCAGAGGAAGGGTATCGGCCGCACGCTGATTTCCGCGATTCTTAGAGAGCTTCGCAAAGCCGGGGATCCCAGGGCGGACGAAGTGCAGGAGCTCGTTCTTGAGGTTAGGACGTCTAACCTGCGGGCGCTGGGCTTTTACGGCTCGCTTGGCTTCCTCCAGACCGGGCTGCGCAAGCGCTACTACGCTGCCCCGGAAGAAGATGCAGTCCTGATGAGCTTGCCGCTCGCATGACCGGCTGACCGCAGCGATCCCAGGCCCGGCAGGCGACCGTTCTTGTTCTCCGGCTTGTGATCGTGGTCACACAAGTTCCGATTTCGGCAAGAAATTCACAGCCCAGGGTTACCTTCGACCATTTTCTCGCTTGCGATTTGCCGGTTATGGGCGATATACGTTAATGTTCCTTAACATTCGGAGGTGCTTGATGGATGAAGTACAGGATCCGACGCTGAGCGAAGAGATCGATCGCCTGCATGCCGAACACCGTCGCTACGCTCAGCGGTTGGAAGAATTGCTTCAGAAGCCCTACCTCAGCGATGACGAACAGCTCGAAGAAGTTCGCCTCAAGAAACTCAAGCTGCACGCCAAAGACTTGATTTTTGCGCTCGAACGGCGGACGCCGGCCGTCGCGTAAGGTCTCGAAGGCAGTTGGTCCCGGTTCGCAATTTTGGCCGGCGAATTCTGGAGCGGCATGGGCCCCGATCGTGTGGCAGGTCTTTAGTGTGCCCACTGCACATGTGTCTTCGGGCCTCCCACTTAAGTCATACGAACCGCGACCGCTCGCGGGGAGCGGAAAACCGTATAATCGTTCAGAACTATGGTTCGTGACGGTTACATATACGGTTTGAGCCTTTTGGCGGTGGCCGCGGTGGTGGCCTGGGCCTCAGGCGGCTGGGCTTGGTCGGTCGCGCCCGTGCTGCTGGCGCTCTTCTTTCTGTGGTTCTTCCGTGACCCGCGGCGCACCATTCCTTTGGGCGACGGGCTGATCGTCTCACCGGGCGACGGACTGGTTACCGAAACCGTGACCATCAACACGCCGCAGGGTCCCCGGCAGCGGATCAGCATTTTTCTGAGTGTCTTCGATGTTCATGTGAACCGCAGTCCTATCGGCGGGGTGGTGAGCCGTGTGCACTATCAAAAGGGCCAGTATCTGAACGCCATGAATCCTGCCTCGGCCGAACGCAACGAGCAGAACGCGGTGACAGTGCGCGACGAGGGCTGCGAGGTGACGTTCAAGCAGATCGCCGGCCTGCTGGCGCGGCGCATCGTGTTCACCGCCCGCGAGGGAGACAGGCTGGAGCGCGGCCAACGCGTGGGCCTCATCAAATTCGGCTCCAGGGTGGACGTGGTCATTCCTGGCGAAGCGTGGTTGCGCGTCAAGGTGGGACAGCGCGTCAAAGGCGGATCGAGCGTGCTGGCGGCCATGCCGGTGGCAACGGCGCAACGGGCAGCCACAGGGGCGACCGCAGCGGAACAGGTTTTGACCGGCGCTTTTTCGCGCGGCGGAGACGGTCAGTGAATTTTCACGACAACCTCAACGATCCTGCCCGGGTGAGGGCCCGCCAGGCCCGGCTGCACCGCGGCATGTTTCTGCTGCCTTCGCTGTTTACCTCGGTCAACATCGGGGCGGGCTACTGGTCCATCACCCAGACCATCGAGGCCATCAGCGGGAACGCACAGACCCATCTGGACTGGGCGGCCATCGCGATCCTCTTCGCGATTCCCTTCGACGCCCTTGACGGCCGCATCGCGCGCCTGACCAACACCTGCAGCGACTTTGGCCGTGAGCTCGACTCGCTGGCCGACGTGATTACCTTTGGCGTGGCTCCCAGCCTGTTGGCGTTCGTGTGGGGATTTCACTTTCTGCCCGATTCTCTCAATCCCCGCCTGCACGAGCACGTGATGCAAGCCGGTGTGTTCATCTGTTTTCTGTTTTTGCTCAGCGGCACCTCGCGCCTGGCCCGGTTCAACATCTCCCACGACCCGCTGCCGCGCAATCCCGGCCGTCCGGGGCGAAAGTACTTTGTGGGCATGCCGATTCCGGCGGCCGCCGGACTGCTGGCCGCCACCATCCACTTCTGCTACGGCATTCCGGTGCCTTACTGGTGGATCGCGGTTCTGTGGATGGCGCTGGTGGGTCTGGCCGGATTCCTGATGGTCAGTACATGGCGGTTCTGGTCGGGCAAGGAGATCAATTTCTCGCGCAGTCATCCCTTCCAGTGGCTGGTGCTGTTGGCCATCATCCTGTACATGATGCTGCGCTACTCCAACGTGGTGCTGTTCCTGATTGCCATCATCTACATGTTCTCAGGGATCTGGGCGCGCGCGGCCTACGGGTGGTCGCGGCGGCGAAGAATGCCGGCCGGAGCACCGCCTACTCCCGGCGAGGAACAAGCGGAAAAGCGGGACTCGCTCCGATTTCTGTAATAATCTCCACCGGCACCATTTCCAGCCGATCGAAGGACGCAAGTGTACAAAATTGCCATTGCCGGAGCCGCCAGCCTGCTGGGCCGCGAGTTGAAGGACACCATCTCCGAGTCGCCACTGGCGGCGGCCAGCTTTGTCCTGCTCGACGATGAGCAGGCGCAGGGCCAGTTGGACCAGGTGGGCGACGAGGTCACTTTCATTCAGGCCATCGGTGCGGACGCCTTCGACCGCGTCGATTTTACGTTTCTGTGCGGCACTGAAACCATGACCCGCAAGTACTGGCGCCAGGCGCTGCGCTCCGGCTCGACCGTGCTTGACCTGAGCGGCGCACTCGACCAGGAGGCGGGGGTGCTGGTGCGCGCGCCGTGGCTTGGTTCCGAGTCGGCGACAGTGGACCTGTTTACCCCCGCGGTGGTTCCCGCGCACCCCGCGGCGATCACGCTGGGCCTGCTTCTGGAGCGGGTGCAACAGGCCGCACCGGTGAGGCTGGCTGCGGCCACGGTGATGGAGCCGGCCAGCGACTTCGGCCGCGAAGCCATGGACGAACTGCACCAGCAGACGGTCAATCTGCTCAGTTTTCAGGGATTGCCCCGCGCCGTTTTCGACGCCCAGGCGGCCTATAACCTGCTGGGCGGCATGGGGGAGAGCGCAAAAATCAGCCTGGGCGCCGTGGCATCGCGGATTCGGCGTCACTACGATGCCTTGTCTGCCGGCCGCTGGCCCGCCCTGGCCTTGCAGGTGGTGCATGCGCCGGTCTTTCACGGCCTCGCCTTCTCGGTGATCGTGGATCTGGAGCGGCCGGTCGAGATAGCCGCACTTGAAGACGCGCTGAGTGGAGAGCATGTGGACCTGGTGCTGGAAGACACGGATTCGCCGTCGAACCTGGCCGCCACCGGCCAGAACGACGTGCTGGTGCGCCTGCGGCCGGAGCCGTTGGTGCGCAATGCCAGCGAAACCTCGCGTCTTTGGCTCTGGGCGGCATCGGACAATCTGCGTCTGAATGCGCAAAACGCGATTGAATGCGCCCTGGATCTGCGCCGGCTGCGGCCCCAGGGGACGGTGCAGTAAGACGTTAACTCTGATCGATCTTACTTCTCAATTGAATCCTACCTTGAGTTATTGTCTTACCTGCGATAGAACGTAAGCCATGGAAGCGATGCACAGCATCGTCAGCAGCAAGGGACAGATCGTGATCCCAGCGGCAATTCGAGAGCAGCTCGGGCTGGAGCGGGGAACCGTGGTGACCATCCGCGTAGAGGGTGGCAAGGTGATCCTCGATCCTCAGAGTCTGCAAGCAAAACTGCGCCGGATCGATGAAATGAAGGGAAGCACGGCTGGCTTAGGTTCTGGGGCCGACCTGCTTCTGGAGGACCGCAGGATTGAACGCCAAAGGGAGTTGGATGAAGAGGGCTGGTAACCAGAGCACGTTAGAGCGGTTCCACAGTACTTTTCAGAGCGGTTTCAGGATAGGTATGCCCGATTGTGCTTTGTGCCATGTCGCCCCTCCTTGGGGTCGGGTCGACTTGAGTGCAATGCCTCTGGGTACAGCAATCCTGAAACCGCTATAGCCACTTCTGGCGCTATCCGAGCTGGCTTTTTCTTGATAAAAGGCCACTTAGCCTCATCGCTTCGGGATACAGCAACTGTGGAACCGCTGTAGGCATCCGATGACCATCTACGTTCTTGACTCGTCGGCTTTGCTCCGGTTCACCGATGATGAAGCAGGCTCAGATCGCGTAAGGTCGATTTTGAGGGCGTGCGTCTCAGGGCAAGCCGGGATCTTGCTTTCTGCCGAGCAGTGGGGCGAGATTGCCGGAATCCTGAGGAAACGGCTGGGCCCGACCGACGCACGGCGCATTCTGAATGGCCTGTTGCCCGAGGAGGCTGGGGTTGTTTCCGCGGACAGGGAACGGGCAGTGCATGCGGCCGAGATTCGCGTTGACCGCAAGATTGGGTACGCCGAAGCGTTTGCGCTCGATCTCGCAATGGAGTCCGGCGATCACGTGCTGGTGACGGCCGATTACGGGTTCAAGGCCGTGGCTGACCTGGCCGCGATTGAATTTCTTTCCGTTAAGTGAGACTCCAGCGGAAACTATCCAATTTCAGGCGCACCGCGCCCACAATTGCTCAATAAACGCGTCGGTCATCCCGGCGATGTAGTCGGCCACGGTGCGAGCCAGGCCCTGGGCGGGAATCTGGGTTTGATGGTCGGGCGGAAGCAGGCTGGGGTCGGCCATAATGGCGCCAAAGAGGCTCTGCACCACCTGGGTGGCGTGCGCGTGGAGTTCTTCAATGTCCGGCGAGTTGTAAAGCCGGGTGTACAAGAAGTTCTTCGCGCCGGCGCGCACGGCTTCCATCTCCGGGCTGAGCGAGGCGAGCCTTGACGGCGCCTGGCGGACATCTTCGAGCGTGGTGGCGCCCAGAGCGGCGACGCGGGCGCTGAGCTGCTGCATCAGGTCGGTGACCAGCGCGTTGAGCAGACGCCGCAGCGCCTCATAGACGGCCAGCCGGGGCGCGGCTTCCGGGTAGCTGCTGCGGGCCGCGTCGTGAAAGCCGCGGAACAGCGGCAGGGCCTCGCGCACCTCGTCGACAGCAAGGATGCCGGAGTCCAGACCGTCGTCGAGATCGGCAGTGAGGTAGGCGATTTCATCGGCGAGGTCGATGAGCTGGGCCTCGAGCGGCGGAAACTTGCCGAGAAAATACTCCTCCAGCTCGGGGTGGGCGGCGGCAGAATAGTCCCGCGAGTGTTTTACGATGCCTTCGCGCACGCCGAGCGTGAGGTTGAGGCCGCGAAAGGCGGGATAGCGCTCCTCAAACCAGGTCACAATGCGCAAGGCATGGAGGTTGTGGTCGAAGCTGAGTCCGTGCGCTCGGAGCGCCAGGTCGAGAGCCTTTTCGCCGGCATGGCCGAAAGGCGGATGTCCGATGTCGTGGGCCAGGGCCAGGGCTTCAGCCAACTCCGGGTTTAGCCCCAGGGCGCGGGCCGCGGTGCGGGAGATCTGCGTAACTTCAAGCGTGTGGGTCAGGCGGCTGCGCAGGTGGTCTCCCGGAGGGTCGCCCGGCAGGCGGGTAAAAACCTGGGTCTTGCCGGCCAGGCGGCGAAAAGCCCGGGTGTGCAGGATGCGGGCGGCGTCACGGGCGAAAGGCGTGCGGTAAGGGTGGGGCGCCTCGTGGTGGGCGCGGTGCGCCAGGCTGCTCTCGGCATCGCCGCGGGCGGCGATGCCGGGGGGTAGCAGACCTGCGGGCTGGGTGTGGGCGTCAATCAAAATTCGCTCTCTGATTCTCGCTCTGTTAGTCTCGTTTATCGGGATTGGGGCCCTGGGCAGGCATTTGCTTCAGGCGCTTACGTCCCGTTATACCGCACAAGGGGGATGCCGGCGCAGGCTTTGTGCCCTGAGTCACGCTGGATTGGCCGGCGGGGTGCTATAAATCCCTTTCGGCAGCCGGCAATAGACAATCGCTATCAAGCGGGAGTACGATCCAGCCGGATTTTTTTGGAAGGGCTGGCGCGGCATGAAACCGCGCGCCGACCGACGGGCCGTTCAGGTTTTTTGAGGGGAGTGGACATGAAAGCAATCAACACAGCAGCGTTCGCCCTGGTAGCGTTGGGACTGGCGTTCACCTCGGGGTGCGCCCGGCACTCGACCAAGGAAGTCTACTATGTGATTTCAGCCAACGCGCGTACGCCCTACTGGCAGGCAGTGGTGGCGGGGTTCAACAAGGCGGCCGCGCAATACCAGGTGACGGCCAAGACGGCGGGACCCGATAGTTACGATCCGCAGGGCGAGCTGACGGAGCTCGAAAAAGTTGTTGCGGCCAAGCCCTCGGGGATTCTGATCTCGGTAGCGGACGCCTCAGTGTTGCAGCCGGGCATCGATGCCGCGGTGGCCGCCGGAATTCCGGTGATCACGGTGGACTCGGATGCTCCCGGCTCGCACAGGCTCTACTTCATCGGCACCAACAACCTTGAGGCGGGCAAGCTGGGCGGCCAGCATCTGGTCACCAAACTTGGCGGCAAGGGCAACGTGGTGTTCTTCACCATCGCCGGGCAGCCGAATCTTGAGGACCGGCTGGATGGCTTCAAAGCCATCTTGTCGGCGCATCCGGACATCCATATCGTGGATGTGGTGGATATGAAGGCCGACAACACCGCGGCGTTCGACCGCGCCCAGCAGTACATGGCCCTCACCGGCCCCAAGAAGATCGACGCGTTCGTGGGGCTGGAGTCGACATCGGGCAAACTGGTTGCGGACGCGGTAAGCCGCGCGGGCGGCGCCGACCGCATCGTCATGGCCTGGGACATCAGCCAGGACACGCTGGGCGGCATCAAGGCCGGCACCATTGACTCGACGGTGGTGCAAAAGCCCTTCACCATGGGGTATGTGGGTCTGAAGGCTCTCGACGAGGTCTTCCATTATCCCCCCGCGCAGCTTGGCAAGGATTACGCCGTGGACGCCTTCTCACCCTACCCGGTTTTTGTGGACACGGGCACTTCGCTGGTGGATAAGAGCACCGTGGACTTATATCTTGCCGGGGCTGCCGCAGGGACAAAATAGAATTCCGTGCCCTCGACCGCTGCACGGGAAAAAACAGGCGTCGCGGCGATGATTTGTCGTTTCCCAGGTCCCCAAAGACGAGGGACCTGGGCCACCCCAGGAATGCCTGTCTGCCCCACCTACTCCGGTTTGGCCTGACCGAGGGCACTATCCTCTTTGGCCAGCTTCACCCGCGCGCTTTCCAGCTTCTTTTGCACCTTGGCCACGTCGCCCGGGTCAATGTCGGCCGGCGAGGACTTGGCAAAGTCCGTGAGCGAGAGCTGCCATTGTTCCGCGGCCTGGCGGATGCGGCCGGTCTTCTCGTACAGGTCGCCCATGTGCTCATGAACCGTGGGGTCGGTCTGGTCCCGCTCGACGGCCTGGCGAAGATTGTCCTCGGCCAGCTCGAACTCGCCCATTTTGAAGTACACCCAGCCCAGCGAATCCAGGTAGGCGCCGTTGATAGGCTCCGCATCCACGGCCTTGCGGATCATGGTGAGTGCTTCAGGGAGCCGCTCACCCTTGTCGGCAAGCATGTAGCCCAGGTAGTTGAGGGTCATCGCGTTGTCGGGATCGAGGTCCAGAGCCTGGTGGAAGTAATGCTCAGCCGGCTCGAAGCGCTTTTGCCGCTCGGCCAGCTCGCCGCGAAGGAAAAACAGGTAGATCCGGTCTTCCTTCTTCGTGGTCATTGGCTCGGCCTTGTCAAAGGCGTCTTCGGCGTCTTTCCAACGGCGCAGGCGCACGTAAATCTGGCCGAGCGCAATCCACACCGTGCGGTCCTGGTCGGTGTTGTTCAGCAGCCCCTTGGCCAGCGCCAGGCCTTCATCGATTTTTCCCTGGTCGGCCAGTTCCCCGGCCAGCATCACCTTCAGGTCGCGATTTTTGGGGTCCGCCGCCACAGCCGCACGCGAAACCTCGATGGCCTTGTCAAACTGGTGCGCGTCGCGATAGGTGTCGACCTGCCCCTGGTAGCCGCGCATCGCGGAGTCGCCGCCCATGTCAATCATCTTCTGGTAGGCTGCGATGGCCGCTTCGGGCTTGTTCTGTTCCTGGTTGATGGCGCCCAGACGCTCCAAAAAGATGCTGCGGTTGTTCTTTTCTTCGTCGGTGTATGCGTTGTTGGCATGCGAGGTGAGGTCCACCATGCTGGAGTAGGTCTGGGCGGCCTCGTCAAAGCGGCCCAGCACATCCAGCAGCAAGCCCTCGTTGTAGCCGGCTTCGAGGCTTGTGGGATCCAGCTTGCGCGCCTTTTGGATGGTGGTGAGCGCCTCTTCGTACTTGCCCTCGCGGCGCTGGATCTCAGAAATATGAACCAGCGGCTCGGGATTTTCGGTGTCCGCCTGGGCGAGCTGCTTGTACCGCTTCATCGCCTCGTCGAGCTGATTGTTGTTCATCAGCGCCTGGCCCAGGGCGTCGAGGGTGCGCGGATCGCCGGGCTCCATGTCGGCTGCGCGCTGATACGCGGCAATGGCGTCTTTGGGCTGTTTCAACTGGTCGTAGGCCGCGCCCAGGGCGAACTCCATCTTCGCGGTCCGGTCATTGACGGGAACGTCTTCAATCACCTTGGCGGAGTGCGCGAGGTCGCCGCTCTCGGCGTAAAGCCGGGCCAGATTCAACACCACTTCCTCTGACTCGGGCTCGATGGACTTCGCGATCTTGAACTGCTCTTCAGCCTTCGCTGAGTCGTGCTTCACGGTGAAAAGCTGGCCCAGTACCATGCGGTCATCCACGCTGCGGGGGGTGAGAGCGATAATCTTTTCGAACTCCGCGATGGCCTGGTCGAGAACTTCGCTGGTGGCGGAAGGGGAAGCTCCGGCATTTTCGCCTTCGCCAAGCTGGCGCAGGTAAATGCGGCCCAGGAGCTTGTGGGCGTCGATGTCGTTGGGCGAGTTTTTGAGCAGGGTGCGCGCCGTCACTTCGGCATCATGGACATGGCCGGGCACGCGGAAGTAGAGATCGGCCAGCGCATCGGCCAGCTCGGCTGACCCTGGGTCGGCGTTCAGCGCCAGCTTGTACTCTTCGATGGCGCGGTTCACAAACTCCTGCTGTCCGTCGGCGACGCTGTCCTCATCAATGCTGGCGAGCGCCGCGTGATAGTACGCCTGGGCGCGCGCGTCCACAGTCACGGCCGGCTGGGTCCCCGGCTTCTTGTCCCCCACAGCACTTGAGGTCGCGGGCGGCTGCTCTTTGACCGGGGTCGATCGTGTTGCCGGGGGCGTTGCGGCGGATGGAGCTTTCTGGGCGCAGACCGGCGCCACCGGCAGCAGCAAAAGCAATGCGGCGGCAAACTTGAGCCAGGAGGGCAGTAGTTTATTTTTCAATATCATCATCCAGGAGATTCCGCGCCTTCTTTGATCTGGTGATCAGGGAAAGTACTCATTCAAAATGCCGTTGCGACGAGCCGAACAGCAGCAGAGGCGGAGTCTTTGTGCTGCTCCGCCCTCTATATAAGACGATTTTACCTGCGATTGGTCGCAGTGACGCGGCCGATTGAGGGGATTTTCGACTTTAGTTGTACGCCGCAGCCGCCTCTAAGAGGCTCTATGGCAGCTTTCTGGCAGGTTCTTCAATGCCTGAAGTGGCGGATGCCGGTGAACACCATGGCCAGGCCCAATTTGTCCGCGGCGGCGATCACGTCCTGATCCTTAACTGAGCCGCCAGGTTGGATGACAGCGGTCGCCCCGGCCTCCGCCACGGCCTCAAGTCCGTCAGGGAAGGGGAAGAACGCGTCAGAGGCGGCCACGCAGCGCTCGAGGGGCAGGATTGCCTTCATGGCGCCGATGCGCGCGGCATCCACGCGGCTCATCTGGCCGGCGCCGATGCCGATGGTCTGCCCGTCACGGGCGTAGACGATGGCGTTCGACTTTACATGCTTCGCCACGCGCCAAGCAAAGAGCAGGCTGCGCAACTCCTCGGGGGTGGGCGGACGCCAGGTCACGATGTCCAGCTCGCTCTCGGTCACGTGCGCCGTATCGGCGTCCTGGATCAACAGTCCACCCGACACGTGCTTGACGACCGGATGCGCCGGCGCGTTCCGCACCTCCACCAGCCGCAGGTTCTTCTTGGCGGCCAGGCGCTCACGGGCCTGCGCGCTGAAGGCGGGCGCGGCAATGGCTTCTACAAACAGCTTGGCGATCTCTTCGGCGGCGGCCGCGTCCACCTCGCGGTTGATGCCGATGACCGAGCCGAAGGCCGACACCGGATCGCAGGCCAGCGCCTTGGAGTAGGCTTCAAGAACCGTAGCGCCGGTGGCCGCGCCACAGGGGTTGGTGTGCTTCACGATAATCGCCGCGGTCTCGTCGAACTCCTGGGCCAGCTCCCAGCAGGCGTCCAAGTCGACGAGGTTGTTGAAGCTCAGCTCCTTGCCCTGTAACTGGGTGGCTCCGGCCACGCCCATACCCGAGCCAGCCGCATAGAGAGCGGCGCGCTGGTGCGGGTTTTCGCCATAGCGCAGGGCCTGGGCCCGGGGCAGGTTGACGCGCAGCGTGGATGGCAGGCTCTCCAAGTCCGGCGCTGCCGGTGCCTGGGCCGCGGGCGCGTCCTCGATTCTCTCCAGCGTTCCGGCAATAGCCGAGTCGTAGGCCGCGGTCAGCGCAAAGGCCTGCCGCGCAAGCCGCCAGCGCGTCTCGCGGCTCAAGGCGCCGTGGGCGGATTTCAGCTCTTCAATGAGCGCGGGATAATCAGACACCCGCGTCACAATCGCGACGTCCTCAAAGTTCTTGGCTGCAGAACGCACCATCGAAGGTCCGCCGATGTCAATGTTCTCGATCAGGTGTCCGAAGGCCACGCCGGGCTGGGCCGCGGTCTTCTCAAACGCGTAGAGGTTCACCACCACCATGTCGATCGGCGCAATTCCATGAGCGGCGACGGCAGCCTCATGCTCATGGTTGCCGCGGATGTAGAGCAGCCCCCCGTGCACCTTGGGATGAAGCGTCTTGACGCGGCCGTCGAGCATCTCGGGAAAGCCGGTCAATTCGCTGATGTCCATTACGCCGAGCCCGGCCTCGCGCAGTGCGCGCGCGGTGCCGCCGGTTGAAATCAGCTCGACGCCAAAGCCGGCCAGCACGCGGGCAAATTCGACCAGCCCGGTCTTGTCGGTAACGCTCAACAGCGCGCGGCGAATCTGCTTCTGGGCACTTGGATCTGCGCTCACGGTCGTACTCCTCAAAAAGAAAGATGAGTTGCCTGAAAAGAAAGTTGAGTTGGTTGACAGACGACGGTCAAAGGATGGTCTTCACGGCCCAACAACAGAGTACAACCCGGAGCCGAGCAGCGTTTCACAGCGGGTGTTCTCCCGCAGAATGGGACGGGATTTTCTCGCGAGCGGCTTAAAATCCTTCCTCAGACTATCCTTAGGAGAAATGCATTAGAGTTAGGGTATGGGAAGTTATCCGCACGTCCCCCAACCGGAGATTCTGCCTCCGGAGCCCGGATACGCGCCACAACCGCCGCCCGCGCCCGTGCGGCGGCAGAGGCCCTCCTGGGCTGCGGCCCCGGCTACCTATCTGCTGGTGGGCATTAACTGTGCGGTCTTTGTGGCCATGGTTGTGAGCGGCGTCAGTGCCGGCAGTCCGGGCGTGGACCAGCTGATGAAGTGGGGCGCCGACAACGCGGGAGCGGTGCTGCTGGGCGGCGAGTGGTGGCGCATCATTACCGCCATGTTTGTGCACGTGGGCATTCTTCACCTGGCTACCAACATGTGGTGCCTGTGGAACCTGGCCCTTCTGGCCGAGCCGCTGATGGGTTCGGTGGGTGTCTTCGCGGTCTACATTCTCACCGGCGCGGCAGGCAACCTGCTCTCCACCCTGGTGAACTGGATTCTTTATCACAACGCCCCCGGAGGACCGGTGTTTCCGGCCGGCGCGGGCGCCTCGGGAGCGGTCTTCGGCATTGCCGGAGCGCTCATCGTGCTGCTCAAGTCAAATCGCCACCTTCCCGTGCCGCCCCTCGAACTGAAGCAGCTGCGCAAGTCTGTGATCTACTTCGCCGTGCTGAACCTGGTGCTCGGCCTTTCCATCAGCTTTGGCACCACCGTTATTGGCTCGGGGATTCACATCGACAACATGGCGCACGTGGGCGGCTTTGCCTGCGGCCTGCTTTTTGCCGCTCCCATGGTGCCGCGCATCGGCACCCCGAAGGCCATCTTCGAACGCCGTCTCCGCGCCGCCATACTCATGATTGTTGGCATTCTGGTGCTGTTCGGCTTCTACCTGGCCCAATTGCCGCCGCTGGGCTGAGTTCGCAGCCGGCGGGACTCGCCAAAGTGAAAGGCAGGGACCTCTGCCCGTACGTCCGGCCCATGAGAGCCTAAATCGTCCTTTGTACCTGTAGCCAAAGCGGTTTCTTCGCAAAGATGGAGGGGGAGTCAGGAGGGAAATCTTCCCTCCGGGGCTAGCGGGCCCTTGCCATGCATTCTGCGGACTTTTGCGGAGCTCCCCGGTGGGTTTGTGTGCAATCTCATCCGGCAGGCCGTTCGGGATTTACGATGGAGCGTGACCAAGGCAAAGCTGACGTGGCAATCGAAGCTGATCCTGCTGCTGGTGCTGCCCTTTCTGGGTGCGCACCTGGTTCTGGCAACGCACTGGTGGGCAACGCAGGCAACCACGGTGGCGGTGTGGACGGTGGGGCTGAGCGTCTTGCTTGGGCTGGTGACCTGGAAGATGCGGGCGGCCATGCCCAGGGCTGCGGTTACCGGAGCGGCCATTACCGCGAGCCTGATGTTCTCAACCGCAACCTTCCCCTACGAGCCCTGGCACACCGCTTTAGTGCCCGTGCTAGCGGTTTCGCTGCTGGCGTTTTTGACCACACAGGCGGGCAGGGGCCGGAAAGAGGGGATGGGCGCCGCGGAGAGCCGTCGCGGCCGCAGTGCCTCGCAGATTGCGGCCAACCTGGGCGTTGCGGCCATCTTCTCCAGTCAATTTGCCCAGTCGTGGTGTCTGGACAGCGGTGTCGCGAGCGGCTGGTTCGCGGCGCTGACCTACGATCCGGCCCTTGTGCTTGTGGGCGGATTGGCGGCACTGGCGGAAGCCGCCGCGGACACCGTCTCCTCTGAGCTTGGGCAGGCCTTCGGCGGCAATCCCCGCATGATGACCACACTGCGGCGCGTGGATGCGGGCCGGGACGGCGCGATCAGCCTGGCCGGGACAACGGCCGGAGTCTCAGCCGCACTCATCGTTGCCGCTCTCGGTACTGTAGCGCTGCGCGGCGACCGGGCCATGTTCTGGATCAGTTCGGCCGGAGCGGTCTTCGGCCTGTTTTTCGACAGCCTTCTGGGAGCAACGCTCGAAGAGCGCGGCTGGCTGAACAACGACATGGTCAACTTTTTGTCCACGGCCGCGGCGGGTGTTTTTGCGTTTGGTTTGCTGGCTCTGCTGTCTCTTCAGGGAGTGCCGTTTTCGCTCGTTCGCTAATGTCCCGAGTCCGAAGTCCGCAAATCGGGCCCGTCATAACAGGTCCGGCAAATCAGGCCCGGATGATCTGAGTAATCAGATTGGCGCAGGTGTCGATGCCCAGAGCGCTGTTCAAGGCGATGTGATAGAGCCTGGGATCGGCCGAGTCGCAATCGTAGTAGTAGCGTGCATAGTGGAGGCGTTCGGAGTCTATGCGGCGCAGCAGAGCAGGCAGATTCTGCTCGTGCGGATGGCGAAGCTTCATGCGCACGAGCTTCTCTTTGAGAGGCGCGTACACCAGCAGGCGCAGTACCTGGGAATGGTGCTGCAAGATACATTGAGCGCTGCGACCGATGATGACGCAGTTGCCAATTTTCGCGGCCTCCTGGATGATGCTTGCCGTGAATTCCTGCACTGTATCGCGATCCACTCCAAATTGAGCACCCTCCCCCGGATAGGACTCAACGCTTCCCTTGCGGAAGCTTTTCAACACGCGCTCCCACCATGCGATGGCGTGTTCGTCGGCCTGCGCAGCCCAGACGGGGTCTACCTTTCCTTTGGCGGCAACCCTCTCGATAATCTGCCTGTCCACGCACTCCCAGCCCAGGAGCTCGGCGACTTTGTGCCCGATCTCCGAGCCGCCACTTCCGTACTCTCTCGCAATTGTCAGAACGTTAAACATTCTCTCCCTTCCCCTGAAGATATTCTGCGCCCACTCTATGAAAGGCTGAACCGCAGGCGCCCACTCAATGCAGATGCAGTCGCCATAGTGTATAGCTCAAAATCTCATGGGTAATGCGCTCGAAGTCTGCCGAGCCCCCCTCGATGGATACGGTTGGGCGCGGCGAGGTGAGCACGTCGAGGCCGTCGGCCGCGCAGATGGCGTGAATTCTGAAAAGGTGGGTGCCGTCGCTCACAATCACAAGGCGGCGCACTCCATTGGCGCGGGCGATCACGGAGATGCGCTCGGCGGATTCCTCGGTATCGCGACTCTGGGTCTCGGCGATGATCGCCTGCTCCGGCACACCCAGCCCCACCAGGTATCCGCGGCCCACTGATCCCTCGGAATACTGGTCGCCGCCCGCTCCACCGAGGGTGATGATGAGGGGGGCAATGCCGCGATGATAAAGGTCGAAGGCGTGGTTGAGGCGGGCGCGAAAGACGGGCGAGGGGCGGCCGTCGTACTCCGCCGCGCCAAAGACGGCGATGGCGTCGGAGGGCGCAGCCTGGTCCTGGCCGGCGTAGCTCTCAATTTGCACGTAAACCCAGCGGCACCAAGCCAGCGCACCCGCGGCGAACACAAGAAGCAGCACCAGCAGGGCCCGCAGTCTCCAGTTTCGCCGCTTTGTTCCGGCCCGGTGCATCATGGGCACCATCCTACCGCTGCAGCACCATCACAATCTCGTGAGTTGGGATGGCGCCTTCGCGCAGAATCTCCCAGCGGCCCGGACCCAGCGACAGATCCACAATCGTCGTGGGCTGGGCGTGGCCGGTGGGACCACCGTCAATAATCAAAGGAATCCGCTCGCCGATCTGGTCGCGGACAGCAGCCGCGTGTGTACACTCCGCCGCGCCCTGCAGATTGGCCGAGGTGGCGGTAATGGGCAGGACGAAGCGCTCCACCACCGCGCGCGGAATGGCCGCATCGGGAACCCGCAAGGCCACGTTGCCGGTGTTGGCCGTGGAGCGCAAGGGCAGCTTGGAACCGGCCCTGACGATAATGGTGAGCGGACCCGGCCAGAAACGGTCAGCCAGCTTATCGAGTTGGGGATCGGTGTCGCGCGCCAGCTCATAGGCCTGCGAAAGGTTCGCAATCAGCAACGAGAGCGGCTTGTGTTTCTGGCGGGTCTTGATCTTGTAAATTTGTTCCACCGCGTGCAAGTTCACCGGGTCCACGGCCAGGCCGTAGAAAGTGTCGGTGGGCAAAGCGATGACATCGCCCTTGCGGAGGCAGGAGACGATGTAGTCGATCCGGTCCGGTTGGGGTTCGTCGGGATGGACGCGCAAAATTTCCGCGGACAATCAGGCCTGCCTTGGTTCCTGAATTGGAGATGCTGTAAAGACGGAAACTATCACAGCACCAGCCTTGGTGCAAGTTGCGGCTGTCACACGCGCCTGCTCGCCTCGAGGCAAAACGGCTTAGAATCGCCTCAGCGGTGAATGGTTTCCGACAAATGCCTGTTCGCATTGTACAGAGTAAGCAAAATACGCGCCTGAAGGAGCTTCGCCGGGCTTTGGCCCCCACGGGCCGCGAAGGGCGCGGGCTGGCCGGCATTGAAGGCCCCAACCTGATTGGAGAAGCGCTTTCGGCCGGGTTGCGCATTGAGTGCGTGTTCGCCGCCCAGGGCTTCGAAAAGCTGCTTGAACCCCTGGCTCTGCCGCCCGAGACTGAAATCCTGCTGATGCCCCGCGCGCTGCTGGACGGCGTATTGGCGACGCAGTCTCCGCAGCCCGTTGCGGCGCTGGTTGAGCAACCCGATTGGACCTGGGCGCACCTGCTCGACCGCCATCACCACGTGGTCCCGCTGCTCGGCATTCTGGCCGGTATTCAGGATCCCGGCAATCTCGGCACCATTCTTCGCTCGGCCGAGGCCTTCGGCGCCGACGGCATGATCGCGTTGCCGGGAACCGTGAGCGCGTGGAACCCGAAGGCCGTGCGTGCCTCGGCGGGCAGCGTGTTCCGGCTGCCGCTGGTTGCCGCCGGCGAAAAAGATTGCTTCAAGCGCCTGCACGAGGCGGGCGTCAAAGTCTGGACCACCACCGTCCAGGCTGCCCATCCTGCGGACCTGGTGGACCTGGCCGGGCCCGTCGCGCTCATCTTTGGCAATGAAGGCAACGGCGTGCCCGCCGAACTGGCCGCCCAGGCCGACGGCGCTGTCACCATCCCCTGCCCCGGAACGGTGGAAAGCCTGAACGCCGCCGTGGCCGCGGGCATCCTGCTCTACGAAGCCTCGCGGCAGCGGGCAGCCAAAGGCGGCGGCCCTTTTGACCTTCTGGGAGGACCGCGATGAGCCTGTTCGACGGCGAACCCGAGGGACCGAAAGGCACGCTGCGCACCGCGCCGCTGGCCGAGCGCATGAGGCCGCGCACCCTTGAGGAGTTGAGCGGCCAGCAGCACCTGGTCGGTCCCGGGAAACCGCTGCGCGTGCAGATTGAGCGCGACGCTGCCGGCTCGATGATCTTCTGGGGGCCTCCCGGGGTGGGCAAAACCACGCTCGCCAAAATCATTGCGGAAACCACGAAGGCCAGTTTTATCGAGTTCTCCGCCGTCGTCAGCGGCATCAAGGAGATCAAGCAGGTGATGTCGACTGCGGCGCAGGCCGCGGAGCTCCATTCGCGCACGATCCTGTTCGTGGATGAAATCCACCGCTTCAACAAGGCCCAGCAGGACGCCTTTCTGCCCTACGTGGAACGCGGGACCATCCGGCTGATCGGCGCCACCACCGAGAATCCCTCGTTTGAGATTATCTCGGCGCTGCTCTCGCGCTGCCGTGTGTATGTGCTGGAGCCACTCAGCGACGAGCAGATCGCAGTGCTGCTGCGCAGGGCTCTTGACGATCGGGAGCGCGGCCTGGGCACGCTCGATCTGACTGCCGACGACGATGCCCTCGAACTGATTGCCGGCTACTCCAGCGGGGACTGCCGCAGCGCGTACAACACGCTTGAAGTGGCGGCGCAACTGGCTCAGCAAGAGGGTGCGGGCAGGCGCATCGATCGCGCACTGGCAGGGGAAGCGGTGCAGCAGCGCGTACTGATGTACGACAAGTCAGGCGAAGAGCACTACAACCTGATTTCGGCGCTGCACAAGAGCGTGCGCAACTCCGACCCCGACGCCGCTCTCTACTGGCTGGCCAGAATGTTCGCGGCGGGCGAGGATCCGCTTTACCTGGCACGGCGCGTGGTGAGGATGGCGGTGGAAGACATCGGGCTGGCCGCTCCTGAAGCGCTCAATCTGTGCCTGTCGGCGAAAGAAGCGATTGATTTTCTGGGCTCGCCCGAAGGCGACCTGGCGCTGGCCGAGGCGGTCGTCTATCTATGCCTCGCGCCCAAGTCGAATTCGGTGTACACGGCCTATGGAGCGGTGCAGGCGGAGGTCGAAACCACGCGCCAGGAGCCGGTGCCGCTGCATTTGCGCAACGCGCCGACGCGGCTGATGAAGGAACTCGATTACGGCAAGGGCTACCGCTATGCGCACGACGAAGAAGGCCGCGTGGCGGACATGGATTGCCTTCCCGACTCGCTGAAAGGCCGCAGCTACTACCACCCCACCCAGGAGGGGCGGGAAAAATTGCTGGCGCAGCGGATGGAAGAGATTCGGCGCATCAAGGCCGGGAAACGCGGCGGAGGCTGACGCCGAGTGTCAGAAGTACGAAGCAAATATCGAGCGGTCGCCTCGACTTGGCGCGGAATGAGAGGGCTGGTGGAAGTGGAGAAAGGGCAACGGCAAAAACAACCGCAGGTCCTTCAACTTCGTTTGGCACTAAAAACGCGCCAAACTTCGCTCAGGATGACAGTTCATTTATCTTTGACTTCGTTCCGCTTCGCTCAGGTGACAGTTCATTGATGGTTTGAGCTTCGAACTCGGGACGCTTAGCTCAGAAACTCCGCAATCGCCTGGACCACTGTCTGCTGCTCGTCCTCGCGCAGCTCGGGGAAGATGGGCAGGGCGAGCACTTCGCGCGCTGCGCGCTCGGCCTCAGGAAAGCTGCCCTCGGCAAACCCGAGCGGCTTCAGCGCCTCCTGCAGGTGGAGCGGCACCGGATAGTAGATCTCCGAGCCGATGCGGCGTACGGCGAGGAAATCCCGCAGCGCATCGCGGCGGCAGGTGCGAATAACGTATTGGTGCCAGACGTGGCGGCTGCCCGGCACTTCGTGCGGCAAGACCACGCCGTGGCCCGGATAAAGCCCAGCCTCGGCCAGCCCGGCGGCGTGGAACAGCGCGTGATAGCGGCGGGCCGCGGTCCGGCGGGCCTGGTTCCACCCCGCGATGTAGCCGAGCTTCGCGCCCAGAATCGCTCCCTGCAAGCCGTCCATGCGCGTATTCCAGCCCAGCTCGTCGTGGTAGTAGCGGCGGCGCATGCCGTGCTGGCGCAGCATCCGCACCCGCTCGGCCAGCAGCGCCGATTGCGTCGTCACCATGCCCGCATCCCCGGCCGCGCTGAGGTTCTTGGTGGGATAAAAGCTGAAGGCTGCGATGTCTCCGAGAGCGCCGGCCTTCACGCCGCCCCACTCCGCGCCCCAGGCCTGCGCGGCGTCTTCAATCAGCGTGAGCCCGCGCTCCTTTTGCAGGTGGGAAAAGGCGGTCCAATCGGCAGGTTGCCCGTAGAGATGCACGGGCAGGATCGCGCGGACGCTTCCGCCCCGCGGACCCTCCAGTACAGCTTCAACAGCGGCAGGCGAAAGATTGAAGGTGGCCGGGTCAATGTCGGCCAGCACGGCCGTTGCTCCGGCGCGAAGAATCGAGCTGACGGAAGCAAAAAAGCTGAACGGGGTGGTCACCACCGCTGTGCCCGGCTTCACTCCGGCGGCGGCCAGGGCCAGCCACAGCGCATCGGTTCCCGACGAACATCCCAGCGCGTGGGCAACGCCCAGGTGCGCGGCGGCGGCACGCTCGAAGGCCGTTACTTCTTCGCCAAGAATGAACTGCTGCGACGCAAGCACCCGGCCCAGGGCATCCAGCAGCTCTTTTTGCAGGGGCTCGTACTGGCGCTTCAGGTCGAGCATCGGCACGGGCCTGGTTGCGGCTGCGGGAGTGCGTGGCGGAACTGTGGTCTCTTGCACGCAAACAGTTTAACAGCGGCCGGACCCGCCCGGAGTTCCAGCCAGTCCCCCAACCGGTCGCATGAACGCCCATCCTGAATTGGCTTCGGCCACCCGTTTCCGGACCGCCCGGGGTTGAATTCACCGGCAAACCCCTGTAAAGTTGACCCATTGCGGGATTCGACGATTCCGGGGTTGCCGGAGCCGTCCCCGCGTATTTGTTTTTCACGCAAGTGCAGTTGAATTTAACCCTTCAAAAGAGAGCAGGAGATCGGCACATGGAGAACAAGCCGGCACAAAATATTCAGGACACATTTCTGAACACTGTTCGCAAGGACAAAACCCCGATCACGATTTATCTGGTCAGCGGCGTCAAGCTAACTGGGAAAATCAGGTCCTTCGACAAGTATTCGGTGCTGCTGGAGAACAACAGCCAGGAGCAATTGATTTTTAAACACGCCATTTCCACCGTGGTCAGCAACCGGAGCGTGATGCATACCGATCACCGACCGGGGGTGCCCACGGGGATCGCTCAGGTTGCCGCTCCGGCTGCTCCACCGTTAACAGCGGAGCAGCGATAGTACGCAGGGAGCGGCCACAATTGACTGAGGAAAGGCGCAGAACCAGCGGCGTTGCCGACAAGCGTGAGCGCGCGGTTCTGGTGGGAGTGGACGTGGGCGTTCGCCCAGGGAGTAGCCGTACCACTGCGTACGGCACGCACGCGTCTGTGGTGTGCCCCGACGTCCCAAGTCCCTACGTTCCTAGTCTCGACGTCCCTGTTCTCGACGTCCCTGGTCCCGGCCTTCCTGGTCTCGATGTGGATGCGTCGCTCGCCGAGTTTCGCGAGCTGGTTGTGAGCGCCGGCGGGGTGGTGGCCGCGGAGCTGCAGCAGCGCCGCGCCCGACCCGACCCGGCCACACTGGTGGGTTCGGGGAAGGTGGAGGAGATTGCCGGCCTAGCGGCCTCGGTGGAGGCGAGCCTGGTGCTCTTCGACCACGACCTGACGCCCACGCAACTGCGCAACCTCGAGGCGGCGCTTCCCTGCCGCGTACTCGACCGAACCCAGTTGATCCTCGACATCTTCGCCCGCCACGCGCGCACCCGCGAGGGACAGTTGCAGGTGGAGCTGGCGCAGCTCGACTACATGCTTCCGCGGCTCACCGGGCGCGGCAAATCCATGTCGCAACTGGGCGGCGGCATCGGAACCCGGGGCCCCGGCGAAACCCAGCTCGAAACCGACCGCCGGCGCATTCAGCGGCGCATTGACCAGCTCAAGAGGGATCTTGAAGACGTGCGCCGCACCCGAGGCCAGCAGCGCCAGCGCCGCGAGTCAGTCCCCGTGCCCACGGTGGCCCTGGTGGGCTACACCAACGCCGGAAAAAGCACCTTGTTCAACCGCCTGACCGGGGCCCAGGTGCTGCAGTCGCCGCGCATGTTCGCCACCCTTGACCCCAAGCTCCGCGCCATCGAGCTTCCCAGCCGGCGCAAGGTTCTGCTGTCGGATACGGTGGGCTTCATCCGCAACCTGCCCCACACGCTGGTCACCAGCTTCAGGGCCACGCTCGAAGAGGTGTCCCAGGCCGAGGTGCTGCTGCACGTGCGCGACGCCGCCTCAACCTACGGCGGCGAACAGAAGGACCAGGTGGAAAGAGTCTTGGGCGAGCTCGACTCCCTCGGCAAGCCGCGCATCGAGGTGCTCAACAAAATCGACCTGTTGGGTTTGGACGAGCGCCGAGGACTCGAGAGCCGCTGCCGCTCCGGACACGAGATCGCGGTCTCCGCCCAAACCGGCGAGGGGATGGAGCGGCTGCTCCAAGCCATCGACGGGGCGCTGCACTCCGATCCCATCCTGGCGGCGGAGTTGCGCGTACCGCAGCAGGAAGGCGCTGTGCTGGCGGCCATTGAAGCCGGCATGGTGGTCCACGGGCGCGCCTACGAGGGCAACCTGGTGCGCCTTGAAGTGAGCGGTCCGGCCTCGCTGCTCGGACGGTTGCGCAAGTATCGATTGCGGGATGGGTGAGTCAGGGAACCAGGGGCCCAGGTTGTATCGACATATACGGGCGTGCGGCGACGGGAGCCGTTTTTTCTCAGTTCGAGACGTTGTGAAGCCGGGCTCTTGTTACAAAGCCCTCACAAATGAGTTTTTCCGCAAGCCTGTAAAGCCCACTCATTTTGAAGGCTTCTGCGTACGGGCTGAAGCCCGCACCTTTCAAAGCGGCCCGATAAAGAGAAATGGCCTCCGCGGACCTAAATCGCCGAGGCGAGGCAGGATGCTCAGGATGACCGGCCAATGATGATGCGAACTTTATAGACACCCCACTGGCACATCCGGTTTATGAGGCCGGCTCGAGCGCACCCTCAAGGGGTGCACAGCACCAGAAGAGGTGCATAGTATTAGATAGGCTTGGACAGAGCCGGAAAGACCATATGCAGAACGCCGTAAAAGTCCTTATTGCCGAAGACGAGCCGAACGCGCTGATGGGCCTGGCCGAGCTGATCTCCGGCTGGGGCTATCACACTGAAACTGCGCGCGACGGTCTTGAAGCGTGGGAGAAGGCCCTGGCGTGGGACCCGGCCATCGTGGTGACCGACATCAAGATGCCCCGTCTCGACGGCATCGGGCTGCTGACCAAGCTATCTGAAGGCGGCTCCGGCCTCAACCCCAATCTGGCGGTCGTGATGCTTACCGCCATGGGCTCGATCCAGCTCGCCGTCGACGCCATGAAGCTGGGCGCGTATGACTTTCTGCAGAAGCCGGTGGACGCCACCCGGCTGCGCACGATTCTGGCCAACGCCACCCGTCAGAGAGAGACCGAAATCGAACTGGAAGTCGCTCGCCGCCGGCTGCGCGAGTCCGGCGTGCTGGGTTCGCTGGTGGGCAACAGCCGCGCCATGCGCGAAATCTTCGGCCTGATTGAACAGATCGCGCCCTCCAACGTCCACGTGCTGATCACCGGCGAAAGCGGGACGGGCAAGGAGCTGGTAGCCCGCACGCTGCACGATCTCAGTTCGCGCAAGGCCAAGCCTTTTGTGGCCGTCAACTGCGCCGCCATCCCGGAAACCCTGATCGAAAGCGAAATTTTCGGCCATGAGAAAGGCGCCTTCACCGGCGCAGCCGAGCGCCGCGCCGGCTGTTTCGAGCTGGCCACGGGCGGCAGCCTGCTGCTCGATGAAGTGGGTGAAATGCCGCTCGCCACCCAGGCCAAGCTGCTCCGGGTGCTTGAGGAGCGCAAGCTGCGGCGGCTCGGGGCGCGCACGGAGCAGGATGTGGACGTCCGCGTGATGGCCGCCACCAACCGCGACCCAGGCAGCGCGGTTGCCGAGGGCCACCTGCGCGCCGACCTCTATTACCGCCTCAACGTCTTTAACATCCACATGCCCCCGCTGCGCGATCACATGGAAGATCTCCCGCCCATGACCGAAGCCATGCTGAGCCAGATGAATCAGAAGCACAATCGCCGCGTCTCCGGTGTCGCCCCGTCGATGCTTGAGCGCCTGATGGCCTACAACTGGCCGGGCAATGTCCGGGAGCTGCGCAACACCGTCGAGCGCGCGGTCATCCTGTGCCCCGATGGCGCGCCTCTCGACGTGGGCCACCTGCCGTCCGGGTTTGGCCGCGCTGCCGCGCTGCCCGGCACCTCTGATGCCAGCCTCGTCCCCGTGCACGTGGGCACCACCGTTGATGAGGCCGAACGCCTGCTCATTCTCCGCACGCTCGATGCGGTGGGGCATAACAAGACCCGCGCCGCTGAAATCCTGGGCGTCAGCCTCAAGACGCTGCATAACAAACTCAAGGAGTACAGCCGCGCGCGTCACGACACCATCGCCTGAGCCATGCTTCTGAAAACCAAACTCGTTGTGGCCATCACCACCCTGGTGTTTCTGATCGTGGGCATGGTGTCGCTGGTCTATGCCAGCCAGCTTCTGCACACCGCCATCCAGCAGTCATACGACACCAACCTCATGGTGGCCGAACAAATCCGGTTTGCCCTGCAGAATGCCCTTGAAACAGGCCTTCGCGACCAGACCGTCAATCCCAACGATCCCTCCCAGCTCCGCGCCCTCATGACCGAGGCCGTGCGCGACAACGCCGAGCTGCAGGCCGTCGTGCAGTCCGTCAACCGTTACTCGCTCACCGTCTACGACGTCAACATCGGCGACAGCCACTCCCTCACCCTGCTCAGCACCAATCCCGAAAACGAAGACAAACCGCTGCCCATCCGGCCGGACTACAAGCAACTGCTCGCCATCAATGCCTTCCAGCTGATGCCTGAGGTCTTCGGCCCCCCCAAGGTCTATGACGTGGTCGCCTCCCTCGACAACAACGGCGCGCCGTTTGCTACCGTTCACGTGGGCGTCCGCACCACGCTGCTGCTGGCCTTCTATGCGCCGTGGCGCACCCAAGCGGTGAGCCTGATGACCCTTTCCCTTCTCACCGCTTTGTTGGCCGCGGTGCTGCTCAGCAACCTCGCCCTCGGACCCATGGAGAAGATCAGCCGCCAGCTCGATTACTGGACCGCAATCGGCATCTCCGCCAGCGAAAAGGCAGCCGCGTCCAAGCCCGCTCCGAGACAGGACACGGCCGCCCAGGTGTCGACCAAGATCGAGCAGATCGGCCAGCGCATGCGCAATGTCGAGGAGGTCTTCTCCGCGCTCAAGGACAACCTCGATCAGATCCTCGGCAACCTGCAGGACGGCATCATTCTGTTCACCGGCGACGGCCGCGCCGTGCTCGTCTCCGAGGCGGCGCGGCGCTTCCTCGATATTCCCCACCAGAGCGTCTTCGGGCTCGAGGCTCACCAGATATTCGACCCCTCGACGGTCCTCGGCGCGCTGCTCAGCGAGGCCTTCGACGCCGGCGCAACCCTGGTGAAGGAGGAAATCCGCGCCGAGAGCGGCCGGCGCATTCAGGCCTCGCTCGAGTTCATCCACGACGAAGACACCCGGCAGGGCCTGGGCGCGCTGGTGACGCTGCACGATCTCGAATCCGCTGAGGCCATCGAGTCCGAGCTCGAGCTTTCCCGCCGCATGGCAGCGATCGGCCGGCTCACCTCCGGCGTTGGACACGAAGTCAAAAACCCTATCAACGCTATCGTCGTCCACCTGGAACTGCTCAAAGCCAAGCTGGGCGAAGCCAGCGGTCCCGCCGTCCGGCACCTCGAAGTGATCGACACCGAGATACATCGGCTGGACCGCGTCGTCCAAATGCTTGTGGATTTCTCCCGTCCCGTGGAACTCGACCTTCGCGAACTCGACCTGCGCTCGGTTATCGGCGATGTGCTCAGCCTGGCCACGGACGAGCTCTCTACCCGTAACGTCACCCTGGTGAGCCACATGCCTTCGAGCCCCCTAGTGGCCAACGTTGACGCGGACTTGCTCAAGCAGGCCGTGCTCAACGTCATCCTCAATGGAGCCCAGGCGATGCCGGGCGGCGGAAAGCTGGAAATCCGGCTTGAGGAAGACCGCAAGACCGGTCTTCTGCGCATCGCCGACCAGGGTCCGGGCATCCCGGACGAGATCCGCGAGAAGATTTTCGACCTCTACTTCACCACCAAGACCGAAGGCAGCGGGATCGGCCTGGCCATGACCTACCGCATCCTGCAGTTACATCACGGCAGCATCGAAGTACAATCAACATCAGGCCGAGGCACGGAGTTCCAATTGCGAATTCCTCTCACCGCCACGGACTGGGGCCGCCGGCACCTGCAGGCGGGCAGCGTTGAAATCGGGAAGGGGCTCGCGGGATGAAGTCACCTGCCAGAATCGTTGTGTGGATGCTGCCGTTGCTTCTGTCCGGGTGCTTCTTCCATAAGAAGCCCAAGCCCCCGGTCCAGCAGACTGCGCCCAGCATTGCCAAAGTGTCGAATGTGCCGCCGCCGGCACAGGAGCCGCCCCCTGTGGTGACCATCCCCACCCAGCCACAGGTCCCTGACACCAAGCTGCCGGCGCAGACGCCCAAGCCGCCTGCCAGGCACAAGAAACCGCCGCCCGAGCCGGAGACCCCGCAGGCCGCCGCAACCCCTGAGGTGAGCGCCATCGGCCAGCTCTCTTCCGGCGAGCCGGCCGATGTGCGCCACCAGACGGAAGTGTCGATCGCCGAATCGGAACGCGCCCTGAAAGCCATCACCCGCCCCCTGAGCGACGCAGAACAGAAGACGGTCGACCACATCCGCGAGTTCCTCAAGCAGGCCAAAGACGCGCTCACCTCAGGCGACGTGGATGGCGCGAGCACCCTGGCCGCCAAAGCCAAGGTGCTGTTAACGGAACTGCAGAAGTAGCAGCCAAAGAAACGCACGCTCCAGCCAGCTGCCAGTCCCCCTGATTGCTGTCTTTACCGCTCTCCCCAGCTCAGCTTGCTTCTGAGCGCCTCAAAGAAGCTGCTCTCGCTCAGGCGCACGAGTTTCACGGTATGGCTTGAACGGCGGCAGCGCAGTTCGTCTCCCCGCTCGAGGGCTACCATCTGCTGACCGTCCACGGTCAGCAGCGCGAGGTTGGGAATGCCTTCGACGCGCACCGTAAGGCTGGCGTCGCCGCGCACCACGATCGGCCGCAGCGTGAGCAGGTGCGGACAGATCGGCGTGACCACCAGCGCGTCCACATCGGGAGTGAGGATGGGCCCATTGGCGGCAAGGGTGTAGGCCGTGGAGCCGGTGGGCGTGGAAACAATCACGCCATCGGCGCGGAACCGCGCGACTTTTTTGCCGTCCAGCTCGACGGCAAAATCGCCCATGCGCGCAATGTCGCCCTTTGACACCACAATCTCGTTCAGGGCCTCGTAGCTGGAGTGTTCCGCGCCCCCGCGCCACAGCGCGGAGTGCAACATGGCCCGCTCATCCACCTCGTGACAGCTCCTGCTCCAGTTCTCCAGCGTGGAGTAGAGGTCAGCGAGGCGAACCTCGGTGAGAAAGCCGAGGTAGCCCAGGTTCACGCTGAGAATGGGCGTGCCAGTGGAGGCAAACACGCGCGCCGCGGCCAGCAGCGTTCCATCCCCGCCCAGCACAATCACCAGGCCCGGATTTAATTGCGGCAATTCGGCTCTGTCGACGGCGGTCGCACCCGCCGCATACTGGCCGCCCTCGAGATCCAGCACCACTTCATAGCCGCGTTCTCGCAGCCATGCGATCAGCTCAGGTAAAAGCCGGCCCAATTCTTCCTTGTGCGGTTTGCAGACGATGGCAACGCGGATCATGCGGTCCAGTGTACCGGATCGGCCCACAGGCTTCTTGAATCATGCGTCAGGGCTGGAGCGCGTCGGGGCTGGAGCGCGTCGAGGCTGGCGTGCGTCAGGGCCGGCGGGCATAGAGCAGGAACTCGCGGTTGCCCTCGGCGCCGGTAATCGGCGAAGGCATGGTGTCAACCACCATCCAGCCCAGCGCGCGCACACAATCGGCAACCCTGTCGATGGCCAACTGGTGGGCCTCCGGATCGCGCACGATGCCTCCCTTGCCCACGTGACCGCGCCCGGCTTCAAACTGCGGCTTGACGAGGATGACGGCTTCAACCAGCGCAGGCGCGGCGGCCAGCACCGGCGCAAGCAAGAGCGTGGCCGAAATGAAGGAGACATCCATCACCAGCAGCGTGAGCTCCGGGCTTCCCGCTGCTGCGGCCACCGCTCCCGGAGCCAACAGGCGCGCATTGGTGCGCTCCATCAGGCGAACGCGCGCGTGGTTGCGCAGCTTCATGGCAATCTGTCCGAATCCCGTATCGATGGCGGTCACGTGGGCGGCCCCATGCTGGAGCAGGCAATCGGTGAATCCGCCGGTGGAAGCGCCCACGTCAAGACAGACCCTGCCCTCGGTGGCGATCGGCCAACGATCGAGAGCCGCGGCCAGCTTGAGGCCGCCGCGGCTCACGTACAACGGATCGTCGCCCAGCATGCGGACGGCCGCATCGGCGGCCACCATGGCGCCAGGCTTCTCGATCTTCTGCTCGTTCACCAGAACCCGACCGGCAAGAATGTACGCCTGGGCCCGCTCGCGGCTTGGCGCATGACCGCGCTCGACCAGCAAAAGATCCACGCGTGTTTTTGCTGCAGCCGCCACCGCGCTCCCCTGTCAGAGGATATAAGGCCGGGCTTTGCAGCTTCCCACCCATTGCGCAAAAAGACGCACAATGGGGGCAGAGGCGGCTGGTGGTGCGGTTTGGGAAAGAATCTCTTTGGAGGGTTTGCCGGGGAACTCGAAGTTGGGGGCAAGGTGGAGAGTTTGTGGGCGAGGATTCATTGGGCAGGATCGGAGACTTGCCGGATGTGTCCGATGCCGGCCTCGAAAATGGCAATTCATCCACAACTGGCGCCAGGATGACTCCACTGCGGCGGCCGAACGTTGATAAATTTCTGCGTTGGGCAGGTTTTTTCGGCTGCCGCGCCGGGTGATTGGGCGGCGGGCGAGCGCAGATGCGGGCTTTGGATTTTCCGGTTGGCGCTTTTCAGCCGTTCATGCCGGGGGTGGTTGGCAGTTTGGATTTTGCCGCCGTGGACGGCTTCGACCTGGGTATGCCGTGCTGGTGACAATCCGTGCACTTGACCCAATGGATGTTGTGCGCGCTTGCGGCAGTCAGGAAGGTGGTGTCCATCTTCTCAACGTCGATGCCGCAATGGGACATCTGGGGATGGCATGTTTTGCAGGAGGCGCGCGCGTTCTCATTGTGGCCATCGTGGCAGGAGATGCAGCTAAGGCCTTCATGAACGCCCATGGGAGTGCGATCGTCGCCTGAGCCCACCTGCGGTCCCCAGGCGCTGTTTGCGGCTATGGAGGCTGCTTCGGGCTCACGCGGCGCATGGCACTGATAGCAGAGCGCCTGGCGCGGATCCTGGTTCATGGTCACGGCGCGGGCTCCGTCAAACAACTGCGGAATGGAAAGCGCCGTGGCCGCGAAGTGGAGAGATTCGCGGCGGTCAAAAAAGGCCAGAGAATTGGGCACCGCCAGACCCGCGACGGAGATGCGGGAGGCTGGACGCGTCTGCTGCGCGCCTTCGCTGTGGACCTGATGGCAGGTCATGCAGGGCATCGCCGGCTGATCGGCGAATCCGGAGCGAACGAAGCGCCACGGCCCTTTGGTATTGAGAGGCTGAACCAGGTCGCGCATCGATCCGTCGAAATGCATGCCGTGACAGCGGAAGCAGTCCTCCATCAGCGCGCGCTGGGAGTTGTGCATGGGATCGGTGAAGATCTGTCTATAGGTGGCGCTGTGCGGGCCCGCATGCCAGCTTGCGTATTCGTGCTGGTGGCAGCTCTTGCAGCTCGGCGTCATGGCCAGCACATCCACATCGCGCAGGCGGAGGTTTTCAGGGACGTGGCCGAAGAGGTGAATGCGCATGTGGCGCAGCTTGGTGGCCAGGCTGGCCTCATGACAATCCATGCAGCCCACGGTGCGGTGCGGCGAGTCATGCGCCACGCTGACATAGGCGGCCATTTCGTGACAGCTTGCGCATCCCTGGCCGTACTGCGAGGTGTAGTAATACGACGCGCCGTAAGTGCCGGTGACGGCCAGCACCACCACGGCCGCAAGAGCGATTGCCGCAAACCGAAGCCAGGCCCTCATGAGCGGAACTCCGTGCCTTTCCAGTTGCGGACCAGCGCGTCAGAGGCAAAGTAGGCGATGGCCATGATGGTGAGCGCGGGATTGAAGCCGCCGTTGGTGACGTGGACGCTGGAATCGATGACGAAGACGTTGTCCACGTCGTGGAGCTGGCAGTTGCGATTGACAACCGAGCCCTGGGGATCGTTTCCCATGCGGCAGGTGCCTGCCTGGTGCTGGCCGGCGGAGACCATGGTTGGCCTGCCGGCGCTGAGGACGGTGGTCTCCGCGCCGGCCTCCTTGAGCCATGCCTGGGCGCGCTGAGCCTGCACCAGTCCGATGTCGAAGGTGTGCGGATGGAGGTTGCCGGAGATGCGGGCCACCGGCATTCCCCATTTGTCGCGCACGGCTGGGTCGAGGGTGACGCGGGCGTTGGCGGTGGGAATGGGCTGGGTGGGCCCCATGATGACGATGTTGCGCTTGTAAGAATCGCGCATGGCCTGTTTGTGCTTGAGCCCCCAACCTAGCGTGCCGGCAGGCAGGCGATCCACCATTTGAATGGGCAGGCGGATGAATTCATTGGCCAGCATGCCCCCGCCCGCCAGGCCGGGCGTGCCGTGGTTGTAATCGGAGACGGCGATGCTGGCGCCCGGTCCTACATCGTCGTAGGTATCGAAGTTGAAGAATCCGACGGCGCCAGTGTAGTGGTGGCCTTGCAAATTGCGGCCGACCAGGTCGTAACCATTGCCCAGCCCGTTGGGAAAAAGGCGGCTTTGGGAGTTCAGCAGCAGGCGAGCGGACTCGATGGCGCAGGCTGAAACCACGACGATATCGGAAGGCTGCTCGACCAGATGCCCCTGGGCATCGAAGTAGGCGACGCCACGGGCACGGCCGCGGTCGTCGGTCAGGACTTGCTTTGCCATGCAGCCGGTGCGCAGTTCGCAGTTGCCCGAGGCCAGCGCGGTGGGAATGACCGTGTTCTGCGAGCCGTTTTTGGCGTCGACTTCACAGGCAAAGCCTACGCAAAACCTGCAGCGCATGCACGGGCCACGCCCGTTGTAGGGCACAGAGTTGCGGAACATGGGAATGTGAAATGGATGCAAGCCGAGGCGCCTGGCTGCAGGCTCGAGAATTTGAAACTCGCGATTGGGCGCGAGGGGCGGCATGGGCAGCGGGCGCTTGCGCGCGCCTTTGAAGGGTGTGCCCGAGTCGTCGCCTGAGATGCCGATTTCGTATTCAGCCTTCTCGTAAAAGGGCTCGAGATCGTCGTAAGAGATGGGCCAGTCTTCGAGCGAGCTTCCGGCGGGCGCTCCATAGGTTGAGCGCATGCGAAAGTCCTGGGGCAGATAACGCCAGGCCATGGCTCCATAGCTCAGGGTACCGCCACCGACGCAGGCAGCGTTGTTCTGGTAGCCGCCCTGGCTGGGCAACACCGTCTGGGCAGCGCCGCTGGCATCGACCACGACGCGCGGATTGCCGTCATCCTCAGGCCCGAAGGCGTTGCCCAGAACCGTGGTGCGCTGGTTGCGCAGGTCGTCTTTGCGGCAATCGTTGGAGGTGTACCAGGGGCCGCGCTCGAGCAGCACCACGCTCAGGCCGGCCATGGACAGCTCTTTGGCGACGATGCCTCCCGCCGCCCCGGCGCCGACGACGACCGCATTCACCCGTTTCATGAGGCCCCGCCCTTTCTCAGGTCGTATTGCGCGCGGCCGCGGATGAGCGGGGTGGCCAGGCCAAGCATGCGCCAACTGACGGCGTCGCGGTTGCCGCCGTGGCGCGGAGTGCCGTAGTACCCCTCAAACGTGTGGTTGCGGAGCAGATCGAAGAAGGTGCGATTCTGGTGCTCGAGGGCGCTGACGACCTCGAGTTGACGGGGCGCGGGCAGCGCGGCCAGCTCCTGGCCAAAGCGGGTTCTGCCGATGGCCTCGGCCTGCTCGAGCCCATCGCGGTAGGTGTTGCGATGGCGCCTGTAGTGCCGAGCGAGCTGACGATCGATATAGGTGACCGCTCCGGCTTGCGAGGCGCTGGGAAAGTCATCCTGGGGAATGATCTGATCGCAGAGGGCAGCCAGGGTGCGGGCCTGGGCATCGTTGAGAAAATCCCAGTTGCCCTGGTTGCGGGCATGGCAGCCGGCAGCGAGCCCTGCGCCCCCGATAGCTCCGGCGGCTACAAACTGCCGGCGTGTCAGACGAACGCCGCTCCCGGTGGATGGCATTGGTGATCACCCCGAATGAACTCAGCGCACGCCAAGGCAGAGCACCACGTACGGGCGCGCGACCTGGAAGATGCGGAGAAGGACATTGATAACCAATGCTCGTCGGGCCGCGTCGAGATCGTCTGTGCTGCGAGTCACATCCGCACCTGGGCGCCAAACTTCAAGGAGAAAAGCGAAAGGGCGATTCCACGGTATGGAATCGTCCTTGACTGCCGACAAAATTCGATTGGACTCGAAAGACAATCCTCGGCGGCTAAGCAGGCTGCGGAAGAAGTCAGAAAGTGGAGCGAAAGTGGCAAGGGGCAAATCAGCAGTCGACGCACGCGTTGGTGGTTGCAAAGGGCGGGCCCAAGCTGGCCAAGGGGGAGCAAGGGACCGATCCGCCGCCCAACCGCACTCTTGTCCAAGACAGCGATTTTGTAAATCCGCGCAGTTGATTTCAGGGGACATAGGCATCTTCCCAACCAGTGGCGGCAGGTTCTGTTGAGGACTCGCTCTGGATAGATTTCTATGTGCT